>Ga0196970_1001394_pt1 | contig 16648 bp, 14 predicted proteins | sample S1v_513CmetaG_FD_148672 | JGI IMG/M metagenome (GOLD analysis project Ga0196970, IMG submission 148672) | Soil microbial communities from Anza Borrego desert, Southern California, United States - S1+v_5-13C | ecosystem: Environmental > Terrestrial > Soil > Desert | place: USA: California...
GCCGGTAATACCGGACTTTGGCCGTGTGTCGGCTCTGGGGCACGCCCAGCAGGTCAGCGATCTGATCGCCGGACAGGTAGCGAATAAAGGCCGGGAAGAAGCCGTCCAGCACCCTGCCCGGCAGGAGCCCGCCGTACGTCCGCAGCATGGCTTCGGTCATGGCCTGCCCTTCGGGGGTAGCAGCATGCTGGCGCCGGAAAATCTGGGCTGTCAGGTCCCGGGCCTCGGTCATGCCATGCGGAACCAGTTCGGGCCGAACGCCCAGCATATCGCCCACGACAGACCAAAAGTATAGGTAGTCACCGGCTTCTTGCTCCGTAAAGGGCATGCCCAGCTGCCCGAGGCTGCGGGGCACTGTATAGGCAAAGGTCATGAGCGTCCCAGCCATATCCTCCTGGCAAAGGGGGAGGCCGAGGCGCTCTTTGTCCCACCGCCCCGACTGATCGATCAGCCAGCGGATTGCGGCGTGCATCAGGCGGACTTTGTAGACCGCCCTGGTGCCCTCGCTCCCTGCCGTCAGGCCGCCGGGGAGCATGAGCAGGTTGACCCAGAGGACCGTCTCCCGAAGGCGGCGCAGGGTGTCGTTGGCCAGCCGGTTGCTGAAGGTGATCGCTTTGATTCCCCGTGACGCCGCATAGCACTCGGCCAGCGAGGCTGTCCCCAATATCATGGCCATGGTCACCCCGCGCTTGACCCAGAGCGCGGAGGCCCGGTTCAGCCGCTCCCGGTCTGCCCAGGCCGGGAGTTTCGCATGCTGGTCAAGCCATGCCGCAATGCTTGCCGGCAGGTCGCCGGGTTCGGGCGCCGGCACGGCCACCAACCTGGGAATCAGGGCGCCGACCTGTGCACGCGACCCAATCTGCCCGAGCTGGGCGATCGCTTCGTCGGCCAGTGGATCAGCGACGTTGCGGAGACTGTCGAGCAGGTCGTCGGAATAGGGCATGGTCATCCCCCCACAGAGATATATCCGTGTATACTGACGGAGTTATCTGCCCCGAGGGTACTTCAAGGGCGGAAAGTCGCTGTCAACTTGTTTTATTCTTAAAACCTTCCTTCGACTGAACTCGACAGGCTGTTTCCTTCGTCTGATATATAGTTCTAGGTGGAGGTGACGGACCTGTGATTCATGCGCGAACCAGACGTTTCGTGACTGCGGCCCTCGCGGCCGTGCTGACCCTGGGGATTCCCGCCAGCGCACTGGGTGCGCCGGCCACCCCTGCCCCGACGACTGGGCCTGCCCCTGCGCCCACGCCCGCCCAAACGCCGCCCCGGCCGAAGGTGACCGAGGCCCAGGCGCTCGCCGCCCTGCGGGAGTTCTTCTCTATCCCCGAGAAGCGGGCGAACTTCGACTACCAGGGCACGCTGGTCACCGAAGGCAACAAGCAGATCTGGCGATTTGAGGCATCGTATCGAGACGGAAATATGGGCATGGGTTTCACCTTGGGCGCCGTGGATGCCATGACCGGGCGCATCCTGCAGTTCTCAGGCACGCAAATGCTGCCCCGGCCCATTCGCCTCGGTCGACTGGCAAACGAAAAGTCCCGTGAAGATGCACTGGTGCGGGCTGAGGCGCTGCTGAAGAAGGTCGTCCCGGACCGGTTTTACCGGCTGCGGGAAGCCACTTCGTTGGTGCTCGGCTACTACAACCCGGCCATTGAGAACCAAGGCGACGTATACAACTTCACCTGGGTTGAGTACGTGGACGACATTCCCTTCCCCGCAAGCTCTGTCACCGTGGGCGTACATAAGCAGACCCTCGAGTATGTGAGTCTGCAGGTCGGGCTGCAGGACGGCCTCACCTTCCAGCGCGGCCCTGCCAAGGTGACGCCGGAGGAGGCGCTCAAGGTTTACCAAACCGAGGTTACGCCTGCGCTCAGCTACCAGCCAATCCCCCTCAGTTACCCCTACGGGTACAGCAAAATCGCCGAAGTGAAGCTCCTCTACTCCATGGGGAACATGTGGAGAGCTGTCGATGCGATGACCGGCCAGTGGGCGGAGGAGCCGACCTTCGGCCCGCCCCCCGGTGAGGAAGGGAAGACACCGCCGGAGCCTGAGCCTGTTCCGGCGGGCGACGTCACGCCAGTCATGGCTTCCGTCCTGCCCCTGACGAAGGCTGACGCCAGAGCGCTGGCCGGCGTAATCCTGGAGATTCCGGCCGAGGACCTCCGTTCGGACGAAGGCATGTGGATGGATGAGGACTTGCACCGCTTCTCCTTCTATGACGAGAAGATGTCGGCCAGCGTGCAGTTGGACCCGAAGTCAGGGCTGATTCGGAACGCCTGGCGCAACAGCTACTCGCCCGCGATCTCCTCTATGCCCCGCAAGGACGAGCCCCAGCCCGACCCGGTCGTAACGCCCGAAATGGAGGAACTGGCCAAGCAGGCGGCATTCACCGTCGTGCAGACCTACTTCAGCCAGGTTGCCGGGCAGATGCGCCTGACCTTGAACGATCCCTACTGGACGGAGAACCCTGCGCAGCCAACCCGCCACTTCCGCTTCACCCGGCAAGTAAACGGTCTGGACCTGCCGAACGATTCCATCTACGTCTCCATCGACCTGTCCACCATGAAATGGCGGGAGATCAGCAGCAACTTGACAATGGGCCTGGAATTCCCCGACCCGGCCGGCGTTATCTCCCCGGAGAAGGCCCGCGAGGCTGCCCTGGCAGGGCGGCAGCCGATTCTGATCTATCGGCCGGTCTATCCGAAGCCGACGCAGGAAGGCCCCTACTACGGTCCCATGCCCCAGCCCACCGAGGCCCAGCTGGTCTATGTGCTGCGGCCCGAAGCCTACAGCTCCCAGATCGACGCAATGACCGGCGAGCCCTTCGTTTGGAGCGGTTACGGTGCCGAGGAGCTGGCGGCTGCTTATGGGAAAGTGGATGACCACTGGGCAGAAGGGGAGTTCCAATACTTCCTGAGCCGCGGAACGATTCTGCCCGGTCAGTTGGCCCCCGAAGGGCCGCTCAGCCGTGGCCTGGCCGTGGCGCTCCTGCTCGCCCGGGGAACCGAGTTTGACAAGCCGTTCGGTTCCAACTCTGGCCTCCCGTACACCGACCTGGAGGGCCACGCTGCCTACGATACTGTGCGGACCGCCTGGAATCAGGGGTGGCTCAGGCCTGTGGACACCGAAACAGCCTTCCGGCCCGATGCCCCCGTGACGAGGGCCGAGTTTGCGGTTTGGGCCGTGCGGGCACTTGGCTATGGCAACTTGGCCCGCGCTGAGTCGCTCATTACGCGCGACAGCTACTCGGACATGGCCGATCTGACGGTCGAGCAGCGCAACGCCGTGAACTTCCTCAGCGCCCTGGGTCTCCTGGGACCGGCAGAAAAGTTCCGCGGCGCTGAGCCCATGACCCAGGCCGAAGGTGTGGCGCTCACGGCCCGCATTTACAACTTCCTGCTGGCGTCTAAGTAAACCACAACTGGCGATTTGCCAGCGCCATCCCGTCTGGACGAAATCCGCCGCAAACGGTACGATAAGGCGGTGGATCAGCAACAGAAAGGGACGACGCGCTGACATGACCATCCGGCTAATCTGTCTGGACCTTGACGGAACTACGCTGCGCCGTGACGGTACGGTCTCTGCCCGTACGGTCGCGGCGCTTCGCCGCGCCATGGCGTCCGGCGCCACCGTGGCCATCGCCACGGGGCGAATCTTCGGCTCTGCCGCCATCTTCGGGCGGCAACTCTGCATCAATGGCCCGGTCATCGCTTCAAACGGAGCGATTGTCCGTGACCTGAGGGGCGCGATTTTATACCACCGGCCCATGCCCCGGTCGATTCTCGCGGAGGCTTCCGCCGCCGCCCCATCGACCAGCATTCAGATGGATCTTTTCGGCGTGAACGACGTTTTCGCGGCGGACGTGGTCAAGAAGCGCCGGGAGATGCTGCGCTACCGGCTGAAGAACGCCCGGACCTGGGCCGGCCTGAAGATGTTCTTCAAGTACCTGGGCTGCTACCGAATCAGGCCGTTGTCGCAAGCGGCCGAAGTGGACAAGGTCTTCCTGGGCGGCCACGACATGCGTGAGTTGCAGCGAGTCGCCGACGTCCTGTGCAGCGCTGTGGGGGAACCCCTGGCGGTCTGCAGCTCTGGTGCCGACAACCTGGAACTGACCGCCCCGGGCGTCTCCAAAGGGAGCGCAGTCACCTGGCTGGCGGACCGGTTGGGCCTTACGCTCTCCGAAGTGATGGTCGTCGGCGACAGCCTCAACGATCTCTCCATGTTTGAGCTGGACTGTTTCAAAGTGGCCATGGCCAATGCTGAAACCGAGATTCTGGACCGTGCCTCCTTTGTCACCGCCTCCCATCAGGAGGATGGCGTGGCGAAGGCTGTGGAGCGGTTCGTGCTCGGGGAGGCGCGAGTATGAATAACTTCAAACCGTACTTTGGCGCCGTTGGCAACGGTGAGACGGTTGCCCTGATTGGGCCGGATGCTTCGGTCGGCTGGCTCTGTGTGCCACGGCCTGACTCCTTCCCGGTCTTTGCGCGGGCCCTTGACCCGGAGCGCGGCGGCAGCCTCAGTCTGCACTTCCGCTGGGGTGGGCAGACGCTGACTGAAGTTGACCAGGCCGTGCAGCGCTACCTGGTCCGAACCAACATTCTGGCCACCAGCCTCCTGCTCGACGACCTGAGTGTGACTGTCCTGGATTACATGCCCTGGGGGCGGCGCCATCTGACCCGCATCATCAAGCTGGACAACCTCGGGGAGGAGCGGCGGGGCGTCCGGATCGGCTTCAGCATGCGGTCCACCGACAGCGCAAGCGGACCAGAAGACCTCCGCGACAGGGTGTACGCAGCCTTCAAAGGCCCGGAGATGGCCCTGCTCTCGCCGGGGGAATCGGTCACGACAACCCTGATCGTCGCCTTTGGCGAGACGCCGACCGAAGCGTTGCGCAACTGGTCCGAAGCGGAGGCGGGCGAGGACGACTTCAACGGGGAGCAGGTATTCTGGAATAAGTGGCTTGCACCGGCCCGTCCAGTCGACAGCGGCGACGTGGAACTGGACGAAGCTTATTACCGCAGCCTTCTGGCCCTGAAGCTGTTATGCAACGAGGAGTCGGGCGCCATTTTGGCGGCTCCGACCGCATCCTTTCCGGCCATTGGGGGCGGCAGCGACAACTGGGACTACCGCTATGCCTGGCTGCGTGACGGGTACTTCATCAGCCGCTGCCTGGATGCGGCGGGGCTCCATAGTGAGAGCCGGCGCTTCTACGACTTTGCTCTTCGGTTTCAGGGAGCTGACGGCCGCTGGCGCCAGACGCTCTACACGGTCGACGGCGGTAATCCTCGGGAGTTTGTCGTCGATGATCTGTCCGGCCCGGGCGGCGAGCGGCCGATTCGCTTTGGCAACGCAGCGTCCGACCAAATTCAGATCGACTCCGAAGGGAATATCCTGCACGGGCTCTGGTGCCATTGGCAGGCGACCCGCGACCTTGGCTTCATCCGGGATCGCTGGCCCAACATTCGCCTCGCGGCCGAGGCTGTGATGCAGACCTGGCAGCTCAAAGAGAATGGCATCTGGGAGATTCGGGAACGGCTCGACCACTGGGTCTATGGCAAAGCGCTCTGTGCCGCCGGCCTGCGGGCCGCGGCGGCCATGGCCGGCGCCCTGGGCCACGGTGCCGACGCCGGGCGCTGGCTGGCCGAATCCGAACGCATCCGCAGCCACGTACTGGCGGGCGGCTGGTCCGAAGAGCGGCAGACGTTCCTGCAGACCTATGATGGCCGTTCGCCAATCGACATCTCCGTCCTGGCGCTTTCACTTTGGGATCTGGTCCCGGCGGATGACCCGCGCCTGGCGGCCACCGTCCAGGCGATTGAGGCGCCTGGACGCCTGCCTGAACTTCCCCAGGACCGGCCTTACAGCACCGATACACCCCACTGGGGGCGGCAGGCAGGAGGGCTGAACATGTGGGGCGGCATGGCCCGGTACGACTACGCTGCCGTGCCCTTCTACCTGCCCACGCTCTGGCTGGCCCGGCACCACCGGCGGGCTGGTAACCGCGAGCGGGCGCTGGACCTCGTCCGGCTCTGCCTCCGCAGCGCCACAAGCCTTGGGCTGATGGCCGAGCACTTCGATCCACGTACCGGCGAGCAGTGGGGCAATTTCCCTCAGGGCTTCAGCCACGAAGAGATGGCCCTGGCGCTCCTTGAACTCTTTGGCCAACCCCGGCATACCTTGGAGTGACAGGCTCTAGCCTGTCGCATCCCCCCGGGGGAGGAGGCGTAGCTCACGATGATGAACAACATGATGAACCGCGACGTCATGAAGACGACCGCAGTCGGCGCCGGTGTCGGCGCTGCCGGCGGCTGGGGCGTCTCGGCGACCCTGGGCGGCGTCACCGTCGCCGTAACCGGCACCGCAATGGCGTTGCCCGTCGTGGCTGCCGGCGCAGTCATGGGCGGCTTGCTGGGGCTGGCGTACGGTATGGGTCGGAACCGGTAATAAGACTCGCAGGCGGCAGGAAAACCTGTCGCCTTTTTTATTTTTGTCATACAAGAGGAATTATTCACCTATAAATCGAAAGGAATTCGTAAGGAGGGGATGGAGCATGACTCTGACCGGATATGCCAATCGAGTCGCGCGGATCGACCTGACTGCAGCCAGCGTTGCGTACGAAGGGATCAACCCGGACGATGCCCGCAAGTACATCGGCGCCCGTGGGTTAGGCGTCAAGTATGTCTTCGACAACGGCCCCCTGGTGGATGCCCTCTCACCAGAGAACATCGTCTGCTTCGTGAACGGTCCCCTGACCGGCAGCGCCATGAACATGTCCGGACGCCTGGCGGTCTGCACCAAGTCGCCCTTGACCGGCACCGTGACGGACTCCCATATGGGTGGCTGGTCGGCAGCACGTCTCCGTTGGGCAGGCTTTGACGCGGTGATTTTCGGAGGCAAAGCAGAGCGGCCCGTTTATGCCCTCGCTGAGAACGGCCAGATCACGCTCCACGACGCAAGCGACCTCTGGGGCAAGGGCACCCGTGAAACGGTGCGGATTCTCCAGGCCCGCCACGGCGGCAGCCACGTCTCCGTCATGGCCATCGGTCCGGCGGGGGAGAACCTGGTCCGTTTTGCGGCCATTATTAACGAAAATGACCGGGCTTCCGGCCGGGGCGGCACGGGCGCTGTCCTGGGGTCCAAGAACCTCAAGGCGCTGGTTGCCATCGGCGATATGTCGGCCCAGTGGAAACCCGCGCCCGACAAGAAAGATGCGGTGGACAGCGCACGCAAGGCCGGCCTGAAGGGGATCATGGAAGGCGGCCTCACGGCGCCTCGGAAGGGCGGTCTCTCGCTCTACGGCACCAACGTGCTGATGAACATCATCAACGAAATCGGCGCTCTGCCCACCCAGAACGGGCAGGCATCGCATCATCCCGAGGCCGAGCGGATCGCCGGCGAGGAGATCCGGGAGAAGTACCTGGTGGAGGAGCCGACCTGTCACGCCTGTCCCGTCGCCTGCAAGAAGGAAGTCGAAATCAAGGACGGCAAGTACGCCGGCCTGCGGACCGAATCCTTCGAGTTTGAGTCCGCCTGGGCGCTGGGCGCCAACTGCGGCCATGTCGACGTCCCGTCTATTACCAAGCTGATCGACCAGTGCAACGACTATGGTATGGATACCATCGAACTGGGCAACGTCTTCTCCACCGCCATGGATGCAACGGAGAAGGGCTATCTGGCCGAAGGACTCGTCTGGGCCCAGACAGAGCGAATGGTACAACTGGCCGAAGAAATTGCCCACGCCTCGTCGCCGCTCGGGAAGACCCTGGCCAAGGGTGCCGCTGGCGCGGCCGCTGAACTAGGCTGCCCTGAACTGGCCAACTCGGTCAAGGGCCAGGCGATTCCCGCTTACGACCCCCGCGGCATCCAGGGTATCGGCCTGGGGTATGCGACGTCCAACCGGGGTGCCTGCCACCTGCGTGGGTACACCGTGGCCTCCGAAGTTGCGGGCATTCCGTTCCAGACCGACCGCAAGGTGGCCGAAGGGAAGGGCGAACTGCTCAAGATCTTCCAGGACCTCCTGGCCTTCAGCGATTCGATGGACCTGTGCAAGTTCTCGTCCTTCTCCATGGGCGCCAAGGAGTACGCCGACATGTACAGCTCCGTGACCGGCGTTCCCACCACCGACGAGGACGTCATGCGGACCGGCGAGCGCATCTATAACCTGGAGCGCTACTACAACAACCTGGCCGGCCTGGGCGAAGGCAGTGACTACCTGCCCAAGCGCTTCCTGACCGACCCCGGCACCGGCGGCAGCACCGGGCTTGTCTCCCAGCTTGATGTGATGCTGAAGGAGTACTACCAGGTCCGCGGCTGGCAGAACGGCGTGGTGCCTCCGGCAAAACTGGTCGAACTGGGCATTCTGTCGGCTGCGGCAGCCGAAGCTGCAGCGACAGAGGAGATGGGCGGTGCCCAGCCGAAATGAGAATTCGGCTCTTCGCAACCCTGAGGCCCCTGGCGGGCGGCAAGCATGCGGACGTTCCGGCCGAGCCCGGTGACACGGTGCACACGGTGCTGCACCGACTCATCGAGCAGCACCCGGCCTTGACCGGCGAGGTACTGACGCCGGATGGGCAGGCGCTCCTGCCGCACGTGCAGGTCTTCATCGGGGGCGAGTCGATTCGGCACAAACAGGGGCTGGACACGGTGCTGCACCAGGTTGATGACATGGCCGTCTTCCCGCCCGTGGCGGGAGGGTGACCTTCGCCGGTGGAACTGGACATTCGCGGAACAGATGCGGCGACGATTCGGGGGTACCTTCGTGATCTGGGCGGCCAAGAGCCGACTCCGTCCTGCGTTGTCGGAGACGGCTGGCAGGCGACCCTGACCGAAGGTGAACACCGGTTCTCCCGCTGGGTATTCCCTCGGGTCATCGTAACGTTTGATGGTGAACCCGACCGGGTGGCGGAGGTGGCAAAGCGCCTCCGCCTTCTGGCGTTTCGTGGCGGCGGGTAGTATACTGAAGTTATTTCTGGTAGCGAAGGAGTTAGTCGAATGCCACAGTTTGACCCGCTCTATCATCCCTATCCATCTCACCGGAACTCTGTGTACGCCAGAAACGGCATGGTGGCATCCTCGCAGCCCCTGGCAGCACAGGCCGGCCTTGCTGTGCTGCGCAAGGGTGGCAACGCCATTGACGCGGCCATCGCCACAGCGGCGGCGCTGACCGTGGTCGAACCGACCTCCAACGGTATTGGCGGCGATGCGTTCGCCCTGGTCTGGGTGAACGGCAAACTGCACGGTCTCAACTCGAGCGGGCCGGCACCTGCCGCCATCTCCATCGATGCGCTGGCCAAAGCCGGCGTGACCGAGATTCCCAAGTATGGCTTCATTCCCGTCACGGTGCCGGGAATTCCGGCGGCATGGGCGGAACTGAACGCCAAGTTTGGCCGGCTCCCGCTTACCGAAGTGCTGGCTCCGGCGATTGAGTACGCGGAGCGGGGCTATCCGCTCAGCCCCACGCTCGGCTACTTCTGGGAACGCGGGTTTGCAGCTTACACCGCCAACCTGAAGGGGCCGGAATTCCAGTCCTGGTTTGACACCTTCGCCCCCCAGGGCCGGGCGCCCCGCATCGGGGAAATCTGGCGTTCGCCTGACCATGCCCGGACCCTTGCCCGTATCGCCGAAACCAAGGCGGAGGCTTTCTATCGGGGTGAACTGGCGGAGAAGATCGACGCGTACTCGCGGCAGTATGGCGGCTACATCCGCAAGGAAGACCTTGCCGCGTTCCGGCCCGAATGGGTAGAGCCCATCGGGGTCAATTACCGCGGGTACGACGTCTGGGAGATTCCGCCCAACGGCCATGGCCTCGTCGCCCTGATGGCGCTCAATATCCTGAAGGGCTTCGACTTCACCGAGCGGGATACGGTTGAGACCTATCACAAGCAGATTGAGGCCCTGAAGCTGGCCTTTGCCGACGGGCAGAAGTACATCGCCGACCCGCGGCATATGTCAGTCGCAGTGCGCGACCTGCTCTCCGACGCCTACGCTGAGGAGCGCCGCCGCCTGATTGGCACGGCGGCACTGAAGCCCGAGGCAGGCACGCCGCCCAAGGGCGGCACCGTCTACCTGTGCGCCGCCGACGGCGAAGGGAACATGATTTCGTACATCCAGTCCAACTACATGGGCTTCGGCTCCGGACTGGTGGTGCCGGGCACGGGCATCGGTCTGCATAACCGCGGCCACAACTTCACGCTCGACCCGACCCATGAGAACCGGCTGGAGCCCGGGAAGCGGCCCTACCACACGATCATCCCTGGCTTTATGACCAAGGGTGGAGAGGCGGTCGGTCCCTTCGGCGTCATGGGTGGATTCATGCAGCCCCAGGGACATTTGCAGGTTGTGATGAACACCGTTGACTTCCATCTCAATCCGCAGGCGGCGCTGGATGCGCCCCGGTGGCAGTGGATGGAGGGCAAGGTGATTGAAATGGAGCGGGGGACCCCGGAGCATATTGTTGATGCCCTGGCCCGCCGGGGACATGCGGTGCGATGGGCCCTGGGCGGCGGCGGTTTCGGCCGCGGCGAGATCATCTGGCGGTTGGATGATGGGGTGCTGGTTGGCGCGACCGAGCCCCGGACCGATGGTCAGGTGGCTGCGTGGTGAGGTAGGTGGGAGGAGACAAGAGGCGCCGGCCCTTTTGGGGGTCGGCGTCTTTTTCATGTAGTAGTCACTGTGCGCCATCGGCGATGTTTGAGGGAATTGTGGGGGCGGTCGGCCGGGAGGCCGAGCAGTCGGGGAACGAGAGCAATGGGGGCCGGCGCCATCAGTCGCTCTCCTGTTATTGGCAAATGTGGGCTTGACAAGAACGTACGTTCGCACGTAATCTGGAAATAACATCCAGAAGGTGAGTGGACAAATGAGCACCACAATGGTCCCGCCCAGGAGCCTCGGACGGCTGGATTCCTCAGCCGGCTCTCCCCGCCCAGCCTGCCCGCACTGCGCACACCAACGGGCCCACAGCCACGGCAGCTTTCGGCGCAAGGACGGCACCCTGGAGCAGCGGTACATTTGCCGAGCCTGCCGAAGGACCTTCAACCGATGCACCAACACTCCACTGCACTACATCAAGAAGCGTGACCGCTGGGCGAATCTGGCCGATGCCATGGTCAAAGTTCATACCGTGCGCAGGGCCGCGTCCATTCTGCGCGTCACGGTCACGACGGCCTTTCGTTGGCGGCATCGGCTGCTTGACGCGCTCCGCGATCGGCCCCAGCCGAAGCTTGATGGGAGCGTAGCCGTTGCCGAGGCATATGTCCCCTTCTCCGAAAAGGGAGTAAGGGGCTCTGAGCGACGTACTGGCCAAGGGCTGTTTGCGCGCAAACCCTCCTGTGTCCTGCTGCTGCACACCCGGGAGCAGCAAACAGCGATAATTGCAAGCGGCGGCCGCCCGCGGGTGGAAGATCTGGTGGAACGTCTGGCCCCGGTGATACAGGCCGGAGCTGAAATCTGGTCCTCCGGCCTGGGCCCCTATGATCAAGCCTGCCGGCGGTTAGGGCTGAGGCGTTCGAATGTTCCGGAGCAGAGAGGAATACAACGGTTTTGGGCTGCCGAGTCGATGCGCCGGAGCCTGTTTGGTTGGCTCGGTCGGTTCCAGGGTGTGGCAACCCGATATCTCGACAACTACCTCTGTTGGTTTCGCTTCGCCAGGCGGGTAAAGACACTGACGCCGGCAGCGGCTGTCGTGCGGTTTCTGGTGGAATCGAAGATTGCGGAGCTGGGTGCGGCTTGATATTCGCTGTCTGAAAGGCAAGGCGCCCGGTGGCCCGGACGGCCGCATCCCACAATTCCCTCAAACACCGGTGATGGGTGCCCCACCCCGGCAAATGGCTAGCAGGTGGCCATTTTCGGAATACATGCGTAACGAAAAGTCAATTTCCTCGTTATGGTAGATGGATGGTGCAGATCACACGCACCGTGCCTCGATCCCCAGAGGAGGATACAGCCATGTCTGGCTCGAAAGCGCTGGCCGCAATTATCATTTCTGCGTCCCTGACCCTTGGATGTGGCACCCAACTGCTCCTTTCAACTGGCCCCGCTCCCGCCTACGTGCCTACAGCCCCGGGCGCCGACCCGGTGCAAGCCGTACAGGAGCCCCAACTGCCGCCCGGCAAGTCCCCGGTCGATTCCGAGCAGGCCCAGCCGCCTGCCCGGGAACTGCCCTCGGCGGCGCCTGCCACCCCGCCCCAGGCGCCGGCTCCCCCGGCAAACTATGATCCCTATATTCACGGCGCCCCCGCCCTTGCCCCAATCGACCCGCTCATTCCCGCCCCCACACCGGTGCCGCCCATTTGGCAACCCCTCGACGCCGCGGTCCGGCGAACTGCCGCTGACTTTGACGGGCGCATCAGTGTCGTGGCGGTCGATCTGACCGACGGCGCCCGTTACGATTTCCGGCAGAACGATCGCTACTACCCGGCTTCTACCTTCAAGTTGCCCGTTACGATCTGTACCGTTCAGGCCATAGAGCGAGGCGAACTGACCTGGGACACCCTGATCACCTTCACCAAGGAAGACGACGACACGGTTGGACAGGGTGGCTTTGCCAACGTGGAATACGGTACCAAGTGGCCCATTCGAAACCTGGTGGACCGATCGCTCATCTCCTCCAATAACGTCGCCGTCAAAATGCTTGCACGCACCCTTACCTGGGAGAAGCTGGCCGAGTGCACCGCGGCTCTGGGCGGCATGGTCACCCGCACGGAGGAAGGCAGCACCCCGGTCAGCGCCGCCGACGAGGCGGCCTGGTGGCAGGCTGTCTGGCAGATGAAGCAGGCGAAGCCCGAAGTGGCGGAGAACCTGCTGCGCCCCCTGCGTCTGGTGCCCTACCTGGGCCGCATCACGGCCGGCACGCCGCGGAGCGACCTGGTCACCCACAAGTTCGGTACCTACCCGCCCTACGAGCATGACGGGGCGATTGTCTGGGGCGAGCGGCCGTACCTGCTGGTCGTTCTCACCTACGGTGAGGACCATGATTCCGCAGACCGAGCCATCGAACAGATCGCCCGGGCCGCCTGGGATGCGGTGTACGCCAAGTAAAGCAGATCAAGGCCCCTTCCGCCGAGTGCGGAAGGGGCCTTCTTTGTGTCCATCTCCAAAAAGTGCGAGAAATAGGCCGGTTGGACAGTTGTGCAACAAGGAATTTCTGCCGCAATGTGAAATGTAGGACGTGGTCACCCCCGGGCACCCACAGCAAGGAGGATCACAGATGCGTCGCTGGGCCTGTCGGCTGGTTCTTGCAGCAGTTCTCCTGTGCGTCCCGGCCATCGCCCTTGCGGAGCCCTCCATGGCCGTTGAAACCACCCCCGGCGGGTCACTGCGACCGGCCGGCGACACCACCGTGGCGGTCGTGAGCGAGCATCTGCTGATCGACCTTACGCAGCGAGAGGGCCGGATCAAGGCCGTCTATCAACTGCAGAACCCGACAGATGATCCGGTCGAGCTCTCCGTTGCATTCCCCATGCCGCCCTGGGTGTTGGGTGAGTGGAAAGTAGCCGTCATGCTCGATGGCCTCGCCTACCCCGTCCACTCGGCACTGGGACCCGTTTCTGTCTATGACGATGAACTGGCGCTGCACGCCCACTGGCTTGACCCGTTCACCGCGAAGGCCTACTGGCCGCCGAAACTGGCGGAACCGGTCACGCCGCAGTACTTGATCTTCGGTGTTTCGTTCCTGCCGGGGCAGAAGCGTGAACTCTCGGTTGCGTACTGGCAGTTCCCAGGCGAAGACTATAGCCTGCTGCTGGAGCCGGTGCGGCGGTTCGACCACCTGCTGCAGCCGGCCCGGCACTGGGCCGATTTTGGCAGCCTGAGCATTGACGTGCTGGTGCCCGAAGGCTACGTGTTATCCAGCGTCATGCCTGTCGTCAAAACGGGCAACGGCCGATATCAGGCATACCTCGAAGGGCTGCCCGTTGGGAACCTGTCCCTCTTTCTGGCCCCGGGCGCCGGTCCCCGCTGGTGGTGGGACCGCATGGGGCGTCTCGTTTTCGTGGTGGTCCTGGCGCTAGTCACCGGCATTCTCGCCGGCTTGGCGGCTGCAACTGACCAGGCCCTCGTCAGAACAGCCGGGCGGCTGTTCACAGCCCTGGTCGCGGTGCTGCTTTACTGGATTACACCCCCGCAACTGCTCCGCTCAGACCCGACCGGCGCCATGTTCCTTTGGCTGCTGTTTATCCCCTCGCTGCTCATGCTCCACCTGATGAGCCGGGGGCTGACCCGCTCGGCTGCCCGGTCGCTGTCTGCACGTATAGAAAGGAGGAGCGACAGCCGTGGCTGAACTCGGACCTGTCCTGCTAAGTGGCACGCATATTCGGCTGGAGCCGCTCCGACCCCATCATGCACCCGAACTGCTCCTTGCCGGGCGCCACCCGGAGATCTGGCCCTGGATGTCCCAGTCGCTCACGACCGAGGCGGCTGTGGCCCGCTTCATCGCAGACGCCTTGAAGGCGGAGGAGAAGGGGCTGGAATGCGCGTTTGCTGTCGTATCGGTCTCATCGGGCAAAGTTCTGGGCTCCACCCGGTACATGGACGTCCAGGCCGCACACCGTGGCCTGGAAATCGGCTGGACCTGGTACACGCCGGAAGTGTGGGGGACTGTGGTCAATCCTGAGGCCAAGTTCTTGCTCCTCCGGCACGCATTTGAGTCGTGGGGCGCCCTGCGGGTGCAACTGAAGACGGACGGGCGGAACCTGCGCTCCCAGGCAGCCATTCGCAAGCTGGGCGCCCAGTATGAAGGGACCCTCCGCAATCACCGCATCCGCCCGGACGGCACGGTCCGGGACACCGCTATGTTCTCGATTATCGATACGGAGTGGCCGGCGATTAAGTCCGGACTGGTCCGGGTCATGCAATCACTCACAAAGTAGGAGGCATCCCCTTTGAACCTGGCGACCATGAAATTCCACAGCGAATCTCTGCACCGTCACGTCAGCTACAGCGTCATCCTGCCTGAAAAGCAGACCGGGCCGGCACCCGTTCTGATGATGCTGCACGGATACAGCGACGACCACTCGGCCTGGATCAACATGAGCAACTTGGTGCGGCACGCCCGGGAGTATCCGTTTATCATCGTGCTGCCGGACGGCGGCATTTCATTCTACCTGAACGCCAACGGAGCCATGATGTACGAGGATTTTCTGATGCAGGACCTGTATGGTCATGTCAATGCCACCTTCCAAACCAGGCCGGGAAGGTGGGCCATTGGCGGGCTCTCCATGGGTGGCTATGGTTCCATGCGCCTGGCCTGCAAATACCCCGAGCGTTTCGCTTCGGTCTGGGCGCACTCCAGCGCCTTCTTCCGACTGGAAGAGATGCCCTGGCTGCCCGAGGAGCAGGCCGACGCAGATATCTACGCCATTACTGCCGGTCTGGCATCCAGCCAGGTGCGCCCCGTCATCAGCTTTGACTGCGGCACGGAGGACTTCCTGATCGAACAGAACCGCCGCATGCACACCCACCTGGAGCAGGCTGGAGTTGCGCACCGATACGTTGAACACCCGGGCGCCCACACCTGGGAGTACTGGGACGAGCACGTGCGCGAGGCCCTGCGCCAGCACGCAGAGGTCCTGCTGTGACGATCGCATGTATCGAGCGTGACGGCTTCCGTGTGCGGCCGCTGGCGGACTGTCCGGAAGATGTATCGACCATGGCCCGGTGGCTCTCTGACCCCCGGGTGCTCGAGTTCTACGAGGGACGGGACAATCCCCACGATGAACAAAAGGTCCGCGAGGCCTTTATCGACGATGACGCCGGCAGTGAGGAAGTCCGCTGCATATGCGAGTGGGAGGGGCGTCCGATCGGCTACGTCCAGTTCTACCCGGTCGACGAGGAAGGCGAGGGCTACTACGACTGCGGGCCGGGGCCGCTAACTTACGGCGTCGACCTGTTCATCGGCGAACCGGAGTGCTGGGGCCGCGGCATTGGCACGGCGCTGCTGCGGCTCGTCGTGTCGCACATCGTGGAGCAGTGCGGCGCCGGGCGCGTCGTCATCGATCCCGTGGTGACCAACGTGCGGGCCATCCGTTCGTATGAGAAATGCGGGTTCCGCAAGGTAAAGGTCCTGCCCCGCCACGAGTGTTCCGAGGGCAAGTGGACTGACAATTGGCTGATGGTCTATCAGCCTGCCGAATAAGACGAAAACAGCCGGGACGCATGGGGCGCCCCGGCTGTTCTATTTCGGCGTCTTAGCCTACGCCTGTCCCTCCTGGCGGCGGTTCAGCAGGTAACCCGAGACCAGTACAGTTGCCGTCAGAATCGCCTGGGCCGCCAGCGTAGCGGAATGCCCTGGCGCATAGACCCGGTGCAGCCAGCGATCCTCCATGATCATGCCGCCAGCCGTCCAGGCGAGAATGCCGGCCCCCACATAGACGAGCCAGGGCAGCCTGTTCATCGCCTTGGCAATGTATGTACTGGCAAACATAATCACCCCCATGGAGACGAGGAGGCCCATCAGCAGGAGCGGCAGGCTGCCATGGGAAGCGCCGCCCACAGCCAGCATGTTATCGAGGCTCATAACGAAGTCAGCCATCACGATGGTCAGAACGGCGTCGCGCAGGCGATTGGCCGCCTTGATATCTGTCGCCTCTTCCTCGCCGCCGGTCAGGAGCTTCCATGCCACCCAGCAGAGGAGGAGTCCGCCGCCGAGCTG
>Ga0196970_1001396_pt1 | contig 16597 bp, 16 predicted proteins | sample S1v_513CmetaG_FD_148672 | JGI IMG/M metagenome (GOLD analysis project Ga0196970, IMG submission 148672) | Soil microbial communities from Anza Borrego desert, Southern California, United States - S1+v_5-13C | ecosystem: Environmental > Terrestrial > Soil > Desert | place: USA: California...
TGCGCAGGGCCGCCAGCCTGAACGTGCCCGTCGCCGTCCTGCCCGGGATGGCGGAGACCGCCGCCTGATCGCCGCTGACCGCTGACGCCGCCCGGCCGGGCCGCGCGGACGTCGCCGCCGCCCGCGGCGTCCGTCAGCGTTCGAGCAGCTCCGCCACGAGCTCCTTGACGTGCTGGGCGGCGTCGGCGACCGGCACCTGCTGGGCGACGGCACGGCCGTCCGTGACGTCGAGACCCAGCGCCGCGGCGTCGGCGGGCCGGCGCAGGCGCACCTCGACCACACCCTCGGCGAGCCCGCGGCCGACGACCACCAGGACGGGAGCGCCGAGCAGCTCGGCGTCCGCGAACTTCACGCCCGGGGAGACCTTGGGCCGGTCGTCGTAGAGGACCTCCACGCCCGCACCGTGCAGGTCCGCGGCGAGCTCGGCGGCGGCGTGGAACACGGCCTCGTCTTTGCCCGTGGCGACCAGGTGGACGTGTGCCGGGGCGACCTGTGCGGGCCACGCCAGGCCGGCGTCGTCGTGGTTCGCCTCGGCGAGGGCCGCGACCGCGCGGGACACCCCGATCCCGTACGACCCCATCGTGACCGTGACGGCCTTGCCGTTCTCGTTGAGCACCTGCAGCCCGAGCGCCTCGGCGTACTTGCGGCCGAGCGCGAAGATGTGGCCGATCTCGATGCCGCGGGCGAGCTCCAAGGGGCCCGACCCGTCCGGGGCGGGGTCGCCGGGGCGGACCTCGGCGGCCTCCACCGTCCCGTCGGCCGTGAAGTCGCGGCCCGCGACCAGGTCGAACACGTGCTTGCCCTCGACGTTCGCGCCGGTGATCCAGCGGGTGCCCGGGACGACCCGGGGGTCGAGCAGGTAGCGGACGGCGTCCTCACGGCCCGTCGCCGCGCGGCCGAGGACGGCGGGCCCGATGTACCCCTTGACCAGCTCCGGGTGCGCGGCGAAGTCGGCGTCCACGGCCGCCTCCACCGTCGCCGGGGAGAGCGCGGCCTCGAGCCGGCGCGGGTCCACTTCGCGGTCGCCGGGGACCCCCACGACGAGCACCTCGCGCTCGCCGTCCGGGTGCACGAGGGCGACGACGACGTTCTTGAGGGTGTCCGCAGCCGTCCACGCCCGGTCCGGCCGCGGGTAGCGCTCGTTCGCGAGCGCGACGAGGCTCTCGATCGTCGGCGTGTCGGGGGTGTCCTCCACGTGGGCCGCCGGGGCGTCGTCGTACGGGACGGGCGCCGGGACCGGCGTCGTGACCGCCTCGACGTTCGCGGCGTACCCGCCGGGCGAGCGGACGAAGGTGTCCTCGCCGATCGCCGTCGGCATGAGGAACTCCTCGCTGCGCGACCCGCCCATGGCGCCGGACATCGCCGCGACGATCACGAAGTCGAGGCCGAGCCGCGTGAAGATTCGCTGGTACGCCTCGCGCTCACGCTGGTAGGCGGCGTCGAGGCCGGCGTCGTCGACGTCGAAGGAGTAGGCGTCCTTCATGATGAACTCGCGGCCGCGCAGCAGGCCCGCGCGCGGACGGGCCTCGTCCCGGTACTTCGTCTGGATCTGGTACAGGGCCAGCGGCAGGTCCTTGTAGCTCGAGTACAGGTCCTTGACGACGAGCGTGAACATCTCCTCGTGCGTCGGCGCGAGCAGGTAGTCGGCGTCCTTGCGGTCCTTGAGGCGGAAGAGGTTCGGCCCGTACTCCGTCCAGCGGTTCGTCGCCTCGTACGGCTCGCGCGGCAGCAGGGCCGGGAAGTGCACCTCCTGCGCACCGATGGCCGCCATCTCCTCGCGCACGACCTGCTCGACCTTGCCGAGCACCCGGAGCCCGAGCGGCAGCCACGTGTAGATGCCGGGTGCCGCGCGCCGGATGTAGCCGGCCCGGACCAGGAGGCGGTGGCTCGGCACCTCGGCGTCGGCCGGGTCCTCCCGGAGGGTGCGCACGAACAGGGTCGACATCCGCATGAGCATGGGCGTCAGCCTAGTGGCGGTCCGCCCGGTGCCCCCGACCGCCGGCCGCGACCCCTGCCGCTCGGCCGCGCGGGCAGGCACGATGGCCCTGTGCCTGAGCTGCCGGAGGTCGAGTCCCTCGCCCGCTTCCTCGCCGAGCGCGCCGTCGGCCGCACGGTCGCCGCGGTGTCCGTGGGGAACATCAGCGCCCTGAAGACGTTCTCGCCCGCGCCGTCGGACCTGGTCGGCCGCGGCGTCGTCGACGTCACCCGGCACGGCAAGTGGCTGGACCTCGTGACCGACGGGCCGCGGCTGCTGTGGCACCTGTCCAGGGCGGGATGGGTGCGCTGGTACGACGCCGTGCCCGCGACGACGGTGCGGCCCGGCAAGTCACCGATCGCCCTGCGGCTCGCGCTGGACGACGGCGCGGGCTTCGACCTCACCGAGGCCGGCACCCGCAAGCGCCTCGCCGTGCACGTGGTGAACGCACCCGACGACGTCCCCCTGGTCGCGACCCTCGGCGTCGACCCGCTGTCGGAGGAGTTCACGGTGGAGCGGCTCGCGGAGCTCGCCAGCGCCCGGAACCAGCAGGTGAAGGGGCTGTTGCGCGACCAGCGGCAGATAGCCGGCATCGGCAACGCGTACTCCGACGAGATCCTGCACGCCGCCCGGATGAGTCCGTTCGCGTTGAGCGGCAGCCTGTCCGAGGAGGACCTCGCCCGCCTGCACGCGACCGTGCGGCAGGTGCTCACCGAGGCGCTGGACGCTGCCGCGGGCCGTCCTGCGGCCGAGCTCAAGGACGCCAAGCGGCGCGGCATGCGGGTGCACGGCCGCGCGGGCGAACCGTGCCCGGTGTGCGGGGACACCGTGCGCGAGGTCTCGTTCGCCGACTCCGCCCTCCAGTACTGCCCGACGTGCCAGACGGGCGGCAAGCCGCTGGCGGACCGCCGCATGTCCCGCCTCCTGCGCTGACCCACTCCACCGCCCCCTCGTCCGCTCGAACATCCGCATGCTGTTCGAGCGACCGTCGTTCGCAGAGCGCCGAGATGTTCGACGCGGTGGGTGGAGCCGCTGTCTCGTCCGAACGGACGAGCGGGCCCTCTCCACAGGCGAGGGTGGCCGTCCTGGTCCACAGGCAGGACGGTGCCAGGGTGGACAGGTCGCCCGCTCCGGCGACAGTCATCCGGTGGACTTCGACGACGTGAGCGAGATCGCCGCAAGCAACGAGGGCATCCTGCGGCGGGCTCACCTCGCTGCCTCAGGCCTGACGTCCAGCGCCATCAGGCAACTGCTGGCACAGGGGGTTCTCACCCGCGTCCACCGCGACGTCTACCGCCCCGTCGTGCCCGACGACCATCCGCTCACCGACTTCCACGCAGCTGTCCGCGCCCTCCGCCAACGTGACCCGACCCGGGTTCTCACGGGCCCGGCGGCTCTCTCCACACTCGGACTTCCGGTGTTCGGTCGGCCCGGGACGCTGCACGTCGCGGTCGACGGGCGAGGCGGTTCCTCGGCTCGAAGCGTGACGTCGACGGTCGCCGCTCCGCCCGACGACCAGGTGATCGTGGTGCGCGGCACCCCGGTGGCCGGTCCCGCGCGTGCCGTGCTCGACACCGCTCGCCTCCAGTCGGTCACAGCTGGCGTCATCGCCGCCGACCAGGCCCTCCGTACGAACCTGACGTCGGCAGATGAGCTGGCCGCCACGCTGGCCACCATGCGCGGCCTGCCCGGGGTCGCCCGCGCACGACTGTGCTGCCACCTCGCCTCGCCGTTCTCCGAGAGCCCTGGCGAGTCGTGGAGTGTCGTGGTCATGCACCAGCACGGCCTCTCGGCAGCAGACCGCCAGGCTGTGTTCTCGGACGTGCAGGGCCGCGTGGGGCGCGTCGACTTCTGGTGGCCGAGGACGCGGGTCATCGGCGAGTTCGACGGCCGGGTGAAGTACGGACGCGCCAACCCGGCGGGTCGCCCGCCGGAGGACGTGCTCTGGAACGAGAAGCTCCGAGAGGACCGGCTGCGAGCGCTCGACACCACGGTGGTCCGCTGGACCACCGACGACCTCCGCCATCCGAAGACCTGGATCGCACGCCTTCGGACCCTGACGACCTGACGGCCTCAGGGCGATCGCGCGAGCGGCGACTCGAACACACGTCCCCTGTGCGAACACCTTGAGTACGAAGGGCTCACCGTTGTTCGAAAGAGCGGCCCGTGAGGCGCTGGGGGCGGCTAGAAGAGGATCGTCGCGTAGGTGCCGACCTGGCGGAAGCCGACCCGGCGGTATGACGCCAACGCAGGGGCGTTGTAGGAGTTCACGTACAGCGAGACGATCGGCGCCACGCGTCCGAGGCTCTGCTCGACGACGGCCGCCATCCCGTGCTCCGACAGCCGCTGCCCACGCATGCGCGGTGCGACCCACACGCCCTGCACCTGCGCGACCTGGCTGCTGACCGCGCCGAGGTCGGCCTTGAAGACGACCTCCGGCCCCGTCGGACCGTCGTCCACGCGCACGAAGGTGCGGCCGGCCTCGACCAGCGAGCGCACCCGTGCCTCGTAGGCGCCCGGGCTCCCGGAGACCGGTGAGTACCCGACCTCCTCCACGAACATCGCCACCGACGCGGGCAGGACGAGGTCCACCTCGTCGACCGTGGCGCAGCGCACCGCCGGGTCGGGCGGCACGGGCGACAGCGTGTCCATCACCAGGGACGGCTGGTCGGGCCGCACGTCGCGGGCCGGTCCCCAGGCGTCCTGGAGGCGGTCCCACAGCCCGAGGACCGGGCGGGCCTCCCCCACGATCGACGAGCAGCGCCTGCCGTGGCGGCGGGCGGCGTCGGCGAACGCGTCCAGCGCCTCGACGTCGTCGCCGTCGCACACCGGCACGAGGTTCGCGCCCACCCAGCAGATGGCGTCCAGGACGCCGCCGCGCTCCATCCCCCACACCGTCGCGCCGGCGCGCCCACCACCGGCGGCGAGGATCGACTCGATCCGGGTCGCGGCGAGGACGGACGCGACCGGGTCGTACGCGCACAGCTGGGCGGCCTCCCTGAGGTCGACGTCGGTGACCACCGAACGCCGAGCCGGGCTCCGCCACCGTGCCATGTCTGCGATTCTGCCGCAGGGGTCGTGGCAACCGCCGTTCCGGCGTCCTCCCGGCGATTCGCACGGACGACGACGCCGCCGCGCCACCCCGTCAGTCGGCCGCCGACTCAGGTGGCCAGGTCAGCCGACCGACACCACGGGCGCCCCGGAGCCGCCGGCCGCCGGCTCCATCGTCTCGGCGAGCCGCATGGCCTCTTCGATGAGCGTCTCGACGATCTGCGACTCCGGCACGGTCTTGATGACCTCGCCGCGCACGAAGATCTGGCCCTTGCCGTTGCCGGACGCCACCCCCAGGTCGGCCTCCCGCGCCTCACCCGGCCCGTTGACCACGCACCCCATGACGGCGACGCGCAGGGGCACCTCCATGCCCTCGAGCCCGGCGGTGACCTTCTCGGCGAGCGTGTAGACGTCCACCTGGGCGCGCCCGCAGGACGGGCACGACACGATCTCGAGCTTGCGCGGTCGCAGGTTGAGCGACTGGAGGATCTGGTTGCCGACCTTGACCTCCTCGACCGGTGGCGCGGAGAGGGAGACCCGGATGGTGTCGCCGATCCCCTTGCTCAGCAGCGCACCGAAGGCCGTCGCCGACTTGATCGTGCCCTGGAACGCCGGCCCGGCCTCCGTGACGCCGAGGTGCAGGGGCCAGTCGCCCCGCTCGGAGAGCAGCTCGTAGGCGCGCACCATGACCACGGGGTCGTTGTGCTTGACGGAGATCTTGAAGTCGTGGAAGTCGTGCTCCTCGAACAGCGAGGCCTCCCACACGGCGGACTCGACGAGCGCCTCGGGCGTCGCCTTGCCGTACTTGGCGAGCAGCCGCGGGTCGAGCGACCCGGCGTTGACGCCGATCCGCAGCGACACCCCGGCGTCGGCCGCGGCGCGCGCGATCTCCTTCACCTGGTCGTCGAACTTGCGGATGTTGCCGGGGTTGACGCGCACCGCGGCGCAGCCGGCGTCGATGGCCGCGAAGACGTACTTGGGCTGGAAGTGGATGTCGGCGATCACCGGGATCTGCGACTTCTTCGCGATGATCGGCAGCGCGTCGGCGTCGTCCTGGCTCGGCACGGCCACGCGCACGATGTCGCAGCCCGCGGCCGTGAGCTCGGCGATCTGCTGGAGCGTGGCGTTGATGTCCGTGGTGGGCGTCGTCGTCATCGACTGCACGCTGATGGGCGCGTCGCCGCCGACCAGGACCTTGCCGACCCTGATCTGGCGGGTGGGGCGGCGGGGTGCCAGCACGGGTGGGGGCGCGGCCGGCATGCCGAGGTTGATGGGGATGCTCACCGACCCAGTATCCCTCGCCGGGCGCTCCCTCCGTGCTCGGGCGCCGACGCCGACGCGCACCGGCCCGGAATCCTCACGAACCGTCCACAGACCAGCGGACACGACCGCCGCGCGTCAGCGCAGCGTGACGGGCCGCACGATGTCGGCGACGGCCAGGAAGATCGTCATCGCGCCGAAGAGCAGGAACACCCCGTAGGCGAGGGGCATCATCCGCGCCGTGTCCGCGGGTCGTGGCCGTGGCAGGCCGCGCAGGCGTGCCCACTGGCGCTTGGCCCCCTCCCACAGCGCCCCCGCGACGTGCCCGCCGTCGAGCGGGACCAGCGGCAGCAGGTTGAAGACGAAGAGCGCGACGTTGAGCGACGCGGCGATCAGCAGCATCTGGCGCACCTGGTCACCGACGGAGTCGTCCCCGGCTGCGATCTCGCCCGCCATCTGCCCCATCCCGACGAGCCCGACCACGGAGCCGTCGCGCTCGCCCTCGCCGACCAGGGCGCGGCCGACATCCACCAGCTTCTCGGGCAGCGTCACCACGAGGCGGGTGGTCTCCCAGACGACCGAGCCCAACGTCTCCATCGCCGTGCCGAGCGACTGACGCTCGGTCGCCAGGGTCGGACTCAGTCCCACGTAGCGGATGACCTCGGTCACCGGCTCGCCGTCCTCGTCCACGACCGGCGCGTTGTCCTGGCCGAACACCGGCCGCTCGGTCTCGACCGGGTCGACGGAGAGCGTGATCCGCTCGCCGGCCCGCTCCACGACCAGCGGGATGTCCTGCCCGGTGCTCCCGCGCACCGCGGCGGTGAAGTCGCTCCACTCCTCGACGGGGCGGCCGTCGAAGGAGACCAGCACGTCACCGGTGCGCAGACCGGCGGCCGCACCGGGACTCGGCTGGTCGGCGGCGGTGCACTCGTACTCCGTCGTGGCGTCCGCCGGGTAGACGCACTCGCCCACCTCACCCACGGTCGTCGTGAGGGTCGGCACCCCCATGCCGACGAGGACCAGCACGAGCAGCACGCCGGCGAACACGAGGTTGGCGAGGATCCCGCCGGCCATCACGACGACCTTCTTGGGGACGCTCAGGCGGTAGAAGGCGCGGTGGTCCTCGCCGGGCAGGATCTCCTCGGCGCTGGCGTCCCGGGCGTCCTGGACCAGCTGCGCGATCGCCCCGGTCGCCGGTCGCGCTCCGACGGCCTCCGCGGGCGGGACCATCCCGACCAGCTTGGTGTACCCGCCGAGCGGGATCGCCTTGATGCCGTACTCCGTCTCACCGCGACGGGTGGACCACAGCGTCGGCCCGAACCCGATCATGTACCGGGGCACCCGGACACCGAACATCTTGGCCGGCACCATGTGCCCCAGCTCGTGCACGCCGATGGACACCGCGAGCGCGAACAGCAGCACGACCCAACCGACGACCTCTGCCACTGCTGCCTCCTGCGCCTCGAGTCCGACGGTGAACATCATCCCCTGTCCGTGGGCACCGGCCGCGCACCACATCCGGCGCGCTCCGGGTGCCATCGGTCCGGCGGGGTGTGGCGCAGTCGTCGCGCGCGGGGTGTGGCGCAGGCGCCCCGGGCGGACGAAGATCGCCCCATGACCACGCCGCTGGACGAGACCTCCCAGGCGATCATCGCCGAGCTGAGCGCGGAGGGCCGCCGACCGTACGCCGCCATCGGCAAGGCGGTCGGCCTCTCGGAGACCGCCGTCCGGCAGCGGGTGCAACGCCTGGTGGAGACGGGCGTCCTGCAGATCGTGGCGGTCACGGACGCGATGAAGCTCGGGATGACCCGGCAGGCGATGATCGGCGTGAAGGCGGAGGGCGACCTGCAGTCGATCGCGGACGCCCTGGCGGACATGGCCGAGGTCTCCCACGTCGTGATCACCGCGGGCACGTTCGACATCCTCGTCGAGGTCATCTGCGAGGACGACGAGCGGCTGCTGGGGATCCTCAACGACCAGATCCGGACGCTGCCAGGCGTCGTCGCGACCGAGACCTTCGTGTACCTCAAGGTCCGCAAGCAGCTCTCGGTGTTCCGGCGCCCCTGAGCGACGTCAGTCCGTCGCGAGCAGCTCCCCCGCCCGTCGGCGCGCCCAGCGCTCGGCAGCAAGGACGCCGTCGAGGGTGAGGTCCGCACCCACGCTGTCGGGCTCGTGCTCGTCCAGCACGCGCGCGACGGTGTCGACGATCTGCAGGAAGCCGACTCTCCCACCGAGGAACGCCGCCACCGCCTCCTCGTTGGCCGCGTTGTACACCGCCGGGTGCGTCGGCGACGCCGCGACGGCCTGGCGCGCGAGGCGGATGGCCGGGAACGCCTCGTCGTCGAGCGGCTCGAACGTCCACGTCGCCGCGGTGGTCCAGTCGCACGGTGCGGCGACCCGGGGCAACCGGTCCGGCCACGACAACCCGAGCGCGATCGGCAGACGCATGTCCGGCGGGGACGCCTGGGCGATCGTCGAGCCGTCCTGGAACTCGACCATGGAGTGCACGACGGACTGCGGGTGCACGACGACCGCGATGTCCTCGACGGCCACCCCGAACAGCAGGTGCGCCTCGATGAGCTCCAGGCCCTTGTTCATCAGCGTCGCGGAGTTCACGGTCACGACCGGCCCCATCGACCACGTCGGGTGGGCGAGCGCCTCGGCCGGCGTCACGTCGGCCAGCTCCGAACGGCGTCGACCGCGGAACGGCCCCCCGGAGGCGGTGAGGACGAGGCGCCGGACCTCGTCGGCGGCGCCCGAGCGCAGGCACTGCCAGATCGCCGAGTGCTCGGAGTCCACGGGCACGATCTGGTCGGGTCGGCGCTGCGCGGCTGCGACGAGCGCGCCGCCCACGACGAGCGACTCCTTGTTGGCGAGGGCCAGCGTGCTTCCCGCACGCAACGCCGCCAGCGTGGGCCCGAGGCCGAGCGAGCCCGTGACGCCGTTGAGCACGACGTCGGCGCCCGCGCCTGCGACCTGGGCCGCGGCGTCCGCGCCCGCGAGGACATCCGGCGCCGTCCGACCGTCGCCGGCCAGCTCCGCCCACGCGGCCTCGAAGGGGCCGACGGCGGCCGGGTCGGCCACTGCGACCACGTCGGCGCCCGTCGCGTGCGCCTGCCGGGCCAGCGCCGCGGGGTCACCGCCGCCCGCGGCGAGCCCCACGACGCGGAACCGGTCGCGATGGCGGTCCAGGACGTCGAGCGCCTGCGTCCCGATGGAGCCGGTGGAGCCGAGGACGACGACGGTGCGGCGCGATGTCACGGCGCCCATTGTCCCCGAGCCGCCCACGTGCCGGGGCACGGAGGTGGCATGATCCGGGCCATGGTCAAGCAGTCGCTGCTCGCGTCGAACGAACGGGTCATCTTCGAGGCGCACTCGCACTGGAAGAACATCTTCGTCCCGGTGCTGGTCACCGTGGCCGTCACGGCGCTCGCCGCCTTCGCCCTGGTGCAGGGGGTGGACGCGGACCAGACGTGGCTGCGCTGGGCGGTCGTCGTCGTCGCGGCCCTCCTGGTGCTGGTCTTCGGGCTCTGGCCGATCGTCGTCTGGCTCGCCTCGACCGACACCCTCACCACGCGCCGCCTGATCAGCCGCCGCGGCGTGTTCTCGCGCGAGGGCAAGGACATCCCCATCGACCGCGTGCAGTCCGTCAGCTACCGGCGCACGCTCCTCGAGCGCATCCTCGGGTGCGGGACGCTCGTGGTGCAGACCGCGGGCGAGACGAGCGACGTCGAGCTGACGGACGTCGCGCACATCGAGAAGCGGCTCATGCAGGTGCAGGAGCTCATCCTCGACGACGAGATCCCCGACGAGGGCACCCCGCACGGCACCGGGGACGACGTCCGCGGGCTGTGACCGCCGGGCTCACCCCACGCCGAGCTCACTCCACGCCGAGCAGAACCTCCACCGCGCGCTCGAAGAACGCGTCCACGGGACCCTCGGCGTACGCCTTGTGGCCGGACGCCTTGCGGAACGTGGCGTGCCGCACCTCGTCGGACGTGAGCGGCGTGCCCTTGTCGAAGTAGTCGATGAGGCGGTGGCACATCTCGTCGACGTCCTCCGGGCGATAGCCCTGCTCGCCGCGGCGTGCCGGGGCGAACCGCTCGCCGTCCGGCCTGCGGAGCCGCTCGTAGAGGGTCCGGGCGCGCCCCGCGACGTGGTCCATCCACGCCTGCTGGCCCTGCGTCCGCAGGACGTCCTGGCGCTGCCGGGTGGTGAACGCGCGCTCGAGCCGGTCGAGGGCCGAGTCGACGCTGCTCGTGGCGTAGCCGCCGCGGACCAGGTCGAACGCCACCCTGCGCACCTCCGTGCCGGTCAGGGGCTCCGTCTGGTCGCCCTCGTACACGCGCCGGGCGTGCGTGAAGAACGTGTCGACCTGATCGGGGTCGTACCCGGTCCGGAACCTGCTGACTGTGCGGAACATGCGTCTCATCTCTCCTCGGCGGCCAGCTGGCCGCAGGCGCCGTCGATGTCACTTCCACGGGTGTCCCGGACGGTCGTGGGCACGCCCGCCGCGCGCAGGTGCGCGACGAAGCGGGCCGCGACGTGGGGGTCGCTCGCGGTCCAGATGGAACCGGGGGTCGGGTTGAGCGGGATCGGGTTGACGTGCACCCACCCCTTGCCCCGGTCGTTGAGCTTGGCGGCCAGCAGGTCCGCCCGCCACGCGTGGTCGTTCATGTCCCGGATGAGCGCGTACTCGATGCTCACGCGGCGGCCGGTGGCCTCGAAGTACCGGCGGGCCGCGTCCAGCGCCTCGTCGACGGTCCAGCGGGTGTTGATCGGCACGAGCTCGCTGCGGAGCTCGTCGTCGGGCGCGTGCAGCGAGAGCGCGAGCGTCACGGGCAGCCCCTCCGCGGCCAGCTTGTCGATCGCCGGCACGAGGCCGACGGTCGAGACGGTGACGCCTCGCGCCGACATCCCGAGCCCATCGGGTACCGGCGCGACGATGGCGCGGACCGCGCCCAGGACCGCCTTGTAGTTGGCGAGCGGCTCGCCCATGCCCATGAAGACCACGTTGGACAGCCGCCCGACGCCGCCCGTCACCTCGCCCCGGACCATCGCGCGGGCAGCGAGCCGCACCTGCTCGACGATCTCCGCGGTCGAGAGGTTGCGGGTCAGCCCCTGCTGACCGGTGGCGCAGAACGGGCAGGCCATGCCGCACCCCGCCTGGCTCGACACGCAGAGGGTGGCGCGGTCCGGGTACCGCATCAGCACCGACTCGACCTTCACGCCGTCGTGCAGTGCCCAGAGCGTCTTGACCGTCGTGCCCGCGTCGGCGGCGATGGTGCGGACGGGCCGCACCAGCGGCGGCAGCAGTGCCCCGGTGAGCGCGTCCCGGGACCGCTTGGGCAGGTCCGTCATCTCGGCGGGGTCGTCCGTCAGGTGGCCGAAGTAGTGCGTGCCGACCTGGGCCGCCCGGAACGCCGGCTCCCCGAGCTCGCGCACGACGGCGGCCCGCTCGTCGGTCGAGAGGTCCGCCAGGTGACGGGGCGGCTTGCCGCGCCGCGGCGCAGCCATGGTCAGCTGCAGCGGCGGGCGGCCGTCGGCGGGGAGGCTTGCCACGTCAAGCCACCGGAACCATGACGTGCAGGACCAGGTAGACGAGCGGCGCGGTGAGCAGCAGCGAGTCGATCCGGTCGAGCACACCGCCGTGACCCGGCAGGAGGGAGCCCATGTCCTTGAGCTCGAGGTCGCGCTTGATGAGGGACTCGGCGAGGTCGCCGAGGGTCGCGGTGAGGACCGAGGCGAATCCGAGCGCGATGCCGACCAGGGGCCGCCCCTCGAACCCGATCATGAGCCCGACCGCGCCGACGGCGGATGCGAGCACGAGGGACCCGGCGAGGCCCTCCCAGCTCTTCTTCGGACTCACCGACGGCGCGAGCGGGTGGCGGCCGAACAGGACGCCGGTCGTGTACCCGCCGACGTCGTTCGCGACCGCGAGGAGGACGAACAGCGCCACCCGCCGGTCGCCGTCGGGAGCCACGAGCATGAGCATGACGAAGCCGGCCATGAACGGGATGTACGCGGCGGCGAACGTCGCGGCCGCCGCGTCCCGCAGCGCCTCCGCGCCCCCACCGTCGAGGACCCGCCAGACGACGACGCCGCCCGCCGTGAGCATGAACGCCACCAGGAGGGCTTCCGGCCCCCCGGTGTAGGAGGACACGAGGATCCCGGCGGTCCCGACGAGCAGCGGCAGCAGCGGGATGTGCACGCCGCGCCGCGTCATCGCCTGCCCGAGCTCCCACAGCCCCGCACCGCACGCCAGGAGTGCGAGGCCGATGAAGGCCTCCTTGCGGATGAACAGGGACGTGCCGACCGCCGCCAGCAGGCCGAGGCCGACGGCGGTCGCCAGGGGCAGGTTCCGGCCCGCGCGCGGCGTCGTGGGCCGCGCGAGCAGGTCGATGCCGGTGGATTCAGTCATCAGACCTCGAGGAGCTCGCTCTCCTTGTGGGCCAGCACCTGGTCCACGAGGTCGATGTGGTGCTTGGTGAGCGACTCGAGCTCCTTCTCGGCGCGGGCGACGTCGTCCTCGCCCGCCTCGCCGTCGCGGGCGATGCGGTCGAGCTCCTCCTTCGCCTTCCGACGGATGTTGCGCACCGACACCCGGGCCTCCTCGGCCTTGTGCTTGGCGAGCTTCACGTAGTCGCGCCGACGCTCCTCGGTGAGGTGCGGCAGGACGATGCGGATGACCTTGCCGTCGTTGTTCGGGTTCACCCCGAGGTCGGAGTCACGGATGGCCTTCTCGATGGCGTGCATCGAGCTGGCGTCGAACGGCGAGATGAGGATGGTGCGCGCCTCCGGCGTCGCGAAGGACGCGAGCTGCTGCAGCGGCGTCGGCGACCCGTAGTAGTCGACCAGCAGCTTCGAGAACATGGCCGGGTTGGCCCGACCCGTGCGGATGGTCGCGAAGTCCTCCTTCGCGACCTCGATGGCCTTGTCCATCTTCTCCTCAGCGGAGAGGAGGGTGTCGTCGATCACCGGTGCTCCTTGTCGTCCGTCCACGGTCACGCCTGCATGGGCGCGTGCTACTCCGTGAGCAACGTGCCGATCTTCTCACCCTGCAGGGCGCGGGTGACGTTGCCTTGCCCCTCCATGCCGAAGACGCGCATCCGCACGCCGTTGTCCCTGCACATGCTCAGCGCGGTCGCGTCCATCACCTCGAGCCCGCTGACGAGCGCCTCGGTGTACGTCAGCCTGTCGTAGCGGGTGGCGTTCGCATCCGTGCGCGGATCGGCGGTGTAGACGCCGTCGACGCCGTTCTTGCCCATCAGCACCTCATCGCAGTGCGTCTCGAGCGCGCGCTGCACGGAGACGGTGTCCGTCGAGAAGTACGGCAGGCCGGCACCCGCGCCGAAGATGACCACGCGGCCCTTCTCCATGTGCCGGATGGCCTTGAGGGGGATGTACGGCTCGGCCACCTGCCCCATGGCGATGGCCGTCTGGACCCGCGTCTGGACGCCGGCCTGCTCGAGGAAGTCCTGGAGCGCGAGGCAGTTCATCACCGTGCCGAGCATGCCCATGTAGTCGGCCCGCGCCCGGTCGAGGCCGCTCTGGGAGAGCTCCGCGCCCCGGAAGAAGTTGCCTCCGCCGACGACGATCGCCACCTGCACGCCGGACCGGACGGCCGCGGCGATCTCCTCCGACACGCGGCGCACCACGGCAGGGGCGAGGCCGATCTGCCCGCCACCGAAGGTCTCCCCGGAGAGCTTCAGCAGCACGCGGCGCGGCCGGGTGGACGAGGCCCCCGCAGCCGCCTCGGGCGTGGCCTCCGCCACGGTCTCGCGGCTGACGGCGCCCGAGGCACCGTCAGCGGCGGTGTCGACGGCGGTCTGGTCCTGAACCACTGCTCCTCCACCCCCCGCCGACGCCGGCGGCTCGTCGTACGACGACGGCCCGCGCGCCGTGTGGCACGCGGGCCGTCCGTGTCTCAGGCGCCCACTCGGAAGCGGACGAAGGCGGTCACCGTGCCGCCGACCTCCGACAGCACCTGGGCGACCGACTTCTTCTGGTCCTTCGCGAAGGCCTGGTCGAGCAGGACGTTCTCCTTGAAGAACCCGGTCACGCGCCCCTCGACGATCTTGCCGAGGGCGGCCTCGGGCTTGCCCTCGTTGCGGGCCGTCTCCTCGGCGATGCGCCGCTCGGACGCCACGACGTCATCCGGGACGTCCTCCCGCGTCAGGTACAGCGGGCTGTAGGCCGCGGTGTGCATGGCGACGTCCTTGGCGACCGGGAGCCCGGCCTCGTCGGTGCCGACCAGCACGCCGACCTGCGGGGGCAGGTCCTTGTTGACCTTGTGCAGGTACACGGTCACCTTCGGGGCGACGACGCGCGCCACGCGACGGAGCACGAGCTTCTCGCCGATCACCGCCGCGAGCTCGTCGATGGCGCCCTGGACCGTGGTCCCGTCCAGGTCCGCCGCGAGCACGGTGGCGACGTCGTCGGTGCCGGTCGCGACAGCGGTCGCCAGCACCTTGTCGGCCAGCTCGATGAACTTCGCGTTCTTCGTGACGAAGTCGGTCTCGCAGTTCAGCTCGATGAGCACGCCCACCTGGCCGTCGGCGCCGTCGGCGACGTTCGCCGCGACCAGGCCGTCCGACGCGGCGCGACCCTCGCGCTTGCTGATGCCCTTCAGGCCCTTGACCCGGATGATCTCCATGGCCTTCTCGGCGTCGCCGTCGGCCTCGTCGAGCGCCTTCTTCACGTCGAGCATGCCGGCGCCGGTGCGCTCGCGCAGCGCCTTGATGTCAGCGGCGGTGTAGTTCGCCATCACACGTCCTTCGTCTGGTCAGGGGTGGTCAGTTGGCGGTCTCGTCGGCCGGCTCGGCCGCCTCGGCGGTCGGCTCGGCGACGTCCGCGGCGTCGGCGGCCGGAGCCGCGTCCTGGCCGGGAGCCTCGGCGGCCTCGGCCTCGGGCGCCTCGTCGGCGACGGCCTCGACGGCGGGGTTCTCGACCGCCGCGTCGGCGGCGACGGCGTCAGGCGCGAGGTCGTCCGCGGCCGCGGCCACGGCGGGGGCCAGGCCGGACGGCGTGCCGGCCGGGGCCTTGGGCTCCGTCTGGACCGCAGCACCGGCGTCGCCGGACCCGGCGAGCAGCTCGCGCTCCCACTCGGCCAGCGGCTCGGCCTCGGCCGGGGCCGCGGACTCCTCGCCGGTCCGGGCGGTGTGGCGGGCGATCAGACCGTCGGCGACGGCGTCGGCCACGACGCGGGTGAGCAGGGCGACGGCGCGGATGGCGTCGTCGTTGCCCGGGATGGCGTAGTCGACCATGTCCGGGTCGCAGTTCGTGTCGAGGATCGCGACGACCGGCACACCGAGCTTGCGGGCCTCGTCGACGGCGAGGTGCTCCTTGTTCGTGTCGACGATCCACACGGCTGCGGGGACCCGGGTCATGTCGCGGATGCCGCCGAGGGTCTTGGCGAGCTTGTCGCGCTCGCGCCGCATGATGAGGAGCTCCTTCTTGGTGAAGGCGCTGCCGGCCACGTCGTCGAAGTCGATCTCCTCGAGCTCCTTGAGGCGCTGGAGACGCTTGTTGACGGTCGTGAAGTTGGTGAGCATGCCACCGAGCCAGCGCTGGTTGACGTAGGGCATGCCCACGCGGGCCGCCTGCTCCGCCACCGGCTCCTGGGCCTGCTTCTTGGTGCCGACGAAGAGGACGGTGCCACCACGCGCAACGGTCTCGCGGATGAACTCGTACGCCTTGTCGATGTACGTCAGGGTCTGCTGCAGGTCGACGATGTAGATGCCGTTGCGCTCGGTGAAGATGAAGCGCTTCATCTTCGGGTTCCAGCGCCGGGTCTGGTGCCCGAAGTGGACACCGCTCTCGAGCAGCTGCCGCATGGTGACGACGGCCATGGTTCCTCCTGGCGCGGCGGGCCGCGCGTTGCCTGCGGGCGCGAGCGCCCGCGATTCGGTTGTCGGCGTCGGCCGGGTGGCCGCTGCCCCTGGCGCCGTCCGTCCGCCGACACCGGAGGGGGCAAGCCGATCCGGACCGTCGTCGGCGCACGAGTCCCCGGGTTCCCGGGGGCGAGAAGGCGCGCGATGTCACCCGGTCGAGCCGGGCGCAGCGCACATGCTACCGGACGCGCCGGACCGCCCCGGCAATCCACCGCCCTGCTGCGGGCGGCGTCGTCCACCGGTGCGACGTCCCCGTCCGGCGCCTCACCCCGTCGTCGGCCACGCTCCGGGGGTGATCCTCCCGCGCCTCCTGCTGACCGGTCTTCTCGCGGTCGTGCTGGGCGCCGCCGTTGCGCCGCCCGACGGGCACCGGGACGCCGCCCCGGCGGCCCCGCCGGGAGGGAGCGGCTACGTGCGG
>Ga0196970_1001397_pt1 | contig 16596 bp, 16 predicted proteins | sample S1v_513CmetaG_FD_148672 | JGI IMG/M metagenome (GOLD analysis project Ga0196970, IMG submission 148672) | Soil microbial communities from Anza Borrego desert, Southern California, United States - S1+v_5-13C | ecosystem: Environmental > Terrestrial > Soil > Desert | place: USA: California...
CCCCGACCTCCTGGCCTGCCAGGAAGTACTCGCCGCCAGAGGGCCGGTCCAGGCAGCCGATCATGTTCATCAAGGTCGATTTGCCCGACCCCGACGGCCCCATGATCGCCACCAACTCCCCTTCCGCCACTTCGAGGTCGATGCCGGCCAGGGCGACAACTTTGGTCTCACCCGTGCCGTACACCTTGGTCATGTTGCGTATACTGATCATCGCCGCGCCCCCTAGCGACCCGCCGGGGTCTGCGGGGCTTGCGTGCCAGTACCGGTCCGCGGGACGGTCCCCTGCTGACGCATCTGCTGCCGCTGCGTCGGGTCCACGGGAACGGTGGTCTGGGTCTGCGTCTGCTGCCGGTTTCCGCCGAAGAGGTTAAAGCCCGACTGGGTGCTGGGCCGGATGATCGTCTGGATCACCTGGTCCTTTTCGTTCAGACCGCCGGTGATCTCCACCTGGCCGCTGGTGCGGACGCCGACCTGAACCTCTTTCTGCTTCACTTCGGTGCCATCAAGCACCTGGACGAAGGCCCGCCCCTGCCGCACGGTCACGGTCTGGGCCGGAAGCCAGATGACGCCCAGCTTCTCTTCGGTGACGATGTTGACGGTGGCGTTCATGCCGGCCATTAGGCCGGTGGGCTGATCGACCTGAATGGTCACTTCGAACGTGGCGATATCGTTGCGGAAGACGCCTTCCGGGTTGATCTTGCTCACCTTGCCGGCGTAGGTCTTGCCGGCAATAGCGTCCAGGGTGATCTCAGCCCGCTGCCCGACCTTGGTCTTGGCCACGTCCAGTTCATCGACCGAAATGGTGATCTGCATCTGGCCATAGTCGGCCACGCGGAAGAGCGTGGCGTTGGATGTCACCTTCTCGCCCACCCGCAGGGTCAGCGACGAGATCTGGCCGTCGACCGGGGCCTTGACCTGCAGGTCAGCCAGGTCCGCCTGGCGGGTCGCCAGGGTAATCTGCGACTGCTCGATTTTGGCGGTCAGCTGGCGGAGCTGGCCGCTGGGGTCGTTGGCGGGTTCGAGCAGGTTCTTCAGGCTCTGCTCCTGGGTCGCCAGATCGTTCTCCGCCTGCTGGAGCTGGATTTGCAGCGAGTCGCTGGCGAGCCGCAGCAGTAGGTCGCCGGCGGCGATCCGGTCGCCTTCGGCCACGTTGATCGCGGCGATGGAACCCGCCACCTGAGACCGGACTTCGATCAGGTCGGCATCCACCGAGCCGTTCGCCTGAATCGGCTGGTCAAGGCCGGCCCCTTCGATGACCGCCTGCCCCACCATGCCGGGCCGCAGGCCGGGGATGGTGGGCAGCGCCACCGCGACGGGCACGTTGGCATCGCGGTTGCCGGACGTGGGCGTGGCCGCGGCGGCGCCCTTCGCCACCGTGCCTTCCACCTGGCCGAACCCGGGCACCGTCACCTTGACGGGATGCCCAACCGCCAACTGGCCGGCGATTGACTGGGGCACCGGCACCGTGAACGTGGCGTTAGCATCATCGAAAATGTTGAAGAGCACCGCGTTGCTGGCAATGTCGGAGCCGGCCGTCACCTTCACAGCGGTGATGATACCGCTCCGGGGCGCCGTTACGGTCAGGCGCTCCACATCCTGCTGCCGCTGCTTGAGCGTCAGTTTGGCGTTCTCCACTTTCAGCATCTGGGCGCGAACGGCGGTGGCCTGGGGGTTGAGCAGGTTCTCCAGGCTGGCCTGGTTGTTGGCCAGGTCGACCTGCGCCTGCTTCAGCTGAGCCGTCAGACTCTCGTTTTCCAGCATCATGATCACCTGGCCGGCCTTCACCCGGTCGCCGTCCTTGGCGAGAATCTGGGTGATGGTGCCGGTCTGGTTCGACTTGACCAGGACCCCGTTGACCGAGGCCACCGGGCCGGTACCGGAGATGGTGGAGCGGATGTCTCCACGCTGGGCGGTCGCGAAAATGTACTGCGGTTGATTGCTGGCTGCTGCGCTGCTGGCGCGTCGTGACGTCCACCACCAGCCTCCGCCCGCCACCAGGGCGACGATGACGACGGTTGAAATGACCTTTTTCCGCACGACCGGAGTCCCTCCCATTATTTGTTTGCGTCAGGAGTATACCACAGCAGGAAATATTAGGTCCTGAAAAACTTCGTCAAGGTTTATTGATGAAAACGGGAAGGCGCCCGGCTCTGTCTTGGCCGGGCGCCTTCGTATCGTACCTATGGGAGATTTCCGCACGACGCCTCCTCCAGCGATGGGTGCCGCCCCGCAGAGCAGACCCGCTTAGCAAATAGATGTAGGGATAGGTGAAGAGCGCCAGGTCAAGGCACCCAGCCAAAGGTTCTCCCCAGGATCCCCGGCAAATGGCCAGACAGCAGCCACGCCCACGTCGCAGCCCCGCCCTGCCCAGCCCGCAAAGTCAGGTACGCGATGGGCAGCCCCACCGCCACAGAGACAAGCGCGGCCAGGGCGAGCAAGGGCGTGCCGGGCCGGCGGAAATCCCACCAGGTCCAGCGGGCCGGCGTAGCGCTGTGGCCGCAGTGCTTTACAAAGGCCCGGGCAGAGGTGGCGCGCATAGCAGATGACCCCTTCCATAGAGCATCGGCGTTGCGCCGGAGAGGGGTCCAAGCCCTCGCTGGCGCCGGCTCTTATAAACTCGGAACCAGACCAATCCTGTCGATCAGCTGTTCTTCAGGATGGTGAGGAACTTCTCCACAGCCTGGTCGCCCTCCGTGAGCCGCAGGGCGGTCACCTGACGGCATACCAGGAGTTGTCGGCCGCCTTCAGCTCATCGGGAGCAAACGCCGCCTTATGCCGCTAGATAGTCTCTGTTGTTGAGAACGATTCTCAACAACCTGCCACTTCTGATTCTACGTCGTTTGATAACGATTATCAATCCCTGTTTGCGAACGCTGTATCGAAATCGGGTCCACACCCTAGCGAAAACACGTTTTACTCCCAGGTTATACCAGGTCCTCACGTTGACCTTTGCACGCCGAAATTGGTAGGATCTCCCTAAAGGTACGCTCGTCGGAAAACTCCGACCCCGTGAGTCTGACGATTCGTGCCTGGATCCGCCACTTTGGCAGAATCTGTCGAAAAGGGAGAGATGACCTGTGAGACAGCGATCCAGCGGCATGGTGATCCTGGTTGTCAGCATCGTTGCGGGTTTGATCGCAGCGCTGCTGTCCGTCAGCTTCCTCAAGGGCGTGGCCAGGTCCACCACGGTGCTGGTGGCCACGCAGGAGATCGCAGCCTTTACACCGCTCTCCGCCTCCATGTTCACGGTCCAGCAGATGCCCAGCGGCGCCGTTCCGGCCGACGCCATCAAAGACGTCTCCGCCCTGACAGGCCGCTACGCCCGCACCATCATCATCAAGGGCACCGTGATTCAGCAGGGCCACCTGGCCACCGCCAGCGGCGCCGCCGGGTCACTCGCCGCCAAGCTGACCGAGACCGGCCAGGCCGGCATGCGGGCCCTGGCAATCCCCGTCGATAATGCGACGGGCGTCGGCGGCACCGTGCAGCCCGGCGACAAGGTAGACATCATCGCCGCCGTGCGGGTTGAACGGCAGAACGCCCCCGCCACCACCATATCGAAGGTGATTGCAAAGGCGATTCCCGTGCTCCACCGCACCGAGGCCGACGGCACCGCCCAGGCCACCATCGTCGTGATGGTCACGCCGCAGCTGGCCGAGGAGGTCGCCTACGCCCAGCTCGCCGGCAAGATCTACCTCGCCACCAACCCCTACCGGGTCGATCCCGAAGGTGAAAAGGCCACCACCGGCGTCACGCCCGATTCCTTCCTACAGCGCTACGGGAGGTGAGTCCCCGTGGCCGGACCTCTGATCGCCGTCTGGAGCCCCAAGGGCGGCACCGGCAAGACGATGATCTCCGCCGGGCTGGCCATGCACCTGGTGCGGCGCTCCCCCGGCAACACGCTGCTGGTCGACCTGGACGCAGGCGGTGGCCACATCGGCCCGCTGCTTCAGGTCTCGCTGCGGCCCTCTGTGCTGGACTACGCCTTCAGCACCCGCACCTCGATACACCCCAGCGGGCTGCACGTACTGGCTGGCCCGGCCCGCCTAGTCGATGCGCCCCTGGTCACCTCCGAGCTGGCGCAGAACGTGCTGGAGAAGGCACAGGCGGCTGGCTACCTGACCGTCATCGACCTCGATTCTGACCTGCGTGACTCCACGCTGGTCACCCTCGAGAAGGCAGATGCGGTCCTGCTGCTCACCACCCCTGACCTGCTTTCCATCTACGCTTGCCGCCGCTTTACCCAGGAGGCCGAGTTGATTGGCCTGCGCACAGAAAAGTTCCGCCTGGTCATCAACCGGGCCACGGCCCGCACCGACCTGCCCGAGGCCGAACTCCTCGACCTGATCGGGCTGCCCCTGGCCGGGCGGGTGCCCAGCCTGCCGGGCCTGGCCGCCGCCGTCAACCGGGGGATGATGTCCGCCACGGGCCGCTCCAACACCGACTTCACCGTCGCCTTGCAGCAGGTGGCCGATAACCTCCAGTTCGCAGGCGTTCCCGACTCTCCCCTGGCCCGTGTGACCAGCCCCATCCAGACCGCAGAGAAGCCGGTCGGGCTCATTGGAGCCGTCCGGCGCTGGTGGCGGAGCCTGTAGAAGGTGGTGAACCATTCGTGAGCCTGCTTCAGCAGCGCATGGGACGAGGTCCCGAGCCCGCCGACGACGCCGCCTACCAGGCCCTGAAGTCCCGGGTGCGGGAGCGCCTGCTCGGCCGCATCGATCCCAACATCCTCTTCAGCCCGCACGACGCCGGCGTCATGGCGCTGATGCGCCGGGAAATCGCGTACCTGGTCGAGTCGGACCCCGGGGTGGCCGCCGGGCTGCGGCAGGCCTACATCACCCGGCTTTGCCACGATATCGCCGGCTTTGGCGCCATCCAGCCCCTCATCGATGACTCCGGCGTGACCGAAATCATGGTCAACCGGTATGACGACATCTGGACGGAGCGGTCGGGCCGGCTCCAGCCTCAACCGGAGATCAAGTTCTTGGGCGAGCAGCAGGTGCGTGAGTTATGCGAGCGGATCGCTCTCCCCCTCCGCCGTCGCATTGACGAGTCGAACCCCATCCTGGACGGGCGCCTGCCCGACGGGAGCCGGGTCAACGCCGTACTGGCGCCGGTCGCCCTGAACGGCACCTGCCTGACCATCCGGAAGTTCATGCGGGCGCTCACCGTCGAGAAGCTGCAAGAAGTCGGAACCCTCTCCCCTGCTGTGACCGACTTCCTGCGCTCGGTCGTGCTCTCCCGCTGCAACGCCCTGGTGGTCGGCGGCACCTCCAGCGGTAAGACCGCCCTGCTGAACGCCCTTTCCTCTTTTATTCCCGCCGATGAACGGATCGTCACCATTGAAGATGCCGCCGAACTGATGCTCCAGCAGCCGCACGTGGTCCGCATGGAAACACGCCCCCCGAACGTCGAGGGGCGCGGCGAGATCACCATTCGGGAACTCGTGCGAAACGCCCTGCGCATGCGGCCCGACCGCATCGTCGTCGGCGAGTGCCGGGGCCCCGAAGCGCTGGATATGATGCAGGCCGCCAACACCGGCCACGACGGCACCTTCTCGACGCTGCACGCCAACAGCCCCATGGACGCCCTGGCCCGCCTCGAGACGATGGTGCTGATGGCCGACAGCGGCCTGCCGGCCCGGGCCATCCGCCAGCAAATCTGCTCCGCCTTCGATCTGATCATCGAAGTGGGGCGCCTCAAGACGGGCGTCCGTCGGATTCTGACCATCGCCGAAGTGGCCCGCACGCCCGACGGCGATATCGACACCTGCGAACTGGTCCGCTACGACCCGACAACCGACCGGCTGACGCCCACCGGCAGGCCCTCCGTACGGGTGGCCGAGCGGTGCGCCTGGGCCGGGGTGAAGCTCCAGGGGGTGACGTAACGTGCTCAACCTGATTGCGGTGCTGATGTTCACCTGCGTCTGCCTGGCGTTAATCGCCGGCTACCAGCGGCGCCAGGGCCGGAGCCTGCGGGATATCGTCCGGGGCGGCGACAGCGGCATGGATCAAATGCCGACCACGCCGGCGGAACGGGAGGGCTACTTTGACCGCTGGGAGCGGGCGGCCATGCAGGCCGGCCTCTCCTGGAAACGAAACGTCTACTACTTCGTAGCGTGCGCCGGACTGATGCTGGCGGCGGCCCTGGCCATTACCAATCACATCAACGGTGCGATGCTGACCGCGGCAGCAGCCTTGCTGGGACCGCACATCTACGTCAGGCGGCTTCAGGCCAAGCGCTCCGCCCAGTTCGCAGCCCAGCTGCCGCAGGCGCTCTTCCTGGCCGCCAGCGTGCTTCGGGCGGGCGGCACGCTCCTGCAGGCCGTCGACTCCATCGCCACAGAGATGCCCAATCCCATGGGCGAGGAGTTCCGGCGCATTCAGCAGCAGATGCGGCTCCAGGTCCCGGCCCACGAAGCGATGGCCGAGACCCAGGCCCGGGTCAGCGTGCGGGAGTTCGCCGCCGTGGTGGTGGCAGCCCGGATTACCGCCGAAGTGGGCGGCAATCTGGCCCACATCTACGACCAGGTCGCCCGGTCGATCGTCGAGGCGCAGAACGCCCGGCGCACGGTTCAGTCCTTCACGACAGAAGGCCGCATGTCGGCCAACATCATCGCCGGATTGCCCTTTGTGGTGCTGGGGCTCCTCCACCTGGTCAGCCCCGGCTACTATGAGCCGCTCTTTGCGACCTGGCCCGGCCGGCTGGTCCTGGCGGGCTGCTTCGGCACCATCGCCCTCGGCTGGCTCACCATCCGTCGCATGGTCGACATCCGGATTTACTAGGAGGTGCACGTCGTGCCGATCATCTTTGTGCTGATGTTGGTGGCGTGCGCCGGCACCGTATACGGCGCCTACTTGATGAAGCGGGAGCGGGAACGCCGGGTCGCCGACCTGATTCACGCCCTGGAGGCGGAGACACAGCAGACCGGCGAGGCGGACGCCAGGGCGCCCGGCTCCATGGGCGGCGTCAGCCGGTTCATGCCCGCCGGCATGCTGGCCGCCTACGAACAGAAGCTCCTCTGGGTCGGCCGGCCGTACGGCCTTGACGCCGCCCAGTTCGTTGCCATCAAGGTCGCCGCTGCGCTCACCCTCCCGCTGCTCATTTCGGTCATGACGCTCTTCCGGCTCGGGGCCGAAGGGATGCTGATGATGACCATAGCTGGCTTTGCCGGCTTCATCGGGCCCGACGTGTGGCTGAACGCCCACGTGAACCGCCGGCGCCAGGTCGTCGCCGAGGAGATGCCCCTCTTCGCCGACCTGATCGCGACGGCGGTCAGCGCCGGCCTGCCGCTGACCGAGGCGGTCCGGCGGGTGGCCGCCGACGCTCCCGGCCTGGTGGCCCGGGAGTTCCTGCGGGCGGTCCAGGAGATGGCCGCCGGCAAGCCCCGGGCGCAGGCCTGGCGTGACCTGATTGACAGGGTGCCCGGCGACGACCTGCGGGTAATCGTCAACGCCATCATGCAGGCGGAGCAGTACGGCACCTCCGTCTCGGAGATCATCCGGTACCAAATCCAGCAGATCCGCCTCTTCAAGCAGCAGGAAGCCCAGCGCATCGCCCAGCAGACCACGGTCAAAATGCGGGTGCCCATGCTTTTGCTCATCCTGCTTCCCTTCATGGTTCTGCTGCTCGGCCCCGCCATGCTGCAGATCGCCAAACTGCTCTTCTAGGGGGTGACCGACATGCTGCGCAGTCTCGTGAGGCGCCGCCGGGGATCGGCCATGGTCGAGTTCGCCCTGGTCGCCCCCCTCCTGATTCTGATTCTGGTCGGCATCATGGTGATGGGCGTCATCATCAACGCAAAGATCGTCGTGTCGGGCGCCGCCCGGGAGGCCGGGCGCACCTGGGCCGTCCACAAGGAAGATGCCCGGGCCCGGGCCAAGGCAGCCGACTCGATCACCGGCGGCGGCCTGAAGATCGCCGCCGACAGCCGGGTCCTCTTCGACCCCGGCCACGACGTGCAGTTCCAGCGGCAGGGTGACTACATTCACGTCACCGTCACCTACCGCCAGCCGACCCTGATTCCCCTGCTGGCCTGGCTGATCGATCCTTCCAGCCCCAGCGACGGCACGATTACCCTCCGGAGCCAGGCGGTCTTCCGGGTGGAGAGGTAGGTGAGGCGAGTGAGATCGTTCCTCAGCCGGCTCCGCCGCGACACCCGTGGCGCCGTCATGGTGATGGCGGCGGCCTCCTTCACCGCCCTCCTGCTCTTCGCCGGGCTCGCCCTGGACTTCGGCCGGGCGCACCTGCTGCGGGCCCAGCTCCAGACCGCCGTCGACGCTGCGTCGCTGGCAGGCGCCCTCCAGGTGGTGCCCATGGTCCAGCTCCGCATCGACCGGTGGGAGTGGATCCACTCCATCTGCCGTGATCCGGTCTCAGGCAGGCAGTACGACTGCTCAACCTGGGAAACCACCTCGCCGGCCATCGTGGAAGGGCCCCACTGGGACCTGGTCTACCTGGGCGGCTGGCGGAACTACACAGGCGGGCAGTGCAACTGGCCCTACCAGTGCGGCACGCCGCACATCGCCCGAGAATGGGCGGTCCTGCCGGAATCGACGGCGCCGGTCGCCCGCAACACCTTTGCGCAGAACGCATCGTGGCCCACAGGCAGCCTGGGACCGCAGGTGCTCGATCTGACCGTCACCATCGACCGCAGCAAGCCGGTGCCCGAGGTAACCGCCACCGCCACCATGTCGATGCCGACCACCTTCCTCAAGCTGGCGGGCATCGAGCAGCTGCAGTTCACCCGGTCGGGCACGGCGGCACCGGTCAAGCGCTAGCCCCTCTCGGCATGGGCCGGTCGAGATTAGGCCCACGCCTGACGGGTTACGGCACCCACCCGGGGTGCCTAGAAGGGAGCGAACAGGGCACATGGTTTACGGTCGCTTCAAATGGCTCCGGCTGGCGGCAACCGCCAGCGTCCTGGCGCTCGGTGTGGCGCTGGTGCCTGACGCCCTGGCCAACCACGGCGATATTCACGCCCGGTGCGAAGGCAGCACGCCGGTCGTCACAGTCCGGCCCGCCGGCACCGAGCACGTCAAGGTCGTCTGCACCGACGGCGTGCCTGAGTTTGTCGTCGAGGCAGAGCCCGTCTTTGCCTACGACCCCGTCAAGCAGAGCCTGCCCCGGGCCACCCCGCCCGACTTCGGCGGCTGGGTCACCGTCTGGCTCAACGGCCGCCTGCTCAGGACTCCGTACGACCCCGTGCGGGGCGTTCAGGAACCGGGTCCGTATCTCGCCGCCTCCACCGGCCGCGTCATGATGCCCGTCCGCTTCTTTACCGAAGCGTTCGGCGGCCAGGTCGAGTGGAGCCAGCCCGACCTTCGGGCCCAGCTTAAAATGCCCCGCCGTTCGCAGATGATCAACCTCTGGCTGACACAGAACCAGGGCATGGTCGGCCTCAAAACGGTCTCCATCGACCAGAAACCGGTCCTCTTCCTCGACCGCATGTTTGTGCCCGTTCGGTTCCTGACCGAAGGATTCGGCGGCGAGGTAACCTGGGACCACGCCAACCGCAGCGCACGGGTCGAAATGACCGGCGTCACGTGCGTCAACGCAGTCTACTGCGGGAAGTGAGGATTGCCATGAAACAGAAGACACGCTGGGCCATGGGCATCGCCGCAGGCCTGCTCTGCGCAGTCACCCTGGTTGCGGCCGCCGCACCGCCCATTTTCACCGAAGAGGTGACGGACTACGGCCGCAGCCGGTGGCGGACCCACTACACCCCCACCGAGCCGGAGTATCCGCTCTCCGAGAACGCAAGGCCCATCTGGGAAGTGCCCCTGGGCCTCTCCCGGAGTCAGCCGCTGGTGGTGCAGCGGGACTTCAACGGCAACGGCCATGCCGAAACCCGGGTCTACCACATCGCCGGGGACAGGCTCTGGGCCCTGGACGGCGAGATGATCCCGGAAGCCCGGGCGCCCGGCCAGAGCGTCGAGAGCTACCGCCGGCAGCTGGCCGGCGACGGCTTCATCCTCTGGTCGACGCCGGCGGACGCCCTCTGCGCCACCCCGGACCTGCTCGGCAAGGATGAACTCCTGGCCATCAAGTGCGCCAAGCTGGGCGGCCGCAAGGAGCAGCGCCCCTTCGCCTCCTCCCAGGCAGCCTACTGGAAAGGCGCCCGCCCGGCCGATGACGTGATCTACGTTGGCTTCGGCCACCCCGCATCGCTGGTGGCGATTCGGGCGCACGACGGCAAAATTCTGGGCGGCTACATTATCGATGCCAAGGGCGACCGGGGCATCGTGGGCGCCCCCCTGGTCTACGACCGGGATACCGTGGTGGTCGGCACCACCAACGGCGAGGCGATCATCGTCCGGGGCATCGCCTCCGGCACCGCCAGCCAGCGGACGCTGCCCATCGGCGGCCGCATCTCCTTCTCGCCGGTGCCCCTGGGCGAGAGCGGGTTCATCATCGCATCGGACGCCCGCACGGCCGCCGGCCTGGGCACCCACGGCTACATGATGGCCTACGGCCTTGGCAACGACGGGCAGCGGGAGTTCACCCCGTACTGGCCCGCCGCCGTGGTCACCGCCTCGGGCATTCCGGGCGAAGCTGCGGTCGATGCCGAGACGGTCTTCATGGCCGACAAGCACGGCAAGCTCTACGCCCTGCGCCACGACAGTGGCGAGCTGCTCTGGTGCCGCCAATACCCGGGCATGGGCGCCTGCGTCGATGACGGCGGTGCGCAACCCGCCTTCATCAACAACGGCCCCGGTGTCGATGAGAACAACGTCTACTTCGTTTACCGCAACGACCAGGGGCCCAACAAGGGCGGCGGCCACATCGTGGCGCTCAACAAGGCGACCGGCGATCTGGTCTGGCGGCGTGACATGGGCGACTTCAAAGGTAACACGGCACCGGTGCCCATGGGCCATGTCGTCATCGTCGGTGACACCGGCGGTTACGTTCGGGCCTACGACAAGGCGACCGGCGAGCAGATCACCTACGGTGGCTACCCCCTGCGCCTCTCGGAGGAGCCTTACCGGGAAGGAGACCAGGGCGAGCAGTGGTGGGAGCCCATCGGCGGCACCGCCACGCAGATGACCGTCGCCTCCGGCATGATGCTCGTCGGCGTCAACAGCAACTCGGAAGAGTGGACCGTCCTGAAGGCGTACAAGCTCTACCGTCTGCCTGACCTGACCCTGCGGGACCTGGGTGTCCCTCCATCGGCCGGCGTATCGGGCTTCACGGCACAGGTCCGGGCGCTCTGCAACGGCTGCGACGACCCCATCACCACCACCGTCAGCCTGCGCATTAACGGGCGGGAGATGCCCCGCCAGGCCGTCACCTTCCGCAAGGAGTCGGGCTGGTCCCAGAACCTGAGCTGGCCGTCAGGCCCCGTGGCCGAAGGCACCACGGTCGAAGTGGTGATCACGGTCGATCCGGACAACGTGATCCGTGAGATCGACGAAACGAACAACTCCCTCCGGGCGACGGTAACTATTCCCGTCAGCTTCGGTGGTCAGAACGGTGACGGATGGGGGAGCGACCTGACAGACTGAAAGGGAGGGCGATTCTTGTGATGATGCTGCGTAATCTGCTGAAGCGCCGCGAAGGTCAGGGGATGGCTGAGTACGGGCTGATTCTGGCGCTGGTGGCCGTTGTGGCCATCGCTGCGGTGATGCTCCTGGGCCCGAAGCTGCACACGGTCTTTACCAAGATCGTCAACTCGCTGTAACTGCAATCGACGGGGCGAGGGGGGTGGCCGCTGGGGCCACCCCTCCTCCGCGCGGGTTCGCCCTCTCCTTCTTTTGACGGATATGATGGTTCTGATAATTCGTCCTCACGGGCGATGTTTCCAGGGGCACCTTTCGGTAGACTGAGATCAGAGAAACAGAAGTGAAGGAGGTGTACAGCGTGAGCATTTACAGCATGAGCGACGAGAAGATGGCAAAGGCAGCGGCCCTGGCCCGCAGCGGCAAGAGCCTGCACCAGATCGCAGCGGAGATGCGGATCAGCGTAGAGATGGCCCGCAGCGCAGCGAGCAAGTGGCCCGTCATCGAACGGATGAAGCAGTTCCGGTCCCTCTAAAGCCCGCCAGAGCCCGAAACCACGGAGCTCCAGGCGGGCTTCGTTTTTTTCGCGCGCATCCCCGATCACGGCCTGCCCAGCCGCGATCCCAAGCCGATGTAGCCCCGGGGGCGGCGCCCATGGTATGCTGAAAGGGCACATTCGCCCGACAAAAGGAGCCCGCCCATGGCTTTTGACAGTACCGTCATGGCGGCAGTGGTCGCGGAACTGAGCGACAAACTGGCCGCCGGACGCATCAGCAAGATCTACCAGCCCGAGCCTGACGAAATCGCCCTGCTCATTTACGCCGGCGGCGCCAACCACCGGCTGATGCTGACCGCCAACGCCCGCTTCGCCCGGCTCCAGCTGACCCGCCGGGAAAAGAAGAACCCGGCCCACCCGCCCACCTTCTGCATGCTGCTGCGCAAGTACATCGAAGGCGGCCGGATTCTGGCGATCCGCCAGGTCGGCCGGGAGCGCATCTGCCGCATTCATATTGGCGTGACCGATGAACTGGGCAACCCCGCCGAGTACATCCTCGTCGCCGAGATTATGGGGAAGCACTCGAACATCGTCCTGCTCGGCCCCGGGGGGCGCATCGTCGATGCGATCCGCCGGGTGACCGAGGAGGTCAACCGGTACCGGGAACTGCTCCCGGGCCTACCCTACATTCCCCCGCCCCCTGTGGGCAAGCTGGACCCGGCCACCGTCACCCCCGCCGACCTGGCCCCGACCGAAGCCACCCAGCCTGTCTGGCAGATGCTGCTGGACAAGGTCGACGGCCTCGGGCCGCTGCTGGCCAAGGAGGCCGCCGTGCGGGCGGGCTTTGACCCTGACACCGCGGCTGCCCAGACCAACCCGGAGGAACTGGCCGCGGCGATCCACGGCCTGGCCAGCCCGGAAGCGTACCAGCCCTGCCTCCTGCTGGACCAGGAAGGGAGGCTCAAGGACTACCACGTCCTGCCCCTGCGCTCCTGGGCCGGCCCCGTGCAGACCGGCTTTGAGTCTGTCAGCGCGGGCCTCGAGGCCTTCTACGGCCGCAAGGAAGAGTCCGACCGGCTCGCGGCCCTCCGGGGCAGTCTGGGCAAAATCGTGCGGGACGAAGCGACCCGGGTCCGCCGCAAGCTCCAACTCCAGACCGAATCGCTGAAGACGGCTGAGAACGCCGAGACCTACCGCATTCAGGGCGAACTGATCACCGCCAACCTCTGGCAGATCAAAAAAGGCGACGAGACCGCCGCCGTGGTCGACTACTACGACCCCGAAGGCGCCACCGTCACCATACCGCTCGATCCCACCCTGGGCCCCGCCGAGAACGCCCAGGCCTACTACCGCCGCTACCAGAAGGCCCGGAGCGGCAAGCAGATCATCATCGAACAGGTCGAAAAGTCGAGCCAGGAACTGGCCTACCTCGAACAGGTCGAAGCGACGCTGCAGGCCGCGGCCTCCATGCCCGAGTTGGAAGAGATCCGGCGGGAACTGCAGGCCGAAGGCTACATCGGCGACAAGAAGGACAAGAAGGACCGCAAGGGCCAGCCGCCCAAGGCCGGTGAAGAGAAGCCCGCCCCGCCCCTGGCCGTCCAGTCTACGGATGGCTTGGAAATCTGGGTGGGCCGGAACAACAAGCAGAACGACTATCTGACGCTGAAGCTGGCGGCGCCCCACGATATCTGGCTGCATACGAAAGATATTCCCGGCTCCCATGTGATCCTCAGGGTGCCGCCCGGGCAGCCTGTGCCGGAGCGGGCCATTCACGAAGCAGCGGCCCTGGCCGCCTGGTACTCCCGGGCCCGTGAGTCGGCGGCGGTGCCGGTCGACTTCACCATCCGCAAGCACGTGCGCAAGCCGTCGGGCGCCCGGCCCGGCATGGTCATCTACGAACAGCAGAAGACGCTCTGGGTCACGCCCGACCCCGAGCTGAATCCGATTCTGAAACGGCACGTAGGGGGAACTGCCGATGGGGGAACTGGAGCAACTGGTCGCGAAGGTTGAATCGGCGCTGCAGGCGCATCTCAAGACGCCGGATTGGAAGCACGGGAAAGTTAGCGTCTGGATGAAGCTGGTCCGGCCCATGGGCCAGAGCCAGGAAGAGACCGTCGGTGATGTGCACAAGGTGCTGCTGACGGCCACCAGCTACGATGACCTCCTGAGCCAGGTGGCCGAGAACCTGGTGGTGGCCGCCTTCGGTGGCGACGTCCAGTTGGTCGACTCGATGCCCAACGTAATCGTCAAGCTCTTCGATAAGAAGGCGTACGTGGCGGTCCCGGGCGCCCCGCCGCTGGACCAGGCCGGTCAGATCTTCCTGAAGGCCACGGTCTACAAGTGGGAGCCAAGCCTGTGGGACCAAATCTTCGGTGGTAAAAAGAAGGAGCGGATGGGCTAAGCCCGTCCGCTCCTTTCCTTTTGTGCCGCAGGCGCTGGCGCCCCCACCCGGCGGATCTCCGCCCCGAGCGCGGCCAGCTTCGCTTCCAGCCCTTCGTAGCCCCGGTCGAGAAAGGTCAGCCCCTCCACCTGGGACTCGCCCTCTGCGGTCAGGGCGCCCACCACCAGGGCCGCCGTGGCCCGCAGGTCGGTGCCCGACATCGGCGCCCCGCCCAGTCGGGGCACGCCGGTGATCACGGCAGTCTGCCCTGCGACGATGCGAATCTGCGCCCCGAGCCGCTCCAACTCGCTGGTGTAGCCGAACCGGGCATCAAAGACCCGCTCCTCCACCAGCGACCCGCCCCGGGCCCGGAGCAGCGCCGCCACCAGCACGGGCTGAATATCGGTGGCCAGGGCCGGGAAGGGCCCGGTCACCGCTTCCACCGCCTGAAGCCTGGCCGGCGCCACCACCCGCACGGCGCCAGCCGGCTCAGTCGCACACGCGCACCCCATCTGCGTCAGCAGGCGGGGCAGGCCATCCAGCGCCCAGGGCGCCACGCCCTCCACCCGCACATCGCCGCCGGTCGCAGCCCCGGCCAGCAGATAGGTCGCCGCCTCGATTCGGTCGCCGGGGACGTCATAGGTGACCGCCTCAAGCGCAGAGACCCCTTCCACTTCGATCAGCCCTGTCCCGGCCCCGGCGATGCGGGCGCCGGCCCGGTTGAGGAAGGCCGCCACCTCCACCACCTCAGGCTCCTGGGCCGCCCCGTGAATCCGGCTGACGCCCGGCGTTACGCAGGCCGCCAGCAGGGCGTTAATCGTCGCGCCCACGCTGGGACCAAAGGGCCCCACCAGCGTTACTTCCGCGCCGCGCAGGCGCCGGGCCTCCGCCCAGGCCTCGCCCGCCTCGATGCCCGTGCGGGCGCCCAGCGCAGCGAACGCCTTCAAATGCAGGTCGACGGGGCGCGCCCCGATGTTGCAGCCACCCGGCAGCCCCACCCGCGCCCGCCCCAGGCGCCCCAGCAGGGGGCCCATCAGGTAATACGAGGCCCGCATCTTCCGGGCCAGCTCTACCGGCGGCATCCCCTCGGACAGGTCGCCGCCCGAAATCACCAGCGTATGCCGGTCAAGCCACGTCGAAGTCACGCCTACCGATGCCATCAGCGACCGGAAGACTTCAATGTCGGCGATCCGGGGCACGCCCCGCAGTACCGTCTCGCCGGCGGGCAGCATGGCTGCCGCCATGAGGGCCAGGGCCGCGTTCTTCGATCCCGATGCGGTCACGCTACCAATCAGCCGGGTGCCGCCGCTGATCTGCAAGTGCATGAAAAAGACCCCCGTATATAAGTGCTGTGCGCACCGCCCGCAGGCCGGCTCGCTTCGCTTCTCATAACGGGGATCTGTCCGCAAAGGTTACGCTATTTGTTCCGCATCCGAACAATCATCGCGACGGCCTCGGCCCGGGTCGCCTGCCGGAAAGGTCCGTACGTGAAGGATCCACCATCGGCAGCATACCCGTTGATGATCCCCTGCTCCACGGCCACGGCCACATACCCCGGCCGGGTCCAGGTGGCTGCATCTGTGAAGGTCCGCCCGTCGATGGTCGCGGCGCCGTCCGACAGCGAGAGCGAGAGCCCACGCATGCGGGCCGTGGCGTCCAGCCCCAGCGCCCGGGTTACCATCACGGCCATATCCTCACGGGAGATGGGCAGGTCGGGCTCAAACCGGCCGTCCGGGTACTCCGAGGGCACGACGAAGCCCGCCTGCACCGCCGCCCCGATGTACCCCTGGGCCGTCACCCAGTGATCGCCCGTGTCGCTGAACCGCCCTGCGTCGCCCGGACGGGGGGCAAGCTGGCGGGCGCCCACCAGCATCTTGACGAAGGCGGCGCGGGTCAGGGGGTCGTTCGGCCCGAACCGGCCTGCGCCGGCCCCGCTCACGACGCCTTCCCGCACGAGCTGCACAATCAGCGACTGGGCCCAGTGGCCCCGAATATCGTCCAGACCGATCTGGACCCGGCCGTTCACCAGCCGGACGGGGTCCGCCAGCAGCCGGCTGACCCACTCCATTTCGACGTAGGTCTGGCCGTCGATCTGCTGCACCGGCAGTGCCAGGGACCAGGACTGGCCGTCCACGGTCGCTGCGGCGTGACCCACCGTGTAATCGCCCTGACGGCCGCCCCAGCTCCAGTAGGTCCGGCCGATCTCAGGCACATCTGCCGGC
>Ga0196970_1001398_pt1 | contig 16571 bp, 17 predicted proteins | sample S1v_513CmetaG_FD_148672 | JGI IMG/M metagenome (GOLD analysis project Ga0196970, IMG submission 148672) | Soil microbial communities from Anza Borrego desert, Southern California, United States - S1+v_5-13C | ecosystem: Environmental > Terrestrial > Soil > Desert | place: USA: California...
CGAGGCGTCCGCCCACGCGAAGATCATCAACGCGCTCACCAACCTGGGCGCCCTGGTCGTGTTCGCCGTGGCGGGGGCACCCGTGTGGCGGCTCGGGCTCCTCATGGGCACCGGCAGCATCGCGGGTGCGTACCTGGGCGCGCGCATGGCGGTCGCGCGCGGCAGCGGGTTCGTGCGCGTCGTGTTCCTCGTCGTCGTCGGCGGACTCATCCTGCGGCTCGGCTGGGACGTCCTCGGCCCCTGACCGGATGCGCCGGGTTCCTGACCAGGCGCTCAGGCGACGCGTGTGCCCTTGGCGAGCGAGCGCTGCGGGATCTCCAGACGTCGGACGGCGAGCCACACGGCGCCCGCGCCGAGCAGCAGGTCGGCACCGAGGCCCCACGGCCACACGGGCGACTTGTCGTCGGGGTCGAAGGTCCACGAGTCGTCGCCGTCGCTCCAGCACTCGTCGAGCGGCTCCTGCACCCCTTCGCGGGCTGCGCGGACGCCGGTCTTGATGCCGGACATCGGGTCGAACGCCCCGTAGTACTGGTCCTCGTCGTCCACGTCCACGGGCATCGCGTCCGCGACGATGACGAACGGGTTGACGGCGAGGAGCCACCAGGTGCGCTCGGTGTGCGCGACGTACCGGCTCTCCTCGCGGTGCTCGCACTCGTAGGAGTAGTTCTCGCCGTCGTACACCTCGACCTCGCCGTACACCTCGACCTCCTCCTCGCCGCTCACGAGCGAGACGGACAGGCCGAACACGATGAGGGAGAGCACGGAGAGCCCGGCGACGGTCACATACGTGAGCACGGCGGAGCCCGCGGTCCGCGCGGTGATCGCGGACCAGCCGAGCCCGATGGCGCACACCACGGCGAGCATCACGGCGAGCAGCAGGAGCGTGGTGAGCAGGGCGAGCGGCGGCGTCCCGCCCGCGGCGAACGACCAGATGACGAACGGCAGCGACACTGCGAGGAACGCCAGCGACGCAAGCCAGGCGGCCAGGAGCTTGCCGAGCACGATCTCGGCCGCGCTGAGCAGCGTGATCTGCAGGGTCGCGAGCGTCCCGGCTGCGCGGTCGCCGTTGATCGCGGTCGCGCTGAGCGTGGGCGAGACGAGCATGCCCAGGAAGAGCACGAAGAAGACGATGAAGCCGAACATGACGCGGCCGGTCTGCGGCTCGCTGAGGTAGCTGTGGTCCGCATCGGCCATCGCCCAGGTGAGGAACGTGACCCCGCCGACGACGACGGCGAACACGACGAGCGAGACGATCCAGCGGGTGGAGCGCACGCGCTGCCGGAGCTCGAGCTGTGCGACGGTCCACACCCCGCGGCGGCTCAGCGACCAGGCGCCACGGGGCCGACGGGGCCGGGGACCGGCTGACGGTGCGGGCGCGTACGGGGGCGCGTCGACGGGCGTCGTCATCGCCGGTCCTCCTCGAGGGCGAGATACGCGGACTCCAGGGCGCCCGAGAGGGGCGCCAGGGTGGTGACGGGGACGCCGGCCGCGACGGCGTCGCGCAGCATGGCGGCCGCCGACGCCTCGGTGTCGAGGTGCACGAGCACGCCCCCGGGTGCGTCCTGCGGCGGCGCGTACGCGCCCGCCCCACCGTCCTCCGGCTGCCAGCGGAGGTTGACCGAGGTGAGCCAGCTGGTCAGCGCCACCTGCGAGAGCGCGCGCACGCGCCACGGGCGGAGGGTGGTCGCGGCCGCCTCGAGCGTCTTCGTGTCGACCGTTCGACCGCGGGAGATGAAGACGGCGTCGTCGGCCATCTCCTCCAGCTCCGAGAGCACGTGGCTGGAGACGAGGACCGTCTTGCCGTGCCCGGCGAGCTCACGCAGGAGGCCGCGGAGGTCGACGCGGGACCGCGGGTCGAGACCCGAGGCCGGCTCGTCGAGGAGGAGCACCTGCGGGTCGTGGACGAGAGCGCGGGCCAGCCCGAGCCGCTGCTTCTGGCCGCGCGAGAGGACGTGCGCCGGGCGGTCGGCGAGCTCCGTGAGGTGCACGAGGGCCAGCAGGTGCGCGGCGCGCTCCGCGACGTACGGTGCGGGCAGCCGGTACGCGGCGCCGACGGTCGTGAGCACCTCGCGCGCCGTGAGGGACTCCCAGGTGCCGAACGAGTCCGGCATCCAGCCCACGGTCGCGCGGACGGCCAGGTTCTCGGTCACCGGGTCGTGCCCGCCGACGAGGATGCGGCCGGAGTCCGGCCTGAGCAGTCCGGCGAGCATGAGCAGCAACGTGGTCTTGCCGGCGCCGTTGGGCCCGACGAGCGCGGTCACGGTCCCTCGGCGGATCTCCACGTCGACCCCGTCGACGGCGAGCACCGGACCGAAGGACCGCCGTACCCCCTGCACGAGGATCGACATGGGAGTGAAGGTAGCGGCGCGGGCTGCGGCGGCGTGGCCGGTCCGCCGCCGGGTCGTGTGCAGGTCCTGTGCAGCTACATCAGCCCGCCGGGGCCGAGCAGCGCCTCGAGGGCGTCCCAGCGTGAGATCTCGCAGCCGTTCGTCCGCGAGAAGTCGGCGCGGATGGGGGTCCCGTCGACGGTCCCTTCCACCGTGGCCGTCTGCGGGCCGCCCCACTGCTCGGTGCATGCGACGTCGGCCGGCGTGGGCTCGAAGGCCGCCGCCCCGCCCGCTGCGGCGATGGCGGCGCAGGCCGCGTCGGCGTCGGGGTGGTCACCGCCGGTGGGCTCGCACGTGAGGGTCGAGGTCGTCACCGTCCCCTCGCCGGTCGCGTCGACGCTCACCGTCACGTCCACCGCCACGGGCGTGCCGGGGTCGTCGGCGGGCGGGTCCGACGGCTCGCCCGACGGGTCGTCGTCGGAGCTCACCGGGTCGTCGGGGTCGGTGGTCGTCGGCGCCCCGCCCGGGTCCGTGCCGTCGTCGCCGCGCGGCGTCTGGCAGCCCGCCAGGGCGAGCACGACGGCGAGCGCCATGGTCACGAGCGCCAGGAGCCAGCTCAGCGGCATCCGGCGCGCGGGGGACGCGCCGACGCGCAACGGCGGGACGACGTCGTCCATGGGGCCGGCGAGGGCCAGCGGGGTGGGCGTGCGGGTCATGATCGCCTCCTTCGCCCAGTATCTGTCGCGGGACCGGCGCGTCATGCGCGCGTTGCGACGCGAACATCCGCGCGCTGGTCGAACTCCTGATGTGCGCAGAGCGGAGACGTGTTCGAGTCCGGAGGGCCGGCGCCACATAGCGGAAAGGCTGCCGGGTTCCGTAGGCCCTCCGTCTATCCTTCGACCACACATCCGCGGCCGTACGTCGCGGGGCCCCTCCACAACCCCATCCCGGAGCACATCGTGGGCTTGATCGTGCAGAAGTACGGAGGCTCCTCCGTCGCCGACGCCGCCAGCATCAAGCGCGTCGCCAAGCGGATCGCCGAGGCCAAGCGCGCGGGTGACGACGTCGTCGTCGTGGTCTCGGCGATGGGTGACACCACCGACGAGCTCATCGACCTCGCCAACGAGATCACGCCGATGCCGCCCGCGCGGGAGATGGACATCCTTCTCACCGCCGGCGAGCGCATCTCGATGTCGCTGCTCGCGATGGCGATCGCCAACCTCGGCGTGCACGCGCAGTCGTTCACGGGCCAGCAGGCGGGCGTCATCACGGACGAGGTGCACGGCAAGGCGCGCATCATCGACGTTAAGGCCAGCCGCATCAAGCAGGCCGTGGAGGCCGGGAACGTCGCGATCGTCGCCGGGTTCCAGGGCGTGACGGAGCACACGAACGACGTCACGACGCTCGGTCGCGGCGGCTCCGACACGACCGCGGTGGCGCTCGCAGCCGCGCTGGAGGCCGACGTCTGCGAGATCTACACCGACGTCGACGGCGTCTTCAGCGCCGACCCGCGCATCGTGCCGACGGCGCGCAAGCTGGACCGCATCACCTACGAGGAGATGCTCGACCTCGCCGCCAGCGGCGCGAAGGTCCTCATGCTCCGGTGCGTGGAGTACGCGCGCCGCAACAACGTTCCCATCCACGTGCGCTCGTCGTTCTCCGGCCGCGAGGGCACGCTCGTCACGGACGCCCCTCGAGAGGGAGAAGAAGCCATGGAGCAGCCGATCATCTCCGGCGTCGCGCACGACCGCAGCGAGGCGAAGGTCACCGTCGTCGGCGTCCCGGACGTGCCGGGCACAGCGGCCGCCATCTTCGAGGTGGTCGCCGCCGCCGGCGTGAACATCGACATGATCGTCCAGAACGTGTCGGCGGCGCAGACCGGCCTGACGGACATCTCCTTCACGCTCCCCGCGACCGACGGCGCCAAGGCGACCCAGGCCCTGCAGGAGAAGAAGGCCGACATCCAGTTCGACTCGATCCAGTACGACGACGCCATCGGCAAGCTCTCGCTGGTCGGCGCGGGGATGAAGTCGCACCCGGGCGTGTCCGCGAAGCTCTTCGGCGCCCTGCGGGATGCCGGGATCAACATCGAGATGATCTCGACCTCGGAGATCCGGGTGTCCGTGGTCACCCGCGCCGACCAGCTGGACGACGCGGTGCGTGCCGTGCACACGGCGTTCGAGCTGGACACGGACGAGGACGAGGCCGTGGTCTACGGCGGGACGGGGCGGTAGTTCATGAGCGCAGCAGGCTTCAACGTCGCAGTGGTCGGCGCCACGGGGCAGGTCGGCGGCGTCATGCGCCGCATGCTCGAGGAGCGTGGCTTCCCGGTCGCCTCGATCCGGTACTTCGCCTCGGCCCGCTCGGCGGGGCGCACGCTGCCCTGGAAGGGCACCGACGTCGTCGTCGAGGACGTCGCGACGGCGGACCTCGCCGGGATCGACATCGCCCTGTTCTCCGCGGGCGGCTCGACGTCGCGCGAGCAGGCGCCCCGGTTCGCGGACGCCGGTGCGATCGTGATCGACAACTCCTCGGCGTGGCGGCGCGACCCGAACGTGCCGCTGGTGGTGAGCGAGGTCAACCCGGAGGCCGTCGACCACACGCCCAAGGGCATCATCGCGAACCCGAACTGCACCACCATGGCGGCGATGCCGGTCCTCAAGCCCCTGCACGACGTCGCGAGGTTGCGCCGGCTCATCGTCTCGACCTACCAGGCGGTGTCCGGCAGCGGGCTCGCCGGCGTCTCCGAGCTCGAGGGCCAGGTGCGCGCGGCGATGACGCAGGACGTCACGGCGCTGGTGCACGACGGCGGTGCGGTCGCCTTCCCGCCGCCGGCCAAGTACGTCGCGCCGATCGCGTTCGACGTGGTGCCGCTGGCGGGCTCGATCGTCGAGGACGGCTCGCACGAGACCGACGAGGAGCAGAAGCTGCGGCACGAGTCCCGCAAGATCCTCGGCATCCCCGGCCTCCTGGTGTCCGGCACGTGCGTGCGGGTCCCCGTGTTCAGCGGGCACTCCCTGTCCATCAACGCGGAGTTCGAGCGGCCGCTGTCGGTCGCCCAGGCCACCGAGCTCCTGCGCGGGGCGGCCGGCGTCGAGCTCACCGACGTGCCGACGCCGCTCCAGGCGGCGGGCGCGGACCCGAGCTTCGTGGGGCGCCTGCGGCAGGACCCGGGCGTGCCCGAGGGCCGCGGTCTGGCGATGTTCGTCAGCAACGACAACCTGCGCAAGGGTGCGGCGCTGAACGCCGTGCAGGTGGCCGAGCTCGTGGCACAGCGGCGGCTGCACCGCTGACGTCGGCGGCGGTCCCGGACCGCCGCACTGAGCCGGACGGGTGAACAGCGGCCCGCCCGGGTTCCGTCGCGCGGCCAAGTGCCCACGTCCGCGGGTCCGCTGGGGCAGCATTGCTGATCATCGGTCGCCACCATCGAGGTCCCCCCATGCGCCCGTCCCGCCCGTCCCCCCACACCCAGCCCACCCGGCACGGCGTGAGCCGCGTGCTCGCCGCAGCGGGTGCCGCCACCCTCGTCCTCGCCCCGGCGTCAGCCGCGCTCGCCGAGGACGCCCCCGAGGAGGCCCCGGCCACCCAGCCGGTGGCCCCGGAGATCGCGCTGCCCGCCGAGGACCAGGTCGACCAGGTCGTGGCGGCGGATCCGGAGCCCGGCGCGGAGGCCGAGCCGGCCCCTGAGGCCGAGCCCGCCCCGGAGGCCGAGCCCGCCCCGGAGGCCGAGCCGGCCCCTGAGGCCGAGCCGGCCGCAGAGGCCGAGCCGGCCGGCGACGACCTGAAGGCCGCAGCCGCGCCTGCCGCCGACCTCCAGGCGGCCCCACCGCTGCCCGAGGGCTACTACGGCACCCGGAAGATCTACCCGAGCGTGCAGGCGGCCGAGGCGGAGGACCCAGCGCCCGACCTGACCGCGACGTTCACGGTCGAGACCTGGGACGGCGACACCCTGGTCTCCACGGAGACCATCGAGACGGACGCCAACGGCTCGTTCGGCGGCCCCTTCGGGTTCCCCCAGGACGCCGGCGAGCAGCTCGAGTTCACGCTCACCACTGCGCCCGAGGGGTTCATGCTCCCGGCCGACGTGTCGGAGTTCTTCGACTACTGCGTCGTCCCGGAGGTCGGCGGCACGTGTGCCAACGGGTACTTCGACGTCACCGTGGTGCGCGACTACCGCACGGTCGGGGTCGCGGCGGCGACGCCGACGGGTACACCGGTGGCCGGCGTCACCGTCGAGCTGCACTCGCCGCTCGCCGAGCCGGAGCCTGACCCGGACCCGACGGAGTCCCCCACGCCCGAGCCCACCCTCGAGGCGACGCAGGAGCTCTCACCCGTCGTCATCCCGAACCGGACCCTGATCGCGACGGGTGTCACCGACGGCGCCGGCGGGATCGTCTTCAACCAGACCGTGCCGCCGGCGGAGGGGTACCTCGTCGTGCCGACCGCGGTACCCGCCGGGTACTACCTGCCCGATCCGGTGACGGCTGATGTGGCCGCCGTCGGCACCGTGGTGGAGGCGGACACCGTCCTGAGCGTCCCGGTGGTCGTCGTCCCCGTTCCCGTCGCACCGCCCACGCCACCCGCGCCGGGGCCGGGCACCAGCGTCGCGGGACGCTTCCTGCCGGCGACGGGAGTGCCCTCCGGTGCCCTCACGGGGCTGGCGGCCGTCCTGGTGGTCGCCGGTGCGGGGGCTGTCGCCGGCTCGCGCCGCCTCGCCGCACGGGCCTGACGTGGCGCGTCCGGGCGTCGCGGTCTGGTGGCTGCGGCGCGCGGACGCTGAGGTGGTGACGGCGTTCGGGTACGCGAGCGGTGAGCGCGCGGACGGCACGGTCGTGGACCGGATGCCGCCCGGCTGGAGCGGCACCGAGGGCCGCGTGGTGCGCGCCCGGATGCGCGCCGACAACCAGCAGATGCTCACGGTCGAGCTGGGGGAGCAGGTGGCGGCCGAGCCGGGCCTGGTACTCGTGGAGCGCCTGGACCGCGACGCCACGCCGCTCTCCGTCGACCTGGTGGCCTTCCTGCACGACGACGTCGCCTCCCGCGCGCAGGCCGCTGGACTCGCGGTGGTGCCCCCGGGGACGTTCCTGACGGCGCGTGACGTGCAGCGGCTGGGCTTGACCGCGGCGGACCAGGTGGGCGCGGTGCGCTGGGAGCCGGCGAGCGGGCAGGCGCGCGAGGTGTACGTGGACCCGGCGCACCGGCGTCGGCACATCGCGACAGCGTTGTTCTTCACAGCGGAGGCGGTGGCCGTGGCGCGGGGGTGGCCGACGCTCTGGGCGGACGGTGTCCGGACCGCACTCGGCCAGGCCGCGTACCGGGTGTGGCGGTGGGGGGTCCGCCGCGCCGCACCGTTGACCGCGGTGGCCCCGCCGATGACGCCGCGGGGCGAGGAGGCTGGGCGGCTCGCTCCGCCGTGAAGACGTCGTCGCCCGCTGCGGGGCTTGCCATCAGCGCGTGCTCTATGGTTCATTAGTGGAGTAATGAACCACTGAGGCGATGGGAGGCATCGTGTTCGACGGGCGCGATCCCATCTACCTCCAGATCGCCGACCAGATCCGCACCGACGTCCTCAGCGGCGCGCTCGCGGAGGAGGACCAGGTCATGTCGACCACCCAGTACGCCACGGCGTACCGCATCAACCCCGCGACCGCGGCCAAGGCGTTCGCCGAGCTCGTCGACGAGGGAACGCTCTACAAGCGCCGCGGCGTCGGCATGTTCGTCGCCCCCGGCGCCCGGGACCGGCTGCTCGCCGAGCGACGTGAGCGGTTCTTCGCCGAGGTCGTCGACCCCGTCGCCGCAGAGGCGCGGATGCTCGGCATCCCGCTCGCCGACGTCGTCGCCCGGCTCCGCGCCGGCGGGTCCACGACGACCACCGCGACGGAGGAGGACCGATGACCATCGCCGCGCAGACCTCCGGCCTCACCGTCCGGTACGGGGCCACGCTGGCCCTCGACCAGGTCGACGTGCACATCGCGCCGGGCACCATCACGGGCCTCCTCGGCCGCAACGGCTCGGGCAAGACCACCCTGCTGTCGGTGCTCGCGGCGTTCCGGCGCGCGACCTCGGGCTCCGTCCTGGTGGACGGCGAGAACCCCTGGGAGAACGCCCGTGCCATGGGTCAGGTGTGCCTCATCCGCGAGAGCGGCGACCTGCCCGCCGAGCTCAAGCTCCGCGACACCCTGGCGCTCATGGCTGCGGTGCGGCCCACGTTCGACCGGCGGTTCGCCGACCGGCTCATGGACGTGTTCGCGCTCGACCCCGCCGCCACGCCCGCCAAGCTGTCCCGCGGCAAGAGGTCGGCGTTCGGCGTCGTCGTCGGCCTCGCCTCGCGGGCCCCGCTGACGCTCCTCGACGAGGTGCACCTGGGCATGGACGCGCCCTCGCGGTACGCGTTCTACGACGCGCTCATCGCGGACTACGCCGAGCACCCCCGCACGGTGGTGATCTCCAGCCACCTGATCGACGAGGTGCAGCGGCTGCTCGAGAACGTGGTGATCCTCGACGAGGGAAAGGTCCTCCTCGCCGACGACGCCGAGAGCCTCCGCGCCCGCGGCGTCGCCGTGACCGGCCCCGCGGACGCCGTCGACGCCTTCACGGTGGGGCGCCGGGTGATGGGCCGCCGCACGCTCGGCCGGACGGCCCAGGTGACGGTCTACGGGACCGTCAGCCCCGAGGACGCCGCAGCCGCCCACGCCGCAGGCCTGGAGCTCACCGGGATGGACCTGCAGGACCTCTTCGTCGACCTCACCAGCAAGGAGGACGTCCGGTGACCGACGCAGCCGCTACCACCGCACGGGCCGACGCGCCCCACGGGTCGCCCGCCGCCAGGCCCCTGTGGGGCAGCTACCGCTGGCTGCTGCGCGTGCACCTGCGTTCGGCCGTCGGGGCACTGGTCGTCCTCGTGGTGGCCGCCACCGTCGGCATCGTCGCGGTCGACCGCCTCGGGACCGTCACGAACTCCGTTGTCGGGTTCGCCCGGCAGGGCGTGATCTGGTTCCCGTTCTCGCTCTCGATCATCCTCGTCATCGCCCACCTGCCCGTGCACGTCCAGATGGGCCTCCCGAGGTGGGTGCTGGGCCGGGTGACCGTGCTCGTCGCGCTCACCATGTCCGTGTTCTACGCGGTCACCGTGGTCGCCATCCTCCAGCTGGAGCGGTGGGTGTACGGCCTCGCGGGCTGGGAGCACCGCATCGTCGACGACCTGACGTTCGTGCACGACACCTCCCAGGTGGGGCTGCTGCTCGGGGAGTACTTCTTCGCCGCCGCGGCCGGGCAGCTGTGCGGGCTCCTGTGCGGGCTCGTGTACTACCGCGTCGGCGGGTGGTGGGGCACGCTCGCGCTCCCGCTCACGGTCGGACCGGTGATCCTCGTGCAGTCCGGGATGAGCGCCGACGTCGCGTTCCTCGACGGCGACCTCGCCGTCGGCACCGCGGGCGGCGGCCTGCTGCGCGCCGTCGTCGCGACGCTCGTCCTCGCCCTCGTCGTGCTGGGGTACCGCGCCGTCCTGCGGTCGACGCCCGTCCGCACCGCACCGGTCGTCTGAACCCCGAAGGAGCAACGCCATGCCGGTCATCGAGGTCAGCGCCCTGCGCAAGACGTACGGCCCGAAGGTCGCGGTCGACGACGTGTCTCTCACCGTCGAGCGGGGCGAGATCGTCGGCATCCTCGGGCCGAACGGAGCCGGGAAGACCACCACCGTCGAGTGCATCGCCGGCCTGCGGGTGCCCGACGCCGGCCACGTGCGGGTGCTGGGGCTGGACCCCTGGCGGGACGGCCCCGCGCTGCGCGAGCGGCTCGGCCTGCAGCTGCAGGAGAGCGAGATGCCGGCCAAGATCACGGTGCGCGAGGCGCTCGACCTCTACGCGTCGTTCTACGCCGCGCCGGCCGACCCTGCCGCCCTCATCCGCGACCTCGGCCTCGACGACCGGCGCGACACCCAGTTCCGGCGCCTGTCCGGCGGCCAGAAGCAGCGGCTGTCCGTCGCCCTCGCGCTCGTCGGCAACCCGGAGGTGGCGATCCTCGACGAGCTGACCACCGGGCTCGACCCGCAGGCCCGGCGCGAGACCTGGGGCGTGATCGAGCGGATCCGCGACCGCGGCGTGACCATCCTCCTCGTCACGCACTTCATGGAGGAGGCCGAGCGCCTCGCGGACCGGGTCCTGCTCATCGACGCCGGCCACGTCGTGGCCCAGGGCACCCCCGCGGCGCTCGCCGCGCGGACCACCCTGCAGACGGTTCACTTCCACACGGAGGCACCGGTCCCGGCAGGCGTCCTGGAGGCCGTGCCCGGCGTCGTCGACGTGCGCGTGGACGACGTGGCCGGGGGCGGTGCCGACTACGAGCTGCGCGGCGCCGAGGTGGCGGTCGACGTCGTGCTGGCCGTCACCGCGGCCGGCATCCGGCCCACCCACCTGCGCGTGGAGCAGGGTTCGTTGGAGGAGGCCTTCGTGTCGATCGTCGCCGGCGCACCGGCGGAGCAGGAGGTGTGACATGAGCACGACGACGACCGCGCCCGCCACGGTGCCGACGCGCCGGGCCACGCGCCCCGCGGTCCTCGCCAAGGTGTTCGTGACGGAGGGGCGCCTGTACCTGCGCGAGCCCGCGACGGTCTTCTTCGGCCTCTTCTTCCCGAGCGTGCTCCTCCTCTCGCTGGGCCTGCTGATGCCCTGGGCGGACGAGCCGTTCGACGCGGAGGACCCGGTGCTCTCGCAGGTCACCGCCATCACCGGCTACCTGCCGATCGTGCTGGCGCTCGCCATCGGCACCGTCGCCTACACGACCTTCCCGCCCACCATGGGCACGTACCGGGAGAAGGGCGTGCTCCGGCGCCTGTCGACGACGCCGTTGCCGCCGTCGCGTCTGCTCGTCGCCCAGCTGCTCGTGAACCTCGCGGTGCTGCTGGTCGCCGCGGGTCTCGCGGTCCTCGGCGGGGCGCTCGTCCTGGACGTCGGGATGCCGCGCGAGGTCGGCGTGACGGTGCTGGCGTTCGTCGTCGGCGCCGCGGCGTCCATGTCCGTGGGCGCGCTCATCGCCGCCCTTGCGCCGAACGCGGGCGCCGCGACCGGCGCCGGGATGCTCGTCTACATGACGTCGCTGTTCTTCGCCGGCGTCTGGTTCCCGCTGCCGCTCCTGCCGGACGCCGTGCAGACGATCAGCCGGTTCACGCCGCTGGGTGCGGCGTCCCAGGCGCTCGCCGCAGGCTGGTACGAGGGCCGTTTCCCGGGCGCGGAGCTCGTCGTCATGGTCGTGTGGACCGTCGTGCTGGTGCCCCTGGCGGCGAGGCTGTTCCGCTGGACGTGACCAGCCGGGCGCCCGGCGTCCGGACGTCTAGCGCGCGAACCAGGTGGGTGGCGCGTCGCCGTCGGCCGCGTGCACGAAGCGGAGGGTCCGCTCGATGCGGCCCACGCTCGAGGGGTTGAGCGGCTGGGGGAGCGCGTCCGGGGCGAACCAGCCCACCTCGGTGGACTCGTCGTCGGCGACGCGCGCCGTGCCACCGGTGGCGCGGCACCAGAAGCAGACGTCGACGTACTGGGCGACGTCACCGTTGTCGTAGGTCACCACCTCGCTGGTGGAGACCGCCGTCAGGGCGACCGCCTCGGCGACGACGCCGGTCTCCTCCAGGACCTCGCGCACGGCCGCGACCGCCGGCTCCTCCCCGGGCTCGGGGATGCCGCTGACGACCGCCCAGTTGCCGTTGTCGGCGCGGCGGCCCAGCAGCAGGCGGCCGCGGTCGTCGGTGACCACGGCGGAGACGCCCGGCAGCCACAGGGGATGGTGGCCGACCTGCGCGCGCAGCTCGGCGATGAACTCGGGGATGGGCACCCCGGGACTGTACGCCTGACCCGGGAGGTCAGGCGGTGGGGTCGCCCAGCTCCCGGACGAGCTCCTCGTAGATGGGCCAGGACGAAGGCTTGTCCATGGGGCCGGCGGCCCCGGTGCTGCGGGTGTTCCCCGCAGATGTGACCTTGCCGGGGCGGATGGTCCGCACACCGGCGCTGCCCTGGTGTGCGCTGAGGGGCGCCTTGGCAGTCTGCTTCACGCTCCGTGCCACGGAGACCTCCCTTGATCAGGTGGGGAGAGAATCGTCACCCCGCGCGCGCCACTCCGCACGTCGAGAGGGTTCACCGTGGAGGCGGTCACCCGTTCGGCCGCACCACCGCGGGGCGCCAGGTGCGGTGTCAGACGCTGCGCGCGGCGGGCGCCTGGGTGTAGACGATCTGCCCCGCCGGCCACACGACGCGCGCGATGCCTGCTCCGGCGAGGAACCGCTGGCAGTTCGGGCAGGGCTCGTCCGTCACGTACACCGTGGCGCCCAGGCGGGACCCGCCGGGCAGGTGCAGGACGGCGTTCTCCTCGGCGTGCAGGGCCTGGCACGGCTCGTCGACGGCGACGTACGGGGAGCTGGCGGGCAGCTGGTCGTAGCTGAGCCGGCCGCGCGGGCACGCACCGTCGGTCAGGCACCCGGGGTGGCCCGGCGGGTACCCGTTGTAGCCGGTCGAGAGCACGCGGTGGTCCGGTCCGAGGATGACGGCGCCCACCCGCCTGCGCGTGCAGTCCGCCCGCGTCGCGACGGCAGAGGCGATGCCCAGCGCCCACTCGTCCCACGAGGGCCGGGTGCCGGGGTCGCCGACGACGACGGGGGTCACCGGGGGCGCCGATCGCTGAGCATGGCCAGACGATAGCGGCGTCGTGCGCGTGGACGGGAGGGTGTCTGCAGGCCGACCCGCGCCGACGTCGAAGGCCCCCGGCGACGTGTCGCCGAGGGCCTTCCACTCTGTCGGGGTGGCGGGATTCGAACCCACGACCTCTTCGTCCCGAACGAAGCGCGCTACCAAGCTGCGCCACACCCCGAGTGCCCGGCAAGGATAGCCCAGTCCGGCACCCCCGATGAAACCCGTTGGGCACGGAGGTCGGTGGGTCGTGCGCCGTGGATCTCCGGAGTGGGTTTCTCCAGGTCGTCGGCCGTCGGACCCCTAGCATTCGGCCATGGTCGAGCGTGAGCGCCCGGGGCGGCAGCGGTGGGTGACCGCAGCCGTGGTCGGGTCCGTCCTCCTCGCGGTGCTGTGGGGCCCGACACTTGTCGTCGAGATGCTGAAGCCCCGGGGGCAGGCGGTCGAGGACGCCCGCGAATGGGTACGGCAGACCGCTTTCCGGCTGCAGAAGGCGATCGAGGACAGCCCTTCGACCTCGAGTGTCGAGTGGAAGCAGGAGGCAGCCCGAGCGCTGATCGGTCCGCCGGGGGACCGCCACAAGGGGGAGTTCCGAGCCCCGGTCGAGAACCCTGACGGCACGGTGAGCTACTTCATGTACGTCGTCGCCAGCGGTACGCAGGGCGGTGGTTGGGTTGGCCAGACCGCGTACGCCCTCATGTGCGTCGAGCTCGTGGTCGACGCGCGCGCAGAGGGCACCGTCGGGATCGAGAGCGCCGACTGCACGGACGAGGTCCGAGGCTGGACGGACTACGACGTCGAGGCCGACTACTCCTAGCGCGTGCCGGGTCCCCCGACCGCCGACCGCCGCCGGGCAGCCGCCTGCCTGCGTCAGGCGCGGGCGACCAGCGTGAGCAGGCTGGCCTCCGGGCGGCACGCGAAGCGCACCGGGGCGAACGGCGAGGTGCCGAGCCCGGCGGAGACGTGCAGCCAGGTCGAGTCCTCGCCGCCGGCCTCGTCGGGGCGCGGCCCCGGCCAGCCGTGCAGGCCCTTCGCGCGCCCCGCGTCGAGGTCGCAGTTGGTGACGAGGGCGCCCCAGCCCGGCACGCAGAGCTGCCCGCCGTGCGTGTGCCCGGCCAGGATCAGGTCCGACCCGTCGCTGTACATCGCCCGGAGCACGCGCTGGTAGGGGGCGTGCGTGACGCCGAGGCGCAGGTCGAACCCGGCCTGCGCGGCACCGGTGTGCCCCCCACGGGTCGACACGGGGAAGCGGTCGCGGTCGAGGTGGGCGTCGTCCACCCCCACCAGGGCGATCCGGCGGCCGTCCGCGACGACGTCGTCCCGCCGGTTCGCGAGGTCGCGCCACCCGGCGTCGCGGAACGCCGCCGTCATCTCCTCGAAGGGGAGCTGGCGCTGGTGCTTGTGCGGCTCGCGGGAGTCGTCGTACAGGTAGCGCGCCGGGTTCTTCGCCACGGGCGCGTAGTAGTCGTTGGAGCCCATCACGAAGGCACCCGGCCGGGCGAGCAGCGGCTCGAAGGCCTCGAGGAGCGCCGGCACGGCGTCGGGGTGGGCGATGTTGTCACCGGTGTCGATCACCAGGTGCGGGTCCAGCTCGGCCAACGACCGCACCCACTCCACCTTGCGCCGCTGTGCCGGCGTGAGGTGGAGGTCGGACAGGTGCAGGATGCGCAGCGGCTTCTGCCCGGGCGCGAGCACGGGCACGGTGAACCGGCGCAGCGTGAACCACCGCACCTCGACCGCCGCCGCGTACGCCAGGGCGCCGACGCAGGTCAGGGCGAGTGACGCGAAGGCGCGCCGAGCCGCCGTCACGCGGCCGTCACAGGGACTGCCTGAAGACGCCGCATCAGCCGCCCTCGCCCGGCTTGCCGCCGCCGCCCTGGCCGCCACCGCCGTCACCGGGCGTCGGCGGCTTCGGATTCGGGTCGGGGCCGGCCGACACGACGAGCTGGATGACGGAGCCGGCCGCGACGCGGGAGCCCGCGCCGGGGTTCTGCGACGCGATCGTGTTCGCCGGGTACCGCTCGTCGAACCGCGTGTACTCGTCGAACTTCACGTTGAACCCGGCCTCCTCGAGGATCCGCCGCGCCTCCTCCGGCGAGCGGCCGAGGACGTTCGGCACCTGCTTCTTGGGCCCGTTGAGGAAGTTGCCGGGGGGTGCCGGGAAGCCGACGACCTCGCGGCCCTCGTGGGCGCGGGCCATGAACCGCACCCACGTCGCCCCGGAGATGGTTGCGCCGTAGATGGTTCCGTACGTCCGACCGCCGATCGTCTGCCCGTTGTGCGAAACCATGGCGAGCGGGTCGCCGGTCCAGACGGCGGTTGCCATCTGGGGGGTGTACCCGACGAACCACGTGTGCTCGTTGAACGTCGTCGTACCGGTCTTGCCTGCCGCCGGACGGCCGATCCCGCCGAGCTGGCGGCCCGTGCCCTGCCACACGTTGCTGAGCGTGTAGCTCACGGCGGCTGCGATCCCCGGGTCGAGCGCCTGGCGGCAGTTCGCCTGCGGGACCTCGAGCTGCTTGCCGTCGGTGTCGGTGATGCTGATGATCGCGACCGGGTCGCAGAGCAGGCCGCCTGCGGCGAAGGTCGCGTAGGCGTTTGCCATGCTCATCGGCGCGACGGACTGGACGCCGATGACGTTGGACGGGAATGGCTCGAAGTTGCCATCGCCGGCGATGCCGCCGGCGCGGTGGATGCCGAGCTCGGCGGCTGTCTGCATGATGTTGCAGAGGTCCAGTCGGCTCGCCATGTCCGCGTACGCGTTGTTGACGGAGCCGCGCGTCGCGTCGAGGACGGTCATGACGCCACGGCCGCCGTCCGAGTTGCCCAGGTTCCATTCCTTGCTGCCGAGACGAGCGCCGCAGGCGACGAACTCGTTCTCGTTCCGCTTGCGCTCCGTGCCATTGACCATCTCGTCCAGCGCATGGCCCTGCTTGAACCACTCGGCGAGGGTGAACGGCTTGAAGGCCGAGCCGGGTGGGAAGCCGCTGCCACCGCCGTAGGCGTTGTCGGTGTTCCAGTTCACCGCGGTCTGCCCGGGGGGCGGGGTCTCGCTCGTGTTGTACACGCTGCTCTGCGCCATCGCGAGGATGTACCCGGTGCCGGGTTGGATCACCGAGATGGCGGAGCCGACGCCCGACGGGTCTCCCGCAGGGACCGTGCGCTTGACCTCCTCGTCCGCCATGGCCTGCAGACCCCGGTCGAGCGTGGTCGTGATGGTCAGGCCACCGCGGTAGAGCAGGCGCTGGCGGGCCTCGCGCGTCTCCCCGAAGGCGGGGTTGTTCAGGATGACCTTGGTGACGTAGTCGCAGAAGAAGCCAGCGTTGGACACGTTGTTGGCCGTCATGCAGGTCTGGTCGGCCGGGCTGACGACCAGCGTGTCCGCCAGCGGCGTCGCGATGCCGGCGTCGTACTCCTCGTCTGTGATGTAGCCCTGGTCGTGCATGCGGCGCAGCACCGTGTCCCGGCGCTCCTGGGCGTCCTCCGGGTTGTTGAGGGGGTCGAACCTCGTCGGCGCCTGCGTGATGCCGGCGATCGTCGCCGCCTGGAGGTAGTTGAGGTCCTTGGCGTTCAC
>Ga0196970_1001399_pt1 | contig 16562 bp, 17 predicted proteins | sample S1v_513CmetaG_FD_148672 | JGI IMG/M metagenome (GOLD analysis project Ga0196970, IMG submission 148672) | Soil microbial communities from Anza Borrego desert, Southern California, United States - S1+v_5-13C | ecosystem: Environmental > Terrestrial > Soil > Desert | place: USA: California...
CCGCGCCGGGTTCGACGTCAGTAGGTCAGCAGCGTCTCGACGCGACGGTCGTCCAGCTTCGCCCGTCCGCCCAGGAACGTGAGCTCCATGAGGAACGACAGCCCGACGACGACGCCGCCCGCCTTCTCCAGGAGCGCGGCGGTCGCGGCCGCCGTCCCACCCGTCGCGAGGACGTCGTCGACGATGAGGACACGCGAGCCGTCCCGGATGGTGTCCGGGTGCACCTCGAGCACGGCACTGCCGTACTCGAGCTCGTACGCGCCCGCGAGCACCTCGCGAGGCAGCTTGCCGGCCTTCCGCACGGGGATGAAGCCCGCACCGAGGGCGACGGCGACCGGTGCGCCCAGGATGAACCCGCGCGCCTCCATCCCGACCACCAGGTCGATGTCCTCCGGAGCACGCGCCGCCATGTCGGCGACCACGGCGCTGAGCGTCGGGCCGTCCGCGAGCAGCGGGGTGATGTCCTTGAAGACGACCCCAGGGGTCGGGTAGTCGGGGACGTCGCTGACGAGCCGGGCGGCCCGGGTGGCGAGCGGCTCGGTGTTCGTGGTCATCACGACCTCCCGGCGGGACGGTTCGGACGCTTCTTGCGGGGCTGCGCCTGGATGCCCAGGTGCTCACCTGGGAGCAGCGAGCCGACGCGCACCGGCTCCGGCGCCGCGCCGTCGCCGGCGGCGAGGCGCGCGGCACGTGCTGCGGCCACCGTGCGGTTGTGCTCGACGATCGCCGGCGACCTGTCCTTGAGCCACGTGAGCAGCGGCGTGGCGATGAACACCGACGAGAAGGTGCCGACCGCGATGCCGGTGAACAGTGCGAGCGAGATGTCCCGCAGCGTTCCGGCGCCCAGCAGGAACGCACCGATGAAGAGGATGGCGGCCACCGGCAGGATCGCCACGACGGACGTGTTGAGGGAGCGGACCAGGGTCTGGTTGAGGGCCAGGTTCGCCTCCTCGCCGTAGGTGTACCGCTTCTGCCGCAGCACGCCGTGGACGTTCTCCCGCACCTTGTCGAACACCACGACGGTGTCGTAGAGCGAGTAGCCGAGGATCGTGAGGAAGCCGATGACGGTGGCCGGCGTGACCTCCCAGCCGACCGCGGCGTAGATGCCCACCGTCACGACGACGTCGTGCAGCAGCGCGACGATTCCCGCTGCGGCCATGCGCCAGTCACGGAAGTAGAGCGTCAGGACCAGCGACACGAGCACGATGAAGATGACGAGGCCCCGCAGCGCCTTGCTCGTCACGTCCTGTCCCCAGGTGGCACCCACGAACGCCGAGTCGACCTCGTCCGCGTCGACGCCGTAGCCGTCGGCCAACGCCTGCTTCAGCTCCGCCGTCTGCTCGTCGTCGAGCTGGGACGTCTGGACGCGGATCGAGTCCGCTCCCACGACCGAGACGCGCGGCGGCTCCGCGCCCTCGATCGAGGCGACGGCCTCGAGGGCCGGGTCCTGCGACGTCGTCGAGACGCTCGGCACCGTGAACTCCGAACCGCCCCGGAAGGCGATGCCGAGGTTGAGCTCGCGCACGAAGAGCAGCAGCACCGACGCGAGAACCAGGGCGGCGGCGACCATGAACCAGCGGTTCCGGCTGCCGACGATGTTGTACGACCGGCGACCGGTGTACAGGTCATTGCCCCACTGGGCCATCCGACCGGCGGCCATCAGGCGTCCCCTCCCTCGGTGCGGGTATCGCCCGCGGCACGGCGTTGCGCGGCCTTGCGTTCCGCGATGGTCATCCGGGCGGCGTCCCGGCTCGGGACGGGACCGCCGGCGGCGGCCTCAGCGGCCACCGCGACGCGCCCGCGCCCGACGTACCGGCTGCGGGCGCCGAGCACGCTCGGGTCGAGTCCGGAGAACCGGTGGCCCTCGGCGAAGAAGGGCCGACGGGCGAGCAGCAGCATCACCGGGTGCGTGAAGAGGAACACCACCACGAGGTCGATCAGGGTCGTCAGACCGAGGGTGAACGCGAAGCCACGGACGCCACCGACCGCTAGGAAGTACAGCACCACCGCGGCGAGGAAGCTCACGGCGTCCGAGGCCAGGATGGTGCGCTTGGCGCGTGCCCAGCCCTGGTCGACCGCAGCGGACAGCGTGCGTCCCTCGCGGAGCTCGTCCTTGATCCGCTCGAAGTACACGATGAACGAGTCCGCCGTGATGCCGATGGCCACGATGAGCGCCGCGACGCCCGGCAGGCTGAGCCGGTAGCCCTGGACCCAGGAGAGCGTCGTGATCGTCAGGTAGGCGATCGCCGCGGCGACGATCAGCGAGGCGATCGTGACGAGCCCGAGCATGCGGTACTGCGCCAGCGAGTACAGGCCGACGAGGATCAGCCCGATGAGCCCGGCGAGCAGACCGCGCTGCAGCTGCTCGGAGCCGAGAGTGGCCGAGATCTGCGACTCGCTCTGCACGTCGAAGGTCAGCGGCAGGGCACCGAAGTTCAGCTGCTGAGCCAGCGTCGCGGCCGAGGCACGCGTGAAGCTGCCGCTGATCACGGCCTCGCCGTTGGGGATCACCTCGTTGACCGCCGGCGCCGACACCACCAGGCCGTCGAGCACGATGGCGAACTGGTCACGCGGCGACTCCAGCCCGGACAGGCGCGAGGTCGCGTCGGCGAACGCGTCGGTTCCCTCGCCGTCGAACTTGACGGTGGTCACCCACTCGCCGGTCGTCGCGCCGGATGCGGTGGTGTTCAGGCCCGAGGACGCGGACGCGATCATGTCGCCGGTCACCTCGACCGGCCCCAGCGCGTACTTGACGGTCCCGGACTCGTCGCAGGTGACGACGGCGGCCTCGGGGTCACCGATGCGTTCGGCGCCGCCCCGCAGGTTCTCCGGGTTCGTGCAGTCGAGCTCGTTGAGCTCCGTGAGAACGTCCTCGGTCAGCCACGCGAAGTCGCTCGGGTCCGCCGGCTCGGCGTCGTCGGCGGGCGCGGTCGGCTCCTCGGTCGACTCCTCGGTGGGCTCGTCCGTGGCGGACGCCGCGCGGGCCTGGTCGGTGACGGTCGTCGGCTCCGCGGTCGGCTCGGCGGGCGCGAGCGTCTCCTCCGCCGTCGGCTCGGCCGTGGGCTCGGCGGTCGGCTCAGCGGTCGGCTCGGCCGTGGGCTCGGCGGTCGGCGTCGCCTCGACCGGTCCCGGGGCCGCCATCATGAGGACGGGCCGGAAGACCATCTGGGCGGACTCCCGGACGAGGTCCAGGGTCGCCTCGTCCGGCTTGCCCGGCAGCGCGACGACGATGTTGTTCGCGCCCTGGCTGGTGATCTCCGCCTCGGCGACACCGGACGCGTCGACGCGCTGCCGGATGATGTCGATGGCCTGGTTGATCGCCGACTCGGTGACCTCCTGCCCCTCCTCCGCCACGGGTCGCAGGATGATCTCGGTGCCGCCCTCGAGGTCGAGCGCCAGCTTCGGCGTGAGGGAGGCGTCGGACCAGCGCTCCCCCGCGATCAGCGCAGCCGCCATCGCCACGAGCAGGATCAGGAGGGTGACCAGGGGCCGCACGGGTCGTTCGCGGCGGGTCGTCGTTGCCAACGGGCTCTTCTTTCGTGTGTCTGCGTCTACGGCGACGCGGGGGCGCGCCTCACGGCGCGGGCGGGCTCACAGGGGCTCAGCGAGGCTTCTTCTCGTCCTCGTCGGGGTCGGTCAGGCTCGACGCGTCGTCCGGCACCTCGACCTCGGACCACTCGTCGTCGGTCTCCGCGGCGACCGCCGCGTCGCGCTCGTCGGTCACCAGCGCCTCGTCGATCTGGTCGTCGATCGAGGCGTCGTCGGCCGCGAGCTCGTCCTCGGCGAGCTCGTCCTCGGCGAGCTCGTCCTCGGCCAGCTCCTCGTCGTACTCCTCGTCGTACTCGTCCTCGTACTCCTCGTCCGCGAGCTCGTCGTCCGCGGCACCGTCGAGGTCTGCGTCGTCCGCCGGCGGGACCAGGCGCATGATGCCCTCCTTGTCCCAGACGCCGACGACGCCGTCGCTCAGCTCGAGCGTCACGCGGTTCTCGTCCACGGCCACCACGGTGCCGTACATCCGGCCGATGGTGATGACCTCCTGGCCGGGCTGCAGGCTGTCGCGGAACGCCATCGCCGCGGCCTGCTGCTTGCGCGCGTTGCGCGGCATCCACCAGAGCACGGCAACGGCGAAGAGGATGAGAACGATGAAGAACGGATCAAACGGCATCGGGATCTCGCGTCCTGTGAGGTGACAACCGCGCGAAGTCTAGGCGACCTGGACCTCCCGGCCCTAACCCGTCGACGGCACGTCCTGTCCCGATCTGCGACGTGCCTCACGGCACCCGCCCGGCAAGGGCCCTTCGACCCTCCACAACGCCCTCGCGACTCACGAGGAGTCACTCGAAGAGGGTCGCCGTCCCGCCCGGGACGGGGAGTCCGAGGTGCTCCCAGGCCCTGGACGTGGCAACCCGACCCCGTGCGGTACGGCCCAGGAGCCCCTCCCTCAGGAGGAAGGGTTCCGCGACGGTCTCGACGGTCTCCGGCTCCTCCCCCACGGCCACCGCGAGAGTGGTCAGCCCGACCGGGCCGCCACCGAAGCGCACGCAGAGCGCCCGCAGGACCGCCCGGTCCAACCGGTCGAGACCGAGCTCGTCGACCTCGTACACCTCCAGGGCCGCACGCGCGGCCGCCCGGTCGCACGTCCCGTTCCCCCGGACCTGCGCCCAGTCCCGGACCCGCCGGAGCAGGCGGTTGGCGATGCGGGGCGTGCCCCGGGACCGACGCGCGATCTCCGCGCCGGCGTCCGGGGCCAGCTCGATGCCGAGCAGCCCGGCCGAGCGCGCGAGGACCTGCTCGAGCTCGGCGTCGGAGTAGAACTCGAGGTGCCCGGTGAACCCGAAGCGGTCGCGCAGGGGTGCCGGCAGCAGCCCCGCCCGTGTGGTGGCGCCGACCACGGTGAACGGGGGCAACGTGAGGCCGATCGCGTTGGCCCCCGCGCCCTTCCCGACGACGACGTCGACGCGGAAGTCCTCCATCGCGACGTAGAGCAGCTCCTCCGCAGGGCGCGCGAGCCGGTGGATCTCGTCGAGGAAGAGGACCTCGCCCTCCTCCAGCGAGGACAGCACGGCGGCGAGGTCACCGGCGTGCTGGATCGCCGGTCCGGAGGTCACCCGGACCGACGTCCCGAGCTCGGCCGCGATGATCATCGCGAGGGTCGTCTTGCCCAGGCCCGGCGGGCCGGAGAGCAGCAGGTGGTCGGGCGTCCCACCGCGGGCCAGCGCCGCGTGCAGGACGAGGCCGAGCTGCTCACGGACGACCTGCTGCCCGACGAACTCGCTCAGCCGTCGTGGCCGCAGCGCGGCCTCCGCGGCGAGCTCGACCTCCTCGGCCTCGGGGGCGACGAGGCGATCCTCAGCCACGGCTGCCTCCGAGGTTGCGCAGGGCGGCGCGCAGCACCGCTGCCACGTCGGCTCGCTCGATCGGTCCGGCGTCGTCGGGCACGACGGCACGGACGGCGTCCTCAGCGGCGCGCGTGTTCCAGCCCAGTCCCACGAGCGCCTCCACCACCGTGCCCCGCTGGTCGGCCGGCGCCGGAGGGGCGTCCTCGGCCGGCCCGGGGCCCGCAGGACCGAGCCGGTCACCCAGCTCGAGCACGATCCGCTGGGCGCCCTTCTTTCCGATGCCGGGCACCCGCTGCAGCGCCACCAGGTCTTCCGTCGCCACCGCGCGGCGCAGCGCGTCCGGCGAGTGCACCGCCAGCATCGCCAGGGCGAGCCGCGGCCCGACGCCGCTCACGGTCTGCACGGTCTCGAACACCTCGCGCTCGTCCGCGTCGGCGAACCCGAAGAGCGTCAAGGCGTCTTCGCGCACGACGAGCGACGTAGCCAGAGCGGCCTCTTGGCCGACCCGCAGACCGGCCAGGGTCGCGGGTGTCGCGTGCGCGAGGAGGCCCACGCCCCCCACCTCGACGACGACGCCGTCCAGCCGCAGGTCGAGCACCCTGCCCCGGACGGACGCGATCACGACATCTCCCAGGCGAACATGTGTACGACGGTAACAGCCGACGCCGTCAGGCCCGGCCCAGACGCGCCGCGGCCTCCGCCCGTGCCCAGGCCTGCTGCGCCGGTGTGCGGCTCGTCGCGTCCTCCGCGTGCACTCCCGCCAGCGGCCGCCACAGGTGGCAGATGGCCAGCGCGAGGGCATCGGCCGCGTCGGCGGGCGTCGGTGCGGCGGGGAGCGCGAGGATGCGCGCCACCATGCCCTGCACCTGGGTCTTGGGCGCACGACCGTTGCCGGTGACGGCGGCCTTCACCTCGCTCGGCGTGTGCAGCGCGACCGGGATCCCCCGCCTGGCGGCAGCGAGCATGACCACGCCCGACACCTGGGCGGTGCCCATCACCGTCCGCACGTTGTGCTGCGCGAAGACGCGCTCCACCGCGACGGCGTCCGGCTGGTAGCGGTCCAGCCAGGCCTCCACCTCGTCGCCGACGACGCGGAGGCGCACGGCAGGGTCCTCACCAGCCGCCGACCGCGCGACGCCCACCGCGACCAGGGCGGCCCGGCGACCAGGTGCGGAGTCCACCACGCCCAGGCCGCACCGGGTCAGGCCGGGGTCCACTCCGAGCACGCGCACGGGGCCAGTCTCACAGCCCCGGGCGCAGTCCCCGGGCAGCCTCGCCGGTCAGGCGTCGGACGGCGAGGGTCAGTCTTCGTCCTCGAGCTGGGCCATGACCTCGTCCGAGGCGTCGAAGTTGGCGAAGACGTTCTGCACGTCGTCGGAGTCCTCGAGAGCGTCGATGAGCCGCAGGATCTTGCGCGCCCCTTCGACGTCGACCTCGACCTGGGTCGCGGGCACGAACTGGGCCTCGGCCGAGTCGTAGTCGATGCCGGCGTCCTGGAGCGCCGTCCGCACCGCGACGACGTCCGACGCCTCGCTCATGACCTCGAACTCCTCGCCGAGGTCGTTGACCTCCTCGGCACCCGCGTCGAGGACCGCGGCGAGCACGTCGTCCTCGGTCAGCCCGTCCGTCTTCGGCACGATGACGACGCCGCGCCGCGAGAACAGGTAGGAGACGGAACCGGGGTCGGCCATCGTGCCGCCGTTGCGCGTGAAGGCCACCCGCACGTCGGAGGCCGCCCGGTTGCGGTTGTCGGTGAGGCACTCCACGAGGACGGCGATGCCCCCCGGCCCGTAGCCCTCGTACATGATCGTGGCGTACTCGGCGCCGCCCGCCTCCTGGCCGGAGCCGCGCTTGACCGCGCGGTCGATGTTGTCGTTGGGCACGGACGACTTCTTGGCCTTCTGGATGGCGTCGAAGAGCGTGGGGTTGCCCGCCGGGTCACCGCCGCCGACGCGGGCCGCGACCTCGATGTTCTTGATCAGCTTGGCGAAGAGCTTGCTCCGCTTGGCGTCGACCACGGCCTTCTTGTGCTTGGTGGTGGCCCACTTGGAGTGACCGGACATGCTGACGTACCCCTCAACCGCGCTCGGTGACGATCTGGACGAATAGACGGTGCAGGCGGAGGTCTCCCGTGATCTCGGGGTGGAAGGACGTGGCCAGCACGTCGCGCTCACGCACTGCCACGATCCTACCGGCGGCCTCCCCCGCCTCGACGCGGGCCAGCACTCGGACGTCCTGCCCGACCTCCTCCACCCACGGCGCCCGGATGAAGACGGCGTGCACCGGCTGCGCGCCGCTGTCCTCGACCCCCTCGACCACGAGGTCGGTCTCGAACGAGTCGACCTGCCGCCCGAAGGCGTTGCGCCGGACCGTGATGTCGAGGCCCCCGAGGGTCTGCTGGTCCACGGTCCCCCCCGTCAGGCGGTCCGCGAGCAGGATCATCCCGGCGCACGAGCCGAAGGCCGGCAACCCGCTCCGGATGGCGGCCCGCAGGGGCTCGAACAGGTCGAACGCGCGCAGGAGCTTGTCGATGGTCGTCGACTCGCCACCCGGGATGACGATCCCGGAGACGGCCGCGAGCTCCGCGGGTCGTCGCACCGGGACGCCGACGGCTCCGCACGCCTCGAGCGCGCCCACGTGCTCGCGCACGTCACCCTGGAGGGCGAGCACGCCGATGGTCGGGGTCGGGGAGGTCACGAGGCGCGATTCTAGGCTGCGCGCCCCGGCCGCCCGCACCGCGCCCGGCCACACGGCTGCGGCGCGCACGACCGGACGTCACACGGCTGCGGCTGTCGCCAGGGAGTCGTCACCCTTCAGCACCTCGGAGCCCGGGTCGTGTGCCTCCCACCCGTGCACGAGGTCGGCGAGGCGGTCCAGGCCCTCGAGCAGGCCGGCGCGCCCCGCCGCCAGGGAGACGCGCACCATGCCTTCGCCCGCCGGGCCGAACGCGGAGCCGGGCGCCACAGCGACGTGACGCTCCGCGAGGAGCCGCCGGGCGAACGCCTCGCTGTCGGAGGTCGCCGCCGACACGTCGACCATGAGGTAGAAGGCGCCCTGGGGTCGCACGCAGGGCACCCCGCGCGTCGTCAGCAGGTCGATCGCCGCGTCACGCCGCTCACGGTACGTCTCGCGTGCCGCCACCACGTGGTCCTGCGGACCGCCGAGGGCGGCGAGGGCGGCCCGCTGACCGAGCACCGACGGGCACGCCACGGTGGCCTCCGCGAGGTGCTCGACGAGCTCGCGCACCGTCGGGTCCGGCACGACGACGTAGCCGACGCGCCAGCCCGTCATCGCGTGGGCCTTCGAGAACGTGAAGAACGACAGGACGCGGTCATCGGTGTCCATCGCGGCCAGGCCGACGTGCGGCGCGTCGAACGTGAAGGCCTCGTAGCACTCGTCGGACAGCACCCACAGGTCGTGCCGCCGCGCGACGTCCAGGATCCCGGCGAGCACCTCCGCCGGGTAGACGGCGCCCGTCGGGTTGTTCGGGGAGCACACGACGAGCGCCCGCGTGCGGTCGGTCACCGCCGCCTCGACGTCGGCGACCGTCGGGACGAAGCCGCGATCGGCGCGCGTCGGGTAGGTCCCGACGGCCGCGCCCGCGGCGACGGCCGCCATGCGCCAGTTGGGGAACTCCGGGTCGGGGACGAGCACCTCCTGGCCCGGCGCCAGCAGCGTCTGGAGGACCATCGCGAGCCCGTGCATGGCGCCGTGCGTCACGAGGACCTCGTCGGCGGTGGTGGCGCGCCCGTTGACCTCGGTCACCTTGCGGGCGAGCGCGGCCCGCAGGTCGGCCGACCCGACGCTCGAGGTGTACCCGGTGTGGCCGGCGAGGGCGTCACGCGCCGCGGCCTGGATCACGTGCGGCGGCGTGGTGGTGTCGGGTTCCCCGATCTCGAGTCGGATGGCGTGCGGGTCCCGCAGCGCCAGCTCCATCAGGGTCCGGATGCCGGAGGGCGGGATCGCCGCCACCGGTGAGGAGATCACTGGCATCCCCCGACCGTAGCGGGAAGGTGCCCCCGAGTGTTACCACCCAGTACGGATCCCTCCCGGCGGCGACCTCCGACGCGGTCGGCGCAGGGCCGGTTCAGCCGCCGTCGGGGACCTCGTCCGGGAGCCGCCGCACGACGCCGTCCCACCCGCCCAGGAGCTCGCGAACGAGCGGCACGAACGCGGCCGGGAACACCTCCTCGGCGACGTCCGCCAACGCGTCGAGGTCCCACCAGCGCAGCTCGTCCATGAACGACCGCTCGACGTCGGTCCAGCCGTGGGTCACCAACGGCCCCGGCTCGTCGATCCGCGCGAGGAAGAACTCCTCGTCCTGGCGCACCGTCCGGGCGGCGAAGTCGAAGACCGCCCGCCGTCGCGCGACGGGACCCTCGATCGTCGTCGGGTCGACGACGAGGCCGGTCTCCTCCGCGAGCTCCCGCGCAGCCGCCTCCACCGGCGTCTCACCGGGGTCGATGCCGCCGCCCACGGTGAACCACCACGCCCTCGCCGGGTTGTCGACGTCGTGGCCACGCACCATCAGCACCCGGTCCGCGGCGTCGAGCAGGATCAGCCGCGCGCCCCGGCGGAACGGGACGCCGTCCGGACCCTCGACCCAGTCCGCGCCGAGCTGGGTGACGCCGACGCCGGCACGGCCGGCCTCCCCCTTGCGGGGGACGCGGGAGGTCACCAGCCGCGCTCGGCCAGGCGGTGCGGCTCGGGCACGTCCTCCACGTTGATGCCGACCATGGCCTCGCCGAGCCCGCGGGAGACCTCGGCGATGACGTCGGGGTCGTCGTAGAACGTCGTGGCCTTCACGATGGCGGCCGCGCGTCGCGCGGGGTCGCCGGACTTGAAGATGCCGGATCCGACGAAGACGCCCTCCGCGCCGAGCTGCATCATCATGGCGGCGTCCGCCGGCGTCGCGATGCCACCGGCGGTGAAGAGCACCACCGGCAGCTTGCCCGCAGCGGCGACCTCCTTCACCAGGTCGTACGGCGCCGCGAGCTCCTTGGCCGCGACGAAGAGCTCGTCCTCGGGCAGCGACATGAGCCGCCGGATCTCGTCGCGGATCTGCCGCATGTGCGTCGTCGCGTTCGACACGTCACCCGTGCCGGCCTCGCCCTTGGACCGGATCATGGCGGCGCCCTCGGTGATGCGCCGGAGCGCCTCGCCCAGGTTCGTCGCGCCGCACACGAACGGGACGGTGAAGGCCCACTTGTCGATGTGGTGCGCGTAGTCCGCCGGCGTGAGCACCTCGGACTCGTCGACGTAGTCGACCCCGAGGGACTGGAGCACCTGCGCCTCGACGAAGTGGCCGATGCGGGCCTTCGCCATCACCGGGATCGAGACCGCGGAGATGATGCCCTCGATCAGGTCGGGGTCGCTCATGCGGGCCACGCCACCCTGGGCGCGGATGTCCGCCGGGACGCGCTCGAGCGCCATGACCGCGACGGCCCCGGCGTCCTCGGCGATCTTCGCCTGGTCGGGGGTGACCACGTCCATGATCACGCCGCGCTTGAGCATCTCGGCCATGCCGCGCTTGACCTTCGCGGTGCCGATCACGGGCTGGGTCTCGCTGCTCACATCAGTCCCTTGGTTCGCGCGTGGGGGTGGGCGCCCGTCCGGCGCCCACGGGGGGCTGGCGTGATCGGGCCGCCGCGCGTCGTCGCCGCGGCGGTCCCATCCTAGACCGGGCGCTCAGGCGGCCTGGGCGATGCGCTGGAGCGACTCCGGCCACGCGTCGTCGATCTCGACCGTCTGCGGCATCGCCGCGTGCCCGTGCAGCCGGAGGACGCGGACGACGATCTTGCGCCGGACACGCTGCGTCTGGGCGACGGCCTCGTTGTGGAAGCGGCGGGCGAGCTGGACCCGGTACCAGGCCGCCGCGAGCGCCTCCATGAGCTCGCCACCGCCCGGCTCCTGCTGGACCGCCTCGACCTCGACCGCGTCCGCGAGGGCCTCCCGGACCGTGCGCGACAGGTCGCTCTCCGCGCGGGCGCGGTCCTCGGGACCGGACGCCGTGCCGCCGGCCGCCCGCTCCGCCGGCAGCTGCAGCATGCGCTCCAGGTCCGGCAGCGCCGCCACGAGCTCCGCCCGCCCGTGCCCACCGGCCGAGAGCGCGGTCCAGGCCGCCTCACCGACCAGCACGGAGCTCACCGGGTCGAGCAGACCCGACGCCGCGAGCTCCGCCGCGACCGAGGCGCGCCGCACCAGCTGGTTCTCCAGGACCGCGCGGGACGTCCCGACCTTGCGGTGCAGGCGGTCCAGGCGGCTCGCGACGACCCACACGAACCACGCCAGGATCAGAAGGGCGCCGGCGACCAGCAGCGTGGCCTCCGACCAGGTGAGGGTGACGTCCGGCCACGTCATTGCGTCATCCACCTCGCGCTGCGGACCGACGCCGGGTCCTCCGACACGCGGACTCCCGGCGTGGTTCCCGACAGGACCATCTCGTAGACGGTCAGCACCTGCTCGGTGATCACCGACCAGTCGTAGCGGCCGACCACCTGCGAGGCGTGGGCGGCCGTCGAGCGGCGCAGCTCAGGGTCGGCCAGCACGCGGTTGAGCGTCTCGGCAAGGTGGTCGCTGTCGCCGTTGCGGAACAGGACGCCGGCGGACCCTTCGTCGAGCACCCGGCGGAAGGCGCCGAGATCGCTCGCGACGACGGTCGCCCCGGCGCTCATCGCCTCCACGAGCACGATGCCGAAGCTCTCACCGCCCGTGTGGGGCGCGCAGTAGACGTCCACCGAGCTGAGCAGGCGCGCCTTGTCGTCGTCCGAGATGGGTCCGAGGATCTCCACCGCGTCCGCGTGCTCCCCGAGGGACTGCCGCGCATCTTCGGCGCCCTCGCCGCGCCCCGCGACCAGGAACCGGGCGCCCGGGTGCTCGGCGCGCACGCGCGCCACCGCGCCCATGAGGACCGGCAGGCCCTTCCGCGGCTCGTCCAGGCGGCCCAGGAAGGCGATCGTGGGCGCGTCGGGGGTGCCGGTCCAGGCCGGCTCGGCCTCGGCGACCCTGAAGCGGTCCGCGTACACGCCGTTGGGGATGACGACTGCGTCCCCGCCCAGGTGCTCGACCAGGGTGCGGCGGGCGTCCTCGGACACCGCGATCCGTGCTGAGATCTTCTCGAGGCTGGGCCGGACGATGGGATAGGCGACCTGCAGGGCGCGGGACCGCAGCAGCGCCGTGTGGAAGGTGGCCACGATGGGCCCGGAGGCCACCCACAGCGCGAGCATGCCGAGGCTCGGGGTGACCGGCTCGTGGAGGTGGAGGATGTCGAACTCGCCGCCCACCAGCCACTTGCGGACGCGGCGGGCGCTCATCGGCCCGAACGTCATGCGCGCAACGGACCCGTTGTACCGGACCGGCACGGCCTTCCCCGCGGGCGTGATGTAGTCGGGCACCGGCGTGTCGTCGTCCGCCGGGGCGAGGACGGACACCGCGTGCCCCCGGGCCCGCAGTGCCTCGGCGAGGTCACGGACGTGGAACTGCACGCCACCCGGTACGTCGAAGGAGTACGGGCAGACGATCCCGACGCGGAGGGGCTCGAGGCTCACGTCTCCTCCCCAGCCGCGGCCAGCGTGGCCGCGTAGCGCGCCGGGTCCAGGTGGGCCACGAAGACCTTCTGGAGCATGTGCCAGTGCGTCGGGTACCGGGCGATGTCCGCGCCGAGCACGTCCGCCCACGCCTGGGTCATGATCCGCACCTGCTCGGTGCGACCCACCCCGTCCGGGACCGGGATCGGCGGGTGGAACGTGACGACGATGCCCCACGGCGAGCCCGCGGCCCGGCGTCGGGCGCCGCGGAGGCGCTCGTGCCGCAACGTGGTGGGCACGACCATGGCCCCCGCGGCGATGGCGAGAGCGGCCGGTCCGGCCGCCACCCGGGCCCTCTGACCGAGGAGGTCCACCTCGACCCCGCGTGACGTCAGGTCGCGGTCCGCCACCAGCGGGATCAGGACGTTCCCGGCGCGGCACGCACGCACGAGCTGGCGGAAGACGTCCTGCCCCTCGTCCAGCGGGATCACGGTCATCCCGATGGCCTCCCGCATCCGGCGGAACTCCTCGTAGACCTCGGGAGGGTTGAGACGCTCTGCGACCGTCGTCGCCGGTGCGAGGTGCACGGTCGCCCAGGCGCCCGCCAGGTCCCAGTTCCCCTGGTGCGCCAGCGCCAGCACGACGGGCCGGCCGTTGCCGCACTCGACCAGCGGTGCCTCGGTGCCGAGCGCGCGCACCCGTGCGTCGATCTGCTCCGGGGTGAGGCGGGGCAGGACGAACGCCTCGGCGAAGTACCGCAGGTACGTCCGCATGCCCGCCCGGCTCAGGCGCCGCAGCTCCCGCCGGTCGGCGTCCGGACGGGCCGCGCGAAGGTTCGCCTCGAGCTGCCGCACACCGGGACCGTGCCTGAGCCACACGAGGTCGGCGGCCACGAGCATGATGCCGCGCGACAGCCACTCGGGAGCGCGGGCGAAGAACCGGAAGGCGGTGAGCACGAGCCGCGCGGGGTCGGTCCGCCTCACGGCGTATCGCCCGGGGCGTCGGTGGACGCCAGGGCGGCCGCGCGGGCGACCGCGGTCACCTGCCGGTGCACGACGACCATGCGCTGGACGACCGTCACGAGGCTCGCGACGGCGAGCAGGCCGAGCACCACGGTGAGGAGCACGGGCGTCACGCCCAGGCCGACGAGGCCGGCCGCGGTCAGGGCCGCGAAGATGCGGTCGCCCCGCTCCGCGATCCCGACGCTCGCCGTCATGCCGAGGCCCTCGGCCCGCGCCCGGGCGTAGGGCACGATCGAGCCCAGGACGAGGCACGCGAGCCCGAACGCCGCCCCCAGGTCCTGGTCGCCGCGGCCCGCGAGCCACAGGACGAGGCCGGTGAAGATGGCGCCGTCGGCGAACCGGTCGAGGGTGGAGTCCAGGAACGCACCCCACGGGCCCGTGCGGCCGGACAGCCGCGCCATCAGGCCGTCCACCAGGTCGTTCATGGCGAAGAACCAGATGACCAGCGTGCCCGGGAAGAGGTGCCCCGTCGGGTACAGCCAGAGCGCGGCGACGACGACCCCGAGCGTGCCCAGGACGGTCACCGCGTCGGGCGTCAACCCGATGCGCAGCAGGCCCTTCGCCACCGGCGTGAGCAGACGGCCCACGACCCCTCGCAACCGGCTCAGCACGACTCCTCCTGGGGGTCGACGGGCCACGCGGCCGCGAGCCGCTCGCGGGTGCTGCCGAGCAGCTCCGGGAGCGTCTTCGTCCGCGCGACGATGGGCATGAAGTTCGAGTCACCCTCCCACCGCGGCACCACGTGCTGGTGCAGGTGGGCTGCGATGCCGGCCCCCGCGGCGGAGCCCTGGTTGATGCCCAGGTTGAACCCGTGCGGCGCGAACACGGTCCGCAGCGCCGCGATGGCCTGACGGGTCAGGGCCATGAGCTCGGCGGCCTCGGCCGCGTCGAGCTCGGTGAGGTCGCCGACGTGCCGGTACGGCAGCACCATCAGGTGCCCGGAGTTGTACGGGTAGAGGTTCAGCACGACGAACGCCGCCGAACCCCTGGCGACGACGAGCCCGGCGGCGTCGTCGGGCGAGGCCCCCGCCCGGCAGAACGGGCACGCGCCCGGGTCTGCCCCGGCGGGCTTGTCCTGCCCGCCGAGGTAGGCCATGCGGTGCGGCGTCCAGAGGCGCTCGAGCCCGTCCGGGTCCCCGGGCAGGCCGGCGGCCGGTTCCGTCTGCATCGGTCAGACCGCTGTCCGGTCGCGCACCGCGGCGACGACCCGTTCGATGGCCTCGTCGATCGGCACGCCGTTGTCCTGACGGCCGTCCCGGTACCGGAACGAGACGGCACCCGCCTCGGCGTCCTCGCCCCCCGCGATGAGCACGAAGGGGACCTTCTGCGTCGCGGCGTTGCGGATCTTCTTGCCGAACCGGTCGTCCGACACGTCGAGCTCCGCACGGATGCCCTGTGCGCGGAGGCGCGCGACGACGTCGGCCAGGTAGTCGTAGAAGGGCTCCGCCACCGGCACGGCGACCACCTGCACCGGGGCGAGCCACGCGGGGAACGCCCCCGCGTAGTGCTCCACGAGGATCGCGAAGAAGCGCTCGATGGACCCGAACAGCGCACGGTGGATCATCACCGGCCGCTGCCGCGTGCCGTCCGCCGCCGTGTACTCGAGCTCGAACCGCTCGGGCAGGAAGAAGTCGAGCTGGATCGTCGAGAGCTGCCAGGTACGGCCGATGGCGTCCTTCGCCTGGACGGAGATCTTGGGCCCGTAGAAGGCCGCGCCGCCCGGGTCGTCCACGAGGTCGAGGCCCGATGCCGTGGCCACCTCCCGGAGGACCTCGGTCGCCTCCGCCCACGTCGCGTCGTCCCCGATGAACTTGTCCGGGTTCTTCGACGACAGCTCGAGGTAGAACTCCGAGAGCCCGTAGTCGCCCAGGAGGTCGAGCACGAACTGCAGGAGGCCGGCGAGCTCGGTGCGCATCTGCTCGCGGGTGCAGTAGATGTGCGCGTCGTCCTGCGTGAAGCCGCGCGCCCGGGTCATGCCGTGCACGACGCCGGACTTCTCGTAGCGGTACACCGTGCCGAACTCGAAGAGCCGCAGCGGCAGCTCGCGGTAGGAGCGGCCGCGCGCACCGAAGACGAGGTTGTGCATCGGGCAGTTCATCGGCTTCAGGTAGTAGTCCTGGCCGGCCCGCCGCACGTTGCCGTCGGCGTCGCGCTCCTCGTCGAGCTGCATCGGCGGGTACATGCCGTCGGCGTACCAGTCCAGGTGGCCGGAGAGCTCGAACAGCTTCGACTTCGTGATGTGCGGGCTGTTCACGAACGAGTAGCCGGCCTCCACGTGCTTGCGCCGGGAGTAGTCCTCCATCTCCATGCGGACGATGCCGCCCCTGGGGTGGAAGACCGCCAGGCCCGACCCGATCTCCTCCGGGAACGAGAAGAGGTCCAGCTCGTTGCCCAGGCGCCGGTGGTCGCGGCGCTCGGCCTCAGCGAGCCGGTCGAGGTACGCCCGGAGCTCGTCCTTGCTCGGCCACGCCGTGCCGTAGACGCGCTGGAGCTGCGGGTTCTTCTCCGATCCCCGCCAGTACGCGGCGGCCGTCCGGGTGAGCTGGAAGCCGTTGCCGATCAGCTTCGTGCTGGGCAGGTGCGGGCCGCGGCACAGGTCCTGCCAGGCCACGGAGCCGTCGCGCTTCAGGTTCTGGTAGATCGTGAGACCGCCGAGGCCCACCTCGACGCTCGCG
>Ga0196970_1001400_pt1 | contig 16558 bp, 17 predicted proteins | sample S1v_513CmetaG_FD_148672 | JGI IMG/M metagenome (GOLD analysis project Ga0196970, IMG submission 148672) | Soil microbial communities from Anza Borrego desert, Southern California, United States - S1+v_5-13C | ecosystem: Environmental > Terrestrial > Soil > Desert | place: USA: California...
CGCGGAGTTCGACATCCCCGCCTGGGCCCGCATGCGCGGCCATGCCGTGGTGTCGTCCACGCCTCTACCCACCGACGACGACGCCGCGGCCGCGCGTCCGGCGTTCGTCACCACGGTGCGGATCCAGTCCGCGTGAGGGACGCACGAAGGCCGCCCGGATCCCTCCGGACGGCCTTCGGTGACGTGGTGTGCCGACGTGCCGGGCGCGCGTGGCGCCCCGTCGTGGTCAGGCGAACGAGCCCCCGCACGCGCAGGACGAGCCCGCGTTCGGGTTGTCGATCGTGAAGCCCTGCCGCTCGATGGTGTCGGCGAAGTCGATCGTGGCGCCCTCGAGGTAGGGGACGCTCATGCGGTCGACGATGACCTCGACGCCGTCGAAGTCCCGGACGGCGTCGCCGTCGAGCACCCGCTCGTCGAAGTACAGCTGGTAGATGAGGCCGGAGCAGCCGCCCGGCTGCACGGCGACGCGAAGCCGCAGGTCGTCGCGGCCCTCCTGCTCGAGGAGCGTGCGCACCTTCGCGGCGGCGACGTCGGTCAGGGCCACCCCGTGGGTGGCGGTCTGGGTCGTCTCGGTCATCGTGTCTCCTCGTCGGGGCCGCGGGTCACTCACAGTGGTGAACACCCGGCCCGGGCCTGTTCTTCCAGGGTAAGGCCTCTCGGCCCGCACGCCCGCGTCACAGGTCCCGGGTGGACCGGCCGGACGCCTCCCCCGCGCGGGGCGACCAGGTCCGCGCCACCCGCTCCGCCCGGGCCGCCAGGGTTCCCGCCGGGTGCGCCAGCGCCGCGGCCACCTGGTCGGGGCGCTCCGCGACCGCGTAGGCCCCGGAGATCCCCGCCGCCGACCACTCCCGACGGCCGAGGTGCACCTGGCCGGCGACGACGACGACCGGCACCGCCCGCGCGAGGCCCCGGCGCGCCACAGCAGCGACGACCTTGCCGTGCATCGACTGCCAGTCCAGCGTTCCCTCGCCCGTGACCAAGAGCTCGGCGCCGTCCGCCGCGCGGTCCAGCCCGACGGCGTCCGCCACGACCTCCGCGCCGGGCAGCAGCCGTCCGCCGAGCGCCGCGAGGGAGAACCCGAGGCCGCCCGCCGCGCCGGCACCCGGCAGCTGCGCCCACCGGTGCCCGCCGCCGTCGCCCGCGCCCCCCTGGCCGAGCTCCAGGGCGAGGCGCGGCGCCGGCACGGTGGCCCCCGCGTCACCCATCGCCGCGGCGAAGCGCCCGAGTGCACGTTCGAGCTGCTGGGCCTGCTCGGGAGTGGCGCCCTTCTGGGTGGCGAACCCCGCGCTCGCCCCGTGCAGGCCCAGGAGCGGCACGTCGACGTCCGTAGCGACGACGAGGTCCACGCCGGCCAGCACGCCGCGGGCCACCTCCAGGTCCGCCAGGTCCGCGGGCGTCACCTCCGCCAGCGCACCACCACCCCGCCGGAGCACGGGGGCGGCCAGGCCGAGCCCGGCCAGCAGCCCGGCACCGCCGTCGTTCGTCGCCGACCCGCCGAGCCCGACGACGACGCGGCTCGCGCCGAGACGGCAGGCCGCCGACACCAGCTCGCCGACGCCGACGGACGTTGTGGTCGTCGGGTCGCGGCGCTCGACCGGCACCAGGTGCAGCCCCACGGCGTGCGCGGCCTCCACGTAGGCGACGGCCCCGCCGGGGGTGTGTGTCACCAGCACGGCGGCAGGAACCGGGTCCCCGAGGGGACCGGTGACGACGACAGGCACCACATCGCCGCCGGTCGCAGCCGCGACGATGTCGACGAACCCCGGTCCGCCGTCAGCGAGCGGGAGCGTCACGACGTCGTCGTGCGGGGCGCCGCGAAGCCACCCGGTCGTGAGTGCCGCCGCGGCTTCCGCGGCGGTGAGGGTGCCACCGAAGCAGTCCGGGGCGATCAGCACGCGCACGAGCTCATCTTGCCCCCGGTCCTGCGGCGGGACGTCCGACGCGCGGGCATTCCCCCGGCAGGCGTGGGGTTTGTCACGAGCGGGGCCGCGGCGTGCCCGGCGCCGTGTGGGAGAATTGCGGCGTGAACGCGCAAACCTTCACCGAGCCTGCGCCGTCGGCCCTCCTGCTCCTCGGCCGCGGCGTCGACCTGGCGTCCGAGCGCGGCGTCGAGTGCCCCGGGGACCTGCCCGCGCCGAGCGACCCCGAGCTCCGGGAACGCGCCCGCGCGGCGAAGGCGGCGCTGGGCGACCGGGTGTTCGTGCTCGGCCACCACTACCAGCGCGACGAGGTCATCGAGTTCGCCGACGTGACGGGCGACTCCTTCAAGCTCGCCCGCGAGGCAGCGGCCCGGCCCGAGGCCGAGTACGTGGTGTTCTGCGGGGTGCACTTCATGGCCGAGTCGGCGGACATCCTGACCGCGGACTCCCAGGCCGTGGTGCTGCCCGACCTGGCGGCCGGCTGCTCGATGGCCGACATGGCCGCCATCGACCAGGTCGAGGAGGCCTGGGCGGTCCTCGCCGACGCGGGCGTCGCGGAGCGCACCGTCCCGGTGACCTACATGAACTCGACCGCCGCCATCAAGGCCTTCACGGGACGGCACGGCGGCACGGTGTGCACCTCCTCGAACGCCCAGGTGGCCCTCCGGTGGGCGTTCGACCAGGTGGGCGGCGTGGCCGGCGACGGCAAGGTGTTCTTCCTCCCCGACCAGCACCTGGGGCGCAACACGGCTGTGCTGCAGCTCGGCCTCGCCCTCGAGGACTGCGTCGTCTACGACCCCCGCAAGCCCGGGGGCGGCCTCACGCCTGCCGAGCTGGCCGCCGCCCGGATGATCCTGTGGAAGGGCCACTGCTCGGTGCACGGCCGGTTCACCGCCGCGAACGTGGCCGCCATCCGCGAACGCGTCCCGGACGTCACGGTGCTCGTGCATCCGGAGTGCACCCACGAGGTCGTCACGGCGGCGGACATGGTGGGGTCGACGGAGTACATCATCAAGGCGCTCGACGCAGCGCCGGCGGGGTCCTCCTGGGCCATCGGCACCGAGCTCAACCTCGTGCGCCGGCTCGCGAACGCCCACCCCGACAAGCAGGTGCACTACCTGGACTCGACGGTCTGCTTCTGCTCCACGATGAACCGGATCGACCTCCCCCACCTGGTGTGGGCGCTGGAGTCCCTGGTCGACGGGCGCCTACCGAACCGCATCGTCGTCGACCCGGACGACGCACACTGGGCACGGGTGGCCCTCGACCAGATGCTGGCTCTCCCTGGCGTGTGACGTGATGTGAGGTCTCGATGACGACTCGTCCCATCCGGATCGGTGTCTTCGTCTTCGACGACGCGGAGGAGCTCGACGTCGTCGGCCCCTATGAGGTGCTCGCCGCCTGGGCGCACCGCAGCGATCTCCGTCCCGAGGTGGTGACGTTCTCCGCCGACGGCGCGGGCGTCCGCCTGGCGAAGGGGCTGCGCGTCGTGCCGGACCACTCGGCCGAGGACGTCGGGCCCCTGCACGTGCTCGTGTACCCCGGCGGGCGGGGCACCCGGCGGCTCGCCGCCGACACGGCACACCTCGAGTGGCTCCGGCAGATGCGGGTGCGCACACCGCTGATGACCTCCGTGTGCACGGGTGCCCTGGTGTACGCCGCCGCCGGTCTGCTCGCGGGCCGCCCGGTGACGACGCACTGGGCGGCCTTCGACGAGCTGGCGCGGCTCGACGGCGCGACCCTCGCGGACACCGAGGCGCGCTTCGTCGACGACGGCGACGTGATCACCTCAGCCGGTGTCTCCGCGGGCATCGACATGGCGCTGCACCTCGTGGCACGCCTGCAGTCCCCGGCGGCGGCACGGGACGTCCGCCGCTGGATCCAGTACGACCCGGCCCCGCCGGTCTGAGCCGGCCCGGCGGGCGGGGAGGCGGCGAACCGCGCTGCGGCCGCGGCGTCAGAGCTGGCCGGGAGCGGGCGGCGCCTCGGGCGCGGGCGGCGCCTCGGGCGCGACCGCGGGCACCGGCGCAGGGGTCGGGGCAGCCACCGCGAAGGCGCCCCGCAACGTCGAGAACGAGCCGAGGGCACCGAAGCCGAGCGCCCACAGGAAGTCGGGGAGGTACTCCGGGAACACCTCGGGGGCGAGGTCCCAGAAGGTCGGCCAGAACGCCGGGTCCGTGAAGGCGCCCCACGCGCCGAGGCCGCTGATGTCGCCGAGGGCCTTCGCGGCGTCGAGCACGATCCCGGCGAAGAACGCCAGCACCAGGGTCACCGCCGTCACGGCGAGCACGATGACGGCGCCCGCCCGCGTCATGCGGCCCGCACCGGTGGCGTAGAGCCACAGGGCGAGGAGCGCGACACCGGCCCCGACGATCGACGCGATGAAGCCGAGGCCCCACACGACGAGCCAGACGAGGACACCGGCCGGGATCGTCGCGAGGGCGAACACCGCACCTCGCCGGACGTTCTCACGGACGGGGGCGGCCGGCGGCGCGGGGACGGGGACGACGGACTCGGCGGACATGCGGGCCTCCTGCAACCGACCGGGACGGTCCCGGGCGAGCCGCCGAAAGCGTAGTGGCCCACCGGCCCGCCAGGTGGGCGTTCCGGAGGTGATCTCGCGGGCGGTCCTGCTGCGCGTCTGTGCAGGTGAGCGGCTCGTGAGGGTGGTCAGCCGAGGCGGTGCAGCAGGAGCGCCTCCCCGAGCACCGCCTTCTCGAGCTCTGCCAGGTGCACGGACTCGTTCGCGCTGTGCGCCCGCGAGTCCGGGTCCTCGACGCCCGTGACGAGGACGGTCGCGTCGGGGAAGACCTCGAGGAGGTCCGCCACCAGAGGGATGGATCCGCCGAGCCCGACGTCGACGACCTCCGCGCCCCACGCGTCCCCGTACGCACGGCGGGCCACCTGCGCCAGCTGCGAGTCCGCCGAGCCGGCCCACGGCCGGCCGAGCTCCCCGTCCGTGACGGTGACGCGCGCGCCGAACGGGGCGTGCCCGAGCAGGTGCGCGCGCAGCGCAGCCAGGGCCGCGGCCGGGTCCTGGCCCGGGGCGATCCGCAGCGAGAGCTTGGCGCGCGCGCTCGGCAGGATCGTGTTCGAGGACTCCGCGACTGTTGTCACGTCGATGCCGATGACCGACAGGGCGGGCTTCGTCCACAGTCGCGCGGTGAGCGGTCCTGTGCCGGCCAGCCGGACGCCGGGCAGCACCGAGGCGTCGGCTCGGAGGTCGGCCTCGTCGTAGTCCACGGTCGGCTCCGGCGCGCTCACGAGACCTGCCACGGCGACGTCGCCGGCGTCGTCGTGCAGCGTGGCGATGAGCCGGGCGAGGAGCGTCGGTGCGTCGAGGACGGGGCCGCCGTACATCCCGGAGTGGATGGCGTGCTCGAGCACCGCGACCTCGACGACGCAGTCGACCAGGCCGCGCAGGCTGGTGGTGAAGGCCGGCACGCCGACCTTCCAGTTCACGGAGTCCGCCAGGATCACGAGGTCCGCGGCGAGCAGGTCACGGTGCGTGCGCAGGAAGTCCACGAAGGTCGGCGACCCGACCTCCTCCTCGCCCTCGACGAACACGGTCACGCCCAGTGGCCCGTCGCCCACGGCGCGCAGCGCGGCGAGGTGCGCCACGATGCCCGCCTTGTCGTCCGCGGCACCGCGCCCGAACAGCCGTCCGCCTCGCTCGGTCGGCTCGAACGGCTCGGTCTCCCAGTCGTCCGCCGCCCCCGGCGGCTGCACGTCGTGGTGGGCGTAGAGCAGCACCGTCGGGGCGCCGTCGCGGGCGGGGCGCCGGCCGACCACCGCCGGTCGGCTCACGACGCCGTCCGCACGGCTCGCGGTGAGCACCTGCACCTCGGGGAGCACCTCGCGCAGCAGGTCCGCGACGGCGTCGGCGGAGCGCGCGACGTGCGCCTGGTCGTAGGTGGGGCTGGAGATCCCAGGGATGCGGACGAGCGCCTCGAGGTCGGCACGGGCACGGGCGAAGCCGGCGCGGACCGTCTCGCGGAGCGCGGACTCGTCGGCCGACGGGACGGAGGTGTCGGGGGTGGGCGGCGGGGTGCTGGTCACCCGTCAACGCTACCCGCGCGCTCGACTACCCTGAGCGCGTGCCTCCCCGCAACCGCCCCACCCGCCCCTCACAGGTGCCCGACGTGCCCGAGCCGACCCGCCCGGGTACCAAGGGGCGTCCGACGCCGAAGCGGCGCGAGGCGGAGGAGGCCCGCCGCACGCCCCTCGTGAAGGACCCGAAGACCGCCCGCCGCGACCAGCGCGCCAAGGAGCGGGCGGAACGCGAGAAGGAACGCCAGGCACTCCTGACCAACGACGAGCGCCACTACCCGTACCGGGACCGCGGTCCGGTGCGCCGGTGGGTCCGGGACTACGTGGACTCGAAGCGCACGTGGCGGGAGTACCTCCTGCCGTTCGCGGTCGTCCTCATGGCCCTGACGTTCGTGTCCACGGTGAACCTGTACGTGGCGTACGCCATCACGCTGCTGACGTGGATCCTCATGATCTGGCTCGTCGTGAGCTCCGTGCTCTACACGCGGAGGATCAAGCGGCTGGCGATCGAGAAGTTCGGTGCGGAGAAGGTGCCGGAGCGCATCGGGACGTACGCCCTCATGCGGGCGTTCCAGAGCCGGCGTGCGCGGCTGCCGAAGCCCGAGGTGGAGCGCGGCGGCACGCCGCGCTGACCCTCGACGGCTCGAAACGATTCGCCGCTCGGCCGCTAGGCTGGGTGACATGAAGCATCGGTTCCTCGGCACCAGCGGTCTGCAGCTCTCGGAGATCGCCTACGGCAACTGGATCACCCACGGCGGTCAGGTGGAGACGGACGCCGCGACGGCCTGCGTCCACGCGGCGCTCGACGCCGGCATCACCACGTTCGACACCGCCGACGTCTACATGAACGGCGCAGCCGAGGACGTTCTCGGTGCCGCCCTGTCGGGCGTCGGCAGGCGCGACGTCGAGATCGCGACCAAGGTGTTCTGGCCCACCGGCAACAAGGGCCCGAACGACTCCGGGCTGTCCCGCAAGCACATCATGGAGTCCATCCACGACTCGCTGCGCCGCCTCCGCACCGACTACGTCGACCTCTACCAGGCACACCGCTTCGACGACGCGACCCCGCTCGAGGAGACGATGCAGGCGTTCGCCGACGTCGTCCGCCAGGGCAAGGCGCTCTACATCGGGGTCAGCGAGTGGACGGCCGACCAGCTGCGGGCCGGCCAGGCCCTCGCCCGGGAGCTCGGGGTGCCGCTCGTCTCGAACCAGCCCCAGTACTCGGCCCTGTGGCGCGTGATCGAGGCGGAGGTCGTCCCGGCGTCGCGCGAGCTCGGGATCAGCCAGATCGTGTTCTCCCCGGTCGCCCAGGGCGTGCTGACCGGCAAGTACCGCGCCGGTCAGCAGCCGCCCGCCGGATCGCGGGCGACCGACACCAAGGGCGGCGGCGCGATGTTCATCAAGCGCTTCCTGGACCAGCCCGCGCTCCTCGACCGCGTCCAGGCCCTCCAGCCGGTCGCCGACGAGCTCGGCCTCACGATGGCGCAGCTCGCGGTCGCCTGGGTGCTCCAGAACGACAACGTCACGGCCGCCATCATCGGTGCGTCGCGCCCCGAGCAGGTCGCGGAGAACGTCGCCGCGTCGGGGGTCGAGATCCCCGCGGAGCTCATGGCGCGGATCGACGACGTGCTCGGCACGGAGACGGTCGAGCGGGACCCCGCGCGCACGGCGGAGAACTCCCCCGCCCGGGCGTCGTTCTCCCGCTGACGGTCAGCGGCGGCCGTCCAGACGCAGGTCTGCGGCGGCCGCCCGGCCGTGGTGCTGCAGGCGCACGGACACGACTCCGGCGTCGGCGAGCCGACGCCAGTGCTCGCCCAGCCACGCCTCGGCGTCGAACCGGTTGCCGAACGCCGGGCTGATCGGCTGGTCAACGGCAGCGCCGTCGGCGTCGAGCAGCAGCCAGTCCCACGCGGGCCCCGTCGTCATGCAGCCACCCCCCGGTTCACTCGCGAGGCCCAGAACGGACCCTCGTAGATGAAGCCCGTGTAGCCCTGCACGAGGTCCGCCCCCGCGTCCAGGTAGGCCTGCGCGTCCGCCGCGGTGGTGATGCCCCCGCAGCCGATCACGACGGGCCCGGCCCCGAGCGCCGCGCGCAGCCGGGCCACGACCTCGAGGCCGCGTGCCAGCAGCGGTGGACCGGACAGCCCGCCCGGTCCCAGGTCGTGGGCGATCGTGGTGTTCACGGCGACCATGCCGGCGAGCCCGAGCTCGAGGCTCAGCGCGGCGACCGCGTCGATCTCGTCGTCAGTGAGGTCCGGCGCGATCTTGACCAGCAGGGGCACGCTGCCCGGGGCTGTCACCGAGTCCGCAGCGGCGCGCACGGCCTGCAGGATCGGGCGCAGGAGCTCCGTCGCCTGCAGGTCCCGCAGGCCGGGCGTGTTCGGTGACGAGACGTTGACGACCAGGTAGTCGGCGTACGGCGCGAGGAGCCGGGCGCTGGTCGCGTAGTCCTGCGCGGCGTCGTCCACGGGTGTCGCCCGGCTCTTGCCGATGTTCACGCCGACCACGAGGCGCCGCCCCGACGCACTGCGGCGCAGCCGGGAGAGGCGCTCCGCCGCCGCTGCCGAGCCGTCGTTGTTGAACCCCATCCGGTTGCGGATCGCCCGCTGCTCGAGCACGCGCCACAGGCGCGGCCGGTCGTTGCCGGGCTGCGCGAGGGCCGTGAGGGTCCCGATCTCCACGTAGCCGAACCCGAGCATCGTCAGACCGCGCACGCAGGTGCCGTTCTTGTCGAAGCCGGCCGCGACGCCGAACGGTGCCGGGAAGGCGATGCCCATCGCGTGCGCGGGCCGGTGACCGCGGGTGCAGAACGCGCGCACGAGGTGGCTCACGCCGGGCACCATGCCCGCCCAGCGGATGCCCACGAAGGCCACGTGGTGGGCGCGCTCGGGGTCCATCCTGCGGAACACCTGGTTGAACAGGGCTGCGTACACGTGCGCAACCTACCGGTCCGTCGGACCGCGCCGCGGGCGCGTCCGAGCCAACCACCACAGCCCGACCACGGGCAGCACGAGAGGCACGTAGCCGTACCCCTGCCCGAAGCCGGACCAGACCGTGGCATCGGCGAACAGCTCGGTGGCGGTCAGCGAGAGCGCACCGACGACGACGACGCCGACCAGCTCCGTTCCGACGGCGCCCCAGGCGACGGGACGCCACCGGGGCCCGCCGCGCGCGAGTGCCACGGTCGCCAGCAGGTACACCACGGCTGCGACCGCAGAGAGCGAGTACGCGAGCGGCGCGGTCGAGAAGTCCACGGCGATCTGCTTCGCCGAACGTCCCGTCGCAGCGAGCGCGAGGACCGCGTACACGGCGACGACCAGGCGTCCCGGACCCGTCGCCGTGCGCCCGTCGCCCGCCGGCGGCGACGGGGCCGAGGGGTGGCCGGCGGTCATCCGGCCCACACCTGGACGAGGCGGTACTGGAGGAACGCGACGGTGAGCGCCGCCACCAGCAGCACCACGGAGCTCCAGCGGGTGCGCTCGGCGAACGCCCACACGGCCGCGACCGGCAGCACGACCAGGGTCGTGACGAGGTAGCCCCAGAAGGTCGCGACGTCGGCCGGTCCTGCACCGGTCGCGCTCGACACGGCGGCGACGACGACCTCGACGACCAGCAGCGCCTCGACCACTCCGGCGGCCACGAGCTGCCGCAGGATGACCGGCCGGTCGGCGACGGCCCGCCAGCCCGCCCAGCCGACGAGCGCCGCGCAGCCGACCACGACGGCGATGATCAGGGGCGTCCACACGGCCCCGAGGATACGTGGCTAGCATCGGCGGATGACCACCGTCACCCTTGCCGCGACCGAACCTGCCCGTCTCGCCGTCGACGTCCTCGCCGTCGCCGTCGCCGCCGGCCCTTCCGGCCCGGTGCTCCTCGGCCCGGCACTGCCCGAGGACCTGCGGGCGCGGGTGGCCGCGCAGGCACGAGCGCTCGGGATCACCGGCGAGGTGGACGAGGTGCGCCGCATGACCACCGACGGCGAGGTGGCTGCGCCTGTGCTCGCGCTCGTGGGCGTGGGCGACCCGTCGCCGGACCCTGAGGCGCTGCGCCGTGCCTCCGGTGCAGTGACCCGCGAGGTGACGGGTGTCGGCTCGATCGGCCTCGCCTTTCCCGCCGACGACGCCGCGCTCGTCGGCGCGGTCGCCGAGGGGGCGCTCCTCGGGGCGTACGCGTTCACGCGGTACCGCGAACCCCGCCCGGCCGCCCGGCCGGTCGACCGGGTCGAGCTCGTCACCCCGCTCGCGAAGGAGAAGCCCGCCCGCCAGGCCATCGAGCGCGCAGACGTGGTGGCCAAGGCCGTCCATGCGGTCCGTGACCTGGTGAACACCGCTCCCGCGGACCTCTTCCCGGCCGCGTTCGCCGACCACGCGCGGGCCGCCGCGAAGGGCACCAAGGTCAAGGTCACGGTGCTCGACGAGAAGGCGCTCGCGGCCGGCGGCTACGGCGGGCTCGTCGCCGTGGGCATGGGCTCGGCCCGTCCGCCCCGCCTCGTGAAGGTGGTGCACGCCCCGGCACGCGCCAAGCGCTCCGTCGCTCTGGTCGGCAAGGGCATCACGTTCGACTCCGGCGGCCTGTCGATCAAGCCCGCGAAGGCGATGGAGACGATGAAGAGCGACATGGCGGGCGCGGCGGCCGTCCTGCACACCGTGCTCGCCGCCGCGGCGCTCGACCTCCCGGTCGCCGTCACGGGGTGGCTGTGCCTGGCCGAGAACATGCCCTCGGGCAGCGCCCAGCGCCCGTCGGACGTGATCACGCAGCGCGGCGGCACGACGGTCGAGGTGCTCAACACCGACGCCGAGGGCCGCCTGGTGCTGGCGGACGGCCTGGTGGCCGCGATCGAGGAGGGGCCGGACCTCGTCGTCGACATCGCCACGCTGACGGGTGCCCAGATCGTCGCCCTCGGCACGCGGGTGTCCGCGGTGATGGGCACCGAGCACGTGCGCGACCAGCTCGTCAGCGCGGCGGCCACGTCGGGCGAGCTGGTGTGGCCCATGCCGCTGCCGGGCGAGCTCCGCGCCGGCCTGAAGTCGTCCGTGGCCGACATCGCGAACGTGGCGTCCGACCGCAGCGGCGGGATGCTCACGGCGGGCGTCTTCCTGCGTGAGTTCGTCGGCGAGACGCCGTGGGCGCACATCGACATCGCGGGACCGTCGTTCAACGAGGGCAAGCCGTGGGGGTACACCCCCGCCGGCGGGACCGGCGTCGGCGTCCGCACCCTGCTCGCCCTCCTGGAGGGCTGAGAGCGCCGAACCCCTGGCGATCAAGCGCCGTCGGGACGATGCTGGGGTGAGCGGTTGACGACCGTCCCACCACAGCGACGGAGCTGCGCATGGCAGGTCGGCAGGTACCCGGGCGCCGGTCCACGGGTCGGCACAGGGCGCCCGGGCGCGCCTCGTGGCGCTCGCCGCTCCCCACCGCGCACCGCCGCCTGCACGCCGTCGGCGTCGTCACGGGCGCGCTGCTCGTGGCCCTCACCGGAGGCCTGACCGGGGCCTCGGCGGCGCCGGCCGTATCCGTGGCGGTCACGCCCGTGATCGCCGCCCCGGCGTCGAACCTCAGCTCGACCGGTCCCGCGACACCGGACGCTGCGCTCCACGACGCCCGGCTCCGCGCCGCGCTCGACGCCCATGCCCTCGTGGCGGCTCGCGAGGAGGCGCGCGCGATGGCGGAGGCTGCCCGCGCAGCGGCCGAGGCCTCGGTCATGGGGTTCGCCGCTGACGACCCGGCCCTGGCGCCGCTGACCTCCGCGCTCGCCGTCCTCGACCGCGCCTCGGCACCGGCGACGCACGGGCCGATGTCGGACGGCCGGACCCAGCAGCAGGTGACGGCCGAGCTCGAGCGTGCGACCGACGAGGTGTTCGCGGCGGCACAGAAGGTGTGGGCGCCCACCGAGGACGCCGGCGCGATCGAGGGCGTCCAGTGGGTGCTGCCCGAGTCGCTCGCGACGCTCGAGTCCGCGGTCGCCGCCCTTGCGGACCGGAGCGAGCCGGTCCTCGCGACCGGGCCGCGGCCGCGGGGCGACGTGCCGTCACCGGACGAGCTGTGCCCCGTCCCGTTCGCACCGAGCGCGGTGCTGCGGTGCGACGCTGCGGCGGACCTGGGCGCCCTCAACGACCTGTACCGCGCCGAGCACGGCACGGACCTCGTGGTGACGAGTGCCTTCCGCACGTTCGCGCAGCAGGTCGCCGTCAAGGCGAGCCGCGGCGCTCTGGCCGCGACCCCCGGCACCTCGAACCACGAGGTCGGCGTCGCCGTCGACCTGGGCGGCATGGGCGGGCTCGGGGAGTTCGACGCGCCGGCGTACCTGTGGATGAAGGACCATGCCGCGGAGTTCGGCTGGTACCACCCGGCCGGCATGGAGCCGGGTGGCAGCGGCCCCGAGGAGCCGTGGCACTGGGAGTACGGCCGCTGACGTGAGAGCCGCGGGCGCGGTCAGTCGGCGCGCTGGCGGGCGGACCACTCCCGCATCCGCCGCGGGTACCCGGTGAGCTGGACGTCGTAGACCGGGATGCCGAGGTCGCGGGCGATCTCGCGAGCGGTACGCGCGTCCGGCACCTTGCGTCTGGTCCACTCCCCCGTGACGGCGACCAGCACCACCGTGGTCTGCGTGACATGGGTGGGGGGCTCGATGTACGCCTCGACCCCGCCCCGCGTGGACGCGAACTCCCGCAGGTGCGCCAGCGTCGCCTTGCGCGCCTCTGGCTCGTCGCGTGGTTTTCGCGATCGGAAGAACGCCATGGTGGAAGCGTAAGCGCACGGACACATAGGATGATTAACACGGCAGACGACGGTGAACTGGCTTCGGTTCCCGCCTTCTCCCGTGTGATGACAAGATGACCGGAGCGAGATCACCGACGGGAGAGTCACGTGGCCGACACTTACGACATCGTGGTCCTGGGTGGCGGGAGCGGCGGTTACGCCACCGCCCTGCGGGCCACCGAGCGCGGCCTGAGCGTCGCGCTCATCGAGGCCGACAAGGTCGGCGGCACGTGCCTGCACTACGGGTGCATCCCCACCAAGGCCTTCCTGCACGCCGCCGAGGTCGCCGACGCGGCCCGCGAGAGCGCCAAGTTCGGCGTCCGCGCGACGCTGGACGGCATCGACGTCCAGGCCCTGCACACCTACAAGGACGGCGTCGTCGGTCGGCTCTACAAGGGCCTGCAGGGGCTCGTGAAGGCGCACGGCATCACCTTCGTCGAGGGGTACGGGCGGCTCGTCGCGCCGGACACCGTCGAGGTGGACGGCGTCCGCTACACCGGCAGGAACGTGGTCCTCGCCACCGGGTCGTACTCGCGCACCCTGCCCGGTCTCGAGATCGGCGGCCGGGTGATCACCTCGGACGGCGCCCTGACCCTGGATCGCGTGCCCGGCTCCGTCGTCGTCCTCGGCGGCGGGGTCATCGGCTGCGAGTTCGCCAGCGCCTGGAAGTCCTTCGGGACCGACGTCACCATCGTGGAGGCGCTCCCCCACCTGCTGCCCAACGAGGACGAGGCGCTCAGCAAGGCCTTCGAGCGCGCGTTCCGCAAGCGCGGCATCCAGTTCTCCACCGGCGTGCGCTTCGCCGGCGTCACGCAGGACGACAACGGCGTGCACGTGACGCTGGAGGACGGCCGCGCCTTCGACGCCGAGTACCTGCTCGTCGCCGTCGGGCGCGGGCCACGCACGGCAGACCTCGGGTACGAGGAGCAGGGCGTCCCCGTGGACCGGGGCTTCGTCCTGACCAACGAGCGCCTGCACACGGGCGTCGGCAACGTCTACGCCGTCGGCGACATCGTGCCCGGCCTGCAGCTGGCCCACCGTGGGTTCCAGCAGGGCATCTTCGTGGCCGAGGAGATCGCCGGGCTCAAGCCAGCGCCGATCGTCGAGTCGGGCATCCCGCGGGTCACGTACTCGGAGCCCGAGGTTGCGTCCGTCGGGGTGACCGAGGCCAAGGCGAAGGAGCTCTTCGGCGACGACGGCGTCCAGACGCTCGAGTACAACCTCGGGGGCAACGGCAAGAGCCAGATCCTGGCCACGGCGGGCTTCGTGAAGCTGGTGCGCCAGAAGGACGGCCCCGTCGTCGGCGTGCACATGATCGGCGCCCGCGTCGGCGAGCTGATCGCCGAGGGCCAGCTGATCGTCAACTGGGAGGCGTACCCGGAGGACGTCGCCGCGCTGGTCCATGCCCACCCGACGCAGAACGAAGCGCTCGGCGAGGCCTTCCTGGCCCTCGCCGGCAAGCCGTTGCACGCCCACAACTGACCCGATCGAAGGAGACGCCAGGTCATGTCTGACTCCGTGCGGATGCCGGCACTCGGCGAGAGCGTGACCGAGGGCACCGTCACCAGGTGGCTCAAGCAGGTCGGGGACTCGGTCGCCGTCGACGAGCCCTTGCTCGAGGTGTCCACCGACAAGGTCGACACCGAGATCCCGTCGCCCGTCGCCGGGACGCTCCTGGAGATCCTGGTGCCCGAGGACGAGACGGTCGAGGTCGGCGCAGAGCTGGCCCGTGTCGGCTCCCCGGACGAGGCCGGGCCGTCCGCGGCACCGGCAGAGCCGCCCCAGCCGCAGGAGGCACCCGCCCCGCAGCAGGCGGCGCCCGAGCAGATGCCGGCCGAGCAGCCGGCTTCCGGGAGTGCCCCGGCGGACCAGGCGTCCGACGCCGCAGGTCAGCAGGCCGCGCAGATCCCCGCCGAGGTCGACGACTCCACCGCGCCGGAGGCTCAGCCTGCGCCGGAGGCTCAGCCCGCAGCGCCAGCCCAGGCGCCGAGCGCCCCACAGGCCTCCGACGGCGCCAGCGAGGACGTCCGCATGCCCGCGCTGGGTGAGAGCGTCACCGAGGGCACCGTGACCCGCTGGCTCAAGCAGGTGGGCGAGCAGGTCGCCGTGGACGAGCCGCTGCTCGAGGTGTCCACCGACAAGGTCGACACCGAGATCCCCTCGCCCGTCGCCGGCACGCTCCTGGAGATCCTCGTGGGTGAGGACCAGACGGTCGAGGTGGGCGCACCGCTCGCCCGGGTCGGCACCGGCTCCCCCGCGCCTGCGGCTCCGGCGGCACCCGCGGCACCTGAAGAGCCGGCCGCTGCACCGCCGACCCAGCCGGGGGGCGACTACTCCGGCCCCGCCGGCGCCGAGCCGCAGGTCGAGGGCACCCAGCAGGCATCCGAGCAGGCGGTGCCGGAGGCCGGGACGGCCGCCGAGGCCCAGGCGGCCCTCGTCAAGGACGTGGTGCCCGAGGCGACGCCCCAGCAGGACGCCGGCCCGGTCAGCGGCCCGGAGGGCGCACAGGCCTTCGCCCCGAGTGCGGAGACCCAGACACCGCTCGAGGCACCCGCCGCACCACCCGCCGAGGCGAGCGCGGCCGCACCCTCCGCCGCCGAGGCGGCCGGTCCGGCGCAGCTCGGCGGCTACCTGACGCCTCTCGTGCGCAAGCTCGCCGCCGAGAAGGGTGTGGACCTGTCCGCGCTCACGGGGACCGGCGTCGGCGGTCGGATCCGCAAGGAGGACGTCCTCGAGGCCGCGGAGCGCGCCGCAGCCGAGCGGGCCGAGGCAGAGCGTGCCGAGGCAGAGCGAGCCCAGGCTGCAGCCGCGGCGCCGACCGAGCCCGCACCGACGCGGCGGTCGCACCGGGCGGCGTCGTCCGCACCGGAGGTCTCCCCGCTGCGCGGGACGACGGAGAAGGCGAGCCGCCTCCGCCAGATCATCGCGTCCCGCATGGTCGAGGCGATGCAGTCGATGGCCCAGCTCACCACGGTCGTGGAGGTCGACGTCACGAGGGTGGCACGCCTTCGCGCCCGGGCGAAGGACGACTTCAAGGCCCGCGAGGGCGTGAACCTGTCGTACCTGCCGTTCTTCGTGCTCGCCGCGACCGAGGCGCTCAAGGCGCACCCCAAGATCAACGGCGTGCTCGAGGGCAACCAGATCACCTACCACGGCCAGGAGAACGTCGGCATCGCCGTCGACACCGACCGCGGCCTGGTGGTGCCGGTGATCCGGGAGGCGGGTGACCTCAACCTGGCCGGGATCGCCCGCAAGATCGCCGACCTCGCGGCCCGGACCCGGCAGAACAAGGTCACGCCTGACGAGCTGAGCGGCGCGACCTTCACCGTGACCAACACCGGCTGGGGTGGCGCGCTCTTCGACACGCCCATCGTGCCGATCGGCACCTCGGCGATCCTCGGCACCGGCGCGATCGTGAAGCGGCCCGTGGTGGCGACCGACGAGGACGGCGACGACTACATCGCCGTACGCTCCATGTGCTACCTGTCCCTCTCCTACGACCACCGTCTGGTGGACGGTGCGGACGCGTCGCGCTACCTCGCCGCCGTCAAGAAGCGACTCGAGGACGGCGACTTCGAGGCGGAGCTGGGCCTCTGACCCGCCGCGAACCCTCGGCGCAGGGCCGCCCGGCGCGACCGGGCGGCCCTGCGCCGCCCGCCGGGGTCGCCCACAGCTCCTGGAACGGCCTAGCGTGACCCCCATGCAGGTCGTCGTCGCGGGCTCTCACGGCCTTCTCGGCGGCGCCCTGGTGCGGCACCTCACGGCGCGTGGCCACCGCGTCCGGCGACTCGTGCGGCGGCCGGTCGTGTCTCCCGCCGAGATCTCCTGGG
>Ga0196970_1001401_pt1 | contig 16538 bp, 13 predicted proteins | sample S1v_513CmetaG_FD_148672 | JGI IMG/M metagenome (GOLD analysis project Ga0196970, IMG submission 148672) | Soil microbial communities from Anza Borrego desert, Southern California, United States - S1+v_5-13C | ecosystem: Environmental > Terrestrial > Soil > Desert | place: USA: California...
CCCATCCCAGGCTGCCTGCGGCGGCCTGGATCAACCCGCCCACACCATGGACCGGTTCCGACAACGATTTGCAGTCCTAATTTGCGCGTTGAAGTGTCTCAAAATCGTTGACACGTTCCGCACCACAGATGAAAAACCTCCGATCAGTTTCCCGCCACGGATTTCACGGATTTCACGGATTCAGTCCCGGGTATGCCGGGACACAGCCTCGTCACCGGACTGAAAGGCTGGGTTAATCCGTGCAATTCCGTGAAATCCGTGGCAAAATATGGTTCCAATTGCCCGAACTGCTCCGGCATTTTCAGGGGAATCTGTGGTAAAATGTCCGGTTTCAGATTGTCTCCTTCACGGTTGCGGCCAGCACATTCGTTCGCATTCGCCCTAGAACCGGCGCCCGGTGCGGAGTTCCTGGAACTGGGGCGGTGTGAGAGAGACCACGGCATGGTGCTGCGACGCACCAACATGGCCCCCAACCACCCGCGTTGGTGTCAAAACGCGACGAAAAGCGGCCCGTCCTGAGCTCCGGCAGCGAGATGAAACGAGCTTTCGGTAGCTTTCGGTAGCTTTCAGTCGCTTTGCGTCGCTTTCGATGAATTCGCGGCCCGGCGACCAAAAGCGACAAAAAGCGGGGGGAGAACGAAGGAATTCGAAAAAGCTTGTGGGGCCTGGGTTCGCATCTCTCTCCCCCGAACGAAGCGATTTAGCTGCCCCAATTTCCGACGAGATTCGTCAAGATTTCACTCGCTTCGAGTCGCTTCGAATCGATTTGCCTAGCTTTGTAAAAGTTTGAACAGATTTCGCTTGATTTCACCAGGTTTGCGAAGCTTTGGCAAGCTTCCGCTCGCTTTGAACGAACAAAAGATGGCCCGCAGGGAATCTCCCCGGGGCCATCACGCCACATCATGCACCGGAAACTACCGAAGCGCCCCACGCACAACGCCCAGGTTCTTCTGCAGCTGCAGCAAATCCGCCTGGAACTGCTCCAACTTCCCGGCCGCCAGGGCCGGGCGCAGGCCCGGAATGTACCCCGCCGCCGCATCCAGGGCAGCCGCGGCCTCGGGGCGCTCGCCGGCGGCCGCCAGGCGCTCCCGCAGCTGGGCAATCTCCTGCTCGGCTGCCGTAATGGCCGAGGCACCGCTTACGTAGGTCGACGTATCGTTGCCCACCTTCTCCAGGGCCAGCTGCAGGTCGCCTACCAGGTGCCCGGCCTCCACCGGGTTCCCCTCGGCCAGCACCTTCCGGCACCGCTCCAGGTGCGCCTCCATGCTGGCGAGGCGGTCCGAGAGAGGAAGGGGGGCGCCCACAGCCGCCACCGCCTGCTCCACCAGCACCCGCAGGGCGGCCAGCGTCCGCTCCGCCTCGTCGATCTCCCGGGGCGTCTGCTGCCACTTCGCCTCCCAGGTCCCCAGCTGCCGCTCCAGCTCATCAAGCTTCGGCCCCAGACCCTTAATCGCCCTGTCCACCGCGCCAAAGTCGCCAACCCGGCCCTTGGCCAGCCCGGCCTGCAGCCCATCAAACAGGTCGTTAATCCGGGCATACTCCTGCGTGGCTGCGGCAAACGCGCTCTCCACAAACGCAAAGGCCCGCTGTGTGCTGCCGGCCGACTTGCGCGCCAGATCGGTGCGCGCCGAGAGCCGGATTACCCGGTCACCGTGCGCAGCATAATCCTCCTGGAGCTTCTGCAGGCGCACCTTGGCCTGATCCCGCTCACCCCAGCGTCCGAACCACCTGAGCCAATCCATCAACGCTGACACCTCCGCGTCACTTGCCCTTCTCATGCAGATCGATTCGCAGGACCGTGGGCCTTATCCTCCTGAAAGGATTGCCTCTCATCTATAGAGAAGTGAAGAGGGCGAAAGGTTCGCAGCGGCGGACAAAGAAATGGCGTGCCCGGCTTCCCGGACACGCCTGGGGAACTTAGGTCCGCCCCACTGCGTTATGCATCAGCAGATGATCCCACTTCTCCTTGAAGAAGCCGCTCACAAAATGCCCGTTCACGTTGATGGCGGGATACTCCGCCCTATGCGTGTGATGATACAGCTCGCCACGGGCGCCGGGATCGAGGATGTTCTTCTCCTCATACTGCACGTTCATCTGCTTGAGGTACTGGCGGGCCCACTCCAGCTCCTGCGTTTCGGGACCCGAGTAAAGCGTGACGTGGTAGTCTGCCATGTTCGCATCCCTCCCGGATTCATAGTCTGCCCGTAAGAGTGGGGAAACACGACATTGACTAAGCGATCCAAAGGACGGTCTTATGACGCCGGGCCGCACAGCGCCAACATCGCGGCGGCGCTGCTCAACTGGTTTGCCATTCATCAGCGAGACCTGCCGTGGCGCCGTTCGCGTGACGCGTACCGCATCTGGGTCTCCGAAATCATGCTCCAACAGACGCGCGTCGAAACGGTTCGGCCATACTATGAGCGCTGGCTCGAACAGTTCCCGACCCTGACCGATCTCGCACAGGCGCCCCAGGAGCAGGTGCTCAAAGCCTGGGAAGGACTCGGCTACTACTCCCGGGCCCGCAACCTGCACAGCGCCGCACAGGACGTGGTCGCCCGCTACGGCGGCGAAGTCCCCGACGACCCCATGGCCGTCGCCGAACTGAAGGGCGTCGGGCCGTATACGGCGGGCGCCGTGCTTTCCATCGCCTTTAACCGGGCCGTTCCAGCGGTGGACGGCAACGTGATGCGTGTCTTCTCCCGACTCTTCCTCATCGAAGATGATATCATGCAGCCCGCGACCCGCCAGGGTATGGAACGAATGGCGCTGTCACTGATTCCTCCGGGACAGGCCGGCAACTTCAACCAGGCGCTGATGGAGCTGGGCGCCCTGATCTGCTCGCCCACCAGCCCCAAGTGCCTGGCCTGCCCCGTGGCCGAGTACTGCCAGGCGCTGGCCGCGGGGCGGCAGGAATCGCTCCCGGTCAAGGCCAAGGCCAAGGCGCCCCGGCCGGTCGACGTTGTCGCCGGAGTCATATTCCACGAGGGTCGGGTCCTCCTGGTGCGCCGCCCGCCCGACGGCCTGCTGGGCGGCCTCTGGGAGTTCCCGGGCGGTGAAGGCACCGGCGGACAGAAGGCGCTTCACGGGCTCATCGCCGAACGCTTCGGCCTGGAACTGGAGATCGACGCCCACCTGACCGATGTCCGCCATGTATTCACCCACCTGGTCTGGGACTTGAAGGCATACACAGCCCGAGTCGCGCCGGGCAGCCCCGTGCCTGCCGAGTCCGACACGCTCCGCTGGGTCCTGCCTGGGGAGATCAGCCTCTTCCCGCTGCCGGTGGCCCATCAAAAGGTGGCGGCTGCGCTTTTGGCTTGTCTTGGCAGCTAGCGGCAAGCTAAAATGAGACGGATAACCCAAGGTAGTGAGGGGCTGACGAGTTGACGATCGATTGGGCAAAGATCCGCGTGATTGTGTACGACCTCGACGGTACCGTCTATGACGATAACCGCCATTTTGAACTTTATGCCCGCCTGATTCAGTCGCACCTGCCGGCGGAGGCGCACGACGCCTTTTGGCAGGACTACGAGGCGGTAACGGAAGGGCGCCATGCCGCCCTCCATGTCGGTACATTTTACGATGTGGCCCGCGACCTGGTCCTGGAGACCAAGGGGGGGAGGGTCCGGCGGGCCCTGCACTGGGACGGCGCCGAGATTCCGCCCGTCCTGCGTGAGCAACTCTATCCGGGCGTCGTCGAGCCGGACCATGTCAACATCTATAATGTCGGCGACCTCTGGTGGGTGCCTTCGGCCATTTCCAAGCACTACGGCGGCGACGCCGAACGGAACGGCGAGGCCTTCCTGAAGGTGCGGGATATCATGGCTGACCCCGAATTTACCATCCGGCCCATTCCCGGCCTGGCCGAGGTCATCGAATCGCTCAAGGGCCGGGTCATTCAGGTGCTGGCGACCAACAGCCCGCAGCCCGACAGCGAAGCGATTCTGACCAAAGTCGGCCTGCTGGGCCACTTCGACCGGCACTATTTCCGGTCCAACAAGCCCATGGGCCTGAAGCTCATCTTCCAGGAGCTGACCGAGCGCTACGGCATCAAGCTCGAAGAGATTCTGAGCATCGGCGACAACCTGGTCAACGAAATCGCCCCGGCCCGGGCCATGGGCTGCCAGACGGCCTTCATCGACCCGCACAAGCTGGGCGAATCCGACGACGCCGATCTGATCGTCACGTCCATGCTCGAGTTGATGCCCCACTTGGCCAAGGCGGGCCGGCAAGCCCAGTAGACGTCATAATATCGCCCCCGGTTGCGTACGGATTGGAGTAGCCAGTCCAGCAACCGGGGGTGCCCTTTTTGTCGAACGGGGTTGAGCGCCGCACGGCGCAGTCGCTCATGGACCAGGGCCGGGTACTGATTGACGCTACAGATGACGAAATGCGGCGACGCGCCGTTGCGCTGATGGCGGCAGGGCAGCTGAACTGTACCTTCTGCCGGCGTCCCATTGTGGATGAAACGTTTGCCACGCGCCGCCTGCTCTTTGGGCCGCGGTTGGTGCTGGCCGCGAACCTGCATCCGGCGTGCGAAGAGTCGTTCATGATCGATGTGCAGAGCCGGGCCGCTGCCAGGCGTTGAAGGGCTTCGCCCTGCGGCTATCGAAGTATCGGGGCAGGAGGTGACAGCAAATGCTGGATGCCTATGCCACACGCTACCTAGCCAGCCTGCGCCGCTCACCGCGCACCCGGGAAGAGTACGGGCGCGACCTGAATCTGTTCATTGCGTGGGCCAAGCGGACCGGCAAGCTTGATCCCCGCGACATCACTTCGGCGGAGATCGAAGAGTTCCTCATCGGCCTGAAGCGCAAGGACGGTATTCGTTACGCCGCGGTCAGCCGCAACCGGGTGCTGGCGGTGGTGAAGGGGTACTACAAGTTCCTGGTCAAGGACCGGGTTCTGGCCGCTCTGGACGATCCGGCAGCCATGGTTTCGGCCCAGAAGCGGCCCAGGCGGGCACCGGTTTTCCTGGAAATGGATGAAGGCTCCCGTATGATCCTGCAGGTGCGGGACCGCCCGGTGGAAACGCCGTTTCAGGAGATGATGAAGGCCCGCGATCTGGCCCTGCTGACGCTGCTGCTGGGCTCCGGCCTGCGCATCAGCGAGCTTTACGCCCTGAACACGACCACCTGGCGGGAGTCGCTGCTGAACGGCTGGCTGACGGTAATCGGCAAGGGCGACAAGGAGCGGGTTGTGCCGCCGTCGGACGAGGCGGTCGAGCGTGTTCAGAAGTATCTGCGGGTGCGGCCGGAAGTGCCGCCGGACGCCGAGGGGCATCCGTTGTTTGTGAGCCGGAAGAATACCCGCCTGACCCAGCGGCAGATTGAGCGGATCATCAAAGAGATGGCCCAGGAAGCCGAGATCGCCAAGAAGATCACGCCGCACAAGCTGCGAGCCACGTGGGTAACGCAGCTGCTCATCAGCGGTGCCAATCCACGTGAAGTGCAGGCCATGGCCGGTCATGAATCGCTTGACACGACGATGATTTACGCCGGCGTGCGCGATCATGAGGAACTGAAACGGACTGTGAAGAAGCATCAGGTGCGTTACGTCTAGCGAAAAGGCCTGCACGGTGGTAAGCCGTGCAGGCCTTGTTGTGTCTCGTATTGCGCCCAGCCAGCCTGGAAATCCCCCGAAAACGAATGTCGCCAAATCTCCGTTTTGCGACATTCGAATCGGAAGGGCTCAAAAAGAGGGGCGCCTAGGGCATCGACACTTGATACCGATGCAGATTGGCCAGCACCGCCGCTGCTTCGACCCGTGTGGCCGGCCGGTTTGGTTCCATGGGCTCCGACGCCGCGTAGACGTTCGCGAACAGCGGTGACCCGATCAACCGATACTTGTATGCCGCTTCGACCCAGGGCGTGTACCATTCACCTGCGGCCGGCATCTCCGGCGAAATCCCCGCCAGGGCGACAATCACTTTGATCAGCTCCGCACGCGTCACCGGATCATCTGGCCGGAACTTCCCGCCCGGATCTCCTTGCATGATGCCCGCAGCCGCCACCGCCTGCACATACCCATCCCTGGCTGCCCAGTGCCCCTCTGTGTCGCTGAACGGCGACGCCTCCCCCGGCAGCGGCTTCTGCCCCGCCGCCAGGGCCGCGACCTTGGCCAGTTGGGCCCGGGTCAGGGGCTCCTGTCCCCGGAACGTGCCGTCCGGGTAACCGGAGATCAGGCCCCGGGCGGCGACGCTCTCGACCGCCTGGCACAGACCGTCGGTAGCCGCCACATCAGCAAAGCGGCTGCCGCACTTCTGGGTATTCAGCGTGATCGGGTCGTTGAGCCATCGTCCGCTTAGCACATCTTCGACCTGGAACGTCACGCCGGGGCCGCCCGGCAGATAGTACAGGACGAACCGGGCCCGTCCCGCTGCGTCGGTCAGGCGGGTAAGCGTCGGGTAACGCCGCTGCGGGTCCCACAGCCTCACCGGGCGCCCCACTGCCAGCGGCCTGCCGTGCTGATCCACAAGGTTGACTGTCACAACGATTGGCTGACCGACTGTGACCTGGGCATCTGCAGTCAGTGCCGACCGCCCCGGGTCGGGCAGCGCGGTACTGTCCACAGCGCCAGTTGCCGGCTGGCCTTCGCTGGCCAGCATCAGCCCGGACCGTCCCACGCCCACGTATCGCCCCTCACCATAGGCGAACGCCCACGGGCCGGGCTCCTGGTGCCGCTGCTCCCAGGTCTGTCCGTCGCCGGATACGGCCAGCTCATTGCCGCCGATGGCAAAGAACTTGCCGCCGGTGTAGTCGACTTTGTACACCCGTACATCGGGAACCAGTTCCCACGTAACTGCATCTGCCGACGAGTAAACCTCGCCGGGGTTGCAATGGGTCACGAAGCGGCCGCCGCCGGCCGCCAGCCCACCCAGGTTGCACCTGGCGGGAATCTGGCCCACGCTCCATGTCTGCCCGTCAGCGGAAATCGCAACCTTGCCGCCATAGCCCGCCAGTATGTAACGCCCGTCGTCCGTGAAGGCGCCCGCCTTGACGGTCATACCGGTTGGCAGCGGCAGGCTGCGCGGCGCCTGGCCTGCCTCGGCCACCAGCAGACCTTCCTGCGTGACGGCCAGCAGCGCCCCCCGTCGGGAGATGATCTCCGCGCCCTTCAGCGGTTCCGGCACCTCTGACCACGCCACGCCGTCGTCGGAGGAGAGCAGCACCTGCGGCGGCCGCTGCGTCGACTGAATCACCTGCATGTCAAAGTAAACGAAGAACTTCCCGCCCAGGTATGCGACAGCCAGTTCGCCGCTCGAGACGGGCAGCCATCGCACGAAGTGCCAGTCCAGCCCGTTCTCCGAGCGGTAGAGCAGCCCGCCGTCCGTGGTCTGACCCATGGCGAGGAATCGGCCCGCACCATATGCCACCGACGTCCAGCCGAAGGCCGGCCCCTGCCGGACCAGTTCCCATGCGGCCCCGTCCGCCGACCTGGCAATCGCCCCGGCCTCCCCTACCGCCACGAATCCCCCCGGTCCGGCCGCCATGTCGTACCACCGGGTCCCCGGCGGCAGCGCCCCGGCCTCGCGCCAGGTCGCTCCATCAACCGATGATAGCACGTGGCCATCCCGCGGGAGCAGCAGGAACCGATCGGCGCCACGCACCACGGCCTGCACATCATCCAGCTTGCTCGGATAGCCGGGCCAGTGGGTGCCCCACTCGGAGGTAGTAACAACAAAGGCGCCCCCGGCGATCAGGAACGGCGACCGCCCGTAGTCGTGCGCAGGGGCCCACTCGCCGGGGTCGGCGACCGCCCACTCGCTTCCATCAGCGGATGTGAAAAGGTTTCGATCATACCCGCCGTAGGCGAAGAAGGTGCCGTCCGCGTAGCCGATCCGTTGAACGGGTTCGTTCAGGCTGGTGCTGACCCAGGTTTGGCAGTCCGCCGCACTCATCAGCTGCCTCTTCACAATCGCCACGCAGCCGCCGGGGCTGACGGTCAGGTCGGTCAGACCCGGGGTGGGCGTCCAAGCTGCGCCGTCGGGCGATACCCACCCGTCCACGCCGTTGGTCAGGAAGAAGCGGTCAAGGGTGTAGATCACCCGTACCTCGTGCATCATCTGGCTCTGGAAGGGCGCCGTGCGCTGCCACTGGACGCCGTCCTCCGATGTGTAAATGTTGTGCTCGGAGGCCGCCACCCAGCGTCCGGCGCCGAAGGCCACAGTCAGCAGCGATTCGCTGACGGGGCGCGGGTTGATCTGGGTCCAGCCGAGGTCGGGAAGACCGTAGGAGCCTGAATAGTACACATCGGCGGCACCGCCGGCGGGAAAGAGCCCGATGAACAGAGCCAGCATGGTCAAAACTGCGGCCAAACGTCGGGTCGACTGCAAAGTAGCGCCCCCTTTACGAACCATTGCGGTTCGTATATTTCTGACTTCCGCAGCATTCCTCCTTCATCGCGCACCCCCGAGTCCCAAGTCCCGGCATACAGGACTGTAGTCCTATTATACAGACTATTTTGCTTAGTGTTTATTGACCAATAAAAAACATCCTGCTAACATAAGGTCCCGGAGCCGACTGATTATAAGGGAGGGTTTCCATTGAGGCGGTACGCGGTGATGGCCCTGGTTTTCTGCATGGTGCTGGCCACCTTCGTTCCCTCTGCGTTCTCGGCGCAGACGGAAGACGTGGCAAAGAGCGCCAGCACGGCCCTGAGCGCCCCGGCAGCCGATGACCAGCTCCTGGTACAGTTCGCGCCCGGCACGGCGCGCGCTGACCGGGCTCAGGTTGCGGCGGCCCACGGTGGCAAGGTGGTCGACCGGATCGAAGCGCTCGATATCGAAGTCTTCTCCTTCCCCGGCCTGAAGGCCAACAGCAAGGCCATGGAACAGATGATGGCCGCGCTGAAGAAGAACAAGAACGTCATCATGGTCGAGCAGAACCTGATCTATACGGTCAACTTCACCCCCAACGACCCGAGCCAGGGCTCCCAGTGGGCCTGGGGCGTCATTGACGCTTACCAGGGCTGGGACGTCACCCAGGGCAGCACCTCCACGGTGATCGCGGTCGTCGACACCGGCGTGCAGCGCAACCACCCCGACCTTGATGCCAAGATCGTGGCCGGTTACGACTACGTCCAGAACGACACCGCCCCGGACGACGGCAACGGCCATGGCACGCACGTCGCCGGCACGGCGGCCGCCGAGACCAACAACAGCACCGGCGGCGCCGGTACCTGCCCGAACTGCAAAGTCATGCCGGTCCGCGTGCTGGACAACAACGGCAGCGGCACCCTGGCCAACGTGGCCAACGGCATTACCTGGGCAGCGAATAACGGCGCCAAGGTCATCAACCTGAGCCTTGGCGGCGGCGGCTCGTCCACGCTGCAGCAGGCGGTCCAGTACGCCTGGAGCAAGGGCGTCTTCCTGGCCTGCGCCGCTGGCAACAGCAATACCAGCTCCACCTCCAGCGCGTACCCCGCGGCCTACGCCGAGTGCTTCGGCGTCGCCTCGACCACCTCGACTGACGCCCGTTCCTCGTTCTCCAACTACGGCAGCTGGGTTGAAGTAGCTGCTCCGGGCTCCTCCATCTACTCCACCTGGCTGAACAGCGGCTACAACACCATCAACGGCACCTCGATGGCCACGCCGCACGTGGCCGGTCTGGCGGGCCTGCTCGCCAGCCAGGGCAAGACCAACCAGCAGATTTGGGACACCATCTGCAACTCCGCCGAGGATATCAGCGGTACCGGTACCTATTGGACCTGCGGCCGCATCAACGTGAACAACGCCGTGGGTGGCGGTACGACGCCGCCTCCGCCCCCGCCGCCTCCCCCTGCCGGCGCCCTGCAGAACGGCGGCTTCGAGAGCGGCATCGCCCCCTGGGTGGAGACCTCGACCGGCGGCTACACGCTGCGTGACACCGCCCGTCCTCACACCGGCTCCTACAGCGAGTGGATGGGCGGCTACAACAGCGGCACCGACACCGTCTCCCAGACCGTCGTGGTGCCCTCCAACGGCACGCTGAGCTACTGGTGGTACATGACCAGCTCTGAGTCCACCAGCACGGCGTACGACTATATGCGGGTCAAGGTCTACAACGCCAGCACGGGCGCCCTGCTCGCCACGCTGAGAACCCGGTCGAACACGGCCGCCCGGAACGCTTGGTACCAGGACTCCATCAGCATGGCTGCCTACGCCGGCCAGACGGTGAAGATCACCTTCGAGGTGACCACCGACTCTTCGGTGACGACCAGCTTCTTCATCGATGATGTGAGCCTGTAGCAGACACACGGAAATGCCCCGGGGGGTGACTCCCCCGGGGCTCTGTGACTGGATTTGCTTATCGGGCGCCCGCTGCCTGCGCAGGCGGCTCCTTGGGCGGCCCGGACGGCCGCCGGGTCCGCAGGTTCATCACGTAACCGTCGAGCAGCACATGGACCTTCAGGCCGCAGACGGCAGAGCCGCCCTGGTCCGACAGGACCTGACTGTCGCGCAGATCCATAAACGTGACGCTCGTCTCACCCAAGACCTTGGCTTCGCCGTCCCGGATGGCGACGGCAGAGCCGGCATCGAGCCCCACACCGAGATATCTGCCGGTGCTGTCGGCCTGCAGGGCCTTGGTCAGGCGGGCGAACCGGTTTTCCTGCCCGAAGCGGGTGTTGACCAGCATGCCGCTTGCCAAACCGAGTCCTGGCACGACCACATCGTCATCATTGCGCCGTACGAAGACCTGGTCCGCCAAAATGGCGGCTCCTGCCGAGAGGCCCGCGATGGGCTTGCCGGCGGCTGACATCTCCCTGAGCGTATTGGCACAGAGCGTGCCACCCAGCACATCGATTCCGGTCGCTTCGTCCTCGCCGCACAGGAAGACCGCATCATAGGCGGATAGTTTCTTTGCCCACTCGGGGCTGTCAGCCCGTTCCCGGGTAATAAGGTCAAAGATCTCTACCTTACGCATGCCGAAGCGGGTAAATAGCTTGACGCCCTGCTCGGCTGCCTGTTCATGGTTGGACGTCGCCACGGGGATGACCGCCAGCTTGGCAGACCTGCCGCCGGCGAGATGGATCATCGCCACGATGGATTCGTCGGGCACTGGTTGACCGCCCATTAGCACCAACGGACCGACCGGAGCCGAGTTACGCTGCGGCTCAGCAGCCGACTCTTTGGCAACCCCCGACCGGAATCTGTCCCGAAGGCGCCCTGGCAGCGGCCTTGTCAGCCACTCCAGAAGTCCGCCAGGCAGCACAATCGCGCTGACCAGATTCGTCGAAAGTTCGGACGTAATGTCGCCCAAGCGGTCCAATTTCATCAGCGGGTTCACCACCTTAGAGGCCACCTCATATTGCTCTAATTGTATTGCACCTGTCTCAAAGAATTCCTGCCGGGAGATATACCCTCCCACAGTACTGTAACGAAACCGTAAGACAAGAGGGATGGTATTGTCAAGCCCTTAACATCCGACGCCCGTTCTCGAACACGACGGTCAGATGCCCGGTGCCCATCAATCTACTGATATGCGCACTGATGGCAGCTCTGTCCAGGAAATACTGAGGTTCGCTTTCCACCTGTTTGCCGAAGGCGTCCAGCACCCGGTAGAGCAGGTCTTCCAGCGTACACGGCTCAGCTGCGGCTGAAAGGACCGCGGCCTGCATGCGCGCCATGTTAGCCCGGTTAGCGGCCAAAATGGCGGGCAGCGGGTCCTCCCCCGCCGTGCGGTCAATCAATTCCCCATGGCCGGGCAGCACATAGCGTTCGGTTCGTTCTGCAAGACGGTCCAAACTCGCCAGATAGTCTGCCACGGAAACCATGAAAATAACCGGGTGTTTTTCGATGACGTCGGGCATGAAGAGCCCGTCAGCGGCCAGGAGCACACCATCGATGGCAACGGCGACCTGGTCCAGCGCGTGGCCGGGGGTTGGAATCAGTTCCAGTTCCACGCCGGCGACGGTAAACCGGCCGGGCGCCGGGGGAAGCTCCAGTACCTCCGGGGTTGGCTGGGCCTGGAGGAACTTGACCTGCATGGCGGGCGGCGGTGCGGCGCCGAACAGAACCGTGGGTTCCAGTTCGGGCCACAGAATCCAGGGGCGCTCCCGGGCCGGGGCATAGACCCGGCAGCCGGTCCGTTTGACCAGGTCTGCGTTGCCGCCGATGTGATCGGCATGGCTATGGGTATTGATGATGGCCGCCAGGGTGCAGCCACGTTCCAGGAACGGGCGCAGCGCCTTGCGGGCGTTGCCTGAGTCCAGCCCGGAATCGATCAGAATCAGCTGATTGTCGGCGCCCTCAATGAGCGCCAGGTTGACGCCGCCCCGGTACACGTACACTCGTTCGGTCAGCTGCTGCAGCGACACCTGCCATCACTCCCAGATCAGTTCCGCGACATCGCCGTTCTGCAAAGGGGTGGTGAATTCGGCGGGTTCGCCATTGAGCCTCATGACCAGATGGGTCTTGCCGGGGGGCGGCTGGAGTGCAATACCTGCCCGGGCCAGGGCATGGGCGAACATGGGGGCTTCGCCGTTGCTGCGCACTTCAAGCTGGTCGCCTTCACCGACCTCGTCGTCAGGCTTGGCCGGGCGCCCGTTCCGCCAGAGTTCCGGCAGGCCTGCCGGCAACTGCTGGGGCCGGCCGTTTACGGTAATAGTAATGGTGGCGTCGCCATCGACGGCAAAACCGGCGGCTTCCCGCACCGTCAGGGGCGCCGTGACCTCCACCCGGAGGCTGTCACCCGTTTTGACCGGGGTATCCGGCTCGCACCGGGCGGGGCCCAGCCATAGGTGGTAGCGCGGGTGGCGGAGCACCCTTGTTTCACCCTGCAGGGCGAAACGGATCTGCTTCACTTCGCCCGGCTCTTCGTAACCCAGGTGAAGCAGGATATCTTCGACGGTACGCAGTGGGCGGATGACCACGGTGTCGTTATCACCCAGGGGCCGGTCCGGCTCGGCTGGTTCACCGTTTACGGTGAGCAGTGGTGCGAGGTCGAATGATTCACCGTTGACCGTGATGGAGAGCCTGTCCCGGGCTGCCGGTGCCACGTCGGCCACCGTTGCGCTGCCGGCCTCGCCGGGTGTGCCGGGGAAGACGGTAATATGGTCGCGGTGGGTAATTTCGGTCTCCAGGGTGGCAGGCTGATCGCCCACCAGGATTCTGGCCGGCTTGCCGAAGGTCCCCCGGATGATGTGCAGCGTGCCGTTGACGGAGACGGTCAGCCCCTTGCCGACCCGTCCCTGAAGCTCTTTGATCTGTATGCCTGCGGCCAGGAGGGCGTCGGCCACGGTGAGCTGCCCGGGGTGAAAGAGCCGTACCGACCGGCCATTGACGTGGACCAGGTGGAAGCCCAGGGTAGACTTGTCCCGCGAGGCGACAGCGATGCCAATGGGCGTAATTGCGTCGGGGCCGGCGAGCAGGGTCTTGGCCCCCTCTACCTGTGCGACGGCGTCGCGTCCGCGCACCGCCACCCGGTTCTCCGGCATGCCGACGGCCTTTGCCAGCGCCGCGGGCAGGCCCGGCGTAAGGCTGCCGCCGCCCACCAGCATAATCGCCTGGGGCGGGCCGCCGTTTAGTTTTAGCACTCGCTCGGCGATGCGCCCGGCGAGCCCTTCCACGGCGGGCAGAAGCGCCTCTCTTAACAGTTCGCTGGAGACCGTCTGTTTATGTCCTAATATGTCAGTAAAAGTAATATCTTGTTTGATGTTGATCTGCCGCTTGACCGCCTCGCCCACGGCGAAATCGAGCAGGTAGGCCTCGGAGAGCGCCTCCGTTACTTCATCGCCCGCAATGGGCACCATATCATAAGCGGTGACTGCACCCTTGCTGGTGATGGCAATGTCCGATGTGCCGGCCCCGATGTCGACCAGCACTAAGTTGAGGTGGCGCATGGTGGGCGGTACGGCCACGCTCAGCGCGGCGATGGGCTCCAGGGTCAGGGCGGTCATTTCAAGGCCGGTGCGGCTCAGCACCGACTGGAGCGAATCGACGACGCCGCGGGGCAAGAAAGTGGCGATGACGTCCATTTCGGCCACGTTGCCGCGCTGACCGAGCAGGTTACCGATGGCCAGATCGTCAAGCCGGCTGCCCATGACGCTGTGGCCCACGTAGTGGTAGTTCTGGGCGTGGTCCGACTCCTTCAGGGCCGCCGCCATGGCCGCCTGTGCCGCCTGCACGGCCTCCAGTTCCAGGGCAAAGACCTCGCTCTGCGTCAGTTCCGTAAGGCCCGTCAGTTCGCGAGCCGCTGTGCCCTTGAAGGTGCGCAGAGCGCGCCCAGCAGCCGCCACGGCGGCTTCCGTTAGCGGAACGCCGGCCTTGGCGGCTAGCTTTCGGACGATTTGGCCCACGACTTCAGCCACGGCGGCGACATCGTGAATCTGGCCGTCGTACATGGCGCGGGTCGAGTGTTCGAGCTTCTCGGCTGCGACGATTTTTAGTCCCTTGGGCCCCGGTTTGGTCAGGAGCCCCACGACTTTTCGAGTACCGATGTCAAGCGCAAGCGACAGACGCTCGGACACTGACGCAGACCCCCTCGGTATCAGTTGCGTAAGAGCCGGGTGGCCATAAAGTCGGCAACCCGGGTGTTAATTCCACTGTCAAGCGGCAGGGTGAGGTGTCCGGCTGGGGCCGAAATCCGCTCGGGGCGCCCCCAGGCCTCCCAGAAGGCGTTCTGGAAGCGGTACGGAATCACCCCGTCCCACAGGGGTGAGACGAAGATGATCCGTTCGAGCGGCACTTTGGGCCGGTAGCTGCTGGGCGCCACCGGGGTGAGCGCTTCCGTCAGCATTTCCGGCGGGACCCCGGCCTCGGCCAGCGCCTGGCGGATTTCGCGGCTGCCACGGTGCAGGCGCAGCGTATCGCCGGGGTTGTCGAGCGGTTCCATGAGCACCACGGCCCCGATATCGTCCAAATGGGCGGCCAGCATGCCTGCCACGTTGCCGCCCAGCGAAGTGCCCCACACGCCGACAGGCTGGGGTGACTGGCTCTGCAGCCACCGCACCAGGGCGACGCAGTCCGCCGCAGCTTGTCGGAACGTCAGCAGCATATCCGCCAAATCGGGGCTGAAAAAGCCTTCGCCCGAGCCGCAGCCTGGTCGCTTCCGCTGCATGTGATAAGGCAGCGTGACCAACGCTACGTTGATGCCCCGCTTGAGAAGGACCAGGGCCTGCGTATCCTGGAAGATGCCGTAGCCGCCGGGTGGCAGCGCACCGGTGGAGTAACCCGGCACAATCAGCGCCCAGGGCGCCCCGGAATCGACAGACAGCAAGCGCCCGTGCGTGTGCCGGTTTTCGTCGCACTCGCATTCCAGGGGGCTTGGGAAACGAAACTCTTCCACCCCGAACCCTTTCCAGGCCGGTGCAGGTGCGAGGTCGATGGTTTCGGGGGGACTAATTTGGTCGAGCGCCGGTGATTCGAGCTCCGCCGGGGGCCGGTAGGCTGGCATCCGGTCACGGTATCCCCGGTAGACCAGCTTGATCACATCAAAGATGTAGTCATCCATCCGTTCACTGATCCAACGCGGGATCATAGGACGGCCTCCTCCGCTCCCACCGGCACCCGGCCTACGGCTCCAGTTCGGCTGTTTCGGCCAGCAGCATCAGCCGTTCCAACCGGGCGAGCACTTCAGCCGTACTGCCTTCGCCGGTGTAGATGATCGGTGCCGACTCGAATTGATCGAGGAAGGTGATCATCGAATCGGTCTCTTCTAAAACCGCCGACAGCGCCTTGCGCACGTCGTCGGCATAGGTGGTCATGTCGCCTTGCTGGATGCGCGATTGTTCCAGGGCTGCCCGCTGGTCAGGCGTCATGGAGAGCAGCCGCCAGAGCCACTGTGCGTTTTCACGAATCTCAGCCAGACCGTCGCGCATCGATCCTACTTCGAGAAAATGAGTCACGGGGTACCACTCCAGCGTAAGCGTTCGTATACGTAGCAACGTTATGAGTCCAGAAAGTCCCAACTTTAGTTCGACAAAGAACGGCCCGCTTCCTTCCTCTGGGTGGCGCTGCCGCTCTTTGCTAGACATAAACCATGGGTGTCTGACTCATAATAACGTTGTAAAACTGCTAGGAGGTGGCGCCCTGTGGCTCAGTTCACGCCCACCGGACGAGTTTTACCCCACGAGCTGCTGGACCGGTTCAAGTGGGAAATCGCCGCCCAGGAAGGTCTGACGGATCGCATTGTCCAACTGGGCTGGCCCACCATGACATCGCATGACTGCGGCCGCGTCGGCGGCCGAATTGGCGGGCGGATGGTGAAGGTGATGATCCGTTACGCTGAAGAGGCCTTGGCCAACAACGGGGGCGCTCAGACATAGCGCCCCTCCAACCGGCGGGAATGCTAGCACCCGCCGTTGATCATAGGGCAGGCCGGCGGCTCGCCGGTCTGCCTGCGCGCCGGGGGTGATTCATCGATATGCCGTCTGATTCTGAGATGTTGCCGGCGCACCGCGTGGATGCCGCGATTCGGGCTGCCTATGAGGCGGGCAAGTCGGCGGAACGGTTCTTTGATCGCCGCGGCCTCGGGCGGGCGGTGCCGGGGAAGCCGCTGAAAGACGAGGGTGACCTCGACCGCACAGATTCTCGGGAGTGGCACCATTGAGAGCACGACGGG
>Ga0196970_1001402_pt1 | contig 16528 bp, 14 predicted proteins | sample S1v_513CmetaG_FD_148672 | JGI IMG/M metagenome (GOLD analysis project Ga0196970, IMG submission 148672) | Soil microbial communities from Anza Borrego desert, Southern California, United States - S1+v_5-13C | ecosystem: Environmental > Terrestrial > Soil > Desert | place: USA: California...
TTGTCGGTTCGGAGTTGGGCGAGAGCACGCTCCAATTTCAAGGCTTCGTCGATGGCGGCTTGGACAAAGGCCTTCACCTCCTTTTCCCCAAAAGCCGTCAACACGCTTCTCCCGAACCCGCCGAGGAATCCTTTGCAGCCTGCGAAACCTATCCCATCGCGTTCATAAGCAGTGCCGTCGAGCACCTTTATGCCTTCCGAGGTCATCATCTGGATGAGTTCGTTTTCCTGACCACTTTCGTAATCGTGGTTCCCGAGTACCGCGATAGTCGGTACTCGAAGTCTGACTATCGCGTTGAGGAGGGAATCCATCTCGGCAGGCTTGCCGTAGTTAGTCAGATCGCCGGCAAGTACCAACGCGTCGGCCTCCTCCCGCACCCGGTTCATCTGCTCGCGAATACGGTCGTAACTCTGCGGTGTGAAATGCAGATCAGCAGTAGCGGCGATCCTCATCGTTTTCCTGTTAAGCTGCTGGTTCCTCTACACCATCCATGCAACCCATAGCTGCATCTTCGGGGATCTTGTGTACTCTCTTCTCGCGGTAGTCGTTCACTAAGTCGTACATGCCCCATTCGTGCACGTCGATGGCGAACATCTTGTCGTCGATTAAGCTGCCGCGGAATATCGCGTTCGTGTTCGGATTCTCGATCTCTGTTTGCAGACGTCCGAGCAGATCGGCCCACACGCTTCGCGGAACAAAATCTGTGTGCGCGGGATAGCAATACCTGAAGAAGATGAGAGTCCACAGCAGAACCTCCCAGTGCTCGCCCACTAGTTCCAACACTCGTTGCCAATCGAGATTGCCTTTTGTCCCGAAGATGATGTGCGCCGTATCTGCTCCATCAAATCGCTCGCGGCGCGTAACGAACAATTTAGATGCGAGTAGTTCTTCGGCCGCCAATACTCGCGATGGAACTCCGACTACGTCGGCTGGACTTCCACGGTCGACCCAAGACTGGTCAACGACGATCACGCCATTGCTCATACCGGTAATCAGGTCAACGAAGAAGTCGTCTCTGTGCGCTTTCGCGAGCCAGATCGTATCGCACACTTCAGTCTCAAAGCCGTCCTGCTTCAGATAGCAGAGTGCGTCGGCAACACGCTCTCCCGGGAGGAAGAGGTCAAGGTCCTTCGTGTCCCGCCATATCCCCGTGTGCTGCTGGAGCGCAAATGCTCCGGACACCACGTAGGGGACTTGCCGTTCGTTCATGAGCTGCAATACCTCGCGGAACAGCCGCTGCTGTTCTTCGGGAAACTGCGGTGGGATCGACGAACTGATCGGCAACGGCTTTTGGTCTGCGTTTGACATGTTGTTATGCGAAGCGAGCAACAATTGGATGACGTTCTCATACTCGACAGTTGTGGCAGCGAACCTCAAATCGCGTGATTCACTTCTTGCAATAACGTGGTACAAGGCTGAAGGTTATGGATCGGAACTGCTGCCGCTGATCTCGCATCCAAACACGAGGCATGCCACGCACCGAGTCTGTTGTCGAAATTGAAGGCCGCCATCTGAAGCTCTCTAATCTTGCGAAGGTGATGTATCCCGAGATTGGCTTCACGAAGGCACAGGTCATTGACTACTACGTTCGCATCGCGCCAGCCCTGTTGCCACATCTCAGGGATCGGCCGCTCACGATGAAACGGTATCCCGGTGGTGTCACCGGTCAGTTCTTCTACGAGAAGAACTGTCCCACGCATCGCCCGGAATGGGTGCAGACCGCCTCGGTCTGGAGTCCTGGGAACAACAAGTGGATGAAGTACTGCATGGTCCAGGATCTTCCAACCCTGGTCTGGGCGGCTAACCTTGCCGACATCGAGCTGCACACCTCGCTGTCGCTGGCAAACGATGTCCTGCGGCCCACGATGATTGTGTTCGACCTCGATCCCGGAGAACCAGCGAACATCGTGCAGTGCTGCCAGGTGGGCGTATGGGTTCGGCGCATTTTCGATCATTTCGGCATGCATTGCTTTCCCAAGACCTCAGGCTCCAAGGGGCTGCAAATCTACGTCCCGCTGCATACGCCCGTTACATACGACGAAACCAAGCCGTTCGCGCACGAACTGGCGCGCATGTTGGAACGCACCCATACCGACCTCGTGGTTTCTGACATGAAAAAGGCTCTAAGGGTCGGCAAGATCTTTGTAGATTGGAGCCAGAACGACGATTACAAGACCACTGTGTGCGTCTACTCGCTGCGAGCGAAGAATCGCCCTACAGTTTCAACGCCGGTGACGTGGGAAGAAGTGGAGGAGTGCCTTCGTAGGCAGGATCCTGGACTGCTGGTATTCGACTCTGACCAGGTGCTCGACCGCGTTCAAAAATCTGGCGATCTCTTTGAGCCTGTCCTCAAGCTGAAACAGAAGCTACCGGCGATCGGAGCCCTGAGCGATGCGGCTTCTGTGGTGGGGGGTACAGCTTCTGCGCGACCAGCTACTCAGGCCAAGCGCACGGCTTCAGCCGAGGAACGCAAACTGAAGCACACACAAGGAAGAAGAAAAGTTACTCGACCCAAGACGGAGCGTGCCGCCTAGACTGTCGCAAGCACAGTTCTTTGATTTCGAGCTATTATGTCGGTCCTGGCACCAGCGGTTTCCCCGCTGGCAGACACGATAGTCGGGTTCACTCAAATCTATAAGCGAGTTGTCGGCCTATGTCTTTGCATGTCGGAACATCAGGTTGGGCTTACCCCGCATGGAAACCTGTTTTTTATCCTGAGAAATTGGCCCAGAAGAAGTTTCTTCAGTATTACAGCACCAGACTGAATGCTGTTGAGGTCAATTACAGCTTTCGGCAATTCATAAAGGAAGCGACGCTCCAGAATTGGATTGCCGAGACGCCGGAGGACTTCAAATTCTGCGTCAAGGCACATCAGTCGATCACGCACATTCGCCGACTTAAGGATGTCGACGAAGCGCTCACACGGTTTCTCGATTCCATACAACCGCTGGCGGCAGCAGGGAAGCTAGGACCAGCTCTGTTTCAACTGCCTCCAAACCTGAAGTGCGACACCGTGCTGTTTGACGAGTTTTGTGCGAAGCTCCCGCGGAATTTCCAGGCGGCGTTCGAGTTTCGGCATGAATCGTGGCTGGTTGACGAAGTGTTTCGGATACTGAGCAAGCACGACGTAGCACTCTGCTTTGCGGAGAGTGACGAATTCCAGACGCCAATTGTGCTGACGGCCACCTACTCCTATTATCGTCTGCGCCGTTCGGAGTACTCGCCGCAGGCAAGGCGTGAAATCGCGGAGCGTTTGGCCCGCGGCCTTCAGGCCCGCCGAGAACTATTCGCTTTCTACAAACATGAAGAGCGCCCGGAAAGTGCTCTCTACGCTGAAGAATTGCTAAAACTGGCGCAGACCGCCGCGGCCTAAATCACTTCTGAGTTACGGCTAAGACGTGATTGCCGACGGTTGCTGTGTCGATCCGCTCGGGCAAGTTGATGCGCGAATCTAGACCCAGCTCGGGATACTTGGGCTTGATGTACTTGTTAATGAAGAACTCGAGCGCCATCCGCGGCACCTGTACACCATTGATGAGAACCTTATCAATCTGAATTTGAGCCTGGCCCCCGCTTGCGGACGCATGCGAAACAACTTGCACTTGGTGAGTTCCACTGAACAGCGCCAAAAGCGGGTTGTTAGACCGTGCTCCTTCGGTCACCTGATCGAAGTTCACGGTTGCATCTGTTGTGATCACGCCTGAGTTGCCAGTAAACCTGACACGCTGTACGCCTCTTGGCAATCGGACGTGCGGGCTAGCTATATAGGCGTTGATCTCACGCTCGGTGAATGTTGTCGGTCTCTGGTCGGGCGCGGACTTCTGCGCATTCGCCTGAATCTTCTGGAACTTCCGGTGAGCACTGTCGGCAGCCGCACGATCAAAAGCCTGAGCGGAAGAGGTACTTTGAGGAGCAGCGGCGGGACTCGCCGTGATTGTCATTCCCGCCGCTATCAAACAAACGAACGCTCGTAGAATCATTGTTTCAGTGACACCTCTGCTTCCGTAACGGGAGCAGGCGTCACCTGTGGTTGCTCGAGCGTTCCTGTAACGCTCACAGCGTGCGGGCCGTTGCGGAATGTCAGGTTCATCTGACGGCTTGGTGATGCCGTCCCACTTACCTGATAGATGCCGCTTGAGGTCGTCATTTTGCTTTCTGGAGCAATGCTTAGCTGACCAGAAGCGAATTCCACATTACCGGAGAAGTTGCGGAACGTGAGTGGGGCCTTCGATCCGTTGAGGCTGACGTGCCGGAGGGTTCCGTTGCGCCACTCGAACGTAACCTGCGCCTTCGCCGAGTCCAGTAATTCGTTCGATGTGAAACCTGCTGCGGACACTTTGTACGTGGCATTCACGGAGCCCGATGCCCAGTTGTCACGCATCAATGTACCGAGCTGCTGCATGGCTGCCGAGTACACGGTTCCAGTTCCAGAGTAGGCTGGTTTCTCCTGGCTGTAGTCTGCCCGCCACTGGCCCGTGTGTCTTCCACCCCACAACTCGGAGTTAACTTCGTTCAGCGCCAGTACGCCCGAGCTCAATTGCGCTTTAGCTACGACACGGTGCGCGACCATCGAACTGATCAGCACGTGGTCTGCGGCGATGCGGCCCGTTGCCTGAATTTTGGAGAAGATGGAAGGTGCAGGTTTGTTACCCAGGATCGCGTACCATGGGCGTTTTGCCACCTTGGGATTGAGCAACCGGTTCAGCTCGTCCGTGTTGACGCGATCTGCGTGCAGGTCGAATTCAACGGGACAACTCTCGACAGTCTCACACTGGCGCGGCAGTCGTAGCCAGCCAGTAATCGCGGTGCGCACGTCAGCGAAGGACGCGTTTGCATTAGAGATCGTTACGCTATCAGGTCCCAAGTTTAGCGCAGCTGATGTTATCTTCAGCGGGGAAGCTACGCCCTGCATCCGTGCAGTCACCGACCGCAACTGCACCGTCCCGGTAGGCTTCGGACTGGCGAACCCAGCCCACTTCCCCGTGATCGTGATGTCGAGCTTCGCCTGACCGTCCGCGTCTGTGTCCGGCAAGCGAAATCCGGATGCGCGCGCAACCTGGGCTAGCCGCTCAAGTAGCGATTCGCCCTGCACCGTCACCGCATACTGCTCCAAGCCGAACCAAGCCCCTACCGTAGTGGGCGTACTCCCTCCCAGTGGCACGTTGAATGGCACCAATACGAAGCGAGTTTCGGCACTGACTGGAGGTCTGAACTCAGATCTCCTCGTCCGAATTCTCTGTGCCGCCACCTCCGGTTGCTGCAGAGCGAAATTCAGATCCCCTAGCACAAGTTCAGGTTCGAGAACCGCCGAGCGCAGCACGACCTGCTGGGCAGTGCCGCCACCTGACCATTCAGGCGTACCATCACCTTGCTTCCGAAAGGTCATTGCGAGATTGACTGTACCTTGGGCCGACAAATCCGCAGGTATGTCTTTCTTGGCGTGGCGAGCCAGTGAGACAAGGGCCTGCGCGGCAACCTTGTCCGCGGTGACGCTAAGATCGTAGGATCGATGCTCCATGATGCCGGCCAGATCACCGCGAACAGTCACTACACCGTCGCCTAAGGGCAACTGGCAAGTCACGCCTGACAGTTGCTCTGTTGGAGCGGACATCTTTCCTGCACAGCGCGCTGCAAGCTTCACCTTCTCGACGCTGCCAATATCGTAACGGCGGAAATCGTTGACCTCGGCTTCTGTCTGGAAGGTCATGGCTGCAGGGGTTCCACCGAGCCTTAGATCAGCATCGACTTCACCACGCCAACCTCGATCGTTGCCGTCCACAAACTTGGTCAACTGGCCCAGCTGTGCTCCCTTCAGCGTGGCGCTGATTTCGAGTGGAGTATCGCGGAGATCCCATGCGCGTTGGAATCGGCCACTCATCTTCAATGTGCCCGTGTCGCTCAGGTACGAATCCGTCCGCACCATTCGCGCAGCCAGGCGCGTACGCAGTTCGGTTTCAGATGCAAGCCAAAGTGCGAAATCGGAATCGGCTAGAGCGTAGACTTTCTTTTCCGCGCCGATCTTGAAGTTGATTCGTCCACCTTCGGCTTCGATATAGGGAAATCGCGGACGTGCTTCCGGTCGTGCTTTAGTCGTTGGTGCGGTTGGGATGCGCGATGCGTTCTGCAAAAGCGCTTCAACATTCCAACGTCCGTCGGCTGCTCGTACCAGATTCAGGCTTGGGTATCTCAGGCTGAGTTTGGCGATTTCGAGCCGCCCACGCCACAACGATGTTAGCCGCAGACTTGCGCGCACTTCGTCAGCGTGTAGCATTGGCTCCACACCGAAGGCGGGGTCCTCGCCCACAGTTACGTTTCCGAGGTCGAATCCGGGCTGCGGAAATAAACGCAGGCTTACGCTGCCGACGGTCACCGGACGCCCGAGCCCCCGCTGGATCGAGTCTGTGATCCTTCCTCTATAGCGGTTCACGTTCACGAAGGGCGGCAGAAAGACACCCAACAGTATTAGCGTGACAACGGCGAGTGCGATTGTGCTTCGCCTACGCAGAGCCATTACCGCACCACCTTGAACATTCGGCCCCAGCGGGTTTCGTCAAAAAAATGCAAGACAACTCTGGCGATGAATGCCAAACGATCTCCAATCTCCCTTTTCATGTACTGGTTGGCTGGAGTCTCGAAGGACCAGTAAATGAACATCGGTCGGCCGATGATATTCTCGCGCGGAATGAAGCCCCAGTAACGGCTGTCGTAGCTCACGTCCCGATTGTCGCCCATCGCGAAGTAGCTCCCTTCGGGAACCACGAGTTCTTCGCCTTCGATGTGGGCCGGCATCGTGATGTGCCACTCGGGAGTTATCCCCGTAGATTCGGTTGCGGCAACGGTCGGGAAATTATCCCGGTAGGGGTTGAAACTGCCGTTGTGAATCGCATAAGGCTCGTTCAGCGGCTGACCGTTTCGGAAGACTTGGCCATCCTGCAAGCGTATGCGGTCACCGGGAATGCCGATCACACGTTTCACCACGTACAGCCCAGGTTCCGCCGGTGACAGAAACACTACGATGTCACCCTGCCGGACCTGCCGGTACGGGATGACAGGGCGAATCCAGTTGCTAGGGGGTGCTTCGATCACACGGTCCACGAACACGTGATCGCCGATGAGTAGCGTGTTCTCCATCGAGCTCGAGGGAATCTCGAATGCCTGGAGACAAAAAGTGATGATGAAGAGACCGACGACCAGCACCCCGGCCATGGATGCGATGAACTCAGGGGGAGTCTCTCGTTTCTTCGTTGCCTGTTCGTTTACTGCTTCTTTTTTCGCCAAGCGCGTTTCGTCCTCCACCCCGAATCACCCCGTACGGGTACGCAGGATCGGGGTACACGCAACGACTACTTTATCAGGCGAAACGTGCGATCCCAGCGAGTTTCCTGCAAGAGGTGGCCAATTGTGTACGTGAAGTGAACGAGTTTATCACTTACGCTTTCCGGTTCAACGGCAATCGCTTCCATTCGCTCCGGATGTCTCATCGACCAATAAATTACAAGTGGTCTGCCGATTATGTTCTCGCGAGGCACGAAACCCCAATATCGGCTATCCAAGCTTTGGTCCCGGTTGTCGCCCAGGACGAAGTATTGCCCGGCCGGCACGGTAAGTTCCCCATTATGAGTCAGTTCTCGCATTTGTCTCCACCAGTGCAGAGACTCGGGTGTCACGACGGTAGGGAACTGAATTTTGGGGAAGTCGTCTCGATAACTGTCCCGTGTGACGTCGCGGTAGACAACATACTGCTCTTTCAACGCCGTTCCGTTCACGTACACGCGTTTGTTATCCAGTCGAATGCGGTCGCCCGGGACCCCTATCACACGCTTAACAAAGTGCTGGGTTGGGTTAACGGGATAGCGGAAAACGACGATGTCCCCCGTGGCGATATCCCTGTAAGGCTCGACGTCCCCCCAAACTCCCCCGTGCCCGAAATGCACCTTGTCTACCAGTAGGTAGTCGCCAATCAGGAGTGTGTTCTCCATCGACTCGGAGGGGATCTGGAATGCCTGGATAGCGAACGTAATAACGAACAGGGCTATGACGACGGTGGTGGCGGCAGATTGGATCACTCCCATAAAGCCCTGCCGCGGTCTGTTCACGCGGCGCTCAACCTGCGGGCCATTAGGGGTGACCTGTTGTGCAGGCGTGCCTTCCATCTGTTCGGCGGTCTGGGTGCCCTGATTCATGTCGTCCTGCTGAAACTCTCTTGCTTTTTTCTTCCGTTCGTTTTCTTTTCCAGCGACCAGAGGTACTCGATCGCTTGCCGTGCGGCATCCTGCTCAGCTTTTTTCTTCGTCGGCCCTTCGCCTGCTCCGACGTACTCCAGCTTCGCGCCTTTCACGGATTGAAGTCGTACTTCGACCGTGAACACCTTGTTGTGTTCCGGACCTTCCTCCTTGACCAGAACATAGGATGGCTGCGGCATGGCCATCGTGTGTGCTGTTTCCTGCAATGCCGATTTGTAATCCGTGACTGGAAAACCGTTGCGACCCTGCTTATCCAAGCGCTTGAGCTCCGGCTCAAGGATCACTTCCAAGATGAACTTCTGCACCCGTTCGATTCCAGAATCCAGGTAAAGAGCTGCAAGTAGCGCCTCGAGCGCATCCACTTGCAGGGCGGTTTTCGATCTCCCACCGCTCTTCTCTTCGCCACGGCCAAGCCGTAGATAACGCCCGAGGTGGAGCTGCTTGGCTGCTCGGATCAGATGCCTTTCGCTAACCAGGTGAGCTCTTAGCTTCGAAAGCTGTCCTTCTCTAAACTGCGGATATCGCTCCAGCAGCGCCTGACTCGTAACGAACCCCAATACGGCGTCACCAAGAAATTCCATCTGCTCATTGTCAGAAGCGCGCAGATCCTCGCAATTGCCATGCTGCGATTCCTCTTCGCGCGCGTGCGAACTGTGCGTCAGGGCCTGTCGCAGTAGTGCCGTTTTTCGGAAACGGTATCCGATTGCTTCTTCCAGTTTGGTGATGTCGTGCGCCTTCATAGGTCGCATCCGGCGGGAACTGCTCCGACTTCGCTGTGACCGGGTCTTCGCCGCAGCTTCCTGCCGCGGTGGAGGGGTTCGGGTTGTTGTTGCCCACCGCACCAAGTGCGTGGCGCGGTGGGCTGGTCGTGATCGTTACGGCTTCGGTGGCGTCTGCTGGGCGGGCGTCGTGGTCGTAGCCGCAGGAGCACCCGCTGAGTTCAATTTGATCAAGCGGTCTCGCTCCTGTTTCACTACATTCTGGACCGGGGAACCAGCAGGAGCCGCCTCGAATGCTTTGTTTGCGATCACTAAGGCTTCCTGGTACTTGCGCTGCTTGTCCAGCACGAGCGTGTACTGAAGCAAAGTGATTGCATCTGTCGAAGCGCCCGGGACTGCGAGCGACTGCTTGTAGTAATCCTCAGCGCCCTTGAAGTTCTGCCTGACGGCTTCGACCTGACCAAGTGCCGCGAGCGCCATCGATTTGATCATCGCCTTGGCGCCTTCGAGTCGATCTGGCGGGGTGTACATGGTGCCCGTGTCGATCGTCTGCAGCACTCGTTTGCCGTTCTTCTCTGCTTCTGCGAGACGCTCGTCTTTATCCAGATCGGTATCCCGCGTCCTCTCGGCCAGCAGTTGCGCAACCATCACGTTGGCCACGAGATCGTTCGGGTCTAGCGCGATAAGTTTGCGGCCGAGTTCAATAGCTTTATCAGCATTGTTGACCGACTGGTACAACTGCAAGGTGCGGTGATACAGCAACGGTCGCAGTTCGCTTTCTTTATACTTCGTCGCAAAATCGTCCGCCGCCGCTTCCGCCTGTGCGGGATCAGTCGGAGCCACCGCCTGCTGGTATGCCGTGAACTCTTCCTGGGTCTTGGCTTGCGGCATTTTGATTTGCGTGGGTGCTGCGGCCTGTGCCGGAACGCCAGCCTGACCCTGCGCACCCGGTGTGGTCGCGCTCTGTCCAGCTCCGGTCGCCCCTGACTGCGTATTCGGCTGCGCGCTCGCAGGAGGCTGCGCCGGCTTCGCCTGGGTGCCCCCCTGTGCTGGCGCCTGCGCCATCGCAGTGGCCGAGGCTAGCAACACGGCGCACAACGTCAGTTGAACTTGCTTCATCGTTTCTCCCCTTGTTGCGGTCGAGGCCGGCGTTCGAATGCCTGGTCCGCCAACCTGTTGTCCCGCATCAGTTTTCTTCGTTGGTTTCCGTCTGTTGCCGCGAAACGGGAGGCTCGTACGGCTGCTTAAGTCCGCGTTCGGCGGCGGCTTTCGTTGCTGGAGTGGGATCACCCGCGTCCAGCGCCGCGCGATAGTGCTTGAGGGCGGTTTCTCTTTCTGCCTTCAAATCGAAGATTCGGCCCAGGTAAATGTGCGACCATGCCTGCAAACGCGGCTCGCTCGCGGCCTCCAAAGTCTTTTCGAAGTATCCCTGCGCTCCCTGCATGTCCTTGCTCACGGTTGCAATCTGCGCAAGCAGGAACAACGCCCGCCCGGAGTCGCCCTGCTGTGTATCCAGAGCTTTTTGCGCAAGTTCCTTGGCCTGAACCAGGTCTCCCGCACTGAAACGTATCTCGGCCTGCTCCAGAAGTTCTGCCTTGGGTCTGGACGCCCGAACTACTTCAGGAGCAGCACTGTTCTTGAATTCGGTATTGCTCGCGCGCTTCTTTTCCTTGTCGATGTCGATGTAATACAGCCAATCGGCGTACACATCCTTCAGTCCGGCAGGATCTTTCTCAAACGCTACGAGTTTTTCATAAAAATATGGCGCGAGCACGAAGCCTTCCTTCGCTGCTTCGTTGGCCTTCTGCTCTCGTCTGAGGTCCGCGTCTTTACCCTTTCCTGGCTCCAAGCGAGCTTCGATGGCACGAATCAAAGACTCCGTTACGAGCAAGCTTGCATCCGTCTTGTAATTCTCATCCAGAGGCGCGGTTTTAATTGCTTCCAGGATCGGAGCGAGTCGTCTTAGCGACGAGGGCCGCTTCATGGCCAGTGGATCAAGACTGAAATGCAGATAAGTGTGTCGTATCTGCTCGATATTCAGCTGCCCATGATCCGGTGAGATCACCATGAAATAGTCGGCACCGTAGTTGCGGGCATTAGTCTGGGCTGGGGCCGCCATCGGTTCGACGTAGACGACAAATTCACGCCCCACATAGCCTGTAATCGGAATTTTGAGATACACGTCGGTGGCCAGCAACATCTTGGCCACGGCCTCATGGTTCCGGGAAATAAGGGCATCGTAGTCTTTTTGGTGCCGCAGCCAGATTCCATGTAGATTCGTGGCGGTGTAGAAGCGCTGCAACGCCGGGACGACGCCGAGGACATTGAATGCATCCGGTGGCAGATCAGCGTCCTTTACCTTTGGCACAAATGCCGGAGGTTCGCCCAGGTTCAGGGCCAGCGACAGATACTGAGCCAGCTCGCGTCCACTGTCAGACTGCTGATGCTCTCGGTAGAATCGGCAGAGTTGCCTTGCCGCCGCGCCCGCTTCTGGCGAATCTTCAATCTGCTTTGCAACTTCGGCGCGAATTTGCGCACGTACCGGATCCGAGACAGACAGTTCTTGATCGTATCCGCAGGCGTTGATCGCAGTCATCACGCTGAAGATCGTCTCGCTGGTGTCCAGAGTGACCTTGGTTGTTTGTTGCGCTGCCGCAGATGGCGCAAGGTACACGCAGAGCAGCGTAACGAGAAGAAGGATTCGTCTTTGGCGGCCCAGCACGGTGCTCCTGATGAATAGGGAAATGTAAGGTAAAAGTTTACCAGAATAGCCAATTTCTACTTGCGCTTTTGCTGGCCAGAAACAGCTATGGCCGCCAGAAATCCTGACGGCCAATTAAGCGCAAGCGCTCCGAGACAACTGCGGCTAAATCGCTGCTTACCCCTTTACGTTGATCTTCGAGAACGACAGCAGGGCGCGTCCCGAAATAGGCTGCCCAAACGAAGTGGCCGGCCGAAACACCGTAAAGATAAGCATGTTATTCAATTGGGGCAGAATCTCCTTCGCGTCCGGCGGTGCAGTCACAATCTTGTAATCCTGCACCCGACCGCTGGAATCCACATAAACGTCCACGACCAGCGAGTCGGCATTGATCGCGCTCATCTCCCAACCAAACGGAGACAGAGTCAATTCCGGAGGCGTATATAGCATGGTCGGTACGTCGCTGTCCGACGCCTCCAACTGCTGTGGCATGGCGAAGAACCCGATCAAAAGGCCAAAGAAGATGATTGCGCTCAACATGCCGGCTGTCGCCGGAACCATGAAACCCTTGATCGCATTGTCGAGCCTGGTAAGCAGTCCCTCGAATCTCGGTCTCTGTTGTCTTGCTGCTTCGCGCGAGATAGCTACGCGAATTCTCAGCGCCAACTCAGGCGGCGGTTGCCGCCGGCCTAGCGCCGACACGATTCGTTGCGTCTGCTTAAGTTGGTCGTACTCTGTTGCGCACGTCCGGCAATTGGCGAGGTGGTCGCCAACGTCGCACATCTGCCGCCCCGTGACCGCGCCGTCCAGATACAGCGAGAGTAGCCACCTGGTTTCGGTGCAATTCATGGCGTTACCTCGATCTCACGGCCGCATTGAGCCGTTGGGGGCAGTCGCTTAGCGTCATGAACATATTGCTCAAGTCGCTTTCGCAACGCCTCCCGGCCTCGCATCAACCGTGATTTCACTGTCCCCAGCGAAGTGTTCATCACCTCGGCGATCTCCTCATACGACAACTCTTCAATGTCGCGAAGGATCACCGTTGTCCGGTACGGCTCCTGAACCTGCTGGAGTTCGGTTTCCACTCGGGTCCGGAGTTCTCCCTGCACTATGCTTTCAAACGGTGTTACACGCTCATCGACGAGCGTGTCCTTCAAAGCCGGGCCCGTAATGCTGTCAGACGACTCACCGGATTCAGACGGCTCCATCGAGGTTTCTTTGGCTTTGTGCCGGAACCACCAGCGTCGATGGTTGGAAGCCTCGTGTACCGCGATCCGGTAAATCCAAGTCTTCAGACTTGATTCGCCGTTGAAACGCTTCATCCCGCGGTAGACCTTCAGGAACACTTCTTGCGTCGTGTCCGCTGCGTCTGCGGGATCGTTCAGCATGCGGTAGATCAGGCTGTAAATTGGCTGGTGGTACTGCGATATGAGCCAAGCATAGGCTTCCTCAGACCCGGCCTTCAGCTCGGCCACGATCGAGGACTCTTCCGCTCGAGCTCCTATCGCGCTTGCGAGGTCGCCCAAAGTTGTTGCTCCCGCCACTTCATTCATGGCGTTACTCCAACATTAGCAGGAAGTTGCAACAACTACAACGCACCATGTCCACTAGTCCCGGAGCCTGCTCCAGCACAAGACGGCTTCCGCTTTAGATCTCAACCAGAAGTACTGCCATCCGTTCCGGCCGTGCAACCTTGTCGGAACCTTAGGCATGGTCGGACCCGTCTAGGTACATAGACCCCACAAGGGCCGAAAAGGTTCCATACTAGTTTGTCCAGCATGGGGTGGAATAACGCGGTTTCCGAACCGGAAACGTCGACAAGCTACTGATTACACGATAGATTGCGCATGTCCTTACTTCGTCGGAGGCGAGCTAGTGGCTGCGGCTGCATCGGATTTTTTCTGGGCAGGTTTCTTCCTTCTGACAGGTTTCTTGGGTTCGGTGTCGTCTACGATGATTTTCTTCGGAGGTTCGGCGGCCCTGGCAGCCTGAGCCTGAGCAACAATGGTCCGCAGTCGGCTGACTTCGGCCTCTTTCGCACTCGCCGCAAAGTCCAACTGGGAGGCCAAACTTCCACGTACCGACGCCAAACGAGCCGTATCGGCTGCCAGCACTTCGTAGTCATCTTTGGGCCCAAATGCCCCCGCCGACTCCGCCAGTGTTCGCAGCACATCGTAGAGCGCGTCAACGTTACGGTAGAGCTTGAACATGGTCGCAACGTTCTCAGGATTGGTTCGCACCTGGGACACTATTCCCGGCAGTGTGCCGGTTACATTCGCCTGAATCGAATCGGCGTCGTGCTGCGACTGCTCCTTGTACCGCGAATCCGCCTTCCATTTCTTAATGTTCAACTGCCCCACGTCGAGGACAATCTGTTGCGCCGTCTGTTCCAGCTGTGATAACGCCGAGTTCAGCTCGATCCCTATTGAGGGCATCTGCGCCGGTGCAGACACCGGCGCAGAGCTGCGCCCTGGAGCCGGCTGCGGAGTTGCTATCTGGGCATTTGCGGATGTCCACGCTGAGAAGCCGAGGATCCCGAGGCATACGAGAAGCCGGAGGGATTGGGAACAGTAAGGAAGTGCGTGGTTGTTCATAGATTCTCCGATGACGAAGACGTAGTAACTAATTGTGCGACAATTTTCAGGTCTTTCTACTTAGATGAGAGTTGATGAACAGTCAGTTGTGCTACCGAGCTTTTTGGCTGTGAGACCGTAGATCCCACCTGATTCGAGAGTCAGGCCTTGGTTGCCGAGCGACAATCTTCGAGGCCTAGCTCAAAACGTTTTGACCAAAACTGCTGACTTGCACCGGTTCACTCCACAACGCGCCACTTGGACGCTCCGGACTGTGTGGCATTGGGCTCCGTTCTTTCACCATCCAGTAAAAGATGCCGATCAGAATCGCCAGACCGAGAACAACGAAGGTGATCCAAAAAACACCTCCGGCTCCTGCGTGCCCCTGTTTAGCCATGACTTTCTCGCGTCTCTGAGATCTCCCCTTGAGATGCGTGGAATCGAGCACGGGTCATCACCGCGATGGAAGTCGCTGAGATGAGTTGGTAACGGACGCGTCACAAGCGTTGACGAAATGCGCCGCGTAGGTGAGAATAACACCTGTACAGCGTGGGCCTGTGGCGCAGCTGGGAGCGCGCTTCCATGGCATGGAAGAGGTCGTCGGTTCGATCCCGACCAGGTCCACCATCAACCCTTCAATTGAATTCCCTACAACGCTCCCCAAAATGCCTCGCTCAGCCATTCGGTAGCATTTGGTATCAAATCCCCTAAACCTCTGTCAGCCGGCAGCGTGCGCTGGCGACTTGGTCTTGAGCAGTTCTGCGTGGATCGCGTTGAGGTCGCCTGCACGCTTTCCGGGTTTTCCTGCATGTACACGTCGTGGTGGTGACAGCCCGCGAGTGCGCGGTACCGCTGAACATCTGTGGCCGTGCCCTTCTTCTGTGCCAGCGTCGCAATCGTGCGCCGGATCACGTCATGCCTTGGTCCCCAGGGTTCGGCTCATGAAGTGCGCTCCGTACACGCTTCCATGCCAACCGAGAAAGCGGCAGGTTCGCTGTATAGGCCAGCAGCTGCTTGCGGGAGAACTGCTTCGAATGACAGCGTTGCCAGAAGAACCATGTCAATCGAAGGCAGTGGGACGGGACGTGGAGCGCCTATAACCAACGACGTCACCGAGTAGTTACCCCCGTAATATTCCCTCTGACCGGCACCTCGTCTATTGTTTCAGGCGCCCTTGTGCCGGAGGTCAGCGGGAGAGCGACCAAACTCCCCCACTCATGCAAAGCAAATTCAAGAGCGCGCGCTGGCTGTCGCTTGGAATAACGGCTTTGGCCATCCTGGCCACCGGCTTCGTACTGCGTCAGCTGTGGGGCGAGCTGGGCCACCTGCACCAAGCACAACTCTTCGCATCGCGGCTCGAAGCGCACGCTTACCGTCTGGAGTGGCTGCGCACTCAGGCGCGCCAGCGCGGGCGAGGAGCCGTCGGCCAAGAGCTCCGTCAGAGCCAAGAGGAACTTCGCGCTTTGCTGCAGGCGGCGGATAGAAACGAGGCAGGCCCTAAGCTTGCACCATTCCGTACCGCGATTGAAGGGCTGGCCAGTGGGACTGACGCTTCCGACTTCGAGCATCACGCAAAGTCGCTTGCTCAACTGCACACGTTACAACAAAGCATGGCAGCGGATGCCTCCTTGACCACCACTCTGGCCAAAGTGGGGAGCATCATCGGTGCGTTCTTAGTACTGGCGCTGCTGGGTCAAGTGCTGAGCCTGATGAGATTGCACGGCGGCAACGGCTTGGGTGAACGCCAACGGGACTCGCGGGAGCAACACGAGCGCCGCTTCCGCCGGCTAACCGAGCGCTCCTCAGATGTGGTCGCGATCGTGAGCCCTGAGGGCGTGATCGAGTATGTGAGTGGCGGCGTGGAGAACGTGCTTGGCTACAGCCCCAGTTCAGGCCTAGGGAAGAACATTTTCTTGCTCATGCACCCCGATGAAATCACCTTGGGCAGACAGTTGTTGAGCGCACTGGCATCTGCCCCCGGCTCGAGCCGCACCGAGCATTTTCGCTACCGCCACCCCTACCACGGCGCTTGGCGCACTCTGGAAGTGGTGGTGCGGAACGAGCTTCTCACCGAAGGCATTCATGGGATCGTGGTGAACGCGCAAGATGTGACCGAACGCATCCAGGCCAGTGAACGTTTCCGGCATGAAGCGTTTCACGACCCGTTAACTGGGCTGCCCAACCGCGCCTTCTTCATGGAGCGACTGCAGCATGCCGTCAACCGTGCACGGCGTGACCCTACTTACCAGTTCGCGACGCTGTTCTTGGATGTCGATCGCTTCAAGCTGGTCA
>Ga0196970_1001403_pt1 | contig 16507 bp, 15 predicted proteins | sample S1v_513CmetaG_FD_148672 | JGI IMG/M metagenome (GOLD analysis project Ga0196970, IMG submission 148672) | Soil microbial communities from Anza Borrego desert, Southern California, United States - S1+v_5-13C | ecosystem: Environmental > Terrestrial > Soil > Desert | place: USA: California...
CCGCCCCGCGTCGACCAGCCGGTCCAGCGCTTTGCGCTGGTGCGCCTCGTTCCAGGGGAAGACCTTGGCGAGATCCTTCTCCTTGACGGCCGGGGTCAGTTCGAAGAACCGCTCCAGCAGCATTACTGCGGCGTCACGCGTCGCGATTTCGGTGCCCGCCTCGACCGCCGCCGGATAGAACCGGGGAAACAGGTCCCAGATGTTCGCAATCGAGTTTCCGCCCTGGGTGCCTGACTTCACGATCAGCATCGCCTCGTCCAGTACGTCGAGCGCCTTGTCGCAGGCCCGGCGGGCCTCTTTCGTTCCGTCGGTCAGCTTCTGCTGCAGCGTGCGGGTATCGGTCGGGCCAAACTCCCGCAGATACTGTACGGCCTTCACCGCCAACTCCGGCAGGCGCACCCGTTCTCCCAGCGTCACCAGGTCATCGTCCAGGTCGCCGGTATTGCCCGTCAGGGCGTACAGCACAGGGAGCCACTGGTGCGACACCAGGGTGGGCTTGGCGCTGACCACCTTCCCATAATAGGCGTCACGTGAGGCGGCGAACCGGTCCTTCCAGCCCCACATCATATCCCAGCGCTTGCCGTCGCTCTCAGCGGCAAGGGCCGGGAAGAGCGCCGGCAGCAGTTCGTTGCCGGGCGTGAACGGCCAGACCATGCCGACCCGGTTGACAGCGTCCCGGCATTCTTCATAGCTTGAAATGGAGCCCGGCGGCAGCAGTTCTGCCCGGGCTTCTCTTATGTCCTTCAGAGTAATCTCTATCACGAAGAGGCCTCCCGTAGTGCCCAGTCCTTAGGAAAGCGAACGGAGATGTGTTCCGCTTTTTGTATGTGCTTTCCTGCCGCCGGACATACTACTGGCGGCGGGTTGTGCCGCGTTCTCGGGTCACCCTCTGAAATTCTTTTGGAATATCTTCGGCGGGATATCAAACCGAAGCGGGCCATTTTTCGTTTTAGGGTGTACAAGGAGTTTGGCGCAAGTATAAACCTACCTGACCACCCGCCATGTTCCCTGTGACAAAGGGCTTATTGGGAGTGAATCGCCTATGTGGTCACGAGGCTCAAAGCGGCGCCCCCCGACCCCTCCCCGGGGCCAGGGGCGTTATTGGGGTCAGCGGGTGGGGAGGTCGGGGCAGTATCCGGCTGGGGTGCAGGCTCCGCCAGGAAACGCTCGCACGGGGTCGCCAGCATGGCGCCGCCTGCGGCAGCGCATTCGTGCGCTGTGGCGGTGGGTCATCGTCCGGACCGTGCGAGGGTGGCTCGGCGGCCGTTCCCGCCCCGAGGAGAGCACCGAGCTCGCTCAGGTCAGGCAGTTCCCGCAGGGCCGCTGGCCGTAGCGGCTGCCGCACCGTCATACCTGCTGCCTTACGCCAGGACAGACATGGGTCACCCGTGTCTGTCCTGGCGCGTCTTTGCGCCCCGGGCATAAAGGGGAGTTGGGCCCGGCATGACGAATCATATCCCATTCTGATGCGGGAGGGTTTCCTTGTATATCCTGACGCCTACTCAGCCGTATAGCTTCCCCCTGAGCCTGAAAAGGCTGCAGGACATGCCCCGGCAGATCATCGGCCGGGTTGAGGAGGGACCCGTCTACGTGCGGGCCCTGGAACAGGACGGGCGCCTCGGCCTGGTACGTATTGCCGCAGCGCCCCCCGGCAGCCCCACGGTCGACACCGCCCCCGGCGCCTTGGTGCTTGACATGCAGGGGGACCTGGAGCCCGGCGCGGTACTGAAGGCCGCACGGAGGGCCTTTAGCCTCGACCTTGACCTGACCGCCTTCCACCGCCACATGGCGAAGGCGGACCCCGTTATTACCGCGCTGGCGGGCAAGTACCTCGGCGCCCGGCCCATCGGCGCCTTTGACCTGTTCGAGTCGCTGATTTTCAGCATCATCGCACAGCAGATCACCATGTCGTTCGCATTCACCCTCAAGGAATCGCTGGTGGCGCTGGCCGGCGGCACATACGGTGGCTATCCGGCCTTCCCTTCGCCGCAGTCTGTGGCCAAACTCGACTACGACGACCTCACCGCCCGCAAGTACACCCGCAAGAAAGCGGAGTACATCATCGACATCGCACGGGCGATTACGGAAGGCCGCCTCGACCTGGAAGCGGAGGTCGCCCGCCCCTTCGACGAGGCTGTCAAGTCGCTCACTACCCTGCGTGGCGTAGGCCGCTGGACCGCCGAATGCCTCCTCATGGATGCCGGGGCGCCCGACGCCTTCCCCGCCGGGGATATTGGTATTCGCAACGCCGTGCAGCGCTATTACGGGCTGGACCACCAGCCCACCGAGGCCGAGGTCCGTGAAATCGGCCGTCCCTGGGCGCCGTACGGGGCCCTCACCTGCTTTTACCTGTGGCTGGGGCTGCTGGATAAGGGGTGATCCACTTGGATCTGCTGGTGATCATTGGGGTCATCGCGTGGCTCGTGCCAACCGTTGCCGGACTCTGGTACCTCGCGGCGTTCAAGGAGATGCGCGACGAAATCAAAGCGATCCGCCGCTACCTGCAGGCCATGCACGATCTGCAGCCGAAGCGCTGACCGCCCCGGAGAACGCAAAGGCCCCGCAGTCGGTTGTGCCGGCTGCGGGGCTACGTGTTACGAAGGTGGTCGGTGACTACAGCTCACCCTGGAAAGCATACGTGCGGACCTTCTCCAGTTCCCGGACGACCATGTTCTGGCCTTCCTGCGTATGCCACCAGTTTTCACGGGTAATGTCGGTGCGGGTGTCGGGGCAGCAAGTGATTTTAACGGACCGGGGGATATAGCGGGCCAGCGCATGCTTGACCCGGCGCAGGTGATAGGGAGCGGAAACGATGATCACGTTGTTCAGATTCGCCCAGCCCATGGTCTTCTCGATCAGGGCGGCCGACATCTTAACGTTCTCCATGGAGTTGACGGACTCGCACTCGGTAACGATCGCCTCTTCCGGCACGCCCAAGCTGACGCAGTGCTCCTTCAGCCGAATCGACTCGCAGACCCCGGTGCCCCGCTTGTCGCCACCGGTGATGACGATGCGCGGCGCCAGGCCGGCCTTGTAGAGTTCGGCGGCCCGTTCTGCCCGCTCAAGCCGCTTGCCACCGAAGACCAGAATCAGGTCGGCGGGGGTCAGCTCGTCTTCGCAGAACAGGTACTCGGAGATCTCGCGGATCGACATGCCTTCATACAGACGTGCAACCATGTGGCATTCCTCCCGGAGATACAAATTCGCAACCCTAGACCCTCTCGGCATGGGCCGGTTTAGCTTAGGCCCACGCCTGACGGGTTCCGGCACCCATTGAGGGTGCCTAGAATACGCCTAAACGCCCGATCCGCTGGGCAGCCTCTGCCAACCGTTCTGGCGGAGTTGTGAGGGAAACCCGCACATAGCCTTCTCCTGCTGCGCCGAAGCCGACGCCGGGGGCCACCACCACGTGGCACTCCTGCAGGAGCAGATCGGTGAACGATTCACTGCTAAAGGGTTGAGGGACAGGACACCAGACGAAGATCGACCCGGCGGTGGGCTCTATGGCCCAACCAATAGAGCGGGCTGCTTCGACCCAGGTATCCCGTCGGCGCTGATACTCGGCACGAAGTTCGTGAACGCAGTCCTGCGGCCCATCGAGTGCAGCAGCGGCGGCCACCTGCACGGCGCCCCACTGGCTGCAGTTAAGGTGATCTTGCAGCAAATTCATCGCGGCGATGATTTCTCGGTTCCCTGCCACAAAGCCGATGCGCCACCCAGCCATGTTATACGACTTCGACAGGGTACAGAATTCAACGCCTACCTCTTTGGCGCCCGGTGTTTGCAGGAAGCTAATGGGGCGCCGTCCGTCGTAGACCAGGTCACCGTATGCAAGATCATGCGCAACGGCGATTTGGTTCGAACGGGCGAACTCCACCACATCTGCAAAGAACGCCGGGTTGGCTACGGCCCCGGTCGGATTGGTGGGATAGTTTAGGAACATAAGCTTGGCGCCAGGCAACACCTCCTCTGGAATAGCCGTCAGGTCGGGCAAATAGTGGTTTTCAGCAGTAAGCGGCATGCCATAGGGCCGGGCGCCGGCCAGGGCCACGCCGGACCAGTAGTCCGGGTAGCTCGGGTCGGGCATAAGACAAAAATCGCCCTCGTTCAGCAGGCAGAGGCTGATCTCCTGAAGGCCCAGCTTGGCGCCAATCAGGATGCAGATCTCCGTCTCCGAATCAAGAGCGACTTCGTAATGCCGTGCGTACCAGCGAGCAGCGGCCTCCTTCAACGTTTTGAGGCCGCCAAATGCAATATACTTGTGGGTTACCGGATCCGCCGCTGCGCGGCGCGCCGCCTCCACCACATGGGCAGGTGTGGGCAAATCCGGATTGCCCTGCCCGAGATTGATCACATCAAAACCGGCCCGCATAAGGGCCTGGGTGGTTCCCCCGAGACGGGCGAACAGCTGCTGAGGGAGCCGGTTCATGCGGCGTGCTGGAGTGATGTAGCTCAAGGGCCACCAACCCCCCTTTGGGTCTCGTAGGATAGAGTATTCGACTTCGGCGGAGGTTTTCCTGTGCCCTTGCATTCAACCTTTTCATCCTTTTCGGGAGGCGCGATAGAGGGGGAGAATGGGCCCAAAAATCTAGGCGACAACTTGTCTAAAGGTGATAAAATACATCCTATGATCTAGTTCTGAGCCACCGGAGGAGCGGACAAGCCTTGAGTCACGCAGTTGCGGCGCCGGCCATTTTTGCCTTCACACTCTACCTCGTGCTGGCCCGTCCGAAAAACCTCGACACAGGCCTGGCTGCCATGATTGGGGCCATGCTTGCCCTCTTCGCCGGGGTCATTACCCTGGCCGACATTCGCACGGTGGCCGGCATCGTGTGGGATGCGACCTTCGCCCTGATCGCCATCGTCGTGATCTCCGTCGTACTGGACCAGGCGGGGCTATTCCGCTGGGCCGCCCTGCAAATGGCCAGCCGGGCCGGCGGCAACGGCCGGTCGATTTTCCTGGCCGTCATTCTCCTGGGCGCCGTGGTCTCCACGCTGTTCACGAATGATGCCACCGTGCTGATTCTGACGCCCATCGTCTACGAGATGCTCTCCGCACTGAACTTTGACCAGCGAATGATTCTGCCTTACATGATGGCCTGCGGCTTCGTGGCCGACTCGATGTCGATTCCCCTGGCCGTTTCAAACCTGACCAATATGATTACGGCCCGGTACTTCTCGCTGGACTTCGCCCGATTTGCCCTGCTGATGTTGATTCCCACCTTGGTTTGCCTCGGCGCAACCACCCTCGTGCTCCGCTGGTATTATCGCCGGGAGATTCCGGCCAGCTACGACCTGGGCGTGCTGGACAAGCCGGCGGACGCCATTCGGGATCCCTTCCTGTTCCGTGTGGGCCTGGGCGTGCTGGGCGCCATGGTGGTCGCCTTCTTTCTCAACAGTACGGTGATCCAGATGCCGGTCTCGTTCGTCATCGCCACCGGCGCGCTGGTCCTGCTGCTCGCCAGCATGAAGAACCGGGTGGTCAAGCCCATTGCCGTACTGCGGCAGGCGCCCTGGCATGTCGTCATCTTCGCGCTGGGCATGTACCTGGTTGTGTACGGCCTGGGCAACGCCGGCCTGACGAACTGGTCCGCAGCGCTGGTGCGGCGTCTGGTCGATATCGGTCCCGCGGCGGCGATCATTGGCACGGGCGTGCTGGTGGCGCTCTTCTCCAGCCTGATGAACAACCTGCCGGGCGTCATGCTGGGCTGCCTGGCACTGGCCGCGGTCGGTGCCACGGGCGCCATCGGCGAAGGCATGGTGCTGGCGAATGTCATCGGTTCCGACATCGGTCCCAAGCTTACGCCGATCGGCTCGCTGGCGACGCTGATCTGGCTGCACAGCCTGCAGCTCCGGGGAATGAAGGTTACCTGGCAATACTATTTGAAAGTGGGCCTGATCATCACGCCGCCCGTTCTATTGACGACGCTGGGCGCGCTCTGGGTCAGCGTCAAGCTTTTTGGGTAGAGAGAGGAGGCGGTGTTCTGATGACGCCTGTGGAACGGTTGGAGCAGGCCTGGGTGAAGGCCGGGTATCCGAAGGAGTACATGCCGAAGCCCACCTTGACCAAGGTCGCCCCGTTCGTGGCGGAGGCCCTGGCGGCGGGGACGGAGGACTTTGTGAAGGCGGGCTGGCTGGCGGCGAAGGTGGACTTCCCCTTTGCGACGAGCCATCCGCGGTATGAAGCACTGCTAAAGGCCTATCGGGAGTTGGGTCAATAGGAAGTTGTGAAGGCGCCGGGGATTTTTCGCCCCGGCGCCTTCACATAACTACACAGACAAGCATAGATATGCTGAGTGGGGCTGATTCCCACAAGCTAAACAAACAGGGGCGTGGCAAAGCGTGGCTGCCAAAATTGCCCAGAACCAGACGGAGTGCCCGGAAGGTTGCTGCACCGGCGATGAGATCCTGTGCATCTCCATTCCCTGCCCGATCTCCATCGTACTGCTGGGCCTTGACCTGACCCTCGAGCTGCCCTGCATTCGGCTGGCCTCGGGGGCACCGCTGAGCGGCGCCCAGACGGAGCAGACGCTTCAGGTGCTGCAGACGCTGCTGGGCGCACTCGGCGGCTCTGTAGCCGCAACCGGAGCCGCCAAAGCCTAAGCGCTGAAACGCTAAACCAAACAGGCGGCCCTCGGGCCGCCTATACTCATGCCCGTCCTTACTGCCCTCGCACGGCAGCGACAATGCGCGCTGCCGCCCATTCGATCTCCTCAGGGGTCGTAAACCGGCCCACGCTCAGGCGCAGGGCGCCCAGGGCTACCTCGGGGGCGATGCCCATGGCCAGCAGAACTTCGCTGGGCTTGCTCACCCCGGCGTGGCAGGCCGAGCCCGTACTGGCCGCAATGTCGGGTACGGCGGCCAGCAGGTCGTTGCCCACCTGCCCCACAATGGAGACGTTCAGGGTGTTTGGGAGTCGCTCCGTCTCGTGCCCGTTCAGTCGGACCGGCAGGCGCTCGGCCAGCAACCCGTGGAGTCGGTCACGCAGTGAGGCCAGCCAGGCCGCTTCGCCGCTTGCGAGATGCTCCCGGGCCAGGGCGCACGCCTTGCCCAGGGCGACGGCGTAAGGGACGTTGTCGGTGCCGGCCCGGCGCCCGCCTTCGTACCCCGCCCCGTGCAGCAGCGGATGCAGCGTCACCCCGCTGCGCACGTACAGGGCGCCGACCCCCTTGGGGGCATAGAGCTTATGGCCCGCCACGGTAAGCAGGTCGCAGCCCAGGTCATCCACCCGCACGGGGATTTTCCCCACCGCCTGGGCAGCATCAATATGAAAGAGGATGCCATGCTCCCGGGCGATGTGGCCTACTTCGGCCACTGGTTGAAGCACACCGGTTTCGTTTTGTGCCTGCATCACCGAAATGAGAGTCGTATCGGGACGAATGGCCTGCCGTACGTCTTCCGGGTCAATGCGGCCGGTGTGGTCCACGGGGATGGTGGTGACTGTGAAGCCGAACTCCCGCTCCAGGTAGCGGCAGGTGTTCAGCACAGCCGGGTGCTCCACGGCTGTGGTAATGATATGCCGGCCCCGTTCACGCAGGGCGAAGGCAGCGCCTTTGATCGCCATATTGTTGCTTTCGCTGGCGCACGAGGTGAAGACTACCTCGTCAGGCAGGCAGCCCAGGAGGCTCGCCACCTGGGCTCTCGCTTCGGCCACTGCCTCCGCCGTGGTGACGCCGTAGGCGTGCGCACTGTGCGGATTGCCGAAGTGGTCGGACAAGTAGGGCAGCATGGCCCCCAGCACCGCCGGGTCGACGGGGGTCGTGGCGTTATAGTCAAGGTAAACCGGCAACTTCACATGATCACGCTCCTAGTTGCAGTCCCAGTGAATCACATAGGTACCGCACGAAAGACACTGGAAGAGGTAGAAGGTGGTTGCGTAGGACTGTGAGGGATCCTTGGGTGCATCGGGCCGCATGGACTCCCATAGCTCATGGGCATCCACGTACGAGTTCGCCAGGTGTGAGGCCAGGAACGCCTTGCCGTCGCCGTCCGGCGCCAGCCTGTTCAGGTCCTGCTTGCCGACCTCTTTGACGTAGCAGCAGAAATCGGTGCAGTGGGACGGCCAGGTGAGGTCTTGCCACGTTACCGCGTGTGGCGTGCGATACATCAGCACCTTCGCCTTTTCCCGGAAGGCCGCCTGCACCTGCGCCTTGGGGTACTCGGGATGCGCAGCGGCAATCCGCTCGTCGAGGTCGCTGGTGCCGGCGTCATTGGTTGACAGGTCCAGTTCTTCCAGCCGTCCGGCGGCCAGGCACGGTTCGCATACGAACTCCACCGAATCGTTATCTCCGTAGAAAGGCCCTTCATAGCCCGGCCCTTCCGACCCGCAAATGTCGCAGGTGCGATCATCGGCAACGTACGTAGAGAAATGATGCGGGTCCCGGAAGTAACGAAACATGGTATCGTCCTCCTTTGCTTTACCTCCTTCGCCGGTCAGGCGTGGCCTCCTTCTTTTCGGGACCCGTACGCAGGTTCGGGCGCCGTGCATAGCGAAACCCTCACATCTGAGAGGTGAAAGGCCTTGAGCAAGCCGGAATTCGTCCACCTGCACCTGCATACCGAGTACTCGCTGCTCGACGGTGCGAACCGCATTGAGCCTTTGGCTGCCCGCGCCGCCCAACTGGGCATGCGGGCCATGGCCATGACCGATCACGGCGTCCTCTTCGGAGCGATTCCGTTCTATAAAACGATGAAAGCCCACGGCGTAAAGCCGATTATCGGGTGCGAGCTGTACGTCGCTCCCGAGAGCCGCCACTACAAGACGGGCGGCGAGCGGGGCTACCACCTGACCGTGCTGGCCGAAACCTACGAGGGGTACCGGAACCTCGTCAAGCTGGTCTCCCTGGGCTTTACCGAAGGCTTCTACTACAAGCCCCGGGTCGACCATGACCTGCTGGCCCAGTACTCGCAGGGCCTCATCGCCATGAGCGGCTGCCTGGCCGCCGAGGTGCCCTCCAAGTTCCTGGCGGGCCAGGAGCAGGACGCCCGCCGCGCCATCGCCCGCTACCGCGAGATCTTCGGGGCGGAGAACTACTTCCTGGAACTGCAGGACGCCGGCCTGCCCGAGCATCCCAAGCTGAACGAGTGGCTCCTGCGCCAGGGCCTGCCCGTGGTCGCCACGAATGACGCCCATTACCTTTACCCCGAGCACGCCCACATGCAGGACGTGCTGATTTGCGTGGGCACCAACAAGACGGTCGACGACCCGACCCGGCTGCGCATGGCGACCAACGAACTCTACGTCAAATCCGCCGAAGAGATGTCCTGGCGCTTCGGCCACGTGCCCGGCGCCCTGGCCAATACCCTGGCCATTGCCGAGCGCTGCAACGTGGAACTGCCTTTCGGCCAGATTCACCTGCCGAACTACACCATTCCGGCGGGCTTCGACCCGGCGGGCTACCTCCGGCACCTGTGTTACGAGCGCCTGGCGCCCCGCTACCACGGCAGCCCGCCCCCCGGCGCCGCCGAGCGGCTTGAGCACGAGCTCAGGGTGATTGAGACCATGGGCTTCCCCGGCTACTTCCTGATCGTCTGGGACTTCGTCGACTACGCACGCCGGCAGGGGATTCCTGTGGGTCCGGGGCGCGGCTCGGGCGCGTCCTCGCTGGTTGCCTACGTCCTGGGCATCACCGACGTCGATCCCCTCAAGTATGGCCTGCTCTTCGAGCGTTTCCTTAACCCTGAGCGCGTCGACATGCCCGACTTCGATATTGACTTCTGCTACGAGCGGCGGGGCGAAGTGATCGAGTACGTCCACCGCAAGTACGGCGCCGAGTGCGTGGCCCAGGTCATTACCTTCTCGACCATGGCGGCCCGGGGCGCCATTCGCGACGTGGGCCGGGCCATGGGCCTGCCCTACGGCGAAGTCGACCGGGTGGCCAAGCTGCTGCCCTGGGGCAAGGACCTCGACTTTGCCTTGCGTGAAAACCCTGCCTTCAAGGAGCTATACCAGACCAAGGAGCAGGTGCGGGAACTGGTGGACACGGCCCGCCTGGTCGAAGGGATGCCGCGCAACCCGTCGGTCCATGCTGCAGGCGTCGTCATCACGGCGGAGCCGTTGGTCGAGCACGTCCCGCTTTACAAGTCCGGCGACGACCAGGTCGTCACGCAGTTCGATATGGACCAGCTGAAAGATATCGGTCTGCTGAAAATGGACTTCCTCGGGCTGCGCACTTTGACCGTCATCGACTATGCCGTCAAGGCCGTGCGGCGATATCAGCCCGATTTCGACATCGAACAGGTGCCGTGGGATGATGAAGCGACGTACGCCATGCTGGCCCGCGGCGAAACGATGGGCCTCTTCCAGATTGAAGCGGGCTGGGTGGCTGATGTGCTCAGGTCCATGAAGCCGACCCGGTTTGAAGATATCATCGCGACCATTTCGCTCTGCCGCCCCGGGCCGATGGAGCATATTCCCGACTACATCCGGGGTAAGCAGAACCCGGCGTCGGTGGTCTACCTGCACCCGGACCTGGAGCCCATTCTGGGCGAAACCTACGGTGTCATGGTCTACCAGGAACAGATTATCCAGATTGCCCACCACCTCGCGGGCATGAGCCTCGGCCAGGCTGACCTGCTCCGCCGCGCCGTGGCCAAAAAGAAGAAGGGCGACCTCGAGAAGTATGGCAAGCTGTTCATGGAGCGGCTCCAGGAGCGCGGCTACAGCCAGGAGATGGCCCAGGCGCTCTACGAGCAGATCATCCGCTTTGCCAACTACGGCTTTAACAAGTGCCATGCCACGCCGTACGCCAAGGTCGCGTATCAGACAGCTTATCTGAAGCGGCACTACGCCGCAGCGTATATGGCCGCCCTGCTCAACAGCGTCATGGGCGCCGAGTCAAAGGTTGCGCTCTACATGGATGAGTGCCGCCGCCTGGGCATCTCCGTGCTGCCGCCCGATGTGAACAACTCCATGGCCCGCTTCACCGCTGAGGTGGGGACCGGAGTGAAGTCGATTCGCTTCGGCCTGGGCGCCGTCAAGAACCTGGGCTGGGGCGCCGTGGACGCCATCGTTCAGGCCCGGGAGGAGGCGGGGCCGTTCACGTCGCTCCGGGACTTCTGCCAGCGGGTTGACACGCGCCACCTGCACCGCAAGTCGGTGGAAAGCCTGATCAAGGCAGGGGCGTTTGACCGGGTGACGGCCCCGGGCGGGGCGCCGGCCCGTCGGTCTCAGTTGCTCGAAGTACTGGACCGTGTGCTGGACGATGGCCAGAAGGTCCAGCGGCACCGCCAGGCCGGACAGATTTCGCTCTTTGACCTGGGCGTGGGGGCGGAGGAGGCGGCGGCGGGACCTGACCCTGCCGACCGCCTGCCCGACATCCCCGAGTTTCCGCCCCAGCAAATTCTGGCGCAGGAGAAGGAAGTGCTGGGTTTCTATGCCTCGGGCCACCCGCTCCGGCCGCACCAGGACGTGCTGGATGCACAGGGCGCCCTGGCGGTCGCGACCCTGCCTGAGCAGCAGGACGGCGCCCGCATTACCATAGGCGGCATGGTCGCCACCATGAAGCAGATCTCCACCCGGTCGGGCGGCAACATGGCCTTCCTGACCCTGGAAGACCAGACCGGGCAGGTGGAAGTGGTGGTTTTCCCCCGGGTGCTGACCGCCTGTGCCCGGTTCCTTCAGCACGACCAGCCCCTGCTGGTCCGGGGACGCCTGCAGAACCAGGAAGAGGAAGTGAAGGTCCTGGCCGACGAGGTGGTGCTGCTGTCGGCGGCGGGGGCGGCTCCGGCGGCTGCCGCATCGGCGCTGGCGGCCGAGCCCGGGGCCCGGGCCGGCGCAGCCCCGGCGCCTGGCGCACGGGCCGGCGAAGCCCCGGCGCCCGGGGCCCGGGCCAGCACGGCCCCGGCGCCCGGCGCCCCGTCCCGCCCCGCCGTCCTCTACCTCAAGGCCGATGCCGCCGCCGAACAAGACCCCATCATGCTCGCCGTCCAAAGGGCCCTCCAGCGCCACCCCGGCGAGACCCCGGTCCGCATCAAGCTCCTGCGGTCCGACCGCTGGATCGAAGTCCACGCCCACCTACGCGCCAACGTATCAGACCGTTTACTTGCCGAACTGACGGACCTGCTCGGGGTTGACTCAGTCGTTGTCAAGTAAAACACATATTATTACAATTCAGGCAGGAACCTTACCTGACGGAATCGAATAGGTGTGGACACGACAAGGCGGAGGAGGCGGTTTTCACGATGGCAACGTTGGCCGGAATCCTAGCCATCCTGCTGGCTGTGTCGCTGATGCTGATGGTAAGACAACAGGGCCGGAACAAGGCCCTTGCTGCCGAGAGCAATCGCCTGCACCAGGACCTGCAGCGGGTCACGCAACTCTCCGGCAGCGTCATGCCCGGCGACTGGGGCCGCACCGTACAGGGCCTCGTCACCTGCCTTGTCGAGACCGAGGTCTGTCAGGCCGCAGTCCTGCTGGCCGTAACGGACACCGGTGCCCTGGAACAACGTGCCTCCGCCTTCGCCCCGGGCGCCCGGCAATGGTCCCCCGGCGCCGAAGCGGGCATCAAGCAGCTCATCGACACCCTGGAACCGGTGCAGGTGGGGTCTGACGGGCAACTCCTGCCCGTCGTGGAAGAGAGCGAATTGGTCGGCATTCTTGCGCTGCGGGGCGCCCCGCAGGACGCACCGGCCCTGCCGGTCGCCGTGCGCCTGGCCGGGCTGGGCCTGACCGGGCTCAGGCTCTACCAGAAGCAGTCTGCCCTTTCCAATACCGACGGGCTCACCGGCCTGGCCAACCACCGCCACTTCCAGCAAACGCTCAGCGTCGCCCTCGCCCAGGCCTACCTTGAAAATGAACCGCTGGCGCTGATTCTCATGGACATCGACCACTTCAAAACGGTGAACGATACACATGGGCACCTGTTCGGCGACCTGGTCCTGCGCGAACTGGCCTACCTGCTCCGGCGTGAGCTGACCGGCGACGCCATGGCTGCCCGGTACGGCGGCGAGGAGTTTGCCGTGGTGCTGCGAGGCGACCCGGCCCGGCACGCCAGTGACGCCGCCGAAAGGATTCGAGCCGCCGTGGCCCAGCACCAGGTCTTCGACTTCTCGTCGGGCACCCGGCTCTCCGTCACGGTCAGTTGCGGAGTTGCCCACTACGAACTCGGGCAGGGTAAGAGCAGGCTGGTCGCCCGGGCTGACGAGGCGCTGTATGCCTCCAAACACGACGGCCGAAACCGGGTCACCGTTGCGCTGCCGGAGAATAGCACAGGTCATCTCTTTCCCTCATAGAATGGTTGCGCTATACTCGGCGCACTGCAGGCAGTAAGCCTTGCCGCACGTGCCTTGAACAGAGAGGATGGTGGCATATGTATAAAGCAGTCATGGAGATGCTGACACGGCGGGGTGTTTCGCTTGCCGCGATCGCCCAGGTCGTGCTGGAGATTCAGATTGGCTACTACCCGGAACTGACCATAGAGGAGTGCCTGGCCGGCGTCGACGCCGTCATCAAAAAACGTGAAGTGCAGCATGCCATTCTGACCGGCGTCGCACTCGACATGTTGGCCGAAGAGCACAAGCTGCCCGAGCCGCTCCAGTCCATCGTCGCACAGGATGACTTTCTGTACGGCGTCGATGAGATCATGGCGCTTTCCATTACCAACGTTTACGGCACCATCGGCCTGACCAACTTCGGCTATCTTGATAAAACCAAGCCGATGATCATCGGAAAGCTGAACGAGAAGAAGGCCGGTAGCTGCCACACGTTCCTCGACGACCTCGTAGCAGCCATCGCAGCCGCAGCGGCGAGCAAAATCGCCCACGCACGTCGCCCGGCGGATAATGAATAAGTCACGGCTACCGAACATTTCGCCACCCCCGACCGTCTACCTTAATGGTAGATGTTGGGGGTGGTTTTGTGTTGCACATCCAAAGACCGGCCTGGCTCCATGCGGCGCTCGCCTGGATTCTTGCCAGCAACGGGGCCGACCTGGCACTGACGCTCTGGGGCCTGCACCTCGGGGTGATTCGCGAAGCGAACCCCCTGCTGGCGCCCCTGTTGGCCACCAATCCGCCGTTAGCGGCGGGCCTGAAACTGGCCGCCGCAGGGATGGCTGTCCTGGTTCTGTATTTGGCATACCCGCTTCGACCGCGACTGGTCGCGGCGGGCGCCTCGCTGGCCAGCTTCATGCTGCTTGGCGTGCTGATTCTGCATGCCTGGTGGGTCGGGCTGACCTGGTAACCCCGCGCGCCGCAAGCTGACGGAAACTGATAGCGCGCAAAACAACCCGGGGCACCGCCCCGGGTTTTCTCTCGCCTACACGCGTGCCATCTGGTTGTAGACCAACGCTTCGTACTCGCGAATCATCCGGTGGACCGAAAACGCCTCCCGAGTCGATGCGATGCTCGCCCGCATCATCGAAATCCACCGGCTCCGGTTGTCGTAATAGGTCGGCACCACCTCACCGGTCAGGATGTCGTAGAGCTGGTTGGCGTCGTACTCATCGACATCGCCGTGCTCTCCGCCGCCGAACGCCCAGCCATTGATGCCCTGCTGCACGGCCTCAGGCCACCAGCCGTCCGGTGTGCTGAGGTGGAGGGTGCCGTTCATGGCTGCCTTCATGCCCGAAGTGCCCGACGCCTCCAGGGGAATGCGCGGGTTGTTCAGCCACACATCGCACCCCTGCGTCAGCATGCGGCCCACCCGCATGTCGTAGTTCTGCAGGAAGACCACGTGTCCCGGGTACTCACGCGACTTGTGGACCAGGTGGCTGATGATCCCCTTGCCGCCCTCATCCCGCGGGTGCGCCTTGCCGGCGAAAACCAAGTTGAGCCGTCCGTCACGCAGGAGAGGGTCGATGCGGCCGGGGTCCCGGAAGATCAGGGCGGAGCGCTTGTAGGCGGCTGCACGGCGGGCGTAACCGATGAGCAGCGCGCTGGGGTCCAGCCATGTACCGGTGCGGGCGTAGATTTCGCCCAGCAGCGCCCGTTTGGCCTCCCTGTGGGCCTGCCATATCTCATCATCCGTGCTGGCCGCAGCGATGGCCGGGTTCTGCCACGTGCCGGGGTGTACGCCGTTGGTTACGTGGATGATCGGGGCAGCGCCCTCCACGTGGGCCCACATGGCCCGGGCCGTGTGGCCGTGCAGTTCCGACACCGCGTTGGCAATCCGGGAGAGCCGCAGGCCCGCAACGGTCATGTTGAACGGGTCGTCGCCAAGCGCCGTCATCTGCTCCCAGGTGAGGCCGTTGTTGGCGCCCATGCCGAACATGGCATCCATGGGATGCCACTCATTGCCCGCCGCCACGGGCGTGTGGGTCGTAAAGACGACCATCCGCCGGACTTCGTGCCAGGCGTCCTCAAACGTGCGGCCGCCCTCCATTCGCTGGCGGATCAATTCCGTCGCGGCCAACACCGCATGTCCTTCGTTGAAATGATAGACCTGCGCCCGGATGCCCAGGGCGTCCAGGGCCCGCGCACCGCCAACGCCAAGCACAATCTCCTGGGCAATCCGTTCTTCGCGCCCGCCGCCGTAGAGATGTGCGGTGATGTCACGGTCATGCTGGGCATTTTCGGGCAGGTTGGTGTCCAGCAGAAAGAGGGGGGCGTTGCCGAAGTGGGTGGTCTTCCAAATGCGCACCGCCACCGGGTGGTCGCGCACGGTTACCGCGATCCGGGCGCCTGTGTCTTCGAGGAAGTCGTACCGGAAGTCCGGGTATTTATCAGTCGGCCAGCCGGAGTCGCCAATGAGCTGGGTGGTGTAGCCATGACGCCAGAGGATGCCGATGCCGACCAGGGGCAGGCCCAGGTCTGCGGCGCCTTTCAGGTAGTCGCCAGCCAGAATGCCGAGACCGCCGGCATAGACATGCATCTCTTCGCTCAGGCCATACTCCATGGAGAAGTAGGCGATTCTTGGATCCATGTCGGACCCTCCTTGCTGTCGGGGAAGAACGGTGTTTTGCTCGGTCTATGACCGTGGATACCATAGTGTTCTTCCGGCAAGGCTTATTTGTACAAGGGAATGCTTGGTGGCGGAGTCGTTTGAAGAAAGGAAGTGGTGGCACCAATGCGGTTCTCCACCCGGACGATCGTCCGCATCTTCCTGCTTCTCCTCCTCAGCACGGCTGCCTTCGGGTTGCTTTCGAACCTTTACGGTGTCATCGGGCGGCCACTGCTGACCGGTGCAACCCAGGTTCCCGAAACCGGCGAAGCCCTGCGCTTTGCCATTGTCGCCCCACAATACGACCACCCGTACTGGGAAGAGGTCCGGCGGGGCGCTGTTGCCATGGGCGCCAAAGTCGGGGCCCACGTCGATTTCTACGGGCCCCGGCGGGCATCGCTCGCCGAGCAGGCCCTACTCCTTGACCAGGCCGCCATGGCCCAGGTCGACGGGATTATTACACAGGGCCTGCCTGACCCTCAAATCGACCGGGCCATCGCCCGGGCCGTCAACCGGGGCATCCCCGTCATCACGGTGGATACCGACTCACCTGGCCCTCGCCTGGCCTACGTCGGCAGTGACAACTACGCCGCCGGCCAGCTCGCCGCCCGGGAGTTGCTGCGGCGT
>Ga0196970_1001404_pt1 | contig 16501 bp, 18 predicted proteins | sample S1v_513CmetaG_FD_148672 | JGI IMG/M metagenome (GOLD analysis project Ga0196970, IMG submission 148672) | Soil microbial communities from Anza Borrego desert, Southern California, United States - S1+v_5-13C | ecosystem: Environmental > Terrestrial > Soil > Desert | place: USA: California...
CTTCTGGAGCCGTTACGCGGAGATCGCCGGCAAACCCTGAGGGGACCCCGCGGATGGCCACCTCGCGCGGCGGGGCGGGCAGGACGGCCAAATGGCGGTTGGTGACAGAAGTGTTGGGTGCGGGCCCAGTAGGTGAATTTGAATTTTGCCACCGCCCCTTCGAGGTATGTATCCTCTACCGCGACATAGCAGCTAAGGGCCAGAGTGATGGGGTTGCCGTCTCTTGATTTTCCAATGCATAAGCAGGTGCGCATCATCAATCCGTACAGAACATATCCTGATGATCCGTATGCATTTGGCGAAATTCCCCATATTGCCCATAAAAAAACAGGAGCCACACGGCTTCGCGCTGGCCGGATTTATCTACAGTATGGCCACCATTACGTCAGCGGTGGTTTTGGCTGGAAGCATATAAAGATAAAACATGAAGCAAAAATTGCCGAAATGTGTCATGGAATAAGTGTATTTGAGTACATAAATGCTGTAACTACTGGTTATCAGTGCATCGTTCATCAGAGTAATGACACTTTTGTTCTCATGAAATATAATGGAGCGACCAAATTCCTAGCACTTAACCCCAAAGAAATGGAGGGTGTTCAATTTTACAACATCGGAACGGGATTTCCGCGCGACCGCATGTACGATCTGATTAAACGAGGGGATGAGGTAATTTGGGGAGAAATGTGACCACCACGTCGTAGGAGAGCGAGCCTCCTAGCTGGTTCCCGTCAAACCAGCCCTCTTAGACAAGAACCCTCGGGATCTTGCTCCTTAGCTGCAGCTCTAACTGCACTGTGAAGCTGATCCGCTACGGTAAGAGCCTATAAAGCGCTCGGGCGACGTTCGTGGCCACGAGACTCATATAGCCTTTCTCCAATTAAGTTTCAACCTCAACAAGCTTGTTCAAACAAGCTTGTTCAAATGGAACATGGGCCGCTCCATGACCGATCTCGCCGCCATCCGGCCCGATCCGGTCGGCTCGCACACAATTTGAGGTAAAAGTTCCCGCTTTGACCGCTTAGCGTAGTTTTCCGCCCGTTCTATGGCGTTACCCCAGCTCGGGATTCCCGGCCACCGATTTTTACAATATCAGAAAATTATTGCGCCGGGGCGGGCGCTTCCGTAGGTTGCGGTTGTTCTGTAACGCCAGGGGGCAACCGTGACCCGCATCCTCACCATTGCCAGTCGGAAGGGGGGCGCCGGTAAAAGCACTATCGCCCGCGCTTTCGCCGTCGAGGCCGCCCAGGCGGGCGCATCGGTGGAACTGATCGACATGGACCCGCAAGGCACTGTGCGCGACTGGTTCGGCCGGCGCCGGGGCGAGCCGCCCCAGGTAACGACGGCCGAGCCGTCCACCATCGGCCGCGCCATCAAGGACGCCCGCGCCGCCGGCCGGGATTACGTGTTCATCGACACGCCGCCGCACACGGACGGGGCCATGACCGAGGCCGCCCGGTTGTCCGACGCGGTGTTGATTCCGGTGAAGCCCTACCCGGATGACTTGGTAGCGGCCCGCGCCACCATTGACATTGTGCGGACGATGCGCCGGCCGGCGGTGCTGATCATCAACGCGGCGCCGCCGCGCGCCGCCGCGTCGGGGTTGGCCCGCAGCTCGCTTGCGCGGTTCGGCCTGCCGGTGGTGCCGCACGACATCACCGACCGCATCGCCCACGCCTACGCTTCCAGCGAGGGCCGGACAGCCGCCGAGTACGAGCCAGGGGGCAAGGCCGCCGCCGAAGTTGCCGCCGCATGGGCGTACATCACCGCCGCTCTTTTTTCTTAATATCCTGATATTGTGAGGCCGCGCCATGGCGAGACGAGCCCCCAAGCCCAGCTTCGACACCATCTTTGACACCCCCCTGCCCCCACCGACCGAGGCCCCCAGCGCCCCGCCGGCACCGGCTGGCGAGCCGGTAGCCCCGGTGAAGCGGACGCGCGGGCGCCCGCGCGCCGAGCACCCTTTGCGCGAGACGGCGAAGCCGTTCCCGCTCTACCTCCACCCTGCCTTTCACAAGGCGCTCAAGCTTCGGGCGGTGCAGCTCGATAAGCGCATGCACGACCTCTTGATTGACTGGATCGAGGCCGGCGCGCGTGGCGCTGGAATGATGGAGCCGGTACGCGCGCAGTCGGCCGACCGGCGCCCAGGTGCGCCAGGTGCGGCTGATCCGGTGCAGCTCGACATTGAAGACGTGCCCCGAGTCCGCCGCTCTCCGAACCGAAAATGAGTCATGCCAAGGGGGTTGGTGGGGGTGTGTCGCAATATTCAGAAGATTAGAATCTTTCTGCGACAGACACTTACGGCGGCCCTTGTGTGTCTTCCGGTTGCACACGCCGCATTTTGTGTGTAGCGTTCCGGGTCAAATCGCGTGGTTAACGCCGCGCGCGGCCAAAGCCAGCAGGAGAGCGCCCGACCAAGGCAGACCCCAGAAACACAAACGCCCCCACGGAGGGGGGCGGATGCTCGGTAGGACCGAAGTGTGTTGCAACGCTGATCCTGCCCGATCCCCCCCCGAAAAGCAAGCCTGATTCGCCGCTTCCGGCCACGGGATCGCTTTGCTTGCCGCTCCCCTCTCCCGACCACGCCGCGCCCCTGCCGGGCGCGAACAGGAGAGGCTTACCTTGCGCCAGCTCGGAGCCGTCGCCGGCCACGTCGCCGCGACCATCACCACTCGCCAACCCACCCGCCGGCAACGCCGAGGGTCTACGCTCGACCCTGTGCGCTTTCGCCCGCTCGACCGGAACCAGCGCGCCCGGCTGGTCTTCCTCGCCGAACGCTACGACGCCCAGACCCATGAGAAGGGGAAGCACGGGGGCGAGTTGAAGCGCACCGGCCTGCAGGTGCTCAAGACGCTGCTGTTCCACTTCCACAACGTCCACACCGGCCAGTGCGACCCGTCCTATACGACCATCGCCGCCGCCGCCGGCATGGCGCGCAGCGCGGTTGCCGAGGCGATCAACCGCCTGGAGGCCGCCGGCATCATCACCCGCATCCGCCGCGCCCGCGTCGTCTACGCAGACGGCCGGCGCCGCTTCCAGCAATGGTCCAACGCCTACCTCCTCGACCTCCCCAAGCCCTTCCGACTGTCCGAGGCCGCATGGTACGGCGCGCATAAACCTTGCGAGTCCGGCTGCCGGACACAAACCACCAAGCCAATAAAAAATAACTCCCTCCCCCCCATGCCCGACGCCTTGGCACAGGCCCTAGCCCGGCTTGGACATGCCATTGCGGATGAGAAGGAGAGCGGAACGGCCGTTCTGCGGCCCTAGCGGGCCGCCGGCCGTAGGGGGCTGCGCCCCCTGCACCCCCATGGAGAGGAAGCGGACGGCCGTTCTGCACCCTTCGGGCGCGCGGCCGGGGAGCGCTGCGCGCCATCGGTCCCCGAAAGCCCCAGCTCGGCCGGCTGTTTTGCTCGGCGATGGGGTGTTTGCACCCAGCGTGCCAGCCAGCCGACCACGCCCCCGCTGAAACACGTAGGGCGTCGCAGCCAGAGGCCGGGCGCCCGTATTTTGTAATATCAAGATATAATGTTATTATCGCGTCTTAAGCCATTGAAAATGCTTGTGATAGTTTCACCCCGTCGGCTTGTGGACCCATTCGGCCGGCGTGATCGGGCGGGCGTTCAGCTCGCCGGGCGCCTGTATCAGCGGCTCGACCGTGAGGCTTTCGAGCTGCTGGACCGCTGGGGGGCACCCGAGCACAAGCCGCACGTCGTAGAGGCCCGGTTGCGGAAACGTGACCGGGAGCACGGCGAAGCCCTTTCCGTTGTGGGCTGGGATGTTGCCAAAGGTCAGGTGTTCGACCGACACCGCCACCGTTCCCACATGGGCGCGCTCCACCCAGGCCGCGAGCAGGCACCGCCCCTTGAAGCCCTTGCCCGGCCGAGGCCGGACGGCGAAGGCGCCGCTTAGCTGGTAGGTGCCCGGCTTGCTGATCGTCAGGAAGCCCCGGAAGTCGGCCGCCGCCACGCCGCTGAACCGGAGGCCATGCTTTTCCCCTCCCAGGCTTTCGACCGGGCCGCCCGACCAAATGAAGCCGCCCCAGCTCGCTTCTTGGACGGCCGGCGCTTGGTCGGGCCGTATGTTGTGGGGCAGGAAGTCAAGCGGGGGGTGCATCATCACCACCGGCCCGGCCTGGACGCCGGCCGGCGCCGGCTGGCCGACCGCCGCGCCCGGAGCGGCCGAGCCATCCAGCCGGGCGCGCAGCTCGCGCATCTGTTCCTCTAGGGCCGTGATCCGGGTCAGCAGGGAATCAACCGTGACCGTCACGGATTGCGCCAGGGCAGGCGCCGCGACGACCAGGGCGGCGACGAACGCAAGAACACGCATGGGGCTACTCCTTGGCGGGGGCGGGCAGGGGCATGGAGGGAGCCGGCGCGACCGCCGGTCCCGGAGGGGGCGGGGCTTCCATGCGCCGGGGCACATAATCGACTGTGGAGACGCCGCCCTCTTGCTTCATCGCGGCGCCAGGGGAGGGTGTGCAGCGGCCGAACCAGCACAGGTCCGACCGGGCCGGGGCCTGTGCCGTCTCCGGTTCCAGGAGGCCGAGCATTTCGCCCACCGACTGCTTGAGCCCGTGATAGCCCCAGTTGAGCAGGGCGAACAGCAGACCGACCACGGCCAGCTTGACGGCGAACCCACCGAAGGCATTCCCGAGCGATTGCCCAAGGCTGAACTCAAAAAGCGGTTTCTCGCCTGACATGGCGGGGCTCCTTTACTTCGCCGGGGACGGAAGCGGGATCGACGGTGCCGGCGCGGTGGCTGTCGGCATCGAGGCCGGGGGCGGGACGAACCGCCCGAGGGGCGCGGGCTTGGCTTCAACCGCCGGCGCCGGGCGCTCCGGTGGTGGCGTCAGCAGGCCCAGCGCGGCCCCGCCTGCGCCGATCAGGTTCAGGACGAGCCAGAGGTTGGCGTACAGCACCACCATAGCCACGCTGGCTTTCATGATGCCCATGAACAGCCGCATCATGGGGCACCCCCCGCCGCAGCGGCCGGCGCAAAGCGGTTTTCGTCGACCAGGGCGACCAGCTCGGGACGGCGGAAGTAAATCGCCTTGGAGCAGCGCAGAGGGGCATAGCCGCCGACGAAGACGATTTGCTCATCGTCGCGGGTGTCCGCGAACAGCTCGTTTCGCTTCATGAGCTGGCGCTTGATGATCGACGCGCTTTCGCTTTCCTGCTGGTTGATCCCGCTGGGGAACCCGGTGAAGTGGGCATTCGAGCCGGACGCGGCCGACTGCTGGCGGGTGACGGCCCCGTGTTCGCCCAGCAGCTCGGACACCTCTTTCAGCGTGTCGGGATCTTTGAGGCTGGAATAGGCCCGCCATGCCGTCGAGGCATACCAAGCCGATTTGCCTTCCGGGCCGAACTGTTGCACGAGCTGGCCGACCGACTGATAGAACAGCAGCAGCGTAATCCCGTACTTCCGGCCGACGTCGCGTGCGGTGTCGAGCAGCGCCATGTATTTGAGCCGGGCGATTTCATCCAGGCAGAACAGGACGCGGCGACCGCCCATGTTGCCATCCATGCGGTAAACCGCGTTGAGCAGGGCGCCGACGATTACGCGCGCCAGGGCGGGGAAGCGTTCCAGGGTGTTGAGCGAGAGGTTGAGGAACACGTCCGCCCGACCGTCGCACAGATCGGCCGTGCGGAAGTCGGAGCCCGACACCATGGCGGCGTAATGCGGGTTGTCGAGGAAGCGCATCAGGAGGGCAGTGTTGCCGACGATGCCCGAGAAGGTTTCGGGCACCAGCTCCGCGAGCTTGGCCGCCGCCGCGCGCGCCGAGGCCGAGGCCGAGCCGGTGGCAATCTCGGCCAGGAACTTCCGCAGCTCGCTTTCCGGGATCGACAGGAGTCCATGCAGGGTGCGCAGCGTCTTCCGATCCGCCGGCAACGACGGATCGAACATCATATGCGACAGCACGCAGTTGATGAGCATTTCGGCCGAGGGGCCGAAGAAGTCACGCGCCTTGCCGACCGTTTCGGGGCGCAGCTCCCCGGCGATCCACCCGACCACGGCGGCAATGTCTTCCTCTGCCGTGACGGCGGCCGGGTCGATCCAGTCCAGCACGTTGAACGCGGCGGTATCGGCGCTTTGGGAATCGAGGGCATGGACAGCGCGGCCCAGGCTTTCACGGTGCCGGCGCACCATCGGGCAGATTTCCCGCGACGGATCGAGCACGACGGCGGGCGCGTCCCATAGCAACATGGTGGGCACCACGTACCCCGTGGTCTTGTAGGCACCGGAGCCGGCGAAGACCAGCCCGTGTGTGGTGGAGGTGTCCGCGTTGTAGCGCAGCAGCGGGGCCTTGCCGCCGCCCGCCCAGGTGGCGCGGTCCTTGGGATCGAACTGGACGAGGATGCGGTGCCCCTCCATCGTGGCGAATGCCTTTGCATCCTGATCCACGCGGTAGGCTTCCCCGACGACGACCCCGCCCGCGCCGAACAGGGCGCGGGCCTGATCCATCGGCATGAAGTCAGCGTGGCCGTGTTCGTCCGTCGCGGCCCGTTCCGTCCGGCCGGGCTTTGCCGCCACCGAGCGGCCCAGAACGGCCCGCCGCACCGAGGCAAAATGGACGGCCAGCAGCACCAGCAGCACCATGAAGGCGCTGCCATTGAAGCGGCCGAACAGCTCATTTTGCAGGCCAGCGGCCAGGATGCTTGCGGCGAAACCGAGCACGGCGGCATGTGCCGTGTCCTTCGCAATTCGCCCGAACCGATAGGCCAGGACTGCCGTGCTTGCGACGATGGCCGGGGCGATGGCGACCCAGGCAGGAGCCATCATTTCCGCGAAGGAATAGCCGTAGGTGGAGCGATCCCCGAACCGCAGGAAATGTGTGATCGCAGGATAGCCGAGCGGAATTGCCGAGACGACGGCCAGGAAGGGCAGAGCCCGCCGCAGCGGTTCAAGGCGCGGGGGGAGGCGTAAGCGGTCGAGCATGCCGCGCCTCACAGGAAATCATCGTCGCCGCTGGCGGCAGTCGCGCTAATCAGCTTTTTTTCGCTTTCTGCGACGGCCGGGGCATCAATCACCGCGACGACGCCGCCGGCCGGCGCCACCAGTTCGCGAATGGTCGCCGTGTCGGCGACGCCGAGCCACAGGCCCATTGAGCGGTTGAAGCGCAGCCCCTTCCCTCTCAGCGCATCGCTAAGAGATTTCTCAATTGGGCCGGCAAACGTCACGGACAGCCGTTCGCCTTGAGGCTCCGCACCAAAGACGGCGGCGCCTGCCTTTGCCCACTCCTTGCGCGTGCTTTCCTCACCCGCCTTTTCCTTGAGCGTCAAAAGGGCGCCCAGTAGCTCGTTTGTGCGCAGGTTGTCGAGGCCGGCTTTCACCACGAGGCCGCCCAGCTCGATAAGCAGCCGCGTGCGTTCCTTGCGGGCTTGCTCCTTCAAGCGCGCTTCCTCTTGGGCGAGTGCGGCTTTCTTCTGTTCCAGGCGCTTTAGGCGTTCTTCCAGCGTGCTTCCCATGGTGTCCTCATTCCCTAGATTGCGGGATTGTATCGAAATGCAGCCCTCAACGGTAGCGGGCATCTGTGCGACAACCCGCCAGCCGCACAAGCAGTTCTAGACCTTTCGTGAGCGAAGCGAGGGAAACGGTCTAGACGCAATATACATCGCTGCGCGATGTTGTTGCGGGATGCCCACCCGGCGCGCATAATGCGCCCATGGCAATCCAGTTCGCAGGCGCCCGCATGGTCAGCCGCTCCGGCGGTGGAAACGCATGCATGACGGCCGCTTACAACGAGCGGGAGAAGTTCGCGTGTGAACGGAACGGCGAAACCTATGATTTCCGCTGGAAGGAAGATCGTCCGGTACACCATGAGGTGATGTTGCCGGAAGGTGCCGACCCGCGCCTTTCCGACAGCCGCACGCTTTGGAACGTGGCCGAGGCTGCCGAGAAGCGGAAAGACGCCCAGGTTGCCAAGGAAGTTGTTCTTGCGCTTCCAGCCGATCCGCAGATTTCCAACGCCGACCGTGTAGAGCTGGCCCGCCGGTTCGCTCAGGAGAATTTCGTTAAGCACGGCCTCGCCGTGCAGATCGACGTTCACACCGCGCACGAGGGCGACAAGAACCACCACGCGCATTTGCTGGTGACGACGCGGCGCGTTGAGGGCGACCATCTGTCCGCCAAAAAGGCCCGCGACCTCAACCCGACGTTCGCCTATCGGAACGGCCGGGCGCTCGTGACCGAGGATGACGCCTTGGGCGTGAAATGGCGTGACATGCAGAACGCCTATTTCCGCGAACAGGGGCTTGACCTCCGGGTTGATCCCGTCGCCATCCACGCGGGCGAGCACATCGGCCCGGTGCGCATGCGGGCGCAAAACGAGGGCATCGCCGAGCGCGCTGACATGCTGCGGCGGGCGAACGAGACGGCCGCGCGTGATCCCGAGCAGGTGTTGCAGGCGCTGACCCGCAACAACGCCACGTTCACCGAACGCGACCTTGAGCGCTTCCTAGAGAAGCACGTTGAACGGCCCGACGAGCGCGCCGCCATCAAGGCCGCCGTTCTCGATAGCCGGGAGGTGTTGCACCTCTACGACCGGGAGAGCGCCGAGCCGGTGCGGCGCTACACCACGACGGCGGTGCGCGATCAGGAATTGTCCACCCTGGGCGACGGCGCCGAGCTGGCGAACCGCGCCGGCTTCCGCGTGTCGGAGGCCGCAGCCGCGCGCGCGGCCGAGACGCGCACCATGCGGCCCGACCAGCTTGACGCATTCCGGCATGCCACCCGCGACGAAGCGCTTTCGCTCATTGAGGGGCGCGCGGGTGTGGGCAAGAGCTACGCGGCCGGCGCCATCCGCGAAGCCTACGAGCAGAGCGGCTATCGCGTGGTCGGACTGGCGCCGACCAACGTGGTCGCGGCCGACATGAAGGCCGATGGATTCCGCGAGGCGGGCACCGTCCATTCCCATTTGTTCCGCGCCAAGAATGGCCGCGAGAGCATCGACCGTCGCACGGTGCTGATGGTGGACGAGGCCGGCATGGTGGACAGCCGCACCATGGGCGAGCTGTTGAGCCACGCCCGCGAGGCCGGCGCCAAGGTCGTGCTGATCGGCGACGACCGACAGCTTTCGGCCGTCGAACGCGGCGGCCTGTACGCCGAATTGAAGGAGCGGCACGGCGCGGCGGAAATCTCCCAGGTCGAGCGCCAGAAGGTCGAATGGCAGCGGCAGGCCGCCCAGGATTTGAGCCAGGGCCGGGTAAAAGCGGCGGTGGAAGCGTTCGACCAGCACGGGGCCATCCGCTGGACGCAGACGCAGGACGAGGCCCGCGCCGCGCTGGTGGAGAAGTGGAAGGCCGACACCCAGCAGCGGCCCGACGCGACCCGGTTTGTGTTCGCCTACACGAACAAGGACGTGGACGAGCTGAACGCCGCCCTTCGGCGGGTGCGCCAGGAAGCCGGCGAGCTGGGAGCGGCCGAACACCGCTTCACCACGAAGCACGGCGAGGCGACGTTCTCGGCTGGTGATCGGGTGCAGTTCACCGACACGGCGAAAAAGCTGGGGATTGCCAACGGCAACCTCGGCACCGTCGCGGAGATCGGCGCCGATCGCGTGGCGGTGCGCCTGGACAACGGGGCGACGGTCGATTTCCGGCCGTCCGAGTTCCAGGGTTTCCGGCACGGCTACGCCGGCACGATCTACAAGGGCCAGGGCAAGACCCTGGATCAAACGTACCTGTACCATTCCCATCACTGGCGGCAGGCATCGAGCTACGTTGCCCTTACGCGCCAGCGCCACGACGCGACCATTTTCGTTGCCAGGGAGACGGCGCCGAACCGGGCCGCGCTCGTGCGGCAGATGAGCCGCACCGAGGAAACCCGCGCGAGCGTGGCTTTCGAGGCGCTGACCAAGGAGGCCGCGGCGACCTACGCCCAGGCGCCGCGGCAGACCCAGGCCGGCGAGCGGCCGACGCTCGAAAGCCTGTCCTACGACCGCGCCCGCGTGCAGTCGCTTGGCGCCGCCCTGCGCGAGCAGATCGGGCAGCACCTTTCGGCCGCGCGCCAGAAGGTGGCCGAGCTTGGCGAACGCCTCGCCGCCGCCTGGACACAGCGCCAGGAGGTGGCGCAGCGGCCGAGCCCGAGCGAGGCGCTAACGAAGGTGCAGGAGTTGGCGCGGCGTGCCGAGGCCATGGCGCAACGCATGCCGGCGCCCAACCAGGCAGAGCGGCCGGCGCCCACCTTGGCCGAGCGGCTGGCGTCCGGCCAGGTCAACCAGCAGCAGGAGGGCAGGAGCTTGACCGACCGTCTCCGACAGGCAGAAGCCCCCAGGCAGACCCAGCAGGGACCGACCTTGGCCGAGCGATTGGAGCGCGCCGAGCAGCCCCGGCAGGCTGCGCAGCCCACCCCCGCGCTGCAGGCGAAGGGGGGCGAGCTGGTGCCGGCCCACGCCGACAGCGTGCGCGACAGCTTGGGGCGCAGCCTTGAGCCCGAGGTGGTGCGCCTCGTGGCCGAGGCGAACCCGCGCGTCAAGGCGCAGGCCGAGGCCGTCGAGAAGGCGCTACCAACCGCCTACGTTGATCCGCAGGCCGCCCGCGCCACCCTTGGCCAGCTCGTGAAGGATCGCGGCGAATGGGAGGCCGGGCGCGCGGTGCGCAATGATCCGGCCGTTCTCGGCCAGTTGCGGGGCCTTGAGCCCGACGCCGCGAAGGAGCGTTGGTATCACGGTGCGGAGACGCGCGCGGCGTTGGCCCAGGGCCGGGACGAGCGGCAACGCGCAACCGCCGTCGGCCGGCAGATTGGCGACCTCGTGCGCGACCTTCCCGCTATCCGAGACGAGGCGGCGAAGGCGTACCGGGGCATGGTGCAGGACCAGCTTGCTCGGGATCGGGTGGCTGTGCCGGCGCTTTCCGAGCGCGCGGAGAGAGTGCTTGCCGAACTGGCCGGCGCCGCCAAGCAGGGCCGGGAGGCCCAGGCGGCAGCGGCCCGGAAGGTGACACCCGAAATCCGCGCCGAGTTCGACCAGTTCCAGCGGGCGATTAGCACCCGGTTCGGCATGCGCCCGGACGAGGCAGTACGCACCAGCCCGACGCTTTCCACGATGGAGGGCGCCTTGCGGGCGGTTGATCTGTCCAACTCCATAAGTAATGCTCAAAATATATTGAGTTCTGTAAATGTAATGAAGCTTGGCGTTTCTCGTGGTCTAAAAGCTTAGAGGGAGGTATTTCTTGCAATGCAGAGTAAAACTCAAACGATCATTTGATGATATGCGGATTTTGTTTTGGGTATCGCACCTTTTTTGTTTGCGGTCGCCCTGATCCGTGCTAGTATTCTCTCAACAACGAGGGAGTACAGACCATGCGCACCGCCATCACTCTTCTTTCGATGACCGCGATTTTCTATATGGGCGTTCAGACGTTCGCCAATGCCTCTAAGAAAACGCCGCTAGCGACTTCTGCTTATCACTTGGCGATGACCGAAGTGCGCTAAGCCTGCCAGGAAAGCGCGTAAGGGCCATTATGACAAGGCCCCATAAAGGCCACCGGAAGAACTCGGGAAGACACCACGCCGGCCGGCGCCATGCCCGGCCGGTTTGTCTTATTCGGGCCAGTATCCACGGACGCCGGGAAGCCGATGCAACCGCATGATGACTTCCGCCCAGGCGGGCGGTTGTGCCACCATCGGGCGCCACTTCCACGCTCACGCCAGGGGGACCGCATGACCAAGACACGCTAGCCCCGACCAGGGCGACACGACGGCGTGTCGCTGCTGCGGGGCCTTGGAGGCTTGAGCATGGCGGATGACTTCCGCGAACCGAAGCGCGCCCGTCGCCGCAGGGATCTGGCGCGCATGAAGGCCAAAGCACACCGGATCTGGCCGCATGATCCGAATGCCCACAAGGGCGCCAATCACCTTGCGGCATGCGCCCGCATCTGCTGCGCAAATCCTCGTTGGTGGGACGGGCACCCTATCCGCGATCTGCGCGCCTTCCAGGCCGCGCAGGACGAGTTTTGAGAGGGTGTGCCCGCTGTCCACATATCCACGGACCGAGGGGCGCCCGGAGTGGCCCCACAGAGCCGACGTAGGGCGCCCCCAGCGCGGCCAGGAGGCCGCGCGGCGGTCGGTGGGTATGTGGGCAGCGCCCGGAGCCGAAACGCAGAGGAGCCCCCGCCGTGGGCCGTCCCGGTGGGTCCACAGGGCGACGGCCCTTCGCTTGCGCCTCTTGTGGGCGCGTCTACGGGCCTTCGCGCCCTATGGACTACCGGGACGGCAGCGCCACCCCCGAAACCTCCCTTTCAGCCCTTGCCAAAGAGCAAGGGTTTGCGCCAATCGTGGCGGCACACATGGAAAAGGGGGGCTGCATGAAGAAGGGCAACCGGAAGCCTGTCCGCCGTAAACGCACCAATGCCGAGAAGAAGGTTATCCGTAAGCAGGGGGCAGTTCGGGCGCTTCTGTCTCTTCCGCCTGATCCCGTTGGAGAGATGATTCGCCAGTACGGGACGGGATGGCGTTCAGCGGCCTCATTAAGCGATGATGCCAGCTACCTGCATGACCTCATTCTTGAGCAGGCATTGTCCGAGGCAGACCCCGACGATCCGAGGCTGCAGCCTGTGCCCATCGCCGACATCAAGGAAGAGGCGCGGTGTTCTGATGAGCAATCAGCGGCCATGTCGAAAGATGATCCCTTCTACTTCCCTCCCTTTACGATGCCCGTAGCCGACATGCTGGCCGAGCTGGAGGCGGCCGGGGTAATCGTGACCGACTCTGACGCCCAAACGGTTCGCGTGAATCCCCCGCCCTCGCCGTAGCTGTTGAAGCGCATGGGGGCGCCACCAAGGCGCCCCGCAATATCATAGTATTAAGATATTTAGATATTTTGCATCTGCCTTGACCCAGCCATCTCACGAACCAAGCCATCTGATCAATTCCGAGTCGTGATCCCTTGCAAGGAGAGACGCATGACGGCACTTGCTGACCTCAAGGCTAGGTGGGTTCAGGACCCCGCGTTCCGCGCCGAATACGAGGCACTGGAGTGGCGCGGGAACCGCCTTGTCCCTGCCCCAAAACCTCGGGAGCCGCACCAGGGACACTCTCAGTCCGCCCCAGAGGGCTCCGGTCGCGCATAATCGGATAGCGGCTCGCTCATCTCGCCCGATTTTAGCCGCTAAAATCCCGACGCGCGGCGTCATGGCTGGAGGAATGGCTTGATGAGTGGGGCATGGCTGGCCAGCCATTTAACGGCAGCAACGACGGCCACGGTGGCGAGGTTGACGACGATCTTCATCCACAGGTCACGCAGCATGGGGAACCTCCTTGAATGCGCGGTCCCAGCATGTCGTCACGACCTGTCGGAGAGTGCCAACGCACGCTCCGTGAATAGGGGGGTATGGGGTCAGAGTAGCAGCGGAACAGGAAACTGGCATAAGGCCGAGGCGTTGGGAATCATATGATTTCCGTCAGCTTGGGCCGCTTGGTTCTTCCTACGTTCGCGCGAGCCTGACAATATGATCACTTTAGTGTCCAGACCCATGATGGCCTTCCCTTTTGACGAGAAAAACCGATCAGCGGAAACTTGCGGCTGCTCCCTATCGAACCCATCTATAGAATTTGAGCAAACGCTCAATCCAACCCAGGGGGAAGAGGAACATTATGTCAATTGACGACGCGGACAGCGCAAGGGAAGGTTCTGAACGGGGGCGTAGAAACGAACGCTTTAAGGACCTGCTTCTCTCGGTACAGATGGACATTAGGGACGCTCAGAAGGTTGGTGCGAATTCAACGACTTATAAGCTGTCTGATACCAGCATGGAGTTTAAGGACGACCTCCATGAATATCTTGCCGGGCTTGACTACAACGTGACGATCGACGGGGCACGATTTCAAATCGCTTGGCCTGATCCTGAACACTGAACGAAGAAGGGGGGAGGGGGCCGAGTAGCAGCGGAACAGAAACTCCGATTGGGCCGGAAGGGCTGTACGGAAAACCACAAAGGCAAGGTTTCCGTATAGCTGATCAATCCGACAGGGGCTTCCGGCTACGTTCGAGGGGCTTGAGGCCGGAGACAGCGCGATTCCCCGCCCCTGTCGGAAAACACATGATTTCCGACACTTCCGGTCCTTATGTCGGTTTTCTGCTCCGCGGCTACTCGGACCCCGGTATCTACGGATTTCGCCTCACTGACCACGCATAACCCGATAGCGGCCGGCGTTGGGGAGGCCGGATACGGCGGGGCACCCTATAGGGGTCACGACACGAAAGTGCGCAAACTGTCCGGTTCGAAGGACAGGAACCGAGCGCCTGTCAGTTTTCCTGTCCGTCGATCAATTTGTCCGCCTACCCATCACCAAGGCGGGTTGTTGGACAGAGTGGCGCGTGGCCGCAAACCGTTGGTTTCCCGGACGCATCCAGCTTGCCGGACAGTTCGCTCACTTCCGTGTCGTGACCCCCCTCCGGACCAAACTACGCACCCTTCGCGGCGGCCTCGATGGCGCGGCCGGCGGGCCGCTCAAGCTCCTGTCGAGCGGTGGGCGCGACCGGCTGATCGTGCTGGCATCAGTGCTGGCGATCGGACCAAATTACGCGCCCACGCGCTCAACAATCCCACTGCCGCGTATTATCGAGCTGGTGACGCTGCCTACTTGGACCGGTTGGAAATGGCTTCCTGTTCGGCAGCGAGCCAAGCATCGGCGTCTTTGTATGTGGCGAACCCTGACACATGCACCTGGGCCGTTCCGACTTTGCGCAGTCCAGGGTTTCCGAAGTTCCCAGTCCTTTCACTTGGTGTAACGGGGACGACTTCGCCGAGCATGGTCAACCCCCAAGCAATCACAGGTTCGGCCCAGACAGAATTGGTGCCGTCCTCTTCTCCACAAAGAGTCAGGCACTCCCATTCACCCGACACGGGGGTAAGAGAAACAAGCAGCGATCCGAAATCGACATGGTTGCTGTCGACCACCACCCCATCGACGACAATGGAATGCCGGCCATCCTTGTTGAAGCGCGCAGTTTCAATGCGGTTGGCATTGATATAGCCGCCAGGGGTATAAACAAAAACAGGGTTCATTTCGTCTTCTCCAGCAATTCATTGACAACCCAGCTCAGGCCACAGTCACAGAGGGTACCTGCTGCAGTTGGTCGGAGCGGCGACATGGGTCCGATCCATCCGCAGGGCCAGCTCTGACATTCGGCGCCGAATTTCGTCGAGCCGCTGACAGGTGATGGCAATCCATTGTGGCTGATTGGCAGTGAGAACCTGCTCGGACAGCTTGTGGAATTCACTGGTGAGTTGGTCGTACTCCGCGCCATCGCGGTCACAAGCCGTGAGGAACGAGAGAGCGACACAGAGGGAAGCGAAGGTTCTCAATCGACCGCTCCGGGGTGCTGAGCAAGCCAGAGGATAGCATGCAGCCCAGCTTGGGCGTAGCGGGGAAACTCGCGCGCTGGTTGGTGCTCTTGCGCACAAGCGATTTTATGGAAAGGATCCGCCGTCACACCCTACTCAACCGGGAGTGAGGGGGGAGGGGCCGCCGTATCACGGCGCGCCACGCACTGTCACAGCGCGTCAAAAGCCGTCACGACGCGTCACGACGCGTCACAGCGTGCCATATTACCCTTGCGCTTTCTGGCGAGGTGGGGCCTTAATCGGGGCGTCGAGCATATCGAGGCCCCCTCGGGGACCCCGAAAGACAAAGCCCCCGCCGGCTGCAACCCGGCGGGGGCTCTGCGTCTCAGGGGTCTAGCGCAGCAGGACGTGGGCCAAATGCGCCACGGCCAGAGCAACCCCAGCGATCGCGTGGACCAACTCGATGCTATCGAGCATATCGAGGCTCCATCGGATCAGGCACGCACCAGCGCGTGCCATGCCTCCAACACAGCACGAACGTTCGGCTCGTACAAGGCTCAACTTCACTCTATTTCAAGTCATTGATTTTCAACGGGAAAAAACTGCTACTCTGCAGAAAAATGCGCCCCTCCCCGCCACAAAGCTGGCCATATCGCGATTCGACAGAACAAATATTGAACTTACGCTCTAAGCTACTTTTAGACACTAAAGTCGCCGATGCATAAAGCCATAGTGCTGTCAAGGGGAACCGATTAGCTGCGGTTCTCGCGGCGAGAACGAAGCAAGCGGCGCCACCAGGGCCGGCGCGCGTCGGCGAGCTCGGCGCGCAAGCGGTCGCGCTCTGCGGTCACGGCCGTGAACTCGGCTACCTGGCCCTGTGACCACATAGCTGTGCGAAATGGCCAACTAGGGGTCACGACACGAAAGTGAGCAAACTGTCCGGCAGGTTTGCGGCCACGCGCCACTCTGTCCGACAAGCCCGACTGGCAACGGGAAACCGGACAGATTGATTCCCGGATAGGAAAACGGACAGGCGTTCGCCTCACGTTCTCATGAACCGGACAATCTGATCACTTTCGTGTTGTGACCCCTTCTGGAGCCGTTACGCGGAGATCGCCGGCAAACCCTGAGGGGACCCCGCGGATGGCCACCTCGCGCGGCGGGGCGGGCAGGACGGCCAAATGGCGGTTGGTGACAGAAGTGTTGGGTGCGGGCCC
>Ga0196970_1001405_pt1 | contig 16500 bp, 16 predicted proteins | sample S1v_513CmetaG_FD_148672 | JGI IMG/M metagenome (GOLD analysis project Ga0196970, IMG submission 148672) | Soil microbial communities from Anza Borrego desert, Southern California, United States - S1+v_5-13C | ecosystem: Environmental > Terrestrial > Soil > Desert | place: USA: California...
CACCCTCACCGGCGCCTGCATGGTCGCCCTCGGCCACCAGACCGCGGGCCTGATGAGCAAGCACGACGACCTGGCCAACGAGCTGCTGGCCGCCGGCGAGCACGTGTTCGACCGCGCCTGGCGCCTGCCGCTGTGGGACGAGTACCAGGGCATGCTCGACTCCACCTTCGCCGACGTCTACAACATCGGCGGCCGCTGGGCCGGCGCCATCACCGCTGGCTGCTTCCTGTCCCGCTTCACCGAGAACCAGCGCTGGGCGCACCTGGACATTGCCGGCGTCGCCAGCGACGAAGGCAAGCGCGGCATGGCCACCGGCCGCCCCGTTGGCCTGCTGACGCAGTGGCTGCTTGACCGCGCCGCGGGCGCGGCCGGGAATTGAGAATCGGGACTGGGGAATGGTGAAAGCCTTCCCCAGTCCGGTACCTGGCGCTCTTTCCATTCCCCACTCCCCATTCCCGATTCCCTCCCAATGCCTCGCGCCGACTTCTATCTGATCGCCAAGCCGCGGTTCCTCAACGAGCCGTTGAAGCTGGTCTGCGAGCTGGCGCGCAAGGCCAACGACGCCAACATGACGCTGCTGATCCTGGCCCGCGACCAGGCGCAGGCCGAGGAGCTGGATGACCTGCTGTGGTCGTTCGATCCCGACGCCTATGTGCCGCACCAGATCGCCGGCGGCGACGAGGACGAGGACGAGGCGCCGGTACTGATCGCCACGCCCGACATGGACGTGCCCGCGCGGCCACTGGTGCTCAACCTGCGCGACGAATGCTTCCTCGGCGCCTGCGAACGCATCCTGGAAGTCGTGCCCGCCGACCCGGCCGCGCGCGAACCCCTGCGCGAACGCTGGAAGCAGTACAAGGCCCTGGGCCTGGAACTGACCAAGCACGATATGTAGGGGCCGGGAATGGGGAATCGGGAATGGGGAATCGGAAAAGCCGCCCCCACTCCTCCCCTTCCCGTGCCAGCGATGCCGCTCTGCCCATTCCCTATTCCCCATTCCCGATTCCCAGCTCCCAATGACCTCCCTCGTCTCCAGCTACGATCCCAAGTCCTTTGAAGCACGCCTGTACGACGGGTGGGAGAAGGCCGGCCATTTCAAGCCGTCCGGCCAGGGTGAGCCTTACACCATCCTGCTGCCGCCGCCCAACGTGACCGGCACGCTGCACATGGGCCATGCGTTCCAGCAGACGCTGATGGATGCGTTGGTGCGCTATCACCGCATGCGCGGCTACGACACGCTGTGGCAGGTCGGCACCGACCACGCCGGCATCGCCACCGAGATGGTGGTCAGCCGCAACCTCGCCCAGGAAGGCAAGGGCGAGAGCCGGGATTCACTGGGCCGCGAGGGATTCATCGCCAAGGTGTGGGAGTGGAAGCAGCAGTCCGGCGACACCATCGAGCGGCAGATGCGCCGCCTGGGCACTTCGGCGGACTGGTCGCGCAGCACCTTCACCATGGACCCGCAGCCCTCGGCCGCGGTGACCGAAGCGTTCGTGCGCTGGCATGAGCAGGGCCTGATCTATCGCGGCCAGCGCCTGGTCAACTGGGACCCGGTGCTGAAGACGGCGATCTCCGACCTGGAAGTGGAGAACGTCGAGGAAGACGGCTTCCTCTGGTCCATCCGCTATGCGCTGGACGAGGGCGCCACCTACGAGCACAGCGAACGCGACGCCGACGGCAACGAAGTGCTGCGCGAGACCCGCAACTATCTCGTCGTGGCCACCACCCGGCCGGAAACGCTGCTGGGCGATACCGCGGTGATGGTGCACCCGGAAGACGAGCGCTACGCGCACCTGATCGGCAAGACCGTGACCCTGCCGCTGACCGGGCGCCGCGTGCCGGTGATCGGCGATGCCTACGTGGACCGCGAGTTCGGCACCGGCGTGGTCAAGGTCACCCCGGCGCACGACTTCAACGACTACCAGGTCGGCCTGCGCCACAGCCTGCCGCTGATCAACCTGTTCACCGCCACCGCCGCGCTCAACGACAATGCGCCGGAGCGTTACCGCGGGCTGGATCGCTACGAAGCGCGCAAGCAGGTGCTGGCCGAGCTGGAGGAACAGGGTCTGCTGGTCGAGGCCCGGCCGCACAAGCTGCAGGTGCCGCGCGGCGACCGCACCGGCCAGGTGGTCGAGCCCTATCTCACCGACCAGTGGTTCGTGAAGATGGACGAGCTGGCCCGTCGTGGGCTGGAACTCGTTGAATCCGGCCAGATCCAGTTCGTTCCGCCGAACTGGATCAACACCTACCGCCACTGGATGGAGAACATCCAGGACTGGTGCATCAGCCGCCAGCTGTGGTGGGGACATCGCATCCCGGCCTGGTTCGACGCGCAGGGCAACTGCTACGTCGGCCGCGACGAGGCCGAGGCGCGGGCCAAGGCTGGCCTGGGCGCGGACGTTGCGCTCACCCAGGACAACGACGTGCTGGAGACCTGGTTCTCCTCGCAGCTGTGGCCGTTCTCCACGCTGGGCTGGCCGGATGCCGCGGCGATGGCCGAACGCGGCTTCGAGCGCTACCTGCCGTCCTCGGTGCTGGTCACCGGCTTTGACATCATCTTCTTCTGGGTGGCGCGGATGATCATGGCCACCGACAGCTTCACCGGCAAGGTGCCGTTCCGCGACGTGTACATCACCGGCCTGATCCGCGACAAGGACGGGCAGAAGATGTCCAAGTCCAAGGGCAACGTGCTCGACCCGCTCGACATCATCGACGGCATCAGCATGGAAGACCTGGTCAGCAAGCGCACCAGCGGGCTGATGCAGCCGCGCATGGCCGAGAAGATCGAGAAGGCCACGCGCAAGGAGTTTCCGGACGGCATCATCGCGCACGGCGCCGACGCACTGCGCTTCACCATCGCAGCACTCGCCAACCACGGCCGCGACATCAAGTTCGACCTGGGCCGCGCCGAAGGCTACAAGAACTTCTGCAACAAGCTCTGGAACGCCAGCCGCTTCGTGCTGATGAACACCGAAGGCGCGCAGTTCCAGGGCGTGCCGCAGCCGGTCACCGATGCCGAGCGCTGGATTCTGTCGCGCCTGGCCAGCGTCAGCGCGCAGGCGCAGACCCACTTCGCCGACTACCGCTTCGACCTGCTGGCGCAGGCCTTGTACGAATTTGTCTGGAACGAGTTCTGCGACTGGTTCGTGGAGCTCGCCAAGCCGGCGCTCAATGGCGAGGATGCGGCGGCTGCCGACAGCACCCGCCACACCCTGTTGTACGTGCTGGAGCAGCTGCTGCGCCTGCTGCACCCGTTGACGCCGTTCGTCACCGAGGAGCTGTGGCAGCAGGTCGCGCCGCGCCTGGGCATCGCCGCGGGCACGCTGTCGTTGCAGCCCTACCCGGTGCCGGCGGACTTCGCCGCCCGGGATTTCGCCGCCGCCGAGGCGGACGTTGAATGGCTCAAGGCCATGGTCTCGGCGCTGCGCCGCGTGCGCAGCGAGCTCAACGTGCCGCCATCCAGGCACGTGCGCCTGCTGTTGCAGGGCGGCCAGCCCGCGGACCGTGCACGCGTGGAGCGCTTTGCCGCGCCCCTGGCCTTCCTGCTGCGCCTGGAGGCCATCGAATGGCTGCAGGCCGACCAGGAGCCGCCGGCTGCCGCCGCGGCCATCGTCGGTGAACTGCGCCTGCTGGTGCCCTTGCAGGGCCTGGTCGACCTCGACGCCGAACGCGCGCGGCTGGACAAGGAAATCGCCCGCGTCAGCGCCGAGAAGGACAAGAGCGAAGCCAAGCTAGCCAAGTTCACCGACAAGGTGCCGGCCGCGGTGGTCGAGCAGGAGCGTGCGCGACTGGTCGACTGGAGCGCGCAGCTCGACGGCCTGCGCAGCCAGCGCAACAAGCTCTGACTGACCCGGGGCGCCGCTGGCAACAGCGGCGCCTCATTGATTTGCCTGCCGCGCGATGTCGCCAACGATCTTCCTGCTGGTGTTGCTGGCCGCGCTGTTGCATGCGGGCTGGAATGCCATCGTCAAACGCGGCGCCGACAAGTTCCTCGGCACGGTCCTGGTCACCGGCAGCGCCGCGCTGGTCTCTGCATTGGTGTTGCCCTGGCTCCCGGTTCCGGCCGCGCAGAGCTGGCCCTGGCTGGCGGCGTCGGTACTGCTTCAGTCCGGTTATTACGCGCTGATCGCGCACTGCTATCGCACCACCGACATGAGCCTGGCGTATCCACTGATGCGCGGCTGCGCGCCCATCCTGGTGGCGGTGGCGGGGCTTGCCTTCGGCGAACACCTGCCCGCCGCGGCCTGGCTCGGTGTGGCGCTGGTGAGCGCAGGCATTCTGTGCATGACCCGGGGCGCGCGCCTGCGCCAGATGCGGTTGCCCTCGCTGATCGCTGCCACCATCGCCGTGTACACGCTGGTGGACGCGCACGGTGCGCGTGCGTCAGGCAGCCCGGTGGCCTACACCTTGTGGCTGTTCCTGCTGTCCGGCCTGCCACTGCCCTGCTGGGCACTGTGGCAGCGCCGCGCGCAGACCCTGGCCTACGCACGCGCGCACTGGCGCCTGGGTCTGGTGGGCGGGCTGGGCACCACCGCGTCCTATGCGATCGCACTGTGGGCGATGACGCGGGCGCCGGTGGCGATGATCGCGGCCCTGCGCGAAACCTCGATCCTGTTCGCCCTGTTGATTTCCGCACTGCTGCTGCGCGAGCACGTGCCACGCGTGCGCTGGTTCGCCGCGGCCCTGATCGTGGCCGGTGCAGTGGCATTGCGACTTGCCTGAGTGACGTGACCACTGATGTGGACACACACATGCGCCACGCGCAGCTTCCGTATGACTTTTCTAATCCATAGTGCGAAAGCTGTTGACTGATCCCGCAATTGCATTGCGCCCGCGCCTGCAGAATTGAGAATCGCTCTCATCCATAGTGCAAGGGTGGGATCACAGATGAGGACAGCAAAGACAGTTGCATGCCTGTTTGCATTGGCCTGGGCGGCGCCCGCATTCGCCGACGAAGCGCTGCTGGGTTACCTGCGCGGCGCCGAGGTGTTGCCCAAGGGCACTTCCGAGCTCTACACCAAGTGGACCTCGCTGCGGGACAAGGGCATGGGCAGCTATCAGGCCTACGACGGCACCCTCGATTACGAGTACGGCGTCACCGACAAGTTCAGTGCGGTGGCCGGACTGGAAATGCTCAGCATCGACAGCAAGGGCTTGCTGATCGAGGCTTACGTGCCAAAGGACCGCAACCTCAGCCTGCGCCCCTCCGGCTTCACTGTCGCCGGCAAGTACAACTTCCTGCAGCCGGCGCTGGCGCCGATCGGCCTGGCCGCGCGCGTGGAGATGGGCTACGGCTGGATCGACAAGTTCTCCGGCCAGCGCAAGGACACGCTGTGGACGCGCCTGGACCTGCTGGCACAGAAGTATTTCCTGGACGGGCGGGTGTCGTGGATCAGCAACCTCGGGATGGAAGCGGCCTATGCCTACCGCGCGGCGGTCAAGGGCATACCCGAGGGGTTCGACTGGCCGGTCAACGCGGAGATGGAAATCGAACTGCTGCTCGGCACCGGCGTGTCCTACCGCTTCGCGCCGAACTGGTCGGCGGGCGTGGAAGCGTTGTACGAAACCGAGTTTGAAACCCAGGTCAACCAGGAGCGCTGGTCGTTCATGGCCGGTCCGACGCTGCACTACGGCGGCAAGAAATGGTGGGCCACCTTTACCTACCTGCCGCAGTGGCGTGGCGGTGGCCTGAAGTATGCCGGCCAGACCAACACCCGCTTGCACCTGATCGAGAAGACCAAGCACGAAGCCCGCCTGTGGGTGGGCCTCAACTTCTGAGGGCCGTGTCGTGGACCCACGTCATCTGAGCTGGTTCACCGGAGCTGTCGCGTGCATTGCCGCGCCAGCGTTCGCAACCACGTACTTCAGCGTCGAGGAGGCGCAGCAGGTGTTGTTCCCGCAACAGGTGCTGATCGCCGCCAACGCCACCCTGGCCGATGCGCAGGCACGCAGCGTGGAGGCCGCCAGTGGGGTGCGGGTGCGCGAGCGCAACGTGCAACGCTGGCGCGCCGCCGACGGCGGCTGGTTCTATCTGGACCAGGTGATCGGCAAGCACGAGTACATCACCTACGCGCTGGCGCTGGATGCCACCGGCGCGGTCCGCGGCCTGGAGATACTGCGCTACAACGAGAGCTACGGGCAGCAGGTACGCAATCCGCAGTGGCGCGCGCAGTTCACCGCCAAGCGCAATGGCGACACGGTGCGGCTGGCCAAGGACATCGTCAATCTGTCCGGGGCAACGCTGTCGTGCCGCAATCTGACCGACGGCGTTCGCCGCCTGCTCGCCACCCACGCCGTGCTTGCTGCCGGTGGCTGAGCCAATACGCTGGCTGCAACGCGCGCGTCCGTTGCTGGGCACCGTGGTCAGCATCCGCGTCCCCGACGCTGATGGTGCGGAAGCCGCCATAGTCGCCGCGTTCGCCGAAATCGCGCGGCTGCAGGATGAGCTCAGTGCGCACGCCGCCGACTCGGCACTGGCCCACCTCAACGCCCACGCACACCTGCGGGCACAGCCGCTGCACGGTGCGCTGGGACGGGTGCTGCGTGCGTCACTGGCGCTGGCGCGAGCCAGCGATGGGCAATTCGATCCGTCGGTAGGCGGCAGGCTGGTCGCCAAGGGGATGCGACCACGTCCCGCCGGCATCCGCGCCGACCCGCGCGCCAGCTGGCGCGATATCCGCGTGCACGCCGGCTGCGTGCAGTTCCAGCGCCCGCTGTGGCTGGACTTCGGCGGCATCGCCAAGGGGTATGCCGTGGACCGTGCGCTGCGGGTGCTACGGATGCGGGGCGTACGCATTGCCTGCATCTCTGCCGGCGGCGACCTGCGCCTGGCCGGAACCCGCGAAGTGCTGAGCGTGCGCGATCCGCGCGATCCAGGCCGCTCGTGGCCCGTCGCGCAACTGGCCGATGCGGCTGCCGCCACCAGCGCCGGCAGTTTCAGCCGCCGCGCCCGCGACGGCGAACTGTTCGATCCACGCAGCGGCCGCGTGCTCGGCCGGCATTGTTCGGCCACCGTCATTGCGCGCCGCGCGATCTGGGCAGACGCGCTGACCAAGGTGGTGCTGGCCGCGCCGCGCGGAAGCGTGCCGCTGCTGCGGCGCCTGGGTGCCGAGGCGCTGCTGCTGGATGGGCGCGGCGGCCGGCACTACCTGTCCTGAGCGGGCCGCATGCCACGCTGGATGCGACGCCTGGTCTACGCGGTCTTTGGTGTGTGCGCGGGCAGCGGCGTGCTCTGGCTGGTGTATCGCTACGCGGTGCCCTATCGCGATGCATTCGGACCGGCGCCGCATCCGCTGCTGCGGCACTGGCTGGCCCTGCATGGCGCCAGTGCCCTGGGCATGGCGGCGATTCTCGGCCTGCTGTGGCTTCCGCATGTGCGGCCGGGTTGGCGCAACCGCCGCAATCACCGCAGCGGCAGCGTCCTGCTCGCCAGCTTGCTGGTGCTGGCAGCCAGTGGCTGGGGCCTGTACTACCTGGGCAATGAAGGCGTCCGCGCCTGGCTGGCCAGCGCGCATTGGATACTGGGCCTGGGCGTGATCATCGCCCTGCCCTGGCATGTATGGCGCGGGCGTCGGCGCGCGCGCCTCAACCCATCCCCTCGAACGCCAGCTCCATCGCCATCACCAGCGCATCCTCGCGGCCGTTCTGCGCCGGGTAATAACGCGGACGCCGGCCAATCTCGTTGAAGCCTTCGGAGTGATACAGCGCCACGGCCGCGGCGTTGGAAGGACGCACTTCCAGGAACACGCGCCGTGCGCCGCGCTCGCAGGCCAGCCGCACCAGCGCACGCAGCAACAGGCGGCCGTGCCCGCGCGACTGCAGCGCCGGGTCCACGCAGACATTGAGGATATGCGCCTCGTCGGTGGCGAGGCTGAGCATGCCGTAGCCCACCAGGACGCCGTCCTGCTCCAGCACCCGCCCTGGGTAGCCGGCCTGCAGGCAGTCACGGAAGATGCCGCGCGTCCACGGGAACGGATAGGCGCGGCGCTCGACTTCCATCACCGTGTCGATATCTTCTTCGCGCATCGGCCGCAGGCTGGCCGGCGCCGGCGCACTCAGCGCGCTCATGGCCGTGACTTGCCCTGCTTGCGCAATGCGCGCAGCTGCGGCCACAGCGCGCGCTTGGCCCGCGGGTTGGCGCGCAGTTCGGCCAGTGGCCAGGTGCCCATCAGTGTCTGCGTGGCCGGATCATTGGGGTTCAGACCGGAGGCGCGCAGCAGCGCGATCTGCAACCGGTCCGGCATGCCGGGACGGCCACGGCGCGGCGGCGCGCTTGTGGCCTCGGCGGCTTGCACATGATCGCTGCCCGCTGGCATGCGCGTATCCGGCGCCGCGGGCGCCTGGCGCCGGACGGGTGCGCTGTCGACCGCTGCGCGTGGCGCCTCGGCGAGTGCAGCGGCTTGCGGCACGACCGCTTCCACTTCCAGGGTGCGGTCCACGTACACGACATGGCCCAGCGCCTGCAGCCACGACAGCTGTTCGCTCGACCACGGCATGCCGGCCGCATCGCTCATGCCGGCGACTCCGGTGCCTTGCGCCAGCGCCGCCACAGCCACATCACCGGACCGGACAGCGCATAGACCACGCCGATGACGAACAAGGTCCGCGGCGGGTCGATGAACACCACCGCCAGCACGATCGCCATCACCGCCAGTGAGATGAACCGCACGCGGTCCGCGCGCGGCCCCTTGTCGCCGCCCTTGAAGCTCCAGAAACGGATGCGGCTGACCATCAGCAGGGCCGCCAGCAGGGTTACCGCCAGCGCGACGTAGCGCAGTTCGTCGCCGCTCCAGCCGAGGTTGCCATCGGCGAACGCCCAGACGAACGACATCATCAGCCCCGCCGCCGCCGGGCTGGCCAGGCCGATGAACCAGCGCTTGTCGACCACCCCGACCTGGGTATTGAAGCGCGCCAGGCGCAAGGCCGCGCAGGCCGCATACAGGAAGGCCACCGCCCAGCCGACCCGGCCCATGACGTTGCCGTCGAACTTCAGTGCCGACAGCGACCAGTGGTACATCACCAGGGCCGGCGCCATGCCGAAGCTGACCAGGTCAGCCAGCGAGTCGTACTGCACGCCAAAGGCACTGCTCGTGCCGGTCAGGCGCGCCACCCGGCCGTCCAGGCCATCCATCACCGCGGCCACGAACACCGCGATGCTGGCCTGCACGAACTGCCCGTTGGCCGCGGCAATGATCGCGTAGAAGCCGGAAAACAGCCCGGCGGTGGTGAACAGGTTCGGCAGCAGGTAGATGGTGCGCGAACGCGGCGGGGGTCGGGTTTCTTCCATCCGTGCAGTTTAGAGGGAGTCGGCAGCCAGGGCGAACTGGCCGCGTCATGCGTGCGGCCGGGCCCGGCCTGGAGCGAGGCGACTTGTCAGTGACGCCCGCCAGTGCTGCAATCGGCCCCGGGGATTCACCCTGGGGAAAGACCATCATGCGATTGACCACCGGCCTGTGGGGCCTGCTACTGCTGGCCGGGACCGCCGGCGCCGCGGACCTTTACAAGTGGAAGGACGCCAACGGCGTCACCCATTATTCCGAGCGCCCGCCCAGCGGCCAGAAGTACGAAGCCCGGCGCATCGACAACCGCGGCGACCTGGCCGTGGAGGAAACCGACGCGGCCACGCCGGCCGAGCCGCCGCGCTGCACCCAGGCCCGGCAGAACCTGCAGGCGCTGAGCAGCGACCGCCCGGTCATGCAGGACACCGACGGCGACGGCAAGCCCGACGCCAAGCTCGACGACAGCCAGCGCGAGGTACAGCGCAACCTCGCCGATGCGGCGGTGAAGGCGTACTGCCCGGCCGCCGGCAACTGAGGCAATACCGACGCCAAGGGGGGCCTGCGCCACGGCGCAGTCCCTTTCGGCGGCGCGGGCAGGCAAAATAGCGCCTTTCCGCTCCTGCGAACCCGCCGATGCGCCTGTCCCAGTTCCACCTGCACACCACCAAGGAAACCCCGGCCGACGCCGAGCTGGTCAGCCACCAGCTGATGCTGCGCGCCGGCATGATCCGCAAGCTGGCCGCGGGCCTGTACACCTGGTCGCCGCTGGGCCTGCGGGTGTTGCGCAAGGTCGAGAACGTGGTGCGCGAGGAAATGAACCGCGCCGGTGCGGTGGAACTGCTGCTGCCGACCATCCAGCCGCGCGAGCTGTGGGAAGAAAGCGGGCGCTGGGAGAAGTTCGGTGCCCAGCTGCTGAAGATCAAGGACCGCAAGCAGGCCGACTACTGCTATTCGCCGACCGCCGAAGAGGCGATCACCGACTATGCGCGCCAGGAACTGAGCAGCTACAAGCAGCTGCCGGTGAACTTCTATCAGATCCAGACCAAGTTCCGCGACGAGATCCGCCCGCGCTTCGGCGTGATGCGCGCGCGCGAATTCCTGATGAAGGACGCCTACTCCTTCCATCTCACGGACGCCGACCTGGTGCGCGAGTACGAGAACATGAAGGCGGCCTACGTGCGCGTGTTCACCCGGCTGGGCCTGGAATTCCGTGCGGTACAGGCCGACTCCGGCGCCATTGGCGGCGACGCCTCGCAGGAATTCCACGTGATTGCCGAGTCCGGCGAGGATGCATTGGCCTTCTCCACCGGTTCGGACTACGCCGCCAACGTCGAGGCCGCCGTGGCCGCCGAACCGGCGCCGCGCCCGGCCGCCAGCGAAACGCTGCGCAAGATCGACACGCCCACGCAGAAGACCTGCGAGGACGTGGCCGCACTGATGGGCATCGCGCTGCAGCGCACGGTCAAGTCGGTGGCGGTGGTGAGCGAGGATGGCGCCTTCGTGCTGGTGCTGGTGCGCGGCGACCACGCGGTCAACGAGATCAAACTGGGCAAGGTCGCCGGCCTGGCCGGTTATCGCATGGCCAACGAGGGCGAGATTGCCGAACACCTGGGCAGCGAGCCCGGCTTCCTCGGCCCGCTCAATCCGCGCAAGCCGATCCGTGTGGTCGCCGACCGCGAGGTAGCGGCGATGGCGGACTTCGTCGTCGGCGCCAATGAGGCTGGCTTCCATCTCGCCGGCGTGAACTGGGGTCGCGACCTGGCCGAGCCGGAAACCGTCGCCGATATCCGCAACGTGGTCGACGGCGACCGTGCCGCTGACGGCGGACAGATCCGCATTGGCCGCGGCATCGAAGTGGGCCATGTGTTCCAGCTGGGCTCCAAGTATGCGCAGGCCCTGGGCGCCACCGTGCTCGACGAAAACGGCAAGGCCGCCACGCTGAGCATGGGCTGCTACGGCATTGGCGTTTCGCGCATCGTCGCCGCGGCCATCGAGCAGAACCACGACGCGGCCGGCATTATCTGGCCGGCGCCGATGGCGCCGTGGCAGGTCGCGGTGTGCGTGATCAACCCGAAGAATGATGCCGGCGTGGCGCAAGCGGCGCAGGCACTGCTCGACGAGCTCCTGGCCGCGGGCCTGGATGCGGTGCTCGACGACCGTGGCCTGCGCCCGGGCGCAATGTTCGCCGACATCGAGCTGATCGGCATTCCGCACCGGGTCGTCGTCTCCGAGCGCGGCCTGGCGGCCGGCACGTTTGAATATCGCGCACGCAATGCGGACGCGGCGGAAAACCTTGACCGCGCCACGCTGCTTTCGCGTCTGCAAGGCTGATTCCGGTTCAATCCGAACCCAACGGTAATCCCCGGAAATATGTCAGGAAAATCCGCCCGATATTCGGGCGGATTTGTAAACCGACATATTCAGACTTTATGATCGGCCCAGGGCCACGGATCGGCTACTTTCCCTTCCCAGCTCTGGAGTCGCGATGTCCATCGATCTCACCGGCCTGTCGGCCAAACAGCTTGACGCACTGATCAAGAACGCGAAGAAGCGGCAGAGCATCGTCGCCAAGCGCACGCCCATCGCCAAGGTTCGCGCGCAGCTGACGCGCCTGGCCAAGGCCGAGGGCTATACCGTCGAAGAACTGTTTGGCGGCGCGGCAGCGCCGGCCGCCGGCCGCGGCAAGGCCGCCAAGACTTCCTCCCGCGCCGGGCGCAAGCTGGGCAAGGTGCCGCCCAAGTACCGCAATCCGGCCAACGCCAAGGAAACCTGGACCGGCCGCGGCAAGCAGCCACGCTGGATGGCCGAGCTGACCAGCAAGGGCAAGAAGGTCGAGGATTTCCTGATCAAGAAGAAGTAAGCGCGCCGGACCCACCGGCGGCAAACACGAAAACGCCGGCCTTGGCCGGCGTTTTCATTTCACGCCACCGCGCTCACAGATTCTTGCGCGCCGGCACCAGCAGGTTGCCGAACAGCAGGCCCGCCACCAGCGCCATCACGATATTGGTCACCGCCAGCAGCGCGGCCTGGCCCACGTCCACGTTCTGCTGCTGCACCAGGTTGAGAAAGCCGCGCAGGCTGGTGCTGCCGGGCACCAGCATGATGATGCCCGGCAGGCGGATCAGCGCGCCGGGCTTCTGGATCGTGCGGCCGAACAGGTTGCCCGCCGCGGTCAGCGTCATCGCCGAAGCAAAGACGCCCGCTGGGCTCCCCCACTCCTGGCCCGCATAACGCGCGATCACATAGCCGGCAATGGCCGCGGCCATCACCCAGCCATAGTCGCGCCGGTGCGCCTTGAACAGCACTGCAAACGCATACGCCGCCACCAGCAGCGAGGCCCATTCCACCCACGAAGCCTGCGGCCGCGCCGCGCGCACCTGCGGTTCCAGGCCCAGGTACTGGGTCAGCGTCACCGCGATCACCGCGCCCACGGTCAGCTTGAGCACGGTGGTCACCGCGCCGGCCAGCCGTGCCGTGCCCGACACCCAATGCTGGCTGGCCAGTTCATTGACCGCATTGGTCAGCGCCATGCCGGGCAGCAGCACCACCAGCGAGGCGATGATGACCGTATTGAGATTGAGCGAACCGACCAGCGAGGCCACCACCGTGGCGACGAATCCGGCCAGCAGCGCGGCCAGCGCGTCGCCGGCTTCCTTGGTCGCCGCGCGGCGGTCGGTGTACTGGGTCAGCACGCCGATCAGCAGGCCGATTACGCCGGCGGTGGCGATGTCCAGCCAAGGCAGTTTCCACAGGCCGGCCACGCTGGCCGCGGCCAGGCCGAAGGCAAACACCTGCATCGCCCTGCCGCGCCCGTCCACCTCGCGGTCGAGCCGGCGCAGGGCGGTATGGCCCTGGGCGATGCTCATGCGGCCGCTGGCCACGCTGTCGGCGATGTAGTCGGCCACGCTGAGCTTGTACAGGTCGTTCTCGCCCGGCGCCAGGCGGATCACGCGGGTGATGTCGCTGGAGCCGATGGCCTTGCTCGGGTCGCTGAAACTGAGGATCACCCCGGTCGGGTTGGACCAAGGTTCGCAGTCCAGGTCCAGCTGCTGCGAAAGCGCGATCAACGCCGCCTCCAGTCTTTGCGCGGTCGTACCGTAGCTGTGCAGGCGGCTGGCGATTTCCGCAACGAAGGCCACGCGCTGCGCGTAGCTGGCACTGGTGGCGGGTGGTGCAGGCGAGGCAACGGACATTCGGCGGTGTCGGAAAGGCGGGAGGCCGCGCGGGAATGCCGGCAGGTGCTGCAAGTGTATGTCCAGGCCGTTGCCGGCTGTAAACCGGCAACCGGCGCGCACACGTCGCCCGATGCCGATACGCGCCCGACACGTGCCCATGTATGCTGGCGCACGGATGCGCGACCAAAACCCCCTCCAGCCGCCGACATTCGCCCGGGACGACCGCGACCCCGGTCGCATCCGGCTGGGCGGCAGCTGGGTGCTGGACACCGCGGTGCGCGCCGCCGAACTGCTGCAGGCCTTGCCCAAGGAGCCGTGCCGCATCGACGCCAGCGGCATCGCGCAGCTGGATTCGGCCGGCGTGCTGCAGCTGCTGCGCTTCGCCCGCCGCGCCGGCCTGGCCGATGACGCCATCGACTTTCGCGAGGACCACCGCGCCCTGGTCTGCACCATCGAGGAACTCGAGGATGACCGCCCGCGCCCGCGCCGCGACTACGGCTTTGCCGCCGCGCTGGAGCGCCTGGGCCGGGCCGTGCACACCACCGGCAAGGACATCGTGCAGCTCGCCAGTTTCCTCGGCGAGAACCTGGTCAAGCTCGCGCGCCTGATCCGCGAGCCGCGCCGCTTCCGCCTGACCGCCACGGTCAGCCACATGGAACAGGTCGGCCTGGACGCGGTACCGCTGGTGGTGCTGCTGTCCTATCTGGTCGGCGCGGTGATCGCCTTCCTCGGTTCGACGATCCTGCGCGACTTCGGCGCCGAGATCTACGTGGTCGAACTGGTGAGCATCGCCTTCCTGCGCGAGTTCGCGGTGCTGCTGACCGCCATCGTGCTGGCCGGGCGCACCGCCAGCGCGTTCACCGCGCAGATCGGCGCGATGAAGTCGCGCGAGGAAGTCGACGCGATTCAGACCCTGGGCCTGGACCCGATCGACCTGCTGGTGATCCCGCGGCTGATCGCGCTGCTGCTGATGCTGCCGCTGCTCACCTTCATCGCGATGATCGCCGGCCTGGCCGGCGGCGTCACCGTCGGCGCCTTCGACCTGGGCATCCCGCCGCAGATGTATCTGGCGCGCATGCACGAGACCATCCAGGTGCGGCACTTCCTGGTGGGCCTGTCCAAGGCGCCGGTGTTCGCGCTGGTGATCGCGCTGATCGGCTGCCTGGAGGGCCTGAAGGTAACCGGCACCGCGCAGTCGGTCGGCGAGCGCACCACCTCCAGCGTGGTGCAGACGATCTCGCTGGTGATCATCCTCGACGCAGTGGCCGCGCTGTGGTTCATGAAGGTGGGCTGGTGATGGCGCTCGCGCAGGCTGGCAATGGCACGACGGACGCGGCCTCGCCGGAGATCGCCATTTCCGTGCGCGGGCTGGTCAATCGTTTCGGCAGCCAGGTGGTCCATGAGGACCTGGACCTGGACGTGCGCCGAGGCGAAATTCTCGGCGTGGTCGGCGGCTCGGGCACGGGCAAGTCGGTATTGATGCGCAGCATCCTCGGCCTGCGCCGGCCCGATGCCGGGCAGATCGAGGTGCTCGGCGCCGACCCGACTTCGGACGATGCCGCCGACCGCGACCACATCACCCGCAACACCGGCGTGCTGTTCCAGGATGGCGCGCTGTTTTCCTCGCTGACCGTGGGCGAGAACGTGCAGGTGCCGCTCAAGGAGCGCCACCGCGAATTCCCCGAGCGCTGGTACTACGAACTGGCGCTGCTGAAGATCAAGCTGGCCGGGTTGCCCGCCGACGCGCTGGACAAGCTGCCGTCGCAATTGTCCGGCGGCATGCGCAAGCGCGCTGGCCTGGCCCGCGCGCTGGCGCTGGACCCGCCGCTACTGTTCCTGGACGAACCCACGGCCGGCCTGGACCCGATCGGCGCGGCAGCGTTCGACCGGCTGATCCGGACCCTGCAACAGGCGCTGGGCCTGACCGTGTTCCTGATCACCCATGACCTGGACACGCTGTACGCCATCTGCGACCGCGTTGCGGTGGTGGCTGACCGCAAGATCATCGCCAACGCACCACTGGCCGAGATCGAGCGCATCGACCACCCCTGGGTGCAGGAATATTTCCACGGCCCTCGCGCGCGCGCCGCGCGTGAGGCAAAGAACGTATCGAGCGAGACCGCCTGATGGAAACCAAAGCCAACTACGTACTGATCGGCGCGTTCACCATCGTCGCCGGGCTCGCCCTGCTGCTGTTCGGCCTGTGGGCGGCCAAGTATTCCTCCGACCGCACCTGGACGTACTACCGCGTGGTCTTCCGCGAGGCGGTCACCGGCCTGTCGGTGGGCAGCCCGGTGCAGTACAACGGCATCGCGGTCGGCTCGATCACCGAACTCACGCTGGCTCCGGACGACCCGCGGCAGGTGGTGGCGCGCGTGCGCCTGAACTCGACCACGCCGATCAAGGTCGATACCCGCGCCAAGCTGGCCATCACCAGCCTGACCGGTCCGTCGATCATCCAGCTCAGTGGCGGCACGCCCGAATCGCCGGCACTGACCTCGGTGGACAAGAGCGACGCGCCGGTGATCCAGACCACGCCGTCGGCCCTGCAGAACATCACCGACACCGCCAACCGCATCGTCGAACGTCTGGACCAGGTGCTCAGCGACCGCAACGTCGCCAGTATCTCGACCACGCTGCAGAACCTGGAAAAACTCAGCAACTCGATCAGCAACCGCGACGAAGGCGTACAGGCACTGTTGATCAGCGCGCGCGATGCCGCGCGCAAGCTCGACACCACCCTGACCACCACCAACAACACCGTGCACCGCCTGGACCAGAACCTGGTGCAGCAGCTGCCGCCGATCCTGGACAAGCTCGATTCGACCCTGAGCCAGCTCGACTCCGCCGCGACCAACGCCAACGGCATCCTTGGCGACAACCGTGCGGCCATCAACAGCTTCGCCAACGACGGACTCGCGCAGCTCGGCCCGACCCTGTCGGAACTGCGCAGCCTGACCCGCGACCTGCGCCGGATCAGTGACCGGCTGGAGAACAACCCCGCGCGCTACCTGCTCGGCCGCGACGCACCCAAGGAGTACCAACCC
>Ga0196970_1001406_pt1 | contig 16489 bp, 14 predicted proteins | sample S1v_513CmetaG_FD_148672 | JGI IMG/M metagenome (GOLD analysis project Ga0196970, IMG submission 148672) | Soil microbial communities from Anza Borrego desert, Southern California, United States - S1+v_5-13C | ecosystem: Environmental > Terrestrial > Soil > Desert | place: USA: California...
GAAACTGTACCTTTTGCAATATTAGACGCTTGCAGTAACTCAGGTCTCTTTGTTTTAGTATCGTAGAAGAAAAGGTTCATGGGCCCCGTAGGAAGCTCATTGACCTTTATGGGAACATTCAGATTAGGCGATGGCCGGTTGGAAAGGAAAAGAATTCCCCGCCGGGAGCCGCCACTTACAAACCATGGCTGGATCTCATCCCATGCATCTTTGGTGATGGGTGTGATACGTGAGCCGCGGATGGTGAACTGGTAGAGATCTGTCTGACTCTTCTTTATAGCGGAGAATACGAGCTTATCATCTTCTTCCATGAAGGACATTCCCTGCACCCTGTCGAAGCGGTTGTTTGGCACTACATGATCTTCCAGTCTTGCCTTTAGCGAGTTATAGATACGAAGCCGTGTCTGGCGTCCTCTCTTGTACAATATAGCAAGCTTATATCCATTGTTGGACCATGCAAGCAAGGGGTAGTCAGGGTCTGGTGTTTCATTATAATCCTTGGCGCCTCCCGATACTATTACTGATTTGGTTTGCTCGTCCTTTGTGCGCTGGATGATCACCTGGAACTCCCCTTCCTTCCATTTCACGTAAGCAACATCAAACCCTCTCGGGGAAACGCGAATATTACGTATTTCTGAGTTGTCCTTTGGAACATCTATTTCCAGTATTGGTTTGTTGTTATTGCTATCGGGATGCTCCTGCGCAATAGCATCACCGGCATATACATTGTTATAAAACTGAATGACCGAATCGTACGTCTGCTTTACCGACTGCCCCAGTGTGAGTTTGATGCCCTGGTTCAGGCTGCTCTTTAGCTGCATCGCATAAAGCAGATTCTTTATGTTTCCTTCTCCATATTTCTCTGATATATACTTCCAGAAAGCCTTACCTGCCAGCTCCGGCTCCTTTTCAGCCAGTTCATAAAATCCCCAGTCGGGGTGGGCCTGCAGCAGGTTCTTCCAATTTGTTTCGCTGGTTGCGTCCCACCCATCCACTAAATAGGCGATAAAGCCGTTGGTGGTCCAGGCTGGCAAGTTTAGCAGCACAGCATTCTTAACTACTTCCCGGAAGCTGTCACCAAACAGCAGACGTTCCATTACCACCCGGCTCATGCCTGCTCGTAGCTGCCTTCTTACATCTGTATGCACGCCGGTAAAGTAAACTACTAGCCTGTCACCTACAATATCTACTGTGCCTGCTGGTATGTCCTGAAGCTGTGAATCGTACTTCCTGCCAATGTTGGTCTGGCGGTATTCGTCGTAGTTGTTGTAAAGAATGATATTAAACCGGTGCGGAAACTTTCCCCCCATCTTCTGCTCTACTACTCTGATATCCTTTTCTGCCTGCTCGGCTACATAGCGAGCTAGTTGTCTGCCTGCTGCATCGTAATGATATATTCTGAAGTGCTCCGTATCAAAGATGCGCCAGTCATATTTTCTTGTCTGGACCCTGTTCTGGCCAAAGGTTTCCAGGTAGGTTTGTGCCTCTACCTTCGGTGCAGGGGCCAAAAGACTACCCAGCAACAATGCAGCAGCCAGGGTTTTAATCTTAACATTCAACTTCATACTTGTAAATTGCTCTAATTCCGTGCAGTAAATATCATCCTATGGCAAATCCTTCGGCTCTATGGTATGTGATACGTTTACAACCTAAATTACAGAAAAATTGCCATTCAGGATGTTGCAGATAGAAACTTTCACATTTAATGCCTTTCAGGAAAACACCTATGTCATTATGAACGAATCAAAGGACTGTTGGATTGTTGATCCAGGGATGTATGACAATTCTGAGACAAACAGCTTCTTCTCTTTTATTGAAGAAAACCAGCTAAAGCCAAAAGCCGTTATTAATACGCATACACACCTTGACCATATCTTTGGTGTGCAGGCTTGTAAGGACAAGTATAGCATCCCGTTTCTGATTCATCAAAAAGATCAGCCGGTGCTAAATGGCGCGACAGGTTCTGCAATGTTGTTCGGATTTGAATTTAAACCTATCCCCGTTGCAGATAACTACATCAACGAAGCCGAGCCGCTCCAACTCGGCAGTGAACAAGTAGATATAAAGCTTTCACCGGGACACTCACCGGGCAGTGTTATGTTTTATTATGAAGCAGGCGGCTGGCTTATTGGCGGCGATGTCTTGTTTCACGGCAGTATCGGAAGAACAGACCTTCCAGGCGGCAGCTTTGAAGTACTGATACAGAGCATTAAAACCCAGGTATTTACCCTTCCTGATGAAACAGTGGTGCTATCAGGCCATGGTCCTCAGACAACAATCGCGAATGAAAGGCAGTACAATCCGTTCCTGCAACACATTTAACTGACTTTTTACAGCAGCTTTTATTAAGGCATGATAATTTTGCTCTCATAAATAAATATTGTTATGAGAACGGTTCTTCTACTAGTATTTAGTTTATCGGTCTTGATGTCCTCACCAGGGTTTGCACAAAGGAACCCAGGAAAAACGCTTCGGGAAACAATAATAATCAAACGGTCAGGAGATAATGCTACCACTATCGATATCTCAGATAACGGTATTTATGTAAACGGTGAGCGGGTGGCGACAAGAGAGGAAGTAAATAACAAGAATATGACCAAGAGGATCATTATTGAAGACGAAACTTCACGGTCGTCAGGTACAAGGTCCTACGAAGACTACTATAACTCGGGTGGAACAAATGACAACACTGGAAGACGTGCTCTGCTCGGAGTCTATTCCGCGCCTAGCCGGTATAATGACGGGGCTCGCATTCAAAGTCTCACCCCTAACAGCCCCGCAGAGAAAGGAGGGTTACGTGCAGGCGATGTAATAACCAGGGTTGACACGGCAAAGGTCTATTCAGCAGAAGATCTGACCAGGATAATCATGAGGTATAACCCTGGTGATCGTGTGACAGTTAGCTACAGCCGAAATGGCCGCGACCGTCAGACAACCGTCCGGCTTGGTGAAACACCGGCTGATGGATGGTCCCGACTTTATGAAAATGATTCCTGGCTACCTCCGATTCCGGAGCCATTCATTGACCGGGAGGAGTCTACTGACCGCCCAAAGCTGGGTATATCAGTTGAGGAACTTGCTGACGAAAAAGGAGTACGAATACTGGATATACGCCCAAACACTCCCGCGGAAAAGGCAGGGTTGAAAGAAGATGATGTGATTACTTCAATTGACGGAATGAGAGTCGGCAACCTAGACGACCTTCAGCGGATAGTTGGGAACCTCAGAGCGGGTAACGGTATCCGCTTGCAAATCATACGTGGCAATGACCGAATTAGTAAGATGGTCAATATCCCGAAACCGAAAGAAGTACGAGACTTCTAATACTCGACCCGCCTGTATGGCGGGTTATTTCTTATATAATACCAATTCGTTCTTCTCAAGGATTGGTACAATGTGGTGCAGGTTGGGTGTAGTACAGTATTCCATATCCCTTACCAGTCCAAAGTTTGAGAGCCGCTTATAGTGGGAACCGTCCTTCAGGAAGTCAAAATACTTGCCCTTTGATTGCTCATGGAGGCGCTGTGCTGCGCAGGCACTATCACAATTGATGGAAAAATACTGACCAATCTTATTGACTACTGCTCCTGCAAACAATGTATCCTCCAAATTGAAACGGTCTTTCCACGCTGCGCAACCTAGCAGCACATCTTTCTTCTGCTCAATAAGAAACTGACACAGCGCATCAAGATTGAGAAACGAACCTATCACTATTGCGTTGGCGTCCTGCACCATATGCAACAACCTAGTGCCGTTGGTAGTTGTTAGCACTAGTGTTTTTCCCTCAACGAATGTTCTGGGATATTCAAGAGGTGAGTTCCCATATTCAAGTCCGGCAGCTACTTTGCCATCACGCTCACCAGCTGTAAGACTATTCTCAGTCTGTTTTCCTATCGCAATGCACTCCTCTACACTTGCAACAGGTATCACACATTTTGCTCCGTTGTCCAAAGCTGCGGTGATAGTAGATGTTGCTCTAAATATATCAATAATTACAACAATTCGGTTTCTGGTATCAAAAAGGTGAAGTAAAGCAGGGGAAAAACACACTTCAAGCGTTGGTAAACTACGTTCTGACATCCTAATCATTTAATCCGCTGCAAGATAAATACTTCAATCTAAGGGATAAAAAAACGCCACGAAGTTGTCGTGGCGCTCTTAACTAACTTATGTGATTAATACACCCACATGTCATGCTCTTTATTAAAGATCTGCTCACTTACACGCTGACCTTCATAAAGTGCATCTGTGCCTTGAAGGCCCATTTGGCTAAATGTATTATCGAAAGGATTGCTTACTTTAATAATGTAGCTAGCGAAATACCTGTTCTCAAAGTACTCGTCCCATGTCATCCTTGCCACATCGTTCTCAGGATTGAAGACCTCATACTGCGCCAGAAGATCACGCATCTCAGGATACCATATCCAGAACATTGGAGCTGACGCACGGAATGTACCGTCATCATTGTACCTATCCAGCAATGGTGCCAATCCGACTATCCTTACTACCATACGGCCAAGGTTTCTGTCGAAAATCCAATCCTCTTTTATACGGAACTTGGTAACGGCATCAGGGTTAAAGTCTCTCTTAATAATCTTAATTGTGATCTGCCCGGTTATTGGATCTTCAACTGGGATAGAATCAGGCTTACCTGTAAGCATCTCCATTATCTGGTCCTTACTCAATGCAGATGTAAAACGATCATCAGCGGTAGAATAACCCTTAATCTTTCCCTTTTTTATTGCATCAATCAGAATTTCAATGAACATACCGCCTCCGGTATTCTCATCACCAGGGTAACGGAATGCCATATTCTGCTTCTGTCTGGTGTCTATTTCGCGCCAAACCCTCTTCTTCCACATTACATCGGCTTCACGTACTGGTTGCCACTGTAATGGTTGATTGATGTGTGGAGTACGGTCATAAACGCCATCTTTTACCAGCGACGGCTGCCAGTCAGTAGTAACAGCCTCGCCAGCAGGAGTCTGTGTCTGCGCCTGATCCATGATATTTGGATTGGTTTGAGCACATGCAATTCCTCCAACAAAAACAAGCACTGAAGAAGCTGCCAATCTGTATAATTTTAGGATATTCATGATCCTGGACGGTTTGCTAAGTTAATTAATTAAGAGTTAATACTATATTGTTCAAAGTACGGGTACGGCCATCAGGACCTCTCGCCTTAATGTTTTCAATGAAGACCCTATCGCCGGCTTTAGCTTGTGTAGACTGATAAGTCATCACCTGGTTATTGCCTGAGAACAAAGCACCATTTACATTGAACGGTCCCTGGTACTCGCCTCTCTTCGGTAACCAGCTTGCCTCAAAGCTAACAACCTGGAATCTTGCTGCAAAATCAAAGTTCTCCAAAACTGCAGGTATACCACTCTGTGCTCTGAATACAGCCGCATTAACCGTACCTCCTGTCTTACCTGCAACTTTTGCAATTGGGTCAGGAATTGTCTTTACGCGAACTTCCATACCACCAACATTCTTAGGACCACTTTCTGTTTTAGCAAGAATAGATGCCTGAACAGTTCCAGGCTTTGTCACCATCACTTCATACTTACCGTTGGCAGTTTTAGTAATAGTTGCATCGGGAATGTTCACTGATATATCTTCAATAGAATAACCAGCTGCACTCACTGTTATGGGATTTGGCACACCAATATAGAACACGTTCATCTTATCAAGCTGGATAGAAGCACCGGTAGAACCCACCATAAATTGGAAAGTGTAATCCTTGGTTTCCTTCCTTCCTCCCATATCAATACTTACGTTACCTCTTACAGTTTGTAAACCGACTCCAGACGCTGTAGTCTCCCAGTAGGCAACACCATTTTCAACTTTCGACACCCGGCCACTGCTCGCAGACACAGTCGGATTAACTGACTTATTGTATGCAGCCAACAGGATCTTAGCTTCAACCTTTTGACCAGCAAGCGCATAGCTCGTGGTCGGTACAGCTATAGCCTCAAAGGCATCAAACTTGTACACGATATCTCCAGCTTCCTTTGCAAGTTGGTTCAAAACCAATGCTTCACTGTTTCTTACGTCATTTTGAAATTTAGAGAACAGGGTCACCGCTGCCATTACAGGCATGCTCTGAAAATTACCAACCTTCCAGTCAGCCTGTGGATTATTGTCAGACTTTTCAGGATTAATGATGTTTATCGGAAGCTGACTTGCAATTGCCTGTCGGTCTTCCTCACGGATAGTATTCACGAAAGTCTCACGGATATCTACAATACGCTGCTTTACTGAATCACCTCCCTTCTTCTCAACAAGCAGAAAAGTGGTGGCGTCGATATCGTCTTCCCTCTTGATCTCCTTCTTTTCAGGATCATCATAGCCACCAGCCTGAGCGATAATCCTATCCTTCCAGTTCTCAAGATACCTAACCATGTCATCTGCCGCAGCCTTCACCTGCTTTGCTTTCTCGTTATAAGCGCGGATACGGTCACGAGTTACAGGGTCGTCCTCCTGGGCCTGAAAGTTCTCATATATTTTACTATTCTTATCCTCAATGGAAGCGTTTGATGAAATGATGCTTCTATTGATTGTCTTAAACGCGTGCAAGATTTCGGATGATACGTTTAAAGCAAGCATGGCGGTCAACACCAGATACATCAGGTTGATCATCAGCTGCCGAGGCTCTTTAGGTAGAGACATCCTGTTATTTATTTACTTTGGTTATAACTTAATTTCTATCTTCTTCAAAAACATCCCAGCCTACCTGCCCTGCATTGCAGACAACATATTACCATATACCTGGTTCAATGTAGTAAGGTTCTTAGACAACAAAGCAATTTGCTCCTTTGCTGCCTGAGCATCTGATGCACTAGACGCCATAGCATCAGATGCACTTACCAGATTACTGTAGAATTTATTCATAGCCTTCAGGTGATTGTTTGCATCCTGGAGCTCCACTTCATATATCTGGTTCAATGATCCCAGATTCTTTGAAAGCACCTGTACTTGCTGGTGGAACTTAGTAGTATCCTCAGCAGCATTGTTGAAAGAGCTCATTGTCTGAGCAGCTCCCTGGAAAGTATTCCTCATCTCTCCCAGTGCGCCAGCTGCCTCACGTGCACTCTTAGAGTACTCATTAGTTGCAGATGTAACTTCTGAAATATCCTTTACCTGCTCAACTACCTGTCCGAACCTTTGGAAGTTCTGGTTCAGCTTGCTAAGGTTTGCGGGAGTTATCTGAGCGTCCTCAAGCATTTGATCCAGAGTTCTTGAAGATGAAGCTTTCAGCTTATTATCTGGCTTTCCGCCTTTACGGTAAGCCTCTACGTGTGGGTTCTCATCCAGATTCGGATAATAACGCTCCCAGTAGTAGTCTTTATGCGGTGGCAACACACCAAGCATCGCGAAGATCAACGCTTCCGTCAACATTCCCACTGTCAGCATGATACCCGCACCTGGCCAGTGCTGGATCTTAAAAAGAGCACCTAACAACACAATAGAAGCACCCAAACCAATGATGAAGTTTTTGATATACTTACCCTGTTTGGTCTCGAAAAACAGCGCGATTGAATTCATGTTATTTATTTATTTTCTATTTCGTTTGATAATGAGTATTCTGATTTTTATCTTCTTGTTGGTGCGTTGGTAAGCGCTGGTGCAATCTCCTGGTAAATACAACGGAATCCAAGGTAAGGCTTAGCAGTATCTGCATATTCCCAATCCCGTGTTCCAACCTGCAGGTAGTATGCTACATCTCTCCAGCTACCACCACGAACTACCTTACGACGCATCCACTGAGGATCATTCTCGCGCAATGTATAGGCAACCTCAGGATTCACATCAGCAACCGCAGAATAAGCCGTTCCGAAGTAAGAAGAAGATGTCCACTCACTAACGTTACCAGACATGTTATAAAGACCGTAGTCATTTGGCCAGTAACGATCAACAGGAACTGTGTAAAGACCTCCGTCAGCTGCGTAGTTACCGCGCTGAGGCTTAAAGTTTGCTAAATAACAGCCTTTCTTGTTTAGCAAATATGGACCTCCCCAGGGATAAGGAGATTCATTACGACCACCACGTGCTGCCCACTCCCACTGCATCTCATTAGGTAAACGGAATTCACCTTCAAAATATTGTCTTGCTCTTTCCCTCTCGCCTCTCCACAGGTTAGTACGCCAGTTACAGAACGCCTGAGCCTGGAAGAAGTTAACACCCACTACCGGATAGTTGTTGAAGGCAGGGAACCAATTATACTGCATTGCAATCGGCTCATTGTATGAGTAGGAGAACTGGCGCATCCATACTGTCGTATCGGGATATGCAGGCACATCATATTTGCGGATAAAGTTCGTACGTGGCTGCGTAGGGTTCCTTACAGCTTCGTCATAGTCGAAAGTTTCGTAGTGATAAACAAGCTTGCTGTTATCATACTCCCTTTTACCCCAGCCGCTCTGCTCTGCCGGTATGTATAGATTCATTAACTGATCCTGAACATCCTGATCGTTATAGTTGATCCTCTTTCTGAAATCTACCCGCTGTGCACCATTTGGATCATCTACAAAATCTCCTAGCTGAACATGTGCGATAGAGTCCCGAACCCAATTAGTGAACTGACGATACTCCGCATTTGAAATTTCGGTAGCATCCATGTAGTAACCAGTCATCTGAACAGTCCGCAGCATCGCATCATTCCTTCCGCGAACATCCTCGTCACTAGCGCCCATCTTCAAAACCCCAGAGGGAACATACACCATGCCAAGCGGTACAGGCGCCTTATAGTTCAGTTGCGTAGGACTCCCCACTAACTGACCTCCGGTACCCGATTGTCCGCAGCTTGCAGCCAGTGCTATCAATGCTACAGCCGAGATCTTCAGCGAAATTTGTTTCATACTACTGTTGTTATTGTTTTGCGATTAGGCAAATAAAGTAAAATTTTTGGCTCGAAGTATTTTGTTCCTCCGAAACCGGCACACAATATTTAAAGATTTTTCCAAAAATGCAAGCCCTACAAAAAATTTTGTTAAGAAAGTCAACGTGTTATCTTCTGTGAAAACTTGATTAGTAAAAAAGCTATGCAATAGGTTGTAGCAGTTGTAAACTCTCCTCAACTCGCCGCACAGGCGGTAAGCATGCCTGACGAGTACAAACAAATATAAGAGATTCCCCCAAGAAATTTTTTTCTTTTAAAACGCCGATATCAGATATTTCTTTTTGCGAAGTGACGAGGTAGCACTCAGGCAAATACTTGCTCCGCAGCGCTTGTGCCATGCTCTCTGCTTCATCTCCCGTGCACACTATGGTCTTTGGTTCCTTGCTATAACGTTGAAGCAGCATCCCCCAGTATGCAAAGGAGTAGGTATACCTAGTGGCCGTATCCGCGGTCTGCATTAGCATGTATTCAGCCTGTTCCAACCACTCGCTTCTTTCCATGATCATACCCAGCAGCAGCAGGTTGTGGGCCATCACAGCATTGGCACTGGGCGTTGCTCCATCATATAGGTCCACTTTACGCACGGGTATATCTTTCTGCTGCTCCGAGGTGTAATAGAAGAAGCTTCCGCTCTCATGAATGTATTCTCTTTGAACTTCCTCACAAAGTTCAGCCGCGAGTTTTATCCAGTCCGTTTTGGCGCCGGCAGATGCCAGCTGCAGCAGCGCCTGCATCAGGTAGGCATAGTCGTCCAGGTTAGCTCCTATCCTCGCTTTCCCTTGTTTCCACACATGTTTCAGTCCGTCCTCCTTTCTAAAGCTTTCCACCAGCAGTTGCATGTGTGCCTCGGCTCGGTCCAGGTATTCCTGCTTTTCCAGTACCACGCCTGCTCTTGTAAGGGCCAGGTTCATCAAGGCGTTCCACGACAGCAGACTTTTGTCGTCTGTAATAGGCCTTATTCGTTTTTCTCTTTCTGCGAAGATCTTCTGCTTTGCGGCCGCCAACCTATTCCAGCCCTCTTCCACAGAGAGCCCGTATTGTTCAGCTACTTCCTTCATCTCGCGCCTCACGTGCAGTATGTTCGTGTGCTCCCAGTTGCCCTGTTCTTCCACTCCGTAGTAGGCTGCAATGATGTCCTCTTCATCGCCAAATGTTGTCTTCCACTCTTCCCAGGTCCAGGTATAGTATTTCCCTTCCACTCCTTCACTGTCGGCATCCAGGGCACTGTAATAAATCCCGCTTTCGTCCATCAGCTCCCGCTCTGCAAATGCAATGGTCTCCTCCACTACCTGACGGTACCTTTCGTTCCGGGTAAGCTGGTAAGCGTCGCACAATGCGAACACCAGAAGTGCGTTGTCGTAAAGCATTTTCTCGAAGTGTGGCGCCAGCCATTGGGCATCGGTGGAGTACCTGGCAAAGCCTCCTCCCACCCGGTCGTAAATGCCGCCATTTATCATACAGTCCAGGCTGTGCAAGGCATGTTGCAGGGCGTCCTTGTCTCCCGTGTAGTGGTGGTGTTCCAGCAGGTAGGTTATCGCCATCGTGCCGGGGAATTTCGGAGCCTTCCCAAAGCCTCCCCACTCCCGGTCTGCCTGCTTCAGCAGGTTCTCGGCCATCAGTTTACAAGTATCGCCAGTGATCTTGGTTGTTTTCGACTCCAGACTCACCTGCGAGGTCTGCCGCAGGTACTGCAGCATTTGATCAGTCTGGCCTTTCACTTCGTCCTGCTGATTTTGCCATATTTCATTCATCCGCTCCAGTAGTTGCATCCAGCTCGGACGACTATATGCAGGTCTTGGAGGATAATATGTGCCACCGTAAAAAGGTACCCGCTCCGGTGTCACAAAGGCGTTCAATGGCCATCCTCCGCTTCCGCTGATGGCCTGCACTGCATCCATATACAGGTGGTCCACGTCCGGGTGCTCCTCACGATCCACTTTGATGCATATAAAATGCTCATTCATGTAGGCAGCCACTTCTTCGTTCTCAAAGCTCTCCCGCTCCATAACATGACACCAGTGGCATGCAGCATACCCTATGCTCACAATCACGGGCTTATGTTCCGTCTTTGCTCTTTCAAATGGTTCGTCTCCCCATGGGTACCAGTCCACCGGGTTGTGAGCGTGCTGCTGCAGGTAGGGGCTCTGTTCTTCTATCAGTCTGTTAGGCATCTTTGTGGCTTTAGAGTTGGTAAATTAAGGGAAATCACCCACTCTATAGTCTTCTTGCCAGTGTATCTGTTTCCATTGAAGAATGTACAGGATAGCCGTAGAAGATCTAGTGATATCCCAGTGCAGTTCCAGTGATATCCCAGTGAAGATCCAATGTTATCCCAGTGCAGATCCAATGATATCCCAGGTACCTGTATGTTTTTTTCAATATGTCGTCGTTTAAGGACAGACCTACCGCAAAACGAGCGAAAGCAGGAGCGTCCAGGTTACTTTGCAGGAGAATGGATGACCTGAACTATTCCACAGAGGACTAAAAAGCCCAACCAGGGCGGTTGGGCTGACTTTATAAAACTTCTTTTTTTCTATTTCCTGATCTCCTGCAGGTACATCTCGAGCGCGCTCACCATAGATGGTGCATTTGGTGCCGGTGCTTTCACGTCCAGCCTCAGGCCGCTCTCTTCTATCGCCTTTGATGTGGTAGGGCCAAAGGCGCCTATTAATGTACCGTTCTGCTTGAAGGCAGGGTCATGTTCAAACAGTGTCTGAACGCTGAATGGACTAAAGAATACGATCATGTCGTACCCGTCCTTCATCACAGGTGCTATGTCGTTGCTTACCGTCCTGTATAGCGTTGCCTCCGCAAAGTCTATGTTATTCTTTGTAAGAAACTGGTTCACGTCGTTCTTCCCGTTGTCTGATGTAGGCAGTATGAAACGCTCATTCACCTTGTGCTTGGCTATCACTTCCATCAGTCCCTCTGTAGAACCGTCCGCACTATAAAAAACCTTTCTCTTTCTGTATAGAATAAACTTCTGCAGGTACAGCGCTACAGCTTCTGTAATACAGAAGTATTTCATGTCCTGACTTACTTTCACCTTCAGCTCCTCGCAGATACGAAAGAAGTGATCTACAGCGTTGCGGCTGTTGAATATGATCGCGGTAAACTCGTTGATATCTATACGCTGCTTGCGAAATTCCTTTCCACTTAGTCCTTCTACTCTGATAAAGGGATGAAATTCCAGCTTCAGATCATATTTCTTCGCAAGTTCAAAATAGGGTGACTTATCGGTATCCGGACGCGGCTGGGTAATAAGTATCGAATTGATCTTATGTTCCTGTTGCACTACTTCCTGACTTGTTGAACGTAAAGATTTAGCCATATGGTGTTGAAAACGGTTGTTTTTAGGGTCAATAATGCTGTGGACGTTTCCGTACTCACCAGATCAGTATAGTAGTCCGCGTACCAGCAACTTCATCAACACTGCCAGAGGCAATAATTCTGAGGCGCAAAGGTACGTAAAAAAATGAAATTTACTATATTGAAAGAACGAGCCAAATACCTGCCACGAGCGCATATAACGGTTGATAAACAAAATAAGTATCACAATAAAGGATATTATTAGTGCCGGTTGCGCCCACTCCGGGTCGGAAAATGCCAGTATTATGATAAACGGAAGAAGTACAATAGATAGTATTTTGTTGATAAGAAACACGTTAAATAGATAGTGTTCCGTAATATTTTCCACTTTAAACGCCCAGCCGCTGAACCTGATCATAGCAAACTTCCCTAAATAGATCACCATCATACCTCCTATCAGCATGATTATCAGCAAAGACGGCGGAATGCCGCCTCCCCGTTGGGGTGTAAAGTTCTGAACCACGTAAAAGATATAGGCTGCCGCCGAAAGGGTGAAGTAAACATTCATCAGCATGTTCGGTATCGAAGCTGCCTGTAGTTTGTCTTTCAGTTGCCTGTTGCTCTGGGTGGGATGAGTAATGGCAAGCCATAGTGTCTGGAAGTACTTCGGATCCGCCAGCCGTATCAATCCCAGCAGCAATAGTAGCGCCAGTATCAGATAAAAGTCTGAAGCTTCATCTGTCATCGGGCGCTCGCGCACAATGTTATAAGAAATTGTGGTCTGCCCGGTCTGCGGATGTGCCTTATACAGACTATCCATCGCTGCCGCCAGATTCTGCTTCAGCACCTGCTCTGTCGGCCGACTGACTCCATAGTCTTCCATCCTCACCTGACCGGTCACTGTTCCAGCTAGCACCAGCAACAGGCACACCACACCAGTTATTCCACGCTTCAGTGTTCCGTACATAGGCTTATCTGCTGCAAAAGTACTATGCATACATTTCAGGATTATAGTTTAGTCTTCAGTATTTCCCCACAGTCTTAGATATATTGTATTACTATATGGGAGTATGACAGTATCAACCTCCAACCGAATTTATTTGCGTAGTTAAATAGCTACGCATATATTTGTAGCCAAATAGCTACGCAATGAATTTAAGAAGAGATGTGTTCCAGGCCATAGCCGACCCCACAAGGCGGGCTATACTACTCCTTGTTGCAGCTCAGTCCATGACAGCCGGCGCCATAGCGTCCAATTTCGACACAGCCCGTCCCACAGTATCGAAGCACTTGCAAATACTCACGGAGTGTGAATTACTGAAGCAGGAGCAAAATGGAAGGGAAATATACTATCACCTGAACCCCACCAAAATGAAAGAGATAGCGGACTTTATTGAGCCTTTCAGGCAGCTATGGGATGAGCGGTTCAATAAGCTGGAGGAAATCATGAAAAATTACAAACCAAAGCAATAATCATAGTTATGGAACGAAAAACTAAAGTGAGTGCTGAAGAAGGCCGGCACGACCTGTTCATCACCCGGGAGTTCGATTTACCCCTGGAGCTGCTTTTTAAAGCTTATGAAGAAAAGGAGATAATTGAGCAGTGGATGGGAACCAGGGTGCTTAAACTGGAAAATAAGAAGCATGGCGGATGGGAATATGAAACCAGCGATGCAGAGGGGAACGTGGTGTTTAAGGCCAGCGGTGTCATCCATGAATTTATTCACAATCAGAAGATCACCCGCACCTTCCAGATGGAGAATGCCCATTTCGACGTGCAGCTTGAGTTCCTTGAATTTGAAGCAATCAATGACCACACAAGTAAGCTCACCATTCAGTCGGTGTACAGATCTGTCGCGCTGAGAGATGAAATGCTCAAGCTACCATTTGCCTATGGAATCAATATGGCGCACAATCGCTTACAGGACGTCGTTAACAAGCTAAACCTGACTGCCAATGAAAAAGCGCAATAAGGTCATCTATTGGATTGCAACAGTATGGCTCGCCTTAGGCATGCTTTCCACTGGTATCGTACAACTGCTGAAGGTAGAGGAGGAGGTAAAGTTTGTTCTGGATCTCGGATATCCTGTTTACTTTCTCACTTTGCTTGGTATATGGAAAATTGCAGGCGTTATGGTAGTGCTGATTTCAGGGTTGCCTCTACTGAAGGAATGGGCGTATGCCGGTTTTTTCTTTGCCATGTCAGGAGCTATATTTTCGCACCGGGCAGCGGGCAATGCGCTTACTGAAATATTTCCATCTTTGTTGTTGCTGGTTCTTACCATGGTATCGTGGTACTTTAGGGCAGCAGGCAGAAAAGTCAGGATTGCAACTACACCTATTCATAACTAACATCTAAACCGTATGAGTACTAAAATGAAGTTATTGGCAGAACAACGCGAAGAAATACTTAAGACTTTGAAGGGTAGGTTTGAAAAGAATATGAAGCGCCATAAAGGAGTGGAATGGGAGAAGGTGGCCGCAAAGCTGGAAGGAAGCAGTACTAAGCTATGGTCGCTGTATGAAATGGAAATGACCGGGGGAGAACCAGACGTGGTGGGCCACGATAAGAAAACAGGGGAATACATCTTCTTTGATTGTTCGCCTGAGAGCCCAAAGGGTCGCAGAAGCATTTGTTATGATCACGATGCCCTGGAGTCAAGGAAAGAGCATAAGCCTAAACACAGCGCTCTGGGCATGGCTGAAGAAATGGGTATCGAACTATTGACGGAAGAGCAATACCGCGAGCTGCAGAAACTTGGCCCATTCGATACTAAAACATCAAGCTGGCTGAAGACGCCCTCAAAAATCAGGGACCTGGGGGGTGCTATCTTTGGGGATTATCGATTCGGGACGGTGTTTATCTACCATAATGGTGCTGAGTCATACTACGGCGCGAGGGGTTTCCGTGCCTGCCTGATTGTTTGATACTGGTTGGATACTGGTTAGGTACTGGTTGTAAACGGGCAGGCAGGGGATTGGCTAAAAGAAGGCCAGATAGCCAAAATGTATCTTCGACTGCCGGAACTGCACAGGGTTTGCGCTGTTCCGGCCTAATCCGTAGCTAATGGAAAAGAGACCGCTCTTGGTCTCCAGGGTGGTACCTAAGCCAAAGCCGTTGTAGATATCATCTTTGTAAAACCCATTGAAGTCAGAGACCACATAGCCATTGTCACTGAAAAGGTAGAAGAAAGAGTTCTGATCCAGCAGCAGCCTTAGCTCCAGCGTTGCCACATGGTAGTGATTTGTAAAGATGCTCTGCTCGTCGAAGCCACGCAGCAACCTGAATCCGCCTATCTGGTATAGTTCATTCCTGAATAGCTGTCCCCCGCCTACCCAGCCACCGTTATAGGCAGTTTTCAGCACTGCTTTTTTACCCAGCGGCTGGTAGTAGGCCAGGCTGCCATTCACAAAGTATTGGTACTGTCTGTCCAGCAGGGTGTCGTACAACCCCGCGTAGTTGAATCCTGTGGCATCCGTCAGTCCGGTCACCGCATCGCTTTTTCTCACCCTGCGCAGGAGTGTGCTTCCGCTTATCCTTACTTCCCAGCCTTTCCTTGGGTTGATGCGGTAGTCAGTCCGGTTCAGGCCCAGTTCCACTCCTGCCCCATTTGCAGAAACGTCTACGTCGTCTGGAAGGCGCTTGTTGTTGCGCACAAACAGGGTATCTATGGTAATCAGTCTGTTGCTCTGGTTTTGATAAAACACCCGGAGGTAATCGGTGGCAGAGAGCTGGTAACGCACGCCTGCCTGCAGCATCGTCCTGCGAAAACTCGTGTCTTTCTTAAACAGGTCGAAATGCACATCCACCCCAAATCTTGTATTCAGCAGATAAGGATACACCAAGTCTGCTCTTAGCCTTGGAGATTTATACTGCAGGTTTTGGTAGCTGAGACTAATGCTTTCACCCTGGGCAAGAATGTTCTGGAAAGCAAACTGTGCATCTACCGTCAGCAGGAACTTGCCTGTCTCCACGCTGTTAGGCAGCAGACCTATCAGGGCGTTCAACTGGTTAGCCTTCTTTTCTTTCAGATACAGGCTCAGGGTAGTGCGGGACAGCTTGAAGGACACATCCCACGGAGCTGCCTCCTGCAGAAAGGGGAGTTCCCTGAGCCTCGGGCTGATACTTCTGAGTTTCTCCTCGTTGTAAGCATCGCCATGTTTTATCTCCAGGTAGTTGAGCAGGTAGTTTCTAGAGACCTTCACGTCTCCATGTATTGCCACGGAGTCAATCTTCTGTTCCGCGCCCCTATCTAATATGAAATTGCCGTGTACCCC
>Ga0196970_1001407_pt1 | contig 16481 bp, 14 predicted proteins | sample S1v_513CmetaG_FD_148672 | JGI IMG/M metagenome (GOLD analysis project Ga0196970, IMG submission 148672) | Soil microbial communities from Anza Borrego desert, Southern California, United States - S1+v_5-13C | ecosystem: Environmental > Terrestrial > Soil > Desert | place: USA: California...
GCCTGGTGGGCGTGGAGTACCTCGATTCGACCACCAAGGAAAGCTCGGTCTACGACCTGACGACCCCGATTGATATTGCCAATCCCGTGTTTACCGGCGTTTCACGTTCAATCGCGCCGTATGCCGTGAACAAGCGAGACGCAACCACCAAGGCTGTGTTCCTTCAGCAGAACCTGTCGTTCTACGAGCGTTTCATCGTCACCGGGGGTGTGCGCAACGATTCGATGGACCTGACCAGCAAAGGCTTGCAGTCGACTGAGAAAGACACCTTCTCCGAAACCTCTTACCGAGGTGCGTTGACCTATATCGTCAACGACGAAGTGTCCACTTATGTGAGCATGGTCGAATCCGTCTCGCCGCCGCAAGTTGGCGTCACACCGCAGACGGGCCGGCAGTACGAAGTGGGCGTGAAATATGCGCCGATGGGGATGGACGCACTGTTCTCCGCCGCCGTTTATGACCTGACCCAGGAAAACGTCACCATCGCCGTGGTGCTGCCGAGCGGCATCATCGAGCAACAAACGGTGGGCGAGTCGCGGGCCCGTGGTCTCGACCTTGAGGCCAAGGCGCAGGTGACGCAGAACCTCAGCCTGATTGGTGGTTATTCCTACATGGAGTCGGAAGTATTGCGCGGTTCGTTGTACGACGGCAGCTCGCTGAAAGGCAACGAGTTCGCCACGGCACCCAAGCACTCCGCTTCGCTCTGGAGTTATTACGACCTGCCCGGCACGGATGTAAGCGTTGGTTTGGGCGCGCGTTATGTCGGCGCTTATTACTTCGACGCAGCCAACTCCGACAAAAGCGATGGCACCACGCTGTTCGACGCCGCCTTCAACTACAAAATCGCCAAGGGTACCGACCTTGCAGTGAACGTGAGCAACTTGCTGGATGAGCAGCACGTGGTCGGTTCCGGCACCGCGAACTTCTACAACCCGGGTCGCGAGATTACCGCCAAAGTGAGTTACAACTGGTAAGTGGGTGTGTAAGCCTTCTTCTTCGCCAGGAAGCGGTGCCCGCTTTATCGCGGGTACCGCCAACCTGGTTACCAATCGGCAAGCGGTGAACGTAGCCTTACGATCTCGCTACCCCAGGCACATCCATATTGATCCGTCGCCAGAAGGCTTCAGAAAAACTGTAAACCGAGAAAGCCATCAGCCCCAACGCCATCACGATCAAGATCAACCAGCCCGCTGGAAGATTTTGCAGCGCGTCCAGTGCCTCTTTCATACCCGGTGGATCCATCGCTTGATAAGTGGAGCCGCTGACAGCCAGCAGCATCGCAATCTCAATAAAAACCACCCCACGGGCGATCAGGCCGAACCTCGAGACGGGGCGGACATACCGCATGACATCCTCGTCCGCCTCAAAGTATTTCTCGAACGTCGCCTTCCAGCCCTTGATGATGTGAGCAATACCGACCCCCAGCGGAACGAGTGCGATCAGGTACACCAAAAGATTCGAGTGATCCCAGGACAACAGATGCGCCAGCCAGTCTTTGGTCTGCCCACCTGAGTCGCCCGAGCTTCTGATGCCGCTGACGAGCAAACCCAACGCAAAGATCGCTAAAGCGCCGTTGACCATACCGCCTGCCAACAGACCCGCGCGAATGACCAGGCCTTTGAGGTCCTTGCCATGATGATCGACATCACGCGTCGCTTGCAGGACGCGCCAAGCTGCAAAGGCGAGCAGGCCGGCCACTACAAGCCCAACCAGAAAATAGCCGAATGGTTGGCTGAGCAGTGCCTCCAGGCTTTTGTGGCTGTCCTTGGGTTTTGTCGAGTCTTGCGCTGCCAGCAGGGCAAAGATACCGATGATCAAATACAGCACGCCACGAGCGGCGTAACCGCCCCGAGCGAGTATTACCAGGCTATGTTGCGCGGACATTCGATGTATTCCAGAGAGGGTATACAAGAGCAGACCCCTCGTGCTGGCTGGGGTTCTACTAGCTTGGATTCAACGAACCACGTTCAGGTCAGCGCAACTCTCGAATATCCCCCAATCGGTTCCCTCTCCAGGGGGAGAGGGCTAGGGTGAGGGGCGGTCCGTCTGCGGTAACAATGTCTCCAGCCTCGCCTCATGACGCTTCAGCTCACCTGCTTCAAATCAATTCGAATCACGACCCGACCTCAAATAGGTTTCCGCCCACTCCCGGTAATTGTCCGAGAGTGTGTACCTGGCAAGCAGCTCAGAGAGCGTAAGTTCGCGTCCCTCCGCGCCGCTTTGTTCACACAACGCCTCGTACGTCGCTTCGATGGCGGCCAGATACGGCGCATGCCCATTAACCACAATTCGCACATTGGCAGCACTCAGTCGCTCAACATCGCTCAGCGCCGGATTTGCATAGTTGATCAACATGATCGGCACACTCAGATGTGCGCTGAGTGCTTCCAGATGGTCGAAGTCTTTTACCCCGACGAGGCAAATCGCGTCGGCCCCCGCCTTTTCATACGCCGTGATGCGTGCAATGGAATCTTCCAGCGTGGTCACGGCCACGTTGGTTCGGGCGATGATGCTGAGGGCTTCATCTGATCGGGCAAACCGCGCGGCGTAAATCTTGTTCGCGGCTTCTTCCCGCTCGATAAGCACAGGCGATTGCTCGTCGTACCTGGCCGGCAGGTGAGTGTCCTCCAGCGTCAGGGCAGCGACGCCGGCTTTCTGCAACTCGGTCACGGTGCGCATGACATTCAGCGCGTTTCCAAATCCATGGTCAGCATCCGCGATGATCGGGATCTGGCTGGCCCGGCCGACTCTGGAAACCTTCTCGACATACTCATCCAGCGTGAGCAGTGCAATGTCCGGTGCCCCGAGTACCTGAAGCGAGGCGACCGAACCACCTTGAATGGCAACCTCAAAGCCAAGGTCGCCAGCCATACGAACCGAGATAGGGTCGAATACTGAAGCAGCAAACTTGCAGACGTTTCCTTGGAGTAAATCACCAAACGCCGTGCGCAGTTCATGATGTGATCGCTCGATCATTTTCGGCTCCTTCTAGTGCTCACCAGTGATGTGCAGATCTCATTCGAGTTGAACGAGACCTGGAAGGCGCTACCGGTCATAACCGTCGGAAAGGCAAGATGACCGGGTCCCTTTGCAGATTATTTCTGCGCCAGCAATGCCTTCCTGGCCGCTTTCTCGTGTTTCATGGCGGCGATTTCACGCTCGCACGCCTCGACATCAAACGAGTTGTCCCACTTGGCGATAGCGATGGTGCCGATGCCGTTACCGATCAGATTGGTCACGGCCCGCGCTTCGTTGAGGAATCGGTCAATGCCCAGCAGCAAGACCAGGCCCACCAGAGGAATGGAGTGAATGGTGGTGAGTGTTGCGGCCAGCGTTACAAAGCCTGCGCCCGCCACCCCGGCCGAGCCTTTGGACGTCAGCAGGAACACGCCCAGCAAGATCATCTGATCCATAAAGGTCAGTGGCGTATTGGTCGCCTGGGCAATGAAGATGGCGGCCATGGTGAGATAGATGCAGGTGCCGTCTGCGTTGAAGGTGTAGCCCGTCGGCAACACCATGCCGACTACGGATTTTTTGCAGCCGAGCTTTTCCAGCTTGACCATCATGCGTGGCAACACCGCTTCGGTTGAGCAGGTGCCAAGCGTGATGAGAATTTCATCCTTGAAGTAGCGCAGAAACTGCATCAGCGGCATGCCCGACCATCTGGCGACCGTACCCAGTACCACGACGATGAAAATCAAGGTGGTGATGTAGAGGGCGACCAACAGCTGACCGAGCGACAGCAGCGTGCCAATCCCGTATTTGCCGATCGTGAACGCCATGCCGGCACCGGCACCCAGTGGCGCCAGGCGCATGACCATCGCCACGATCCTGAACAGGCCCTGCAGAAACAGATCGATGGTATTGATCAAGGGTTTGCTGGTCTCGCCCATTTGAACCAGAGCCACACCCATCAATACCGAAAGCAGAATGACCTGAAGCATGACGCCGTTGGAGAACGCGCCGAGAAAGGTGTGGGGAATGATGTTCAGAAAGAACTCAACGGTGCCGCCTTGCTCAGTGGCGGCCTGGCTGTATTTGCTGATCGCATTTGCATCGAGCGCGCTGACGTTGATATTCATCCCGACGCCAGGCTTGACGATGTTGACCACGATCAGGCCGACGATGAGGGCGATGGTTGAAAGAATCTCGAAGTAGATCAGCGCCTTCACGCCAATCCGCCCGACCTCTTTGATACTGCCCATCTTCGCGATACCGACCACGACCGTACCGAAAATGATGGGCGCCAAGAGCATTTTGATCAGCTTGATGAAGCCGTCGGCAAAGGGTTGGAGCTTGGCGCCGATATCGGGTACGAAGTAACCGATCGCTGCACCGATCACGATGCCGATCAGCACTTGCACATACAGCTGGCCGTACCAGCGGGACTTGGACATTTCCACGGAAGCACCTCGTTTTATTGTTGTGATGGGCATGTGGTTTGGCGTCTGCGAAAGACGCCTGAGTCTGCGGCCCCTCTAAAAGAAACCGCAGATCGATCGGGATCAGCCTTCGCCCAGCTCGCGCATGACGGCGTACAAGGCGGATTTGGCTTCGAAGCCCACGCCTGGAATATCCGGCAGGCCGACATAACCGTTTTCCACCTTGATTCCGTCGGCGAAGCCGCCGAAAGGCTGGAACACGTCGGGGTAGGATTCGTTGCCGCCCAAGTGCAGGCCGGCGGCGATGTTCAGGGACATCTGGTGACCACCGTGCGGAACTACGCGGCGCGACGACCAGCCCATTTCGTCCATCACTTTCAACGTGCGCATGTACTCCACGAGCCCATAGGACAGTGCGCAGTCGAACTGGAGGAAGTCGCGATCCGGGCGCATGCCGCCATGACGCAGCAAGTTGCGAGCGTCCTGGTGGGAAAACAGGTTTTCCCCGGTCGCCATGGGCAGTTCGTAGTGATTGGCAAGCTCGGCTTGCAGTGCGTAGTCGAGCGGGTCGCCGATCTCCTCGTACCAGAACAGATTGTACTTCTTGATGGCTTCGGCGTAAGCGATACCGGTCTGCAGATCGAAACGACCGTTGGCATCGACTGCCAGTCGACGACCGTCGCCGACCACTTCAAGTACCGCTTCGATGCGACGGATATCTTCGTCCAGTGGCACCGCGCCGATCTTCATTTTGACAACGTCGTAGCCACGATCCAGATAACTCTGCATTTCTGCTTTGAGTTTGGTTTGGTCTTTGCCTGGGTAGTAGTAACCACCTGCTGCATAGACCCAGACCTTGTCATCGGCCACGCCGTTACGGTAACGATCGGCGAGCAGACGATAGAGCGGTTTGCCTTCGATCTTGGCGACGGCATCCCATACCGCCATGTCGATGGTGCCCACCGCGACCGAGCGCTCGCCGTGGCCGCCAGGCTTTTCGTTGGTCATCAGGGCTTTCCAGATGGCAAACGGATCGAGGTTGTTGTTTTCGTGGTCGACGAATGTGTCGGGATCAGCTTCGGTGATGCGCGCCAGGAAGCGATCACGCATCAGAGCGCCTTGACCATAACGGCCGTTGGAGTTGAAACCGTAGCCGATGACCGGTTTTCCATCGCGAATCACATCCGTGATAACCGCGACGACCGAGCAGGTCATTTTCGAGAAATCGATGTACGCGTTGGCAATCGGAGAGGCGATGGAGACGGTTTTTTCACGGATGTCGACGATACGCATGACGGGTTCCTCTTGTTGTTTGTGGCCCCACGTTATGCTTTGCGATGACACCCGCCCAATGCTATTAATGCCGCGCCCTATGCACAGGAGGCATTGCCCTTGGAACTCGTTTGGCTAGAGGATTTTTCAGCGCTGGCGGAATACGGCAGCTTTGTTCGTGCCGCTGAAGCGCGCCACGTGACGCAGCCTGCCTTCAGTCGCAGAGTCCGTTCGCTGGAGAATTGGATGGGCGTCGAACTGTTCGTCCGCACCCCGCAGGGAGCGACCTTGACCGAGGCCGGAAGACAGATTTTGCCTAGCGCCCAAGAGGCGGCCAGGCGCTTGTACCGGATGCGCTCCGAGGCGCAGGAAGTGGCGGGCATGGCTGCGAAAACACTGCAATTTGCAGCCACTCATTCCTTGTCTTTCACCTTCTTCCCGCGCTGGTTGAGAAGTGCCGAAAACGGCGCACCGATTGAGGCGGTACGTCTGCATTCAGACAGCATGGCGGTGTGCGAGCAGATGCTGATCCAGGGCCAGGTTCAATTTCTCCTGTGTCATCGCCACCCCGATGTACCGCCGTTGCTGGCCCCTGATCAGTTCATTGGAAAGAAGATCGGCGAGGATGTGCTGGTGCCGCTGGCGAGTCCTTCTGCCCATTTCGGTACCTCCCCTGAAACCCTGCCTTATCTGGCCTACACCCACGAATCGGGCCTTGGCCGAATCGTCGCTCACCGACTCCACGGCAAAGAAGATTATCTTCATCTCAAACCTCTTTTCAGCAGCCATCTGGCTGCGGTTCTGATGTCGATGGCGTTGGAGAGCAAGGGGGTCGCCTGGTTACCAAAAAGTCTGACCGAACAGGAGATGACTGACGGACGTCTGGTTCGGGCGCTGGACGAAAGCTGGGATATCCCTCTGGAAATTCACCTCACGCGCCCGACGGCGCCCATCAGCCCGTCAGCGGAAGAATTCTGGGCTCGCGTGGGCAGTGATCACGCGCGTTCTTTATGACACGTCTTCTCGCTCGTGATGTGAGCTATTTCCGTTCCTGGTCATTCAGTCCAACGCTCCCATGCTCATAAATCTTTGGTACGTCGTCCTGCCGTCCGCGCAATTGACTAGTGAACTGGCGGCAGTACGTCTGCTCGGTCAGCCATTTGTTGCCTTCCGCGACGACAAGGGAGAAGCCCGTCTTCTATCCGATGTCTGTGTCCATCGTGGTGTTCCACCATACTGCTTACGCTTGTTGACGACGCCGAAGACGTCTAATAGCTGTAGCGGCATTGCGCCTGAAGTCACACGCCATAACGTTTTTTCCCTCCTGAAGTGATGCAGTATCTTCCCCCTCGCGGCCCAATGCATACGCTGCCGGAGGAACATGAACACGATGAGCCATATTCAGTAGCGGGGCTTCGCACCGGTTGCGGCGCGGCACGTGCAGGTTTTGGAACAGGCGCGACGTAGCAATCTGAACCGCTGCAAAGACTCTTGGATGAAAGCCACCTGGCTGGCTGGCCATCGATGCTTATGCGTACCCACTCGTTTCGTTTTTCAAAGACCTGCACCTTATCTCCGCGCTGAAGCCTGGAAATGACTTTTCCGCCGGGTTGATCTCGGATGTTGAGTTTGTCTGTGCTGACGTATTGGTCGGCAGGTGGGGCTATTGGTGAGGTAGATGTAGCCGGAACGGAGATCAATTTATCAGGTGTGCTCTGGGCGGCGGGTTGAACCTGAGATGGAGCAGTGTCCTGTTTGCCGATCACCCAAAGAACAGCGAACAGGATCAATAGCGGGACAAACCAGGATTGGGATTTTTTGCGCATATCCATTGCTCCTACAGATATCGATTAATCAGTTTTCATCGCGACCAACTTGATTACGCCGGCTTACAGTGAGATTAGACGTCCCTTCGTGTTTAGCGGTCTTGTCTCTCGTATGCAGCCCGGTTATTTCCATTGGCTCTCATCCATAAACCCAAACATTCCATCGCTCCGATTCTTTGTCACTAAGCTTGGTTTCAGTTGAAGGATCACCCAACCGCAGCACCCAAAGGAGCAACACGTCATGCTGTCTCTCGCCCATGCAATTCGTAAAAGTTCCGACTCTCTCGTTCAAGCACAAACTGACTACAAGCAGAACGTAGTTGCGGTCAATACCGTAATGACGAGTGTCTTGGGGTCAAGCCTGCCTACCCTCAATCAAGTGCCGCCGGATTGGCAGTCCTTTGTCAGCGCTTTCGAAGCGGCCAATGGCGACGCGCTGAATTGGGTCAATACCGTTATGGCTCGTTTGCTGAACGTCCCTCAAGAGGTGGTCGGTTACAACGCAGTGATCAGCCAGGTTCTTCAGGACGCAAAAAGCCAAAGCGAAACACTGGTCGCACAGCCGACAAATCAAATAGCGCTGGCTACGCTCAATCAAGATCTGACTACGCTCACTAACCAACTAGGCTTGGTAACCTCGTTCATCAGCGGAGCAATCGTCGCCTTACAAACATCACGCGATACGCTCCCGGACATGGCCGCTCAGCTACAGAGCATCGCTGATAAGTCGACAGTCGATGCCAATGCGGACCAAGCCCAAATTGACAAGCTCAATGCTCAAATTGATCAATTGAAGGCTGACATCAAGAGCCTCACAGCTGCCATTATTGCGCTTGGTATTGCTGACGGTGTGGCATTGACATTGGGGACTGTTGCGACAATTGCACTTTGGCCAGTTGGCGCGCTTGTCTGGTTTATGCTTGGCCCAGCGATCGCTGTTGCCAGCACTTATATTGCGCTGGACGCCAAGCAAATAGAGGCTGATCAAGCGAGCATCAAATCGACCCTTTCCATCATCCAGGGTATTACTGCCGATGTCGCAACCTTGCACGTGTTAGCGCATAACTTTGCTGATCTGGCGACGCAGTCGGTAGCGATCGAGACAAATCTGCAGGCAGTATTGGCTGAATGGCAAACCTTGGAAAATGATGTGAATGCCGCGGTAACTGACATCAGAACAGCCATTTCTGACGCCAAATCTACCAATTTCACAGCGGTGCTTAACGATGTCAATGAAGCCATAAGCGAATGGAACGACTCCTACGCTCAAGCTGGTTCGTTGCAGCTTGATCTGCAGGTTAACAATGCCAACCTCGAATATGGCATGACTTCCGCCCAGGTGCAGTCAGCGATGGCCGGAGCTGAAACAGTGGATTTGATCACGTACTACAATCAATTGTCGCAGCAAAGAAAAGTTGCTTGAGCTCAATAATTGGCCCCGCACGTGCGGGGCTTTTCAACTAACGTCGAGCTGCTTTTGGTACGTCGTCCAGCAAGTCTGATTCACTTGCCATTTCGTTTACCTCTGCTTCAAATCAGCTGAGCCTGTTCGCTCCGCAATCACCTAAGGTATCAAGCGCATCTCGCGCAGTTTGTCGAATACATCGAAAAATGCCTGATCGCTCGCCTGGTAGGCCGTGAAACCCATGGCACGGCTTTTCGACATGTCCGTGACCACTTCGATGGGGCGGCCGAGGTCAGCATCGGTGTGCCATGGCGAAATCAGGCGACCAATGTCAGCTTCTTTCAAGCCGTGCTCCGCGACTATTTGCGTCCATACGGCCTGGTCGTTGGCCATCTGCTTTTCAAGGGGTGAGGGGGAGGCGGGATAGTCGGCGGCAGGCAAGTCGAAGTAGTCGGCAATCCGCCCCCACATCCATTTCCAGCGAAACACATCGCCATTCGTGACATTGAATGCCTGGTTGGCTGCCGCCGGCGTGGTTGCCGCCCACAATTGTTGTTTCGCCAACTGCCGGGCGTCCGTCATGTCGGTGAGGCTGTCCCACTGCACCCTCGATCCGGGAAACACAAAAGGACGGTTGGTTTTTTTGCAAATCGAGGCATAGACGGCAAGGGTGGTTGCCATGTTCATCGCGTTGCCAACGGCTACCCCGGTGACGGTATGCGGGCGGTGAACGCTCCAGGTAAAACCGTCCTTTTCGGCTGCGGCGAACAATTCGTCTTCCTGGGCGTAGTAGAAATTCTCGACATTCAGACGACCCTGTTCTTCGCGAAACGGTGTTTGGGGCAGGCTGCCTTTTCCATACGCTTCGAACGGGCCGAGGTAGTGTTTCAGGCCGGTCACCAGCGCTACGTGCTCAACGCTCTTGGCTGGGCGAACGGCGCTGAGCACGTTGCGTACCATGGCGGCATTGACGCGAATGTTCTCGGCTTCCGTGGCTTGGCGTGACCATGTGGTGATGAACACATGGGTGGGTTTCAACCCCGCAAGTGCACGTTCCAGCGAAGCCGGATCCTGGAGATCAGCCGCGACCGGGATCACGCCTGGCGTTTGCGACGGGTGCCGCGACAGCGCGGCGACCTGCCACTGGTTGTCGATGAGTAACTGCGTGATGGCGCTGCCGACGATGCCGCTGGCGCCCACGACCAAAGCTGTGTGAGTCATAGGTTTCTCCTGTATTCAGGTTTGGGAGTTCGCCTGCGCAACAGAGGTTCAACCTGAAAATCCGTTAGAGTGCTCACTCATCCCCGTTGAAGCCCGTGAAAATGAATCGTCCGCTGTTTGTCGCGCTGGATGGCCCCAAAGGCGTCGGCAAAACCTCGCTGTTGGAGGCCATCACCGAAGTCCTGAGGGCCGACAACCAGAAAGTCATCCGGCTGTGCGAGAAAAAAAGCGACCCGTTCCGGGGCGAGACCATGCAGTTGGTGAACCGGCTCGCCCGGCAGCCTGACCGGGATCTGGAATTGCAAGTTTGCCAGCGTCTGGCTGATAGCCGCCGCTGGATTTCCCGGCACGTGCTGACCAGACAACCCACCGACAGCATTATCCTGATCGATCGCTGGTACCCGTCCGAGGCCGCGTTTCGCCGCACAGTTCCGTTCGCCGAAATCCTGCAGTTGAACCTTGATCGAGACGTCCAGGTGCCAGACCTGCATGTCGGCGTGGTCACAGCGGCAGAGATTTCCTGGGCGAGGGCGGCTGCACGACGGCGCGGCTTGAGCAGTTCCGTGCTTCGCGGGCTGGAGGAGCATGTGGCGTGCACTCAGGCGTTTGAGCAAGCCGTTGCGGATCAGGGTTGGTTTTTATGCCGGAATGAGGGAACGATCGAGGAGGCGACGAGGCGGGTGGTTGGGGAGATTAATCGAGTGATGAGCGGCCTCTGCACATCGACCTGAATAACCGTGTCGATGATGGATTCAATGCGCCACGCTCAGGTCGCCGTAACCCTCGAATACCCCCGAATCAGTTCCCTCTCCTGGGGGGGGGGGCAAGGGTGAGGGGCTGTCCGATCTGGCCTGATTGAGTAGTGCCGAGGAAACCGTAAGCAAGAGCGACCCTCACCCCAGCCCTCTCCCGGAGGGAGAGGGGGCCGACCGCAGTGTCTTTCGTCATACATCGACCTGAATGACCTTGTCGATTATGGATTCAAAGCGATACGTTCAGGTCGCCGTAACCCTCGAATACCCCCGAATCAGTTCCCTCTCCTGGGGGAGAGGGGGCCGACCGCAGTGTCTTTCGTCATACATCGACCTGATAACCGTGTCGATGATGGATTCAATGCGTCACGCTCAGGTCAGCGCAACTCTCGAATATCCCCGAATCAGTTCCCTCTCCTGGGGGAGAGGGCTAGGGTGAGGGGCTGTCCGTCCGTGACACCAATGTCTCCAGCCTGGCCAACGGCGGTGCATCCTGACTGCGATCAAACACCTGAATCCCGACCTTGAGGAGCCGTCCTTTTTCTGCGGTCGCGATCACCTGCTCGCAGCGCAACAACAACCGCCCCTGATCACACTCAACCGCTTTCATGCCCGTCGGCAAGCGCCCCTCCATTCGCAACTCCGCCATGCGGCTCTGCGCCGCCACCAGCGCAATCGACCGATCCCGCAGCAGCCCGCTGCTCTGCGTCATCAACCCCGCCACACGCACGGCCGCGGAGATCGCCACGGCGATGATCGCCAGCGCCACCAGCACTTCAATCAGGGTGAATCCGCTTTCTCGAGAAGGCGCAGGCATAAAAGCCCCAAAAGCAAAAAAAACAGCCCTCGACGCTAACCCGCGTGCTTGACGGCTTGACGACGAAAACTCCCGAGGATTTTCAACATCCCTGACATATCTTCTTGCAACACTGCGCGTCGAATCGAACCAAGCCAGGGATTGTCGAGATGGATATCGCACCTTTCACTTCGCGCAAACAACCGCTGCGCACGCCGCGTGGTCAGCAGGGTTTTACCCTGATCGAGATCATGGTGGTGGTGGTCATTCTGGGCATTCTCGCGGCGATGGTGGTGCCCAAGGTGCTCGATAGGCCGGATCAGGCGCGGGCGACGGCGGCGAAGCAGGATATTGGCGGGTTGATGCAGGCGTTGAAGCTGTATCGCCTCGACCACGGCACGTACCCGAGCATGAATCAGGGCTTGAAAGTGCTGGTCGAGCGGCCGGCAGATGCGAAGAACAACAATTGGCGCTCATACCTGGAGCGCTTGCCGAACGATCCGTGGGGCCGTCCTTATCAGTACCTAAACCCCGGCGCCAATGGCGAGATCGACATCTTTTCCCTCGGTGCCGACGGTCAGCCGGACGGCGACGGCGTGAATGCCGATATCGGTTCCTGGCAGTTGTAAGGCCGGCCATGAATCGCCGTTCGCCCAAGGGGGCGAAGCAGGGAGGCATGGCGATCATCAGCGCCTTGTTGATTGCCGCCGTGGTGGCGGTAATCGCGGCGGGCATGTTGACGCGCCAGAGTGTGTCGACTCGTGCGCTGGAGGCCGATCAGCAGCGCATTCAAGGGCGCTGGCTGGCGCAGGGCGGGCTGGAGATCAGTCGTCAGATGCTGTGGGACGCACGCCAGCGTGACCCGTTGACCCGGCTCGATCAGCCGTGGGCACAGCGCTTGAATGCGCAGGGTTTTGAGGGGCGGCTGGAGGATGAGCAGGGCAAGTTCAACCTGCGCAACCTGGTGGCCAACGAACGCGTTGATGATGAGCAGGTGCAAGCGTTCGAGCGCTTGTGCGGGTTGCTCGGTGTCAATGCCGGGTTGAGCCAGCGGATCATTCAGCGGGTGATCGGCTCTTACCCGCGAGTGCTCAATCCGCAGATCGCCGAAACTACGAAAAACACCTTCGACAGCGGTCGCTTGACCTCGCCCAATGCTTCACGCAAACCACAAAACCCTACACTGCCGATGCTGCGCAGCCTTGAGGATTTGCGCAGCGTCGACGGCGTGAATGACGCGCTGATCGGCAAACTCGCGGCGTACCTGACGGTGATTCCGGCGACGACCTGGCTCAACGGCAACACCGCCACCGCGCCGGTGTTGGCGGCGTATGTGCCGGGGTTGTCGCTGGAGCGCGCGCAGGCGCTGATCAATGAGCGCGATGCCGGGCGCTGGTTCATCAACCGGGGCGATTTCGTCAACCGCTTGCGCATGCCGGAACTGGAGCTGACCACTGTGCGGGTCGGCATCACCAGTGACTGGTTTCGCCTGCGCGGCGAAGCGCGGCGCGATCAGCGGCGCGTCAGTCTTGAGGCGTTGTTGCATCGCAGTCAGGACCGTTTGCCGCAAGTGATCTGGTCGCGGGTGGGCGCATGAGTCAGCTCAGAGTGGCGCTGCCGCCATTGGCGGATCTTGACCTCGACAGCGAGTTCCGCGTTGCGTGGCTGGACCGTGCCGGTCAGGTCAGTCGTGAACAATCCATGAGCTTGAGGCAGTTGAGCCAAGTGCCGAAACTGCCGCCGCTGCTGTGTTTTCTGCACCCGGCGGACAGCCTGTTGGCGTGTATCGACCTGCCGCCGCTGCCGGCCACTAAAACCGCAGCGGCGGTGCAGTGCGCGGCGCAGGCCTTGGTGCTGGGCGACCTCAGCGAGATGCACGTTGCCCACGGGCCTCGCGACGAGGCCGGGCGGGTGCAGATCGCCTGGGCACCGCGTCAGCCGTTGCAGCAACTGGCGCAATTATTGAAACACGCGGGCCTGAATTTGCGAGGGCTTTACCCTGCGGCGTACAGCTTGCCGGTATTGCCGGGCACCGTCGCCTGCGTGCAGGACGGGCATCTGCTGCTGCGCGACAGCGTGCAGGCGGCGCAGGTGCAGCCCTTGTTCGACGAGGACGTCGACACGGCGATGTGGAAGCCGGGCACCACTCTGCACTGGATTGGCGATCAGGCGCCGGCGTCTGCCGAGTTGCCAATGGCCGATGCCCAGCGCTGGACCGGACCGTTGCCGGGTTGGGGCTTGCACGGCGCGGTGTCGCAAACCCCCGAGCATCGCGGTTGGGGCCGGGCAATCGGTTTGTTGGCACTGGCTGTCGCGGTGTGGGTTGTTGGCCTGAATCTGTACGCCGCACGCGAAGCCAGCCAGGGCCAGCAGCTCAAGGCGCAGATGAGTCAGCGGGTCAAACAGGCCTTCCCGCAATTGCCGGTGATCCTCAACCCGCTGCAACAGGCGCGGCAGCAATTGGCCGAGCGGCAGAAGGGCGCGACAGATGATCCGGCGCAAACCTTCAATCGCCTGGTGTTGCAGGCCGGCAGCGGCATGCCGTTCATGGCCGGCGCGGTCGAGCGCCTGACCTTTGTCGACGGCACGTTGCAACTGGCGTTGCTCAGCGAGGCCCGGCGTAGCGGGAACAATCAGGATTGGCAAAGCACGTTGGCGCAGGCCGGCATCAGCGTCACCGCCGATGAGGAGGGCTGGATTTTGCGCCCGTCCAGCGAAGCCACCGCAAGCGACAGCGACGACAGCAGCGGAGCAAATGAAGATGAATAAGCTCGCGCCTTACCGGGCCAAATGGCAGCGCTTCAGCGCTCAGGTGCAGGCGCGCTGGCAGCCGTTGGCGCCGCGCGAGAAACGCATGGTTGGCGGCATGGCCGTGGCGCTGCTCGGCCTGCTGCTGTGGGTTGCGCTGATCCAGCCGCCGCTGAAAAAAATCACCTACTGGCAGGCCGAAACGCCGAAATTGCGCGCGCAAACCGAAGCGCTCGAGGTGCTGCTGCGCGAAGTCAGCGTGCGCCCGGACGGGCAAAGCGTGGCCCAGGCGCTGGAGCAAACCCTGCAGGCCAGCAGCCTGGCCGGGCACTATCAACTGCAACCCGGTGAGGCCGGCGCCTGGCAACTGACCTTCGACGGCGCGCCAGCCGACGCCGTACTCGACTGGCTGCTGAGCACGCCGTCGCAACTTTCTCTGCAAGTGGTCGAGGCCCGTTTGCAACGCGCAGACAACCCCTCGACCGAAGTCACTGCCGGCACGTTGTCAGGCACCGTTCGCATGGATCAGGCGCTGGGCGCTAAGGAAGCTTCATGAAGGGGTCAGGATCCAAACCGGCACAACTGGCATTGCCGTTGTTGCTGATGGCGTTGAGTGCGTGCAGCAACACCGGAGCGCCGCAAAATCAGCCGCCGCTGCTGGTCGACAGTGAATTGGGCCGACCGCTGGCGAGTACCCAGCGCAGCGGCGACGCGGTGCTCGATCGCGAACGCGCGCAGGCGCAGGCGCGACCGGCACCCAAGCAATTGCACAACATCAGCAAAAGCGCACGTGCCGGTGCCGCGTCAACGGGCAGCACGTTGCCGAGCAATCCGTTGGGTGATCAACCGGTGACATTGAATTTTGTCGACGCCGATATTCCAGCGGTGGTGCGCGCATTGTCGCGTTCGACCGGCCAGCAGTTTCTTGTCGATCCACGGGTCAAGGGCACGCTGACGCTGGTTTCGGAAGGGCAGGTGCCGGCGCGGCAGGCTTACGACATGCTGCTGGCGGCATTGCGCATGCAGGGTTTCAGCGTGGTCGATGTCGGCGGCGTCGCCCAGGTGGTGCCGGAAGCCGATGCAAAACTACTCGGCGGGCCGATCTACAGCGCCGACAAACCGGCCGGCAACGGCATGCTCACCCGCACCTTTCGCCTGCAATACGAAAACGCGGTGAACCTGATTCCGGTGCTGCGGCCGATCGTCTCGCCGAACAACCCGATCAATGCCTATCCCGGCAACAACACCATCGTCATCACTGACTACGCCGAAAACCTCACTCGCGTCGCCCAATTGATCGCGAGCATTGATTCGCCAAGCGCGATCGACACCGACGTGGTGCAGATCCAGAACGGTATCGCCGCCGACATCGCGCCGATGGTCGCTGATCTGCTTGACGCACCGGGCAACGATCCGACGCAGAAAATCGCCGTGATCGGTGATCCGCGTTCCAACAGCATCATCATTCGCGCCGGCAGCCCCGAGCGCACCGAGCTGGCGCGCAACCTGATCTACAAGCTCGACAACGCGCAGAGCAATCCGAGCAATCTGCACGTGGTGTACCTGCGTAACGCGCAAGCGGCGAAACTGGCGCAAGCCCTGCGTGGCCTGCTCACCGGTGAGAGCGACAGCGGCAGCAGCGACAGTGCGCGCTCGGTGCTCAGCAGCATGGGCAGCAGCACCGGCGGCAATGCTGGACAGGCTGGCCAGAGCGGCACACCCACCAGCGGCAGTTCGACGACGACCAACAGCGGCAGCAGCGGCGGCAGTTACGCCCAGGGCAGCGGCACCAGCAGCAGTAGCGGCGGGGCGCAGAGCGGCGAGCAGAACGTGGCGTTCACCGCCGGCGGCGTGACCATTCAGGCCGACGCCACCACCAACACCTTGCTGATTTCCGCGCCGGAGCCGCTGTACCGCAACCTGCGCGAGGTGATCGATTTGCTCGACCAGCGCCGCGCGCAAGTGGTGATCGAAAGTTTGATCGTCGAAGTCGGCGAGGACGATGCCAGCGAATTCGGCGTGCAATGGCAGACGGGCGATCTCGGCGGCAAAGGCGTGATCGGCGGCGCCAATCTCGGT
>Ga0196970_1001408_pt1 | contig 16455 bp, 12 predicted proteins | sample S1v_513CmetaG_FD_148672 | JGI IMG/M metagenome (GOLD analysis project Ga0196970, IMG submission 148672) | Soil microbial communities from Anza Borrego desert, Southern California, United States - S1+v_5-13C | ecosystem: Environmental > Terrestrial > Soil > Desert | place: USA: California...
TCGATGCCGGGTTCGTTTTCGGCGCGGGTGTCGTGGTGTTGATCTCGACCATTCTCGGCGAGCAGCGCTTCGAGGAATGGGGCTGGCGCCTGCCGTTTTTCCTCGCCCTGCCGCTGGGCATGATCGGCCTGTATTTGCGTCACGCCCTCGAAGAAACCCCAGCGTTTCAGCAGCACGTGGAAAAACTCGAACAAGGCGACCGCGAGGGTCTGGCCGCCGGCCCGAAAGTCTCGTTCAAGGAAGTAGCGACCAAGCACTGGCGCAGCCTGATGACGTGCATTGGCGTAGTCGCGGCGACCAACGTCACCTATTACATGCTGCTGACCTACATGCCGAGTTACCTCACGCACAACCTGCACTACAGCGAAAACCACGGCGTGCTGATCATTATCGCGATCATGGTCGGCATGCTGTTCGTGCAGCCGTTGATCGGTTTCATCAGCGACAAGATCGGCCGTAAGCCGTTTATCGTGGTCGGCAGCATCGGCCTGTTCATCTTCGCCATTCCGGCGTTCATGCTGATCAACAGCGGCAGCATCGGGCTGATCTTTTCCGGTCTGCTGATTCTCGCCGTGCTGCTGAACTTCTTCATTGGCGTAATGGCCTCGACGCTGCCGGCGATGTTTCCTACACATATCCGTTACAGCGCGCTGGCCAGCGCCTTCAACGTCTCGGTGCTGATCGCCGGTCTGACCCCGACGGCTGTCGCCTGGCTGGTGGAGAGCACGAACGACCTGTACATGCCGGCGTATTACCTGATGGTCATCGCCGTGGTCGGTCTGGTCACCGGCGTGACGATGAAGGAAACCGCCAACAAGCCACTGCGCGGTGCAGCGCCTGCGGCTTCGGACCTCGAAGAAGCCAAGGAACTGCTGCAAGAGCACCACGACAACATCGAGCAGAAGATCGAAGACATTGACGCCGAAATCGCCACGCTGCAAGCCAAGCGCAATGAGCTGGCGCAGCAGCATCCGCGTATCGATTGAGGCACGATGATCAGAACAAACCCGGCATCAGCCGGGTTTGTTTTTCTGCAAAGACACCGCACAGGGGCTGTAAGCCTGATCAAGGGGCGTTGACCACCACGTAGGTCACGTCGCTGCCCTGATACTGCGGCTGGTACCACGTCGAACCGCACTGCATGTACGCCACGTCGTAGCGGATCACTTGCACGCAACTGCTGGGCATTTGCGCCGGGGTAAGGATCGAGCCCACCACCGCTGCCGTCACCGCAACAGTCGCCGTGACCGCCGCTGCCGTAGCAATGGGATGGTAATGATCGTCGTAGCCATAGCGGCCATGCCCGTCGACATCGATGTCGACATCGCGGTAATTGTTGATGTTGACGTTGCGATTGCTGTTACGGACGTGCGTGCGATTGCCAACGTTATTGCCGGCATTGACCCGGTTGCCCGGATTGCTCCGATGACCGGTGTTCACATGATGGGCTCGCGGTGGCGGGTTGATTCGTTGTGCGCGTTGCGCATGGGGCGCCGGGGCGCGGTTGACGTGGGCGCGAGCATGCCCTTGGGCGCGCTGCGGTCGGGCATCGGCTTCAGCGACATAACCTGCGGTCAACAGCGTTGCGGTGGCCAGCGACAACAACAAGCCCCACGTCAGCGACTTGTTCATGTCATTCCCCTCCCTGATCGCTGGCTTTCTTCAAGGCAATCGCGACATCGCCTTTACCCGGTTTGAAGGTGAACTGCGTGTCCGGAATGTTCGGCTTGAGGTTCCATTGATACACCGCGCTGTACTCGGGAAAGCTTTTCTCGTCGGTGGTGGTGATCACCAGTTTGCATGGCAAGGGTTTGTCGGAGCGGGTCAGCCACAACTGCCAGTCGATGCCTTCCTGGCGAAAGGCCAAATGGTCGCAGAGCTGGCCCTTGATGATCGACGGCCCCACGTAAAGCGCGGCTTGCAAGGCGTCGATCTGCGCCTGATCGCTGCCGAACAGAAACAGATCCTCCATCGGTACCTGCACGCCATAGTGGTTCTCGACCCGGTGCAGCGTTTGCGCGACAGTGGCCGGAGCGTCAACGGTGGTGTAGTACTTGAGGTAGGGCGAATACTGGGTCAGTTTCTTGCCGTTATAGAAGAACTCCCGGGTGCGCACTTCGCCCTCGCTTTTGGCATACAGCCGATCGTGGCCGACCACTTTGAGGGTGTTGGAAGACTCGGTCTTGATCTTCTGCCCGGACTCCAGAACGGTGTCGCGCGAGACCTGGGCATCGACCTGAAACTTCGGCAGGCTGCGCAGGTAATTGCCCATGTCGATGAGCTTGTCGACCACCTGCGGATTGACCAGCGGCGTGTCGTCAGCGGCCTCGTTCGCTGGCGATTGGGGCGGGTCTTCGGCACGGACTCCCGGTGCCAGAACCAGGGTGAACATCAGGCAGACAATACTGGCTGGGGTTTTCATCGGTTCCGCTCCTGTCCCTGCGTGGGCGTTGCGCCTGAACGGCGACTGACTGACCAGCCTAGTTCTCACTGTCGATGCGCGCCAATGCGGCTATTACTGATCCCGCGGCGCTTGCGCAGGCGCGGTGAACCATTTCTCCGGCGGCACGCGCTTCTCATCCGGTGGATCGCCCAGATAGTGCGGCGACATGATCTGCACGCCATATTCGTTGAACACATCCTGAATATTGGCGTGCAGCATGCTCAGCAGCACTGCGCGCGGGCGCGGCTGGCTTGGGATCGCTTGAGCAACGAGGCGGTACTCGGGATAGAAGTCCGAGAGTGCCGTCTGGAACACTTGCGCCGGCGGATCTTCCAGCACACCCGGCGTACGTTTTGCCGCTTCCAGCAACATTGCCTCCACTTGTCGCCACGGCGTGTCGTAGCCGATGGTCACCACGGTGTCGACCACATAACCGGGGCCTTGCACGGTGCGTGAATAGTTCTTGGTGACGGTGCCGGTGATCATTGAATTGGGTAGCGTCAGCACTTCGCCCAGACCGGTGCGAATCCGCGTGGTGAACATGCCCAGCTCCGTAACCGTGCCTTCGTACTCGCCAATGCGCACGAACTCGCCGGGGCGCAGCGTGCGCGTGTAGGTCAGGATCAAACCGGCAGCGGCCTGCCCGACCACGCTGGTCGCGCCGAGGGAAATCATCAGACCGATCAGCACCGACAAGCCTTTGAACGCATCGGTGCCGGCGCCGGGCAAGTACGGATAAGCCATCGCCAACGCAAACAGCCACACCGCCAGCGCGGTCAGGCGTTGTGTCGGTTGCAGGGTTTCGTGGTTCAGCCAGCTGAGCGTCCCCGGCGTGGCCATGCGGCGCAGGATCCGCCGGGTGAAAGCCACGACGCCACGGGCGATAAAGAAGATCGCCAGGGCCACGCCAAGGCCCGGGATCGCATCGACGATCCCTTGCAGCAGATAACCGGCCAGTTCGAACAGGTAATTATTTAGGCTCTCGCCCCACGGCCGGGTATAGGGAAATCGCGACAGGATAAAACCCAGCCACTCGTAGGTGAGCAACAGAATCAGCAGCCAGCGCAACAACAACAGAAAACGGCTGACCAGCGGATAGAGAAAATTCGAATCGATCAGTTGCACGCGCCCGACCTTCAGCGCCCGGGTGTGGCGATCCATCAGCGCCGGTAGTTTGCTCAGCAATTTGCGCCGTAACCAGGCCAGGCACCAGAGCAGCCCCAGGTAAATCAGCGTGGCCATGGCGGCGAGCGCCAGCGACCGCACGATCATCTGCAGATTGCGTGCCTCGCGGGTTTCGGTCACCACCTGACGCAGCCGCTCGGCCGCGCCTTCGGCGGCTTCCTGTACCGAGGAATATTCGAGGCTGTCGATGTCCTTGGGGGCAACGATGAACGCGCGTTTGTCGCCGATCAGCACGATGTAGCTGTTCTGAATCGAGTCGGTGCTGATCTTCAGTTCGGCGTCTTCGTTGAGCGCCTCATGGATGACCATTTTTGCCCGTTTGACTCGTGACGCCGGCGCTTCGCCGAGAATCGTCGCGCGAAACAGCATGATGCTGCGATTCGCGACCTTCAACTCGACCGCTTCGTCGGCCGTTTTCGGTGCGGCATCCAGCGCCCAGCCAACATCGCTCCAGAGCATTGCGAACAGCACCATCCCAACCGCCAGCAGCCTGCTTCGCATGCGCCTGTTTCCTTACGCCCAAGTGTCAAAGTGGGACACGTAAGCCAGCGTAGTCGAGGGATGAACGGTTGTCAGATTCACACACCGGGTTAAATGTCACGGCCGATTTCGTTGCCCGAATCCTCCAGAACATCAGTCACATTGGCCGGTTGATAGACCCAACCGATGAATAACTCATACCCCACCGCCAGAATCACCGGCCCGGTAAACAGCCCGATGATGCCGCTGGTGACCATGCCGCCCAGCGCGCCAATCAGCACCACCGGCATCGGCACCGCCACCCCACGGCCCAGCAACATCGGCTTGAGCACGTTATCGGACAGCCCGGCGATGACCATCCACACCGCGAAGATGATCGTCCCGGCGCCCACCCCGTCGTGGGCGAAGACGTAAATCACCACGGGCACGGTGATCAGCAGCACCGGTAACTGGGTAATGCCCAGCAACAACACCAGCAAGGCAAGAATGCCGGCGGCGGGCACGCCCATGATCACTAGCGCGACGCCGATCAACAGCATCTGAATGAACGCAATGCCGACCACGCCCTGCGCCACGGCGCGGATGGTGGCGGTACACAGTTCGGCAATCTGCGGGCCGCGCACCGGCCCGGAAATCCGCGTGGTGATCGCCACGGCCGTGCGGTGGCCACGCGTGCCGTGGGTCATGATCAGCCCCGCGACGATCAGCGCAATCACAAACACCACGATCCCGGCACCGACACCCGCGGCCTGATGCAGGACCACTTTGCTCCACTCCTTGAGGTGCGGCGCCAGTTCTTGAAATGTCCAGCTCAGGTCCTGCGAGGCGTGCATCCAGATGCCATACAACGGCGCGCCGATCAGCGGCCAGGCCTCGACGCTGGCCGGTGGCGGTGGAATCTCGAACTGCCCGGCTTCGATTGTGTGCATGCCGTCCTTGACCGAATCGGCAATCGAGGCGCCGAGCAGGCTCAACGGCAGCATCAGAATCGCCAGCCCCAGCAGCACCAGAATGATCGCTGCCCAGCCGTAGCGATTGCCGAGCTTCGCGCCGAGTTTCTGGTTCAGCGGATACAGGGTGACCGCAAGAATCAGCGCCCACAGCATCACATTCAGAAACGGATGAAAGATGTCGTAGCAGAACAACACCAGCACGGTGATCAGCCCCGCGCGGATGAGCACGTCCAGCAGCGCGCGGGAACTGTTGAAAGTCAGCAGCGGTTTGTCGTCCATTCAGGCTCTCCTGCCCGGTTCCGTTGAACCGCTGTGAGCGTAGTTCACGAATCACAGCTCGTCTCGACTGGTGCCCGAGCCGATTCGCGACTAAACCTGAAGGCTGATCTTCATTGATAAGGAAGCCGGGATGAAAACCACGCAGTCACTGATCATTCTCGCGCTGGCCGGAGCCGGCAGTCAGGCACTCGCGGGCGGGATCGATTTGTACGAGGCGGGCCAGGAAGGCGCGGGGCTGGCCAATGCTGGCTCGGCGGCGCTGGCCAGCGACCCGAGCGTGCTGATGAGCAACCCGGCCGGCATCGCTGCGCTGAAGGGCACGCAGGTCACGCTGACCGGTCAGGCGATATTCGGTGGCCTGGGTTTTGATCGCGACAGCGACAACGATTTCGGCGGCAACGAAGGCGGCAACCCACTGCCGATCCTGCCGGGCAGCAGTTTTTTTATCAGCCATGAACTCAATGACCGCGCCAGTATCGGCTTCGGCATGTACGGCAACTTCGGCCTGAGCGTCAAATATGACGACGACTGGGCCGGGCGCTATTTCTCTCAGGAATCGACGCTGATCGGCATCTCGATGCAGCCGACATTCGCCTACAAGTTCACCGATGACCTGTCAGTGGGCATCGGCCCGCGTCTGGTCTACGGCTACTACTACACCAAGATGGCCATCGACAATAACGCCTTCCTGCCCGGCGACCCGTTCCAGCAGGATGGCCGCTTGCAATACAAGGACACCGACGTCGGCACCGGGGTCAACGTGGGCGTGCGCTATCAACTGAACGAGCGCACCACGCTCGGCCTGGCGTACACCAGCAAGGTGAAAATGGAGTTCAAGGATTCGCCGTCAGTCCATGGTGTACGCAACCCGCTGCTCAATCTCGCGTTATCGAGGCTGGACGTCGATGAGCTGGAAATCGACATGAACATCCCGCAGACCGCAACCCTGAGTATCGCCCATCAGTTGAACGAACAATGGACGCTGCTCAGCTCGGTGAACTGGCAGGACTGGAGCGACTTTGCCGACATCGGCGTCTCGGTAGATTCCGCCGCCGGCAACGTGTCCCGCGCCGTCGACCGCAAATATCAGGATACCTGGCACCTGTCAGTGGGGGCACAAAACCAGATCAGCCCGAAACTGCGCTGGAACATGGGCCTGGGCTACGACAGCTCCGCCGTCAAAGACAAGGACCGCACCGTCGACAACCCGATGAACGACGCCTGGCGCCTGGCGACCGGCCTGAGCTACCAACTCGCCGAAGACACCGACCTCAACCTCAATTACACCCTGGTCTGGCTCGGCGACATGGATGTGCAACAGACCAAGCGCAACGGCCAGACGCTGTCCGGTAGTTATCCGAACAGTGCGCTGCACATTCTGGGTGGTGGGGTGACTTGGCGTTTCTGATTTTGGCGTCCCAAACTTGCCGAACCCTGTTGGCGCGTGCTCAGCCTGTGGGAGCCAGCCTGCTGGCGATGGCGGTGGTTCAGACAAATGTGTTGGTTGTGCTGGCCCAATCGCTTGCAGGCAAGCTCCCACAGGGATCGGGTGCAACCATCAGGCCGAGTGTTAGCTCGCCTGCTTTTGATTTTGATCACCGGCGGCATTGAAGGGCTGAAGGCTGAAAATCAAAAGCCCCTCACCTTAGCCCTCTCCCAAAGGGAGAGGGGACTGACCGTGGGGGATGCGAGAGCTGCTACGACAGAACTACCGAGTTGTACGCAAATTTCGAAGCCAACGCAGATCGGCCCCCTCTCCAGGGGGAGAGGGCTGGGGTGAGGGGTAAATCCACCGCAAATCCAAAGCCATGCGGCGCTTCTCACCACTCAGCGCTGCGCCTAAAAAACATGATCCTCAAGCACCGTCACAGTAGCAGTGGTACCCGCACGCAAGCGGTTCTTCCCGGCATAGTCGCCGTCAATCTCGATCCGCACTGGCACCCGCTGCGCCAGTTTCACCCAGGTATAACTCGGATTGATGTTAGCCAGCAGCCGGCTACCCGGTGCGTTTTCCCGGTCGGCAATGGCGAAGGCAATGCTCTGCACCGTCCCGCCAAAGGTCTCCCCGCTCATCAATTGCACACGTACCCGATTGCCCTCGCTGATGCGCGGCAGCTTGGTCTCTTCGAAGTAACCACTGATATAGAACGAGTTACTGTCGACCAGCGCCATCAAGGCGCCACCCGCTGTCGCATAGTCACCCTGACGGGTCAGCAGATTGGTGACATAGCCACTGACCGGCGACTCGACGCGGGTACGCTGCAGATCCAGTTCGGCCTGGGTCAATGCGGCAACCGCCAATTGCACGTTGGCCTCGGCCAGCCCGAGATTGGCCTGGTTACGCAACAGGTCCGCCTGGGCCACCGCGACATCGGTGCTGGATTTTTCCCACTCTTCGCCGGAAATCGCAAAACCCTGCTTGAGCTTGCGCCGCCGACGTTCCTCGCTCTGGCGTTGCTTGAGCAAGGCTTCGCTGGCAACGATGGCCGCTTGCGACTGACCCAGCGACGCCCGGGCGACCTCCACCGAGCGCCGCGCATGCTCCACCGCCAGGCGATAGCGCGCCGGATCGATCTCCATCAACAGTTGCCCCTTGTCGACGTGCTGGTTGTCCTGCACGGCCAGGCTGACAATGCGCCCGGAAACATCCGCCGACAGCGACACCACATCCGCCCTCACCCGTGCATCCCGTGTCCACGGTGCACGGGTGTAATACTCCCAGGCAAACCAGCCCAGCACGATGGCCAACACCACCACCGCCAACGTGACCAACCGCGCGAATAACACTTTCAAGGCATCAGGCTCCCATCAACAGAATCAGCGCGGCGCAAACGCACGCATACAAGGCGCCCTCAAACAGCGCTTCATGCCAGACCAGGCGCAGCACGCCGAGGCGGCGCAACCCCCAGTCCAGAACCAGAAAGATCGGTATGGCCAACAACAGCGCCTGGGCAATGGGCGGCAGGTACACGCCGCCAATCTCGAAATCAATGGGCAAGGGCCGGTTCTCCTTCCGGAATCGAGCGTTCGATTAACTCACCGTGACGCTGCAGGAATGACACGACGATCAGCAGGGCCACCCGCATGCGGAATACCGACCACAAATGTTCGTGGCTGGCGACGTGCAGATCGTCCAGTTCGTCGCCCAAGGCACGCAGTGTCGTCAACAATGGCGCCAGTTGCACATCCGCGCGCCCGGCGACAAAACGCCCGGTCTTGCGCAGTGCAGATGCCAGATGCTGACTGAATACCTCACTGAGCAACGCATTGTTTTGCGCCTGCTGGCGCAACTGCTGCATCGCCACCCCCAACGCCACGCACGCCAGGCTGACTTCATACAGTTGTTGCATGGCCCGACTGTTCGCCGCCGGTAGCAGGCCGAGCATGCTGGTCAGCCGGTCGACCATGCGACTTTCGAAGGCGAATTGCTCTGCGTCGGTTGCTGGAGTTTTGCTTAGCGTATACACCTGCTCGCGCGCTTCGTTATACAAGCGGCGCAAGCGCAATGCCGGGCGGAACGGGAAGATCCACGCATAAACCAACAGCGCGAGCATCGCCGCACTGACGTAGGCACCAGCGAATTCGAACCATTGAATGGCCGTGTTCTGCCCGGTGCCGACGTTTTGCGGACCGAGCATCAGAAAGCTCGACAGCCCCAGGCCCATGGCAATCCCCGTCGTCGCCGGGTTCGCCAGGCCGATCGCGATCACATACAGCAGCGGCGCAAGCAGCAAGGCCAGCGGTTCAAAATCACTGATCGCCGGCACCAGCATGAATTGATAAAGCGCCGAGACCACCAGTGCCAGTCCCAAACCTCGGGCGTAACTCTGCGCGGCCATCAGCGGTCGCGGAAATGTCGCCATCAGCGAACAGAGAATCCCCACCAGAATCATCCCGCCACGCGCGCCGTCCCAGGCGGTTTCGATCCAGATCAACCCGGCCACCAGCAGCGCCGTAAAAGCACGGATCGCATTCATCGACGCCAGGGTGAAATCCAGATGCAGCGGGCTGACCTGACCGCGAAAGAGCACGCTGGCCTCCCGTCCCTCCTGAATCGCATCGCTCAATTCGAGAATCTGTTCGAGTTGCTGCAACAGCCGCGCCTGCTCCCAGCGTAACGCCCAGGCCAGCGAGCGCAGGGTCGCGCTCATGTTTTCGGTGAGTTGCTCGGCCTGATAAGCCAAGCCTTCGAATTGTTGCTGCAAGGTGACGAAATCATGCCGGCGCTCGCTGGACAACGAACGCCCCTGCTCTGCCAGCTCGTCGAGAAGAGCCAGTTCTTCGCTGCGCAGGCGTTGCACGTCCAGCGGCAGATCGCCCTCCCAGCGCTCGGTGAGCAGTTCTCGCTGATGGCGTAATGCAGTGAGTCGCGAAGTCAGCAGCATCAATTGGTTGCCCAGCAGCAACACCAGATTGTTCGCACTGCGCAGGCGCGGCGCGTCAAAGTACAAATGCCGACGCAAGCCCTCCAGCGCGCTGATTTCGCCGAGCAGTTGCTGCTGCCGACGCTGAAAGTCCGCCTCACTTTCTTCGGTACGCAGCACTGCCGCCGCATGACTGGCTGCCAGTTTGATCACCTGATCGACCTTGGCGAAATACCCCTTGGCCACGGCTTGCGGTCGCGCCGTCAACAGGCTGACCACGCACACGCACGCCACGGCCAGCAGGGTTTCGGTCACGCGAGTCACCGCCAGCAGGAACGTGCCGTGCGGATCGGGGATCGCCAGCAGCGCGACGACCACCGCGGTGTAACCACTGAGCACGAACGCTTGTGAACTGGTATAGCGCAGGAGCGTTCCGCCGGCCGTGCACAGCGCCAGCCACAGCGCGAGCGTGGTGATAAAGGGCAAGGGCGCCTGGGGGAAAATCGCCATGATCAGCACTGCCACAGCCGCGCCAAGGGTCGTGCCGATGACCTGGCCGAAGCTGCGCGCCAGCGCCATCCCGGCCAATGGCTGACTGACGATGACCACCGCCATGATCGACCACTTGGGCTGGTCGAGGTCGAACACGAACGCCAGATACAGCGTCAGCAACCCCGCCACAATGGTGCGCAGGGCAAACAGCAGAACGGCCTGGCCGGGATGAATCACAGCCTTGAAGTAATTGAACAGGGCTTGCATGGGCACACTCATCAAAGCGACTTCTGCAAGCGTAGACACTGCATCGCCGGCTTGGTGCGCAACTGAGTCGACGCAGCTTGTAGGACGATTCACATGCATAGGGTTTGACTGATTGCCCGAGCTGACCGAAGCTTGCCGCTCTGCTCAACAACGCCTGTTTCGGAATCCCGCATGCCTCAGTCTCGCCGCTACCTGCTGATCAGCCTGGGCCTGGTGCTTGTCGTCGTTGTGGCCTGGTTGTCGCTGCGCAGCACCACCCCGGTGATACCCGATTCGATCAAACACGGTTACAGCGAAGCGCTGAACGCCGCCCGCACCGGCGAACCGGGGGCAGCGCGCCAGTTGTACCAGCAACTGGGTCGGCCGGACATCTCGGTGAAACGCCGCGTGTGGCTGCACGGCGAGCTGCCCAACTACCCGAGCCCCCAGGCGCTGAAACTGGCGGACACCGACCTGCAGAACGAAGCCCCGCAAGTACGCCTGGCCGCCATCAAGAGTGTGGTCGGGCTGGTCCCGGGCGGGCAACGCAGTCTGTTGGTAGGGCCGATGCTCGACGATGCGGACCAGGACGTGCGTTTTGCCGCCATCAACGCCCTCCTCGGCCTGACGCCTGACGAACTGGGGCTGTATTTTGCGCCGCTGCAGCAAGCCATCGATGGCTGGGAGCAGACCCTCAAGGCGCAACCGGAAACTGCCGCCAACTACGCGCAATTGGCGCGCCTGCACATTCACAACGCCGAATTCAAGCAAGCGCAAGTCGCCCTGGAAAACTCGTTGCGTCTGGAACCGGGCAATCTGCCGGCGCTGGTCATGCAGATCGATGTCCTCGACCGTTTGGGCCAAAGCGACGCAGCCCGCCAATTGCTCGCTCAACAACTCAAGGCCCAGCCTGATTCAGCCTATTTGCAACACGCCCTGGGCTTGTGGTTGCTGCACCATGGCCAGCGTGAATACGCCCTGCTCGGTTTGTCCAAAGCCGTCGAACTGGAGCCGGACAACAAGGATTACCGCTACGACCTCGCCACCACCCTGCACAGCGCAGAAGAACTGGAGGCGGCGCAAAAGCAATTGCAGGAAATCGTCCAGCGCCATCCCGCCGACCGCAAGGCTCGGGTTCTGCTGATCAATTACTGGAAAGAAAGCGGCCAGTTGCAAAATGTGCAGATTCTGCTCGCGCAACTCGAACAGCTGAACCCGGACGATCCGGCGCTGCAGCAGGGTCTTTGAGCGTAAAAACCCGCAACATCCGCAAACAATAAGCGGAACTGCCATCACGGCTTAAGGTCAAGTTATTCAGGCCGACCCAATGCATCGATGGTCGCGCTTCCCTAAGTCATGAGAGGACATTATTTGTCTACTTCTAACGAGTTGATCAGTGCGAAAGCCGCTACCGGCATTACGGGCCTGGACGACATCCTGGCCGGTGGCTTGTCTCGCGGACATGTGTTTCTGCTGGAGGGTGAACCCGGAACCGGCAAAACCACGGTCGCTTTGCATTTTCTCCTGGCCGGCGCAAAAGCCGGCGAGCGCTCGTTGTACATCACGCTCTCGGAAACCGAGCGCGAGCTGCGCCAAGGCGCGCTGTCCCACGGCTGGACGCTTGACGACAACATCAAGATCTTCGAGCTGACGCCGCCGGAAAGCCTGCTTAACGCCGAGCACCAGCAAAGCCTGCTGTATTCCTCCGATCTGGAGCTGGGCGAAGCCACCAAGCAGATTTTCGAAGCGGTCGAGCGTTTCAAGCCGACTCGCGTGGTGCTCGACAGCCTGTCCGAAATCCGCTTGCTGGCACAAAGCTCTCTGCGCTATCGCCGGCAGATCCTGGCGATCAAGCATTACTTTGTCCGCTATAACGCGACGGTGGTGCTGCTGGACGATCTCACGACCGAGTCGCTGGACAAGACCGTGCACAGCGTCGCGCACGGGGTGATCCGCCTCGAAGAACTGACGCCCGCCTACGGTGCCGAGCGTCGACGCGTGCGAGTGGTCAAGTATCGCGGGCAGAAGTATCGCGGCGGTTTCCATGACTTCACCATCATGGGTGATGGCGTGCATGTGTTCCCGCGGTTAGTGGCGGCCGAGCATCGCGGCGAGTATGCGCGGTTGCAACTCTCCAGCGGCATCGAGCAAATGGATGCGCTGCTTGGCGGCGGCATCGAGACCGGTTCGAGCACGCTGATCCTCGGCCCTGCGGGTACCGGCAAGTCGCTGATCTCGATGATCTTCGCCGCCGCTGCTGTGCGTCGCGGCGAAAAAGCTGCGCTGTTCATCTTCGACGAAGAGCTGGGCCTGCTGCACGAGCGCATGAAGAACATCGGTATCAACCTCAAGGAGCTGCAGGCCACCGGCAATCTGCTGATCGAACAGGTCGACGCCGCCGAACTGTCGCCGGGCGAGTTTTCCCATCGCGTACGACGCTGTGTCGATGAGCTTGACATCAAGACTGTGGTGATCGACAGCATCAACGGTTACCAGGCCGCGATGCCGGAAGAGAACGCGCTGGTCCTGCACATGCACGAACTGTTGCTGTACCTGAACCGCAAGGGCGCGGCGACGTTCATGACGGTCGCCCAGCATGGCCTGGTCGGTGACATGCAAGCGCCGGTCGACATCACCTATCTGGCTGACACCGTGGTGCTGCTGCGTTATTTCGAAGCGCTGGGCAAGGTCCGCCGCGCGATTTCCATCATCAAGAAACGCACCGGCAGCCACGAATCGACCATTCGTGAATTCCGTATTTCGAAGGGCGGCATGACCATCGGTGAACCGCTGGAAGCGTTTCAGGGCGTGCTGCGTGGCGTCCCAACTTACCTCGGCGCGAACAATCCGCTGCTTCAGGAAGACAGCTTGTGAAACTCGAGGTGCCACTGGCCGAACGGGCGCTGATTCTGGCGCCCCTGGGTCGCGACAGTCAGATTGCGCTGAAGATTCTCAATGAGGCCGGTTACGGTGGCGTTGTGACCCCTGCCCTCGGTGAGTTGTGTACGCAGCTCGAACTGGGCGCGGGCTTGTTGTTGGTCGCTGCCGAAGCCCTGCGCGGGCCGGAAATGGAAACACTGTTCGCCTGGCTGGAGCAGCAACCGGCGTGGTCGGATCTGCCGATCATTCTGTTGACCCACCACGGCGGACAGGAACAAGGCCCTTCGTCGCGGCTGAGCGATCTGCTTGGCAACGTGAGTTTCCTCGAGCGCCCTTTTCATCCCGTCACCCTGGTCAGTATGGTCTCGGCCGCACTGCGCGGGCGACGACGACAATATGAAGCGCGCGATCGCCTGATCGACCTGAGCGAAAGCGAACGGCGCCTGCAATCGACGCTCGAAACCCTTGAGCAACAGGTCGAGGAGCGCACCGCGCAGCTGCGCCACAACGAAGAAGCCTTGCGCCAATCGCAGAAAATGGAAGCGGTCGGCCAGCTCACCGGTGGCATCGCGCACGACTTCAACAACATGCTCACCGGGATCATCGGCAGCCTCGAATTGATTCGGCGGCGCCTGGCCCGTGGGCGAACCGAGGATCTCGACAGCCTGATCGATCTCGGCGTCACCTCAGCCAACCGCGCCGCCGGCCTGACCCATCGTCTGCTGGCGTTTTCCCGTCGCCAGTCGCTGGACTCCAAAGCCGTTCAGATGAACACCCTGGTGCTGTCCATGGGCGAGTTGTTGCAGCGCAGCCTCAATGAAAGCATTCAGCTGGAAATGCGTCTGGATGAAAACCTCTGGGTTGCCGAAGCAGATCCCAATCAGCTGGAAAGCGCCCTGCTCAACCTGGTGATCAACGCCCGTGACGCCATGCCCGACGGCGGCAAACTGGTGGTCGAGACCAGCAATCAGGTGTTGCATCGCGATTTCACCGAGGCCTACAGCAATCTCGAGCCTGGCGATTACGTCATGCTCAGCGTCACCGATAACGGCTGCGGCATGCCGCAAAGTGTCATGAGCCGCGCGTTCGATCCCTTCTTTACCACCAAACCGATCGGCCAGGGCACGGGTTTGGGCCTGTCGATGATTTACGGTTTCAGTAAACAGTCGCGCGGCCACGTGTCGATCGACAGCGAAATCGATCAGGGCACCACGGTCAAACTCTACCTGCCGCGCTTTCGCGGCGAAGAATTGGTCAGCGACGATGCAGACGTTGAGCATGCTCCCGATGCGCTGGACGGCGAAACCGTGCTGATCGTTGAGGACGATCCAGCGGTTCGTGTGCTGGTCTGTGCGGTGCTCAGTGAGTTGGGTTATGCCTACGTAGAGGCTGGCGACGCCGACACCGCATTGCCGATTCTCAATTCGACGCAGCGCATCGACTTGCTGGTCAGCGATGTCGGTTTGCCGGGCATGAACGGCCGGCAACTGGCAGAGGTCGGTCGCCAATACCGGCCCGGTCTGAAGGTGCTGTTCATCACCGGTTACGCCGAGCATGCCGCAGTGCGCGGCGGATTCCTCGATTCCGGCATGCAGATGATCACCAAGCCGTTCACCTTCGATCTGCTCACCGCCAAGGTGCGCGAGATGATCAAGAACTGACTGCCAATCCACGGCCCGCGCAAGCGGGCCGGGCAGTCAGGCCAGCAATTCCTGAATCTTTTCCTGCAGCACGTCCAGATCGAAGGGTTTCTCCAAAATGGGAGCCTTGTTGGTGATCGGGCTACCGGTCTCGCGGATTTCCTGCGGATAACCACTGATGAAGATCACTTTCAGATCCGGGCGCAGTTTTACGGCGGGTTCTGCGATCTGCACGCCGGAAATTCCGCCCGGCAAACGAAAATCAGTGATCAACATATCCAGGTGCGGCTTGCTCGCCAGGATCTCGAACGCCTGTTCTCCGTTTTCAGCCTGCAACACGCGATAGCCCTGCCCCGACAGATAATCCGTCAGAACCATCAAGATAACCGGTTCGTCTTCGACGACGAGTACTACATCTTGTGCATCTACGCTCATGGGAAGCCTTTGTTCGGTCAATAGCTGCTGATACGACCGTACGGTCAATCAGAGGTTGCGTCGGATATGCCGTTTTCCTGGATTGGCAGACAAACGCGAAACAGGGCGCCTTCGTTGATTTCACTTTCGACGACGATGGAGCCGCCATGGGCGGCGACGATCTGCTCGGAAATGAACAGACCCAGCCCGAGCCCGGCCACTACCGTCTTGGCGGAAACCCGTTCGAACTGTTGGAAAATACGCTTCTGGTTTTCTTTGCTGATGCCGATGCCGTGGTCCTGCACTTCGATTCGCGCTTCATCGCCCTCACGGTAGACGCGCACCTGAATCGGACTGCGGCCGCCATAACGCAGGGCGTTGGTCAGCAGGTTCGACACCACCTGCTCGATGCGGAACTCGTCCCAGTGACCTTCCACGGGGCCGAACACGGTCAGCGACACTTCGGTCTCCGCGGCTTCAATCTGCTGCGCGAAGTTCTGCAGCAGATTGCTCACCAGTTGCACCAGATCGAAACGGCTTGGCCGGATCGACAGCTTGCCGGTGCGAATGCGCGACACGTCGAGCATGTCTTCAATCAGGCGAATCAGGCTTTTGATCTGCCGCTCATCGCGGTCGACCATGGCGTGCATCTTGTCGAGGGTGAACGCCGAAGCGTTGTCGCGGGCCAGGTGCATCTTGCGTAGCTGGGTTTCGAGGATCAGACCGTTGAGCGGCGTGCGTACTTCGTGGGCGACGATCGACATGAAGTCATCGCGCATGCGCACGGCCTGCTCGAGGTCCGCCTGGGTGCTTTGCAGTTGTTGCAGCAGCGCTTCCTGTTCGCGACGCGCCTGTTCGAGCGCTTCGAGCTGTTGCTTCAACGCCTTGCTCTGGCGATACAGATCGACGAAGACGTTGACCTTGCTTTTCACCGCATGGATATCCAGCGGTTTGTGCAGAAAGTCCACCGCCCCGCTCTCGTAGCCTTTGAACGCGTAGTTCAACTCACGGCCGGCGGCGCTGACGAAAATGATCGGGATGTTCTTGGTTTTCTCGGTGCCGCGCATCAATTCGGCGAG
>Ga0196970_1001409_pt1 | contig 16439 bp, 17 predicted proteins | sample S1v_513CmetaG_FD_148672 | JGI IMG/M metagenome (GOLD analysis project Ga0196970, IMG submission 148672) | Soil microbial communities from Anza Borrego desert, Southern California, United States - S1+v_5-13C | ecosystem: Environmental > Terrestrial > Soil > Desert | place: USA: California...
GCGTGGGAGCGCAGCGACCGTCTGGCGCAGCCAGACACAGCGGAAGTAGGTGCAGCGAAGCAAACCGTAGCCGCTGCGCCCGGATCGATCCCGGAGCGAAGGAACCCGAGCCTGCGAGGGCCGTACGTAGGAGCAAAGCCTTTTGGTTCCTTTTTGGCGTCTGAAAAAGGGACTCGCCGTAAGGGCGAAACCCTAAGCAGCCGTTACCGCAGCAACGGATATGTACCCAAGAACCGAGCCTGTACCCGAAGCTTCAAAAATCAGTCAGGCAACTCAACCAGCCCATCAACATCCGTCATCGCCCGCTCCAGCAAATCAGCCGGCAGACTCTTGCTCGCCCGCGCGCCCAGCAACTTCAACTGCTCACTGCGACTGACCAGATTGCCCCGCCCTTCCGTGAGCTTGTTACGCGCCGAACTGTAAGCCTTGTCCAACTGCTGCAAGCGATTGCCCACCTCGTCCAGATCCTGAATGAACAACACGAACTTGTCATACAGCCACCCCGCACGCTCAGCGATTTCCCGGGCATTCTGACTCTGGCGCTCCTGCTTCCAGAGGCTGTCAATCACCCGTAACGTGGCAAGCAAGGTGGTCGGACTGACAATCACGATATTGCGGTCAAACGCCTCCTGAAACAGCGTCGGCTCGGCCTGCAACGCTGCCGAGAACGCCGCCTCGATCGGCACGAACAGCAAAACGAAATCGAGGCTGTGCAGCCCCTCCAGACGCTTGTAATCCTTGCCGGCCAGGCCCTTGACGTGATTGCGCAGCGACAGCACGTGCTGCTTGATCGCGATCTGCCCGAGGGTGTCATCGTCGGCGGCCACGTATTGCTGGTAGGCGGTAAGGCTGACCTTGGAGTCGACCACCACCTGCTTGTCGCCGGGCAGGTAAATGATCACGTCCGGCTGGAAGCGTTCGCCGTCCGGGCCTTTGAGATTGACCTGAGTCTGGTACTCGCGGCCCTTCTCCAGACCCGCGTGTTCAAGCACCCGCTCCAGAATCAGTTCGCCCCAGTTGCCTTGGGTCTTCTGCCCTTTCAGGGCACGGGTGAGATTGGTCGCTTCGTCGCTCAGACGCAGGTTCAGCGCCTGCAAACGCTCGAGCTCCTTGGCCAGCGAAAAACGCTCACGGGCCTCGGCCTGATAACTCTCCTCGACGCGTTTTTCGAAGGACTGGATGCGCTCCTTCAGCGGATCGAGCAACTGGCCGAGCCGTTGCTGACTGGTTTCGGCGAAGCGCTGTTCGCGCTCATCGAAAATCTTCCCGGCCAGCTCGGCAAACTGCGCGCGCAGTTCATCGCGCGAGCCTTGCAGGTCGTTGAGACGTTGTTGATGGCTTTCCTGTTGCTCACGCAGCTCGGCATTCAGCGACGCGGCTTGGGCGTCGAGGCGGCGCAGTTCGGCTTCCTTGTTGGCGCGTTCAAGGTTCCAGGCGTGGGCGGCGTCGCGAGCATCGTCGCGCTCGATCTGCAGCAGTTCGACTTCGCGACGCAGGGCCGCCAGCTCAGCCTGTTTTGCAGCGTTGGCCTGGCCGAGATCGGCGACTTCATCGCGACTGGCCTCGAGCTGCGCATTGAGGCCGTCCTGGGCCAGTTGCGCCATGGTCAGCCGTTCTTCCAGCAAGGCCTGCGCGGCTTGCCCGCTGCTCGCCCGGCGTTGCAGCTGCCAGGCAAGCGCCAACAAGGGCAGCCCTGCCGCTGCGAGACCGAGCAATATGCTGGTCAAGTCCATAGCCATAGCGACTCCTGCCGGTCCGATAAAGCCTGAAGGTTAACCAAGGTGTCAGGTCTTGGACAGCTCAGTCTTCGAGCTGGCCGAGTTCCCTTTGTGCACGACGGTCGCCGGCGCGGGCGGCCTGGCGCAGCAGCTCCTGGCCAATGCGTCGATCCCGTGCGTTACCGCACTCGCGGCACATCAACTGACCGAGGCGGCTTTGCGCCGTGACCACGCCTTCGCGCGCCGGTTGCTTGAGCAGGCGGCCGGCGAGGTGCTTGGCGTTATGGCTGGCGCTCAGGCGCGGGCTGTCGAGCAGCCATTCCGCAACACGTACGGAAAATCGCTTGGGCGGGGTAACAGCAGGAAGGTCTGAGGTAACAGAGTCTGATACTGAGCGAAACTTCATAAAGCACTGTGGGACGAATCGGAAGGCGCGCCACTCTACTCTTTTTTTCTTACAGGTAAAGTCTAAAAACAACCCGGCACGCCCGTGCTAGAGCAAGCGCTCGGGACAATCCACAGAAGCTGTGGATAACTCAGTGGACAACCGTCCTGCAACTCGCGCAAAGCCTTATGGAACGGGGCTCGCAGTCAAACTGACGATTTTTTCACCAACAAAAAAAAGCGATGTTTTTCATTGACTTAAACTTTCGATGCAGGCAGCCACCGGTGTCAGGATTGATATGACAGTGCTGTGACAGGCCGCGCAACTAATGTGCACAAGTACCTGTTACCCGGTTATATCGGTGCGCTTTTTCGGGTCGTTTCGGCTGCTGATCCGCAGATAAGCCGCTGGCCAGCGCGGTTGATCAACGTATCCTCGCCGACCGACGGTCGAAAAATGCCCGTTTACGGGCGACCACGTTTTCACGCCAAGCAAACCCTGCGCTGGACTGCAATGTTTTTTTCGCCGGCCATTTGCTTTAGCGATTTCGATCCGTTACTATCCGCGGCGTTAGTACCAAGCTGAAAGTCAATTCCGGTCGAACACATCCCCACGGTCAGCCTCTTTTAAAGAAGCTCAACCGAAAAAAGCGGGAACGACCCCTCGATGGTTTCCAGGTAAATCTTGCGCCAACACAGCCTTCCACTGATGCGAAGGGTGTTGCGAAGAACACTTACTCTGACCGAACCAACCTGCAAATTGATCAGGATCTTCACCCTGGGCCCAGAACCTCTGCCCTCGTTGTGATGCCTGTCCTCCTAAGTACCTACCTGCCAGCCCAAAGCGCGCCAACTTAATAGCGCTGCAAACTGGCTGCTTTGTTCCAGTCGGGTTCTTCGTTCGATCAATGGTGATCGACGTTACTGGAACGTTTTAACGTTGCACGGTTCTTAACCGTGTCATTTGTAGGAACACCTAATAACTATGTCTACTCAAATCCATACTCAGGATGCCATTCGCACCCTAACCAACGCTTTTGCCCCCATGAACTGCATGATCATGGCCGCTCGCAAAGGCTGCTTCAGCTTCACCGTGGTCAATGAACACGGGATCGCTCGCCACAGCGAGCGTCTGTACCCCGATCAGTACTCCAGCGCCGAACCGCTGCAGGCCGTGATCGATCGTACACGTCAGGCGTTGATCGCCTGATAGCCGAAAAGGCTGCAAAAGCACAAGCCCTGCATGAAAATGCGGGGCTTTTTATTGCCCGACGTTTCTCTTTTTACGCCTCAACCCTAAGTACCAACTGATATAACGGTTATAACTCGGAGCCGAAAATAATTTAAAAACAGGCCTTTACGTCGCGAATATGACACTACACTTCAACTCGGGCGACATGATTCGCTCACGGCGAGCCTGAACCGATCCACTGCTGCCAAGCCTCCTTCAGGACTCGCCACCCATTATAAGAACCGAGGGATTTATGGGTATCGCTGCCAGTGAACTGTGTCGATATGTGATTCGCCCCACGCTGATCTATCTGGGCCGTCACTGCGCCACTGCCGAATCACTGCTGCTGGGCATCGCCGCCAGCCAGTCAGCCCTCGGATCCGCCCTGCACGACCGACGTGGCCACGGCCTCTACCGCATCGCCGAGCAGCGCCATCAAGCGCTCTGGGATGACTACCTGGCGCTCGACCCGGAGCGTGCCAGCCTGGTACGCGGCCTCGCCAGTCAGCATGCATTCCTCAGCGGTCCACATGTCGAATTGACCGTCAATTTGCGTTACGCCACTGCCATCGCCTGGCTGCTGGTTGAAGAACAAAACCCCACCCTCCCCGCCCCGAACGATCTGTTGGCCATGGCGCGCATCTGGCGTCAGACCTTCCAGCCCCAGGGTCGCCTGCGCGACTTCACATTTGCCTGGCAAACCTGTGTTTCACCGCTGAAGCAGGTCGCCTGCTGACCGAGCGGTTTTGCAAGTTCTCGCAACAGGCCGCCATTCTGGTCGGATTGTCCTACAAAACCGCTCTAAATCAAGGCATACGGGCTATAGCGCTGCGGCGAAAATGTTGGTAATTTTCGCCCCGGTGATCACCAGGAGTTCTAATAATGAAAAAAGTCATGCTCAAAACCACCCTTAGCCTCGCCGTTACCCTTGCCTCCACCCAGATTTTCGCGGCAGGTTTTGCCCTTAACGAACAAAGCATCAGCGGGATGGGGACGGGTTTTGCCGGGCGATCTTCTTCTGCCGACGACGCAAGCACTGTTTATGGCAACCCGGCCGGCATGTCGCGCATCAAGCGCGAACAAGTCACCGGCGGTGTAGCCCTGGTTGACGCACATACCGATATCAGCGACGCCAGCTCCAGCCCCAACCGCGGCAGCAACGACGGTGACATGGTGCCTCTCACCGCCGTGCCGATGGGCTTTTATGTCAAGCCGATCGACGATCACTGGGCATTCGGTCTGGGCGTGTACGTGCCGTTCGGCCTGATCACCGATTACGAAAACGGCTTTGCCGGCCGTTACTTCGGCAGCAAGTCCGAAGTGCAGGTCATCACCTTCCAGCCAACCGTCAGCTACGCCTTCAACGACAAGGTGTCGATCGGTTTCGGTCCGACCATCAACCGCATCGACGGCTCGCTGGAATCGAACCTGTCGATCACCCAGGCGCTGCCGGACGGCAAGGTCAAGATCAAGGGTGACGACACCGCACTGGGCTACAACATCGGCGTGCTGGTACAAGCCACCGACACCACCCGCGTGGGCCTGACCTACCACTCCAAGGTCGATTACAAGCTCGAAGGCGACACCAAGGTCAAGTACGGCGCACTGGCGCTGGCAGGTCTGGGCGCCAACCAGAAATACGACGCTTCGTTGAAGATCACCACCCCGGAATCGGTGGACCTGTCGGTCACCCAGGCGATCAACGATCGCTGGAACGTCTACGCCGGCACCACCTGGACCCGCTGGAGCCAACTGGACAAGATCACCGTGAAGAACTCCGGGGTGCAGCCACTGCTGGCCGGCCAGTTCGGTTCGATCAACGAAGACCAGAACTGGCACGACACCTGGGCTTACGCTGTGGGCACGTCGTATCAGTTGAACAAGGAATGGGTGTTGCGTACCGGCCTGACCTTCGACCAGTCGCCGACCAACAACGAAGACCGCTCGCCACGTATCCCGACCGGCGACCGGACCATCTTCAGCATCGGTGCCGGCTGGAGCCCGACCGATGACCTGACCATCGACGTTGCCTACTCGTACCTGAAGGAAGAGTCGGTCAACATCCGCAACGAAAACGCACGTGGCCAGAGCTACGACTCCAAGTATGAAAACTCGGCGAACGGTTTCGGTGTCGGCGCGACGTACCGCTTCTGATGCACGCTGGCGAGGTTGACCCCTCGCCCACGAAAAAGCCCCACTCTCTTGTCAGAGGCGGGGCTTTTTCATGCAGATCCAAATGTGGGAACAGGGTGAGTCAGTTGGCCAACGGCTTCGAGGCAATCGCCTTCTCGATCGCCGCAATGAACTCCGGATCATCCGGCTTGGTCAGGCTGGAGAAACTGGCGACGACCTTGCCCTGACGATCGACCACGTATTTATAGAAATTCCATTTCGGCGCATTGCTCTGCGCGGCCAGCACTTGAAACAGGTGCGTGGCATCGTCGCCACGGACCTTTTGCGGTTCGGTCATGTTGAAGGTGACGCCGTAATTGGCGTAACAGACCTTGGCGGTTTCCGCGCTGTCCTTGGATTCCTGCTTGAAGTCGTTGGACGGCACGCCGAGCATTTCCAGGCCCTGCGGCTTGAAGCGCTGATTGACCGCTTCAAGGCCTTCGAACTGCGGCGCGAAACCGCAGAAGCTGGCCGTGTTGACCACCACCAGCGGTTTGTCCGCGTACTGTTTGCACAGATCGATGGATTCCTTGGCCCGCAACTTTGGCAGCGAACCTTGAAGCAGCTCCGGGCAATCCGCGGCCTGGGCGAGGCCAGTGATCGCCAGCAGCAATGCGGGAACAGCACACCAATGCATCAACATGTTGAACATCCTTGAGCAGTTGTCAGGCCTCGACGTTACTCGCCATGTTGGCTTCTAGCAAATGCTCATGCCCAACTGCATCAGGGCCAGACCGCCCTGCTGCCAGCCCCACCACGCCAGCGCCAGCAGCGCGGCGCCGAGTGCGCTGATGGCCAGTCGCGGCCAGAGGCGATTCACGCGGCGCTCGCACTGGCTTGCAGGCGTGCGACCGGGCGCTCGCGCACCGGCCAGTTCAACGCCGCGGCCAGCAGACTGAGAAGAATCGCCACTTGCCAGATCAAGTCATAACTCCCGGTGCGGTCGTACACCACCCCGCCCAGCCAGCCGCCGAGGAACGAGCCAAGCTGATGGAACAGGAACACGATGCCACCGAGCATGGACAGGTTGCGCACGCCGAACAAGGTCGCCACCGTACCGTTGGTCAGCGGCACCGTCGACAGCCACAAAAAGCCCATCGCCATGCCGAACAGGTACGCCGATGTGGTGGTGACCGGCAGCCACAGAAACAACACGATCACCACCGCCCGCAATAGATACAGCCCGGTCAACAAGCGCGGCTTGGACATGCGCCCGCCGAGCCAGCCGGCGGTGTAGGTGCCGAAGATATTGAACAAGCCGATCAGCGCCAGCACCGTGGTGCCGACCGTCGCCGGCAGGTGCTGGTCGACCAGATAGGCCGGCAGGTGCACGCCGATGAACACCACCTGGAAACCGCAGACGAAGAAGCCGAACGCCAACAGCCAGAAACCGGAATGCGAGCAGGCTTCGCGCAGGGCTTCGGACAGGGTTTGCTCATGGCCGAGCACCGGCAATGGTTTGTCCTTGAGCATGCTCACCAGCGGCACGATCATCGCCACCAGCAGGCCCAGCACCAGCAGCGCTGCCGACCAGCCGAGCCAGCCGATCAAACCGAGGGTGCCCGGCAACATCGCAAACTGCCCGAAAGACCCGGCAGCGCTGGCAATGCCCATGCCCATGCTGCGTTTATCCGCCGGCACGGCGCGCCCGACCACACCGAGAATCACCGAGAATGAGGTACCGGACAGGCCGATACCGATCAGCAGCCCGGCACTGAGCGACAGCGTCATCGGCGAATCGGACAAACCCATGCACACCAGCCCGAGCGCATACAGCACGCCGCCGATCAGCACCACCTTCGCAGCGCCAAAACGGTCGGCCAGCGCACCGGTGAACGGCTGCGCCAGGCCCCAGATCAGGTTCTGCAAGGCGATGGCGAAGGCGAACACCTCGCGCCCCCAGCCGAACTGCGCGCTCATCGGCGACAGAAACAGACCGAAACCGTGGCGCACGCCCAATGACAACGCCAGGATCAGCGCACTCCCCAGCAACACCCAACCGCACGTACGCCACATCGATGTCATTATTATTCTCCGGTCGCGGGTATATACCCGCTTGAGTTCGGAAAAAACCGGCCTCAGGCCAGTTCATCCAGCAATTTGAGCAAGGTCTCGCGTTTTTCCGCGCCGAGCCGGTCGATCAACCGCTCCTGCGCCGCTTCCCAGGCCGGCAGCGCCGCTTCCAGGCGCTGCGCACCGGTTTCGGTCAGACGAACGATGCGGTTGCGCATGTCCTCGCCTTCAGCCAGCGCCACCAACCCCTCGCCTTCCAGCACCCGCAAATTGCGCCCGAGGGTGCTGCGGTCCAGGCCCATGGCTTCGGCCAGTTCGGAAATGCTCGGCTGATCCAGACGCTGCAGGTTGCACAGCAGAGAATACTGGGCAACGTTGATCCCGAAGCCGTCGAGGGCGCCGTCGTAATGCCTGCTGACGCCACGCGCGGCGCGACGCAGGTTGATGCACAAACACTGAGAAGGAAGCATGGTGCGTGTATATACCCGCGACTGTGTTAAATCAAGTTACAGATGGATTTTGGCCGGAACATTTGTAGTGGCTGGAATATCGCTATCGCGAGCAGGCTCACTCCTACAGGGGAACGCATTCCAATTGCAGGAGTGAGCCTGCTCGCGAAGAGGCCGGCATCATCAACGCGAATCTTTCAGACGAGGACCAGCCCAACCAACACCCCCATCTCGAGCAATTCCAGCAACGCCCCCGCCGTATCCCCGGTCGTTCCGCCCAACCGCCGCATCATCACCTGACGCAGCCAGACAAACATGACGACGCAAATCACCACCACAACGATCCCGGCCATCAACGCGCAAGCAAGCGCACTCACACCCAGCACCCACCAGCCCGCCCTGCGCGGCAGGTGATCAGCCAACGCCTGCCCCAATCCACCGGCACGTACATACGGCGTGGTCAGAAACAACCCCAGCAACGCCGCCCGGCCCAGCACCGGCACGATGAGCAACACCAGCCCCTGCCCTTGCTCGATCAGCGCCAGCAACGCGGCGAACTTGAGCAGCATCACCAGCACCAGCGTCACCACGGCAATCGGCCCGCTGCGCGGGTCTTTCATGATCGTCAGCGTGCGCTCGCGATCACCGAAACCGCCGAGCCAGGCATCGGCGCTGTCGGCCAGACCATCGAGATGTAGCGCCCCGCTGAGCAGCACCCAGACCGTCAGCAACAGTGCCGCGTGCAGCAGCAAAGGCGCACCGGCCAACAGCATATTCATAGCCCAAAGGATCAGGCCAAACAGCAAACCCACCAGCGGATAGAACAGCAATGAGCGACCGAGCTGTTCTGGCTCGGGCATGCCCGGCAGCCGAATCGGCAGACTGCTGAGAAACTGCAAGGCGATCCACAGCGGCAACATCTCAGTGACCTTCCTTGAGCGAGCCGTCGGCCGCGACCGTCAGCGCAAATAGTGCGCCATGACCCACCTCGACATTCAGCAGTTGCTCGCGAGGCAAACCGCGCGCCCGCGCCAGCAGCAGACGCATCACGCCGCCATGGCTGACCAGCAGAACCCGCTCGCCTGCGTACGTTGCGTACAGCCGTTCAATGGCCGCCAATACTCGCGCGGAAAAGTCGCTGACCGCTTCTCCATCCGGTGGCGTAAAGGCATACGGATCGGCCCAGAACAGCCCCAACGCCTCGGCGTCAGTCTCCATCAGCGCCGCCGCACTTTGTCCTTCCCAGGCGCCGAAATGCAGTTCCTGCAAATCCTTGTCCAGATGCACGCTGAGGTTCATTTGTTCGCCGAGTTCGGCGGCGAACCGCGCGCAACGCTGCAACGGCGAGCTGACGATTCGATCCCACGGCCCACCCGCGACCACCGCTGCGCGCATTTGCGCCCAGCCCAACTCGGTCAGCGCATCATCGAGGCTGCCGCGCAGGCCGCCGCCCAGTTCGGTTTCGCCATGACGCAGCAGATGAAGATGCAAGGTCATGCCGGACGATCCGCCACCGCCGCTTCAGCGAACGTTGCCATTTGTCCGTGCAGGTCGCAGGCCAGGCGCAACAGCGGCACCGCCAGCGCCGCGCCGCTGCCCTCACCCAGGCGCAGACCGAGTTCCAGCAACGGCTCGGCCTGCAGCGTTTCGAGAACATGCCGATGGCCCGGCTCGGCACCGCGATGGCCGAACAGCAGCCACTCGCGGCAGGACGGGTTCAGGCGCACCGCGACCAGCGCAGCGACTGTGCAGATAAAGCCGTCGACCAGCACCGCAACACCCTCCTGCGCCGCAGCCAGATAAGCGCCGACCAGCGCGGCGATTTCAAAACCACCGAGGTTGAACAGCGTCTGCAACGCATCGCCGCGCTGTGCCGCGTGCAAGGCCAGGGCGCGCTCGATCACCTGCGCCTTATGGCTGACGCCTGCGGCATTCAGCCCGGTGCCGGGGCCGGTCAGGTGCGCGACCGGGCAATCGAGCAAGGCGCAGGCCAGGGCGCTGGCCGCCGTGGTGTTGCCGATGCCCATTTCGCCGCCGATAAACAACTGCGTGCCTGCCGCTTTTGCCCGCAACAGGCTGTCACGACCGGCCTGCAAGGCTGACTCGCCCTGGGCCTGGGACATTGCTGCGCCGTGGGCGAAGTTCGCCGTGCCCGCGCCGATGTTTACATGCCGCACGCCCGGCAGATTCAGCGCCGGATTCACGGTGCCCAGATCGACCACTTCCAGCTGAGCGCCGAGCTGTCGCGCCAACACGCTGATCGCCGCGCCGCCGCTGACGAAGTTGAGCAGCATCTGCCCGGTGACTTCCTGCGGGAACGCCGAAACGCCCTCCGCTACCACGCCGTGATCGCCGGCAAAAATCGCGATCCAGATCTGCTCCAGCGTCGGTTTGACCTGCCCTTGCAGGCCGGCCAGTTGCACCGCGATCCTTTCCAGCCGACCGAGCGAACCGGCCGGCTTGGTCAGTTGCTGCTGCCGCGCCGCCGCTTGTTCAACGGCGTTGTTGTCGACCGATTGGCACGGGTTGAGCCACCAGGCTTGAGTCATAACGCAGGTCCTTTCAGAGTCAGGGGCAGGCCGGCAACGGTCAGGACAACACGCTGACAACGCTCGGCCAGAGCTTGATGCAGCCAACCGGCTTCATCGACATAGCGGCGAGTCAATTCGCCCAGCGGCACGACACCCATACCGGTCTCGTTGCTGACAAAAATGATTTCACCCGGCAACGATGCCAGGCCATCGAGCAGCGCCTCACGCTCGGCGACGAGGCGTTCGGCGTCGTCGAGCATCAGCAGATTGGTCAGCCACAACGTCAGGCAATCGACCAGCAGGCACCGCTCGGCGCTGGCGGACTCGCGCAGAACCCGGGCCAGTTCGAGGGGTTCTTCGATGAGCGCCCATTCAGCCGGACGGCGGGCACGATGGTGAGCGACGCGCGCGTTCATTTCGCCATCGAGCGGTTGGCTGGTGGCGATGTAGGTCACCGCCAGATGGCTATCGCTGGCGAGTTTTTCTGCCAGCCGGCTTTTGCCGGAGCGGGCGCCGCCCAGGATCAGTTGGAGCATCGGAACATCCTGAAAGTTATTTATTGAGGCGGCTGCAGTCATCGCTAGCAGGCTAGCTCCCACAGTGGACAGCGGTTGTTCATGAACTTTGTATACGACGCGAAACCCTGTGGGAGCTAGCCTGCTAGCGATGCATTCACCTCAAATCCCACAGAGCTCACGCAACAACCCGGTATCCAGATGCTGCTCCACCAGATCCGCCAGGCGTTCGATATCGCGCTCGCGCAGGCCGTGGTAATCCACCGTCTGCACATCGCTCAACCCGGCCCAGCGCAGCATCGCCACACAAGCCTCTGGCGATTCGAACAAGCCATGCAGATAGGTGCCGAACACCTGGCCGTCATCACTCTGCGCGCCGTCGCAACGACCGTCATCGAGAAACACTGCTGCGTTCTCCAGCGCCGGCCCGCGGGTGACGCCAGCATGGATTTCATAACCACTGACCGCCGCGTTTTCCAGCGCCAGCCGCCCGCGCACGTTGCGCAATTGCTTCTCGGCTTCGAGCGTCGTTTCAAACGCGAGCAACCCCAGCCCGGCGCTGGAACCTGCTGCGCCTTCCAGACCCAGCGGGTCGTGGACCTGCTCGCCAAGCATCTGCAGACCACCGCAAATGCCCAGCACTTTGCCGCCGTAGCGCAAATGCCGGTGGATCGCCACGTCCCAGTCGTTGGCGCGCAAATACGCGAGGTCACTGCGAACGCTTTTCGAGCCGGGCAGGATGATCAGGTCCGCAGGCGGAATCACCTGTCCCGGCCCGATAAATTGCAGATCGACCTGCGGATGCAAACGCAGCGGATCGAAATCGGTGTGGTTGCTGATGCGCGGCAGCACCGGCACCACGACTTTCAGTACTTGCTCAGCCTTGTCGGTCTGGCGCTGGTCGATGCCGTCTTCAGCCTCAAGATGCAGATCCAGCACATACGGCAATACGCCAACCACCGGTTTGCCGGTGCGCTGTTCCAGCCAGTCGAGGCCCGGTTGCAGCAAGGCGATGTCACCGCGAAAGCGGTTGATGATGAAGCCTTTGACCCGCGCCTGTTCGCTCGGCGACAGCAACTCCAAAGTACCGACCAGATGAGCGAAGACCCCGCCACGATTGATGTCGGCGATCAGCAGTACCGGGCAATCCACCGCTTCGGCAAAGCCCATGTTGGCGATGTCGCCGGCACGCAGATTGATCTCGGCCGGTGAGCCGGCGCCCTCGACCATCACCAGTGGATAGACGGCGCTGAGGCGTTCGTGCGAGGCCAGCACCGCTTGCATGGCGATGGCTTTGTAGTCGTGATAGGCGACGGCGTTCATCGTCGTCACCGCGCGGCCGTGAATGATCACTTGCGCGCCGGTGTCGCTGTTGGGCTTGAGCAGCACCGGGTTCATGTCGGTGTGCGGTTCGAGATGAGCAGCCTGCGCCTGCACCGCTTGCGCGCGGCCGATCTCGCCGCCGTCCGCCGTCACCGCGCTGTTGAGCGCCATGTTCTGCGGTTTGAACGGCACCACCGCGACGCCCTGACGGGTCGCCCAACGACAGAGCGCCGTCACCAGCGTACTTTTACCGGCATCCGACGTGGTGCCCTGCACCATCAGCGTGGTCATGGGTGTTCCTTACGGTAGGCGTCGAGGGCGTGTGCGAGTCGCAGCTCATCGGCGGCATTGCCGGGCAGACCGAAACGTAGACTGCAGTTGTGGGTGAACAGGCGCAGAAGAATGCCGCGCCGGGCCATGAAGTCGTGCAGCGTTTCGGCGTGCTCGGTAACCAGCCACTGAAACAGCGCGCAGCCACCCTGCGGTTTGAAGCCGTAGCGCTCGAGCAACGCCGCCAGCCGTTCGCTGGCTTCATCGCTGCGAATCCGCTGGCGCGTGTGATTTTCCGTGTCTTGCAGACACGCCTGGCCGAGCACCCGCGTCGGCCCGCTGACCGCCCACGGTCCGACCTGTTCGGCGAGCAGTTTGAGCAACTTGCGCTCAGCCAGCACGAAGCCCAGACGCACCCCGGCCAGACCGAAAAACTTGCCGAACGAGCGCAACACGATCAGGCCGATCTGGTGGCTATGGGCGGCCAGGCTCAAATGCGGCGTGTTGTCCATGAACGCTTCGTCGACCACCAGCCAGCCGCCGCGTTGGGCCAGCCGCGCGTGCCAGTCGAGCAGGCGCGCCGGGGTCAGGCTGAGGCCGGTCGGATTGTTCGGGTTGACCACCACCAGTACGTCGAGGCTGTCGAGAAAGAACTCGACTTCCTGCTCCAGCACTTCGCGAACGATGTAGCCACTGCGCCGCCACGCCTCGGCATGTTCGGCATAGCACGGTGACAACACGCCGACCTTGCCGGCACGGCGCAAGCGTGGCAGCAACTGGATGGCCATCTGCGAACCGGCCACCGACAGCACTTGCGCGGCACCGTAGTAATCGCACGCTGCCTGCTCCAGGCCATCGTCGGTTTCCGGCAGGCGAGCCCAGGCGCGCAAGGGGATTTCCGGGATCGGAAAAGGCCACGGCGCCAGGCCGCTGGACAGGTCCAGCCAGTCGGCTTCGGCAATGCCGTAATCGTGTGCAGCCTTGCGCAGTCGGCCACCGTGCTCAAGCATAGAATTCAGCCCCCACGCAAAGAATCAGCAGCCATAACCATACCCCGCGCTGGACCAATTGCCAGCCGCGGTCGATGGAATCGGCATCGGCGGGGGCGCCTTCACCAAGTTGCGGGCGCTCGTGCAGTTCGCCGTGGTAGATCGCCGGCCCGCCCAGCTCGACGCCGAGTGCGCCAGCGCCAGCCGCCATCACCGGGCCGGCGTTGGGGCTATCCCATTGTGGCGCCTGGGTGCGCCAGCACTTGAGCGCGAGGCGGGTTTTGCCGAGCAGCGCGTAGGTCAGCGCCACCAGCCGTGCAGGAATGTAGTTCAACACGTCGTCGATTTTCGCCGCCGCCCAGCCGAAGCGTTCGAAGCGTTCGTTGCGATAGCCCCACATCGCGTCCAGCGTGTTGCTCAAGCGATAGAGCACCACGCCCGGCGCACCGGCGACGACAAACCAGAACAGCGCAGCAAAGACCGCATCGCTGCCATTTTCCAGCACCGATTCGGTGGCGGCGCGGGCCACGGCGTTGCTGTCGAGCTCGTCGGTCTGGCGGCTGACCAGATAGCCGACGCGAGTACGCGCTTCGGCCAGATCGTCGGCGCGCAATGCCGCAGCCACTGGCGCAACATGTTCGCCGAGACTGCGCATGCCGAGGGCGCAGTACAGCGCAAGAATCTCGATGATCCAGCCGACATAGGGTGCCCAGGAAAACGCCGTGGCGAGCAGCGTCAGCGGCAGCACCGCGATCACCCACGCGGTCACACCATGGCTGCGCCAGCCGCGGCCACCGGCGTTGAAACGTTGCTCGATGCGCCCGGCAAAATTGCCGAACGCCACCAGCGGATGCCAGCGTTTCGGTTCACCGAGCAGCGCATCCAGCGCCACCGCGGCGACACTCAACAACGCCACACTCATTGACTCACTCCCCAGTAATTTTCGTACAGCAATTCGTTCAGCGGTCGCGCCTGCGCCCAGCCTTCGAGGACCAGCATCGGCGCCGGGTAGAACTCTTTGACCGGGCCCAGACACAGCACGGCCAGCGGCTTGGCACCCGGCGGCAAGTGCAGCAGATCGGCCAGCGCCTGCGGCTCGAACAGCGACACCCAGCCCATGCCCAATCCTTCGGCACGGGACGCCAGCCACAGATTCTGGATCGCGCAGGACAGCGAAGCCATGTCCATCTCCGGCAGCGTGCGCCGGCCAAAAATGTGTTTTTCGCGATCGTCCATCAGCGCCGCCACCAGTACTTCGGCGCAGTCGTTGATGCCTTCGACCTTGAGTTTCATGAACTCGTCGCTGCGCTCGCCAAGGGCCTCGGCGGTGCGCACGCGTTCTGCTTCCACCAGATGCTGAATCTGCCCGCGCAGGGCGCGGTCGCTGATGCGGATGAAACGCCAGGGCTGCATCAGGCCGACACTTGGCGCTTGATGGGCGGCTTCGAGCAAACGCCGCAACAGTTGCGGTTCAACAGTGCCGCCGCTGAAGTGACGCATGTCGCGGCGTTCGGCGATGGCTTTGTAAACCGCCTGGCGCTCGGCTTCAGAGAATGCGTTGTCGGTCATGGCCCCATCGCTGGCAAGCCAGCTCCCACAGTGGACGGTGCAATACCTGACGAAACGTAATCCCCTGTGGGAGCTGGCTTGCCAGCGATGGCGGTCTCAAGACCGGGCGCAAACAGCGCAGCGACAGCCGCAGGATTCGACGGAAAATAAAAGTGCACATAAGAAGCTGTCATCCGCCCTTGCCGATAAACCGCCTCGGCCCCGCGCCCACCATTCGGGCTCAGCCCACGGGCAATCGGCGTCAGTTCGGTGGTCGTCAGCGAATGGTGATACGTGTGCCCGCGCAACGAGCCTTCCGGCAGATCGACCGCCTGCAACGCCAACGCCGCCAGACGCTTTTGCATCACCGCCTCGCCCTGCAACAACCCGACCAGTTCAGCGCGGGTGCCTTCGACATCGGTCAGCGAATCGAGCAGATACAGCATGCCACCGCACTCGGCCAGCAACGGCTTGCCTGCCGCATGGTGCGCGCGGATCGCCTCGAGCATCGCAGTGTTCTGTGCCAGTGCAACGTGGTGCAGCTCAGGGTAGCCGCCCGGCAGATACAGGCTGTCCGCCTCGGGCAATTGCGTGTCGCGGATCGGCGAGAAGAAGCTCAACTCGGCGCCCATCGCCCGCAACAGATCGAGGCTTGCGCCGTAGGTGAAGGCAAATGCTTCATCACGGGCCACGGCGATCCGCACGCCGTTCAGCAACGGCTCTGCAGCGATCACGTCCGGCGCTGCGAATTCGACGGCGGGCGGCAAGGCGACTTCGCAACTGCTGGCCAGTGCGTCGGCGGCAGCGTCGAGGCGCAGGTCCAGATCATTCAGTTCGCTGGCCTGCACCAGGCCAAGATGGCGACTCGGCAGCTCGATGCCGGTCTCGCGCGACAACGCGCCGTACCAGCGCAGGCCTTCGGTGAGGCTGCCTTCGAGCAATTGCGCATGACGCAAAGTGCCGACGCGGTTGGCCAGCACTCCGGCGAACGGCAGGTCCGGCTGATATTTCGCCAGGCCCAGCGCCAGTGCGCCGAAGGTCTGCGCCATGGCGGTGCCGTCGATCACTCCGAGCACCGGCACGCCAAAATGCCGCGCCAGGTCGGCGCTCGACGGCGTGCCGTCAAACAGGCCCATCACGCCTTCGATCAGAATCAGGTCCGCGTCGCCGGCGGCTTCCCACAACAGGCGACGGCTTTCCTGCTCGCCGACCATCCACATGTCCAGTTGATAGACCGGCGCACCACTGGCGCGCTCGAGGATCATCGGGTCGAGAAAATCCGGGCCGCATTTGAAC
>Ga0196970_1001410_pt1 | contig 16436 bp, 15 predicted proteins | sample S1v_513CmetaG_FD_148672 | JGI IMG/M metagenome (GOLD analysis project Ga0196970, IMG submission 148672) | Soil microbial communities from Anza Borrego desert, Southern California, United States - S1+v_5-13C | ecosystem: Environmental > Terrestrial > Soil > Desert | place: USA: California...
TGGCCCAGCGCCGCCCGGTGGTGGAGCGGATCGAGCAGCTTCTCGCCGAACTGCGCACCCAGCCCGCCGTCGACCTCGCCATGCTCGCCGTCGCCAACCGGCAATTGCGGGGGCTGACCGCGGGGTAGGGGGTCAGTGCTGCTGCGCGCCGTACGGCGTGCGCGTGCCGATGAAGAAGGCGAGCAGCCGCAGCAGGCGCAGGTCCAGGCGTTCGAAACGCATGCCCACCGTGCCGCCGTGCACGCGGGCCACCACCGCCTCGCCGTGCACGGTCAGCCGGCGCACGGCCATCGGCAGTTCCAGCACGAAGGACACGCGCTGGCCGGGTCGGAACAGCGCCGGGTGATGCTCCACCCGCAGGCCGGAGAGCGACAGCTCGACCAGGGGGAAGCGGTGCTCGTTGCAGATCAGCGCCCCGCCCCGTGCGTCGAAGCGGCGGTCATGGCGGCGGTCGTCGTGCAGGCCAAGGAAGCGTCGGATCATGGCGCGGTCCCTCGCGTCGTGTTTTGTCCAGTGTTCCGTCCAGGGTGATCGTCGGCTACGCCGCCCGCGGCAGCAACGGCCGCTTCTCCGCCACGCCGCCCGCCCCGGTGATGCCGCCCACGAGATCGCGCAGGCGCTGGGCGATGTCGCCGATGGTCGATGCGGTGGAGGCCAGATGGCCGGCCTGCGCATCGGTCGCCTCGGCGGCGGCGCGCATGGCGGTCATCTCCTGGTTTACCTGCCGGCTCTCCTGCCCGGCGGTGGTGGCCACCGCCAGCGCGTCGCGGGCCGACGACGCCACCTCGGCGATGGCGCCGGTCACCGCGTCCGCCTCGCCGTGCGCGTTGCCGACGCTGCGGGTGATCTCCCCGGCGGCTTCCGACTGTTCCGACACCGCGGCGGCGATCGACTGGACGGAGCCGTTGAGCCGGCCGATCACCTCGGTGATGGCGCCGATGACGTCGACGGCACCGCTCGCCTCGGTCTGGATGGCGGCGATCTTGCCCTCGATGTCCTCCACCGCGCGCGCCGTCTGGTTGGCGAGGCTCTTGACCTCCCCGGCCACCACGGCGAAGCCCTTGCCGGCCTCCCCGGCGCGCGCCGCCTCGATGGTGGCGTTCAGCGCCAGCAGGTTGGTCTGCTCGGCGATCTCGCGGATCAGGCGCAGCACGTCGCCGATGGCGCCGGCCGCGCGGCCCAGCTCATCCACCGTGCCGGTGGCCTTGCCGGCGTGCGCCATGGCCGATTCCACCACCTGCCGGGCGGCGGCCATGCTGCTCTCGATGGCGGCGATGCGCGTCGTCACCCGGTCGGCGTCGCCGGCCGCGGCGGCGACGTGCCCGGCCATGCTGGACGCGCTGCGGGTGATGGACTCCGCCCGCTCGCCCACGGTGCGGACCTCCGCCATCATGCGGTCCACGCTGTCGGCCACCGTGCGGGCGCAGGCGTCGGCGGCGGCCGCCTGCCCGGCGGTGTCGCGCGCCCGGTGCGCCAGTTCGCCCGACAGGGTGCCCAGTTCCTCTGCCGCGCGGGTCAGGTCGCGCGCGCTGTCGGCGACGCCGCCGACGATGGTCTCGATGTTGTCGATCAGGCGGTTGTAGGCGAAGGCCAGCTCGGCCGCCTCGTCGCCCGATCCCTCGTCCAGGCGCATCTTCAGGTCCGCCCCGCCGCGCGACAGCGCCAGCATGTTGGCCAGCAGCGTCCCGGTGCCCAGCACCGCGCCGTGCTCGGCCTCGTTCAGGCCCTGCATCTCGTGCTCGCGCGACACGCGGATGCCGCCGGACATGCCGGCGTTCATCAGCTTGAAGAACATCAGCGACAGGCCGAAGGCCCAGGCGAAGGCGATCGACACGCCCTCCGCCTGCACCAGGAACTGCGACCACGCGTCGCCGGCCGGCAGCTTGTCCGGGGTGGCCAGGAAGGCGGTCAGCAGCGTGCCCCAGGCGCCGCAGAAGCCGTGCACCGGCACGGCCCCCACCGCGTCGTCCAGCTTGAACACCCGCTCCAGAAGTTCGGCGGCGGCGATGACGACGATGCCGCTCGTGGCGCCGATGGTGATGGCGCCGCCCGCCGAGACGGCGTCGCAGCCGGCGGTGATGCCGACCAGCCCGCCCAACACGCCGTTGATGACGCGGTCGACACGCCAGTTGCCGTCCAGCACGCGCCCGGCGAACATCCCCACCGCCCCGCCGATGGCGCCGGCGACGATGGTGTTGAAGACGATGTGCGCGAACTGCGGCGTGCCGGCCAGGGTGGAGCCGCCGTTGAAGCCGATCCAGCCCACCCACAGGATCATGGCGCCGGTGGTCGACAGCACCGGGCTGTGCCCCTGGATGGGGATGGGGTTGCCCTGCGCGTCGAAGCGGCCGATGCGCGGCCCCATGACGATCACCGCCGCCAGCGCCACCCAGCCGCCCACCGAATGCACCACGGTGGAGCCGGCGAAGTCGATGAACCCTTGCGAGCCCAGGAAGGCGTAGTTGCCGCTGTCCAGCAGGTTGCCCCACGCCCAGTGGCCGAACACCGGATAGATCAGGCCGGAGATGAAGAACGTCGCCCACAGGTAGGCGGAGAACCGCATGCGCTCCGCCACCGAGCCCGAGACGATGGTCGCCGAGGTGCCGCAGAACACGAGCTGGAAGACGAAGAACGCGTAATCCCAGTCGTTCGTGTGGTTGAATCCCAGCATGTCCAGGTTCCAGCCGATCAGCCCGCTCTGGCTGGCCCCGAACATCACCATGAACCCGAACAGGCCGAACACGAAGACGGCCAGGACGAAGTCCACCAGGTTCTTCTGCGCCACGTTGATCGAGTTCTTGGAGCGGACCAGCCCGGCTTCGAGCAGCAGGAAGCCCACCTGCATGAACATGACCAGCGCCGCGGCGGCCATGACCCAGACGAAGTTGAGGTTGGCCTGGACCTTCTCCACGGCGTCGAGACGCCGCGCGATCTCGTCGCCCCCGGTTTCGGCCAGTGCCGGCAACGACGCCAGACCGGCCATCGTGGCGGCCATCATCGCCGACGCGACACCGGCGCGCGGGGAAAGTCCCGGAAAGCGTATCTTGTTCATGGATTGTCTGGAGCCCGATACATGGCCGCCCAAAGGCGCCGGATTTACGGAAAGCCGGCTTCAACGTGTGCCATCGATATCTCGGAATGGTCAAGAATTGAGCGATGGTCGTTTATTGACCAACCCATGCTTTTCAATTGTGCGAATGCAATCGTCCGACTTGGCGAAATGGCGCGAGATTATGCCATATGAGAAGATGTGTGCTTCGTGAATAGGCGTCGATACTAATTCCGGATCGATGTTTCTCTCTGTGACTGTGCATTCCGGCGCCACCGCCATGGCATTCCACAGGGCTTTGCGGAATAACGGAAAATTTTTTGCAAATATGTGGAACGTGGCGACGCCGCTGCTGCCGCGCCGCAGATGATCACGTCCACCTGCCAAAGTGTCGCACCCGCAGATCCCCGCCCGGCTTCGCTGACGCCCGGCCACCCCCGTGGCGCCTCCAGCGGGGGCGCGAGTCCGCCGGAAAAACGGCCTCTGAGGATCGGTCCGCCTCCTACGCACACCCCCGCGGGCCCTTCAGCGCCTCGCCCAGCGGCACCGTTCCGCTGCCCGGCCGGGCGGGCTGCTGCTGGCTCTCGTGCGGTGCCCAGGCGGCGAGGTACAGCACCTGGAAGGTCGCCGGGATGCGCCCGTCCGGTTCGGCAAAGCGTTCGGCGTACAGCGCGGCGGCGGTGAACAGCATCTCGCGCCGGGCCGGCACGGTGCGGCGCGCCAGCACGGCGTTGGTCTCCCCCATGCCGCGCAGGTCGCGCATCAGCGCCAGCGCGTCGGCGTAGGTCACGGTGATGGTGTCGCTGTCCACCACCGGCAGGGCGAAGCCGGCGCGCTGCAACAGGCTGCCGGCGTCGCGCACGTCGGCGAAGGGCGACACGCGCGGGCTGGCGCCGCCGGACACCGCCAGCTCCGCCTCCATCAGGCAGCGGCGCAGCTCGGTCAGCGTCTCGCCGCCCAGCATGGCGGCGCAGAAGAAGCCGTCGGGCTTCAGCGCGTGGCGGACCTGCACCAGCGCCCCCGGCAGGTCGTTCACCCAATGCAGGCTGAGGTTCGACACCACCAGGTCGAAGCTGGCCGGGGCGAAGGGCAGCGCCTCCTCGTCCGCCGCCACGGCCAGCGCCCCGGCGCGGCGGGCGAAGGCCGGCGACAGGTCGCAGGCGACCAGCGTCTCGATGCCCTTCTGCAATCCATGGGGGCCGGTCAGCGCCCGGCGCATCACGCCGTCGTGGCTGCCCAGGTCGAGCGCCACGGGAAAGCCGCGCGTCACGTCGTGCAGGCGGTCGGCAAGCCGCTCGCCGATCTCCTCGAACAGGAAGGAATGTTCGGCGAAGGCGGGGGAGGATGCCGCACGTTCGCGGCGGCGGCGGACGAGGGCGCGGTCGAAGACCGTCATTGTGTCGGGCATGGTGTCGGGCTGGCTCATGCCCGCAATATAACCCGGACATGGTGCCCCACAACCATCGGCGGATGCCGAAAATTCGGATAGGATGCCGCGCGCGCCGCCGCACCCTGCCGGAGACGGACCATGACCATCGCCGACGCCATCGGCGCCACCCACGACGCCATCATGGTCATCATCAAGATGACCTTCCCGGCGCTGCTGATCACCACGGCCATCGGCCTCGTCCTCACGCTGTTCCAGTCGGTCACGCAGATCCAGGACCAGACGCTGCAGCAGAACCTGAAGATCTTCGCCACCATCGTCATCCTGTTCGTGACGGCGCCGGCGCTGTACATCGCGCTGCACGACTTCACCATGGTGATCTTCGACCGCATCGCCTCCATCCACTGACGCGCGCATGCTCGCCCGCCTCGCCGCCCGCCTCACCGCCGCCGCGCTGAACGCGCTGCTGCCGCCGCGCTGCCTGTCCTGCGGCGCGCCGGTGGACCGCCAGGGCGGGCTGTGCCCGGCGTGCTGGGGGGCGCTCACCTTCATCACCACGCCCTACTGCGCCTGCTGCGGCCTGCCCTTCGCCTTCACGCAAGGGGAGGGCATCGTGTGCGGCGCCTGCGTGGCCGAACCGCCGGCCTTCGCGCGGGCGCGCTCGGTGCTGGTGTACGACGACGCCAGCCGGCCGCTGGTGCTGGGCTTCAAGCACGGCGACCGCACGCACGCGGCGGTGGCCTACGGGGCGTGGCTGGCGCGCGCCGGCGCGGACCTGCTGGCCGAGGCCGACCTGCTGGCGCCGGTGCCGCTGCACCGCTGGCGCCTGTTCCGCCGCCGCTACAACCAGGCGGCCCTGCTGGCCCGGGCGGCGGGGCGCGCGGCGGGGCGGCCGGTGGTGCCGGACCTGCTGATGCGCCGCCGCGCGACACCATCGCAGGGCGGGCTCGACCGCGGCGGCCGGCGGAAGAACGTGGCCGGCGCCTTCCGCCTGAAGCGCGGCAAGGAGGAGGTGGCCGGCAAGCGCATCGTCCTGGTCGACGACGTGCTGACCACCGGCGCCACCCTCGCCGAATGCGCCAGGGTGCTGCGCCGGGCCGGCGCCGCGCGCGTCGACGTGCTGACGCTGGCCCGCGTCGTGCGGCAATGATCCGCACCTCGGCCATCTGGCATGCGCGGCGGGTTGCAATATATAGGGCGGAAGACTGTCTGTAAGAGTGGGACCCTATGGCCGACGTCGTCATCTACACCACCCCGTTCTGCCCCTATTGCACCCGCGCCAAGCGCCTGCTCGACAGCAAGGGGGTGACGTACGAGGAGATCGACCTCTACATGCACCCCGGCCGCCGCGACGAGATGGTGCAGCGCGCCCAGGGGCGCACCACCGTTCCGCAGGTCTTCATCGACGGCAAGCCGTTCGGCGGCAGCGACGACATCCACGCGCTCGACCGCGCCGGCAAGCTCGACCCGCTGCTGGGCCTCGCCTGATGCTCCCCCGCATGAAGGCGGCGTGCGTCCAGGTCAACGCCGGGCCGGAGATCCAGCCGAACCTGATCGCGGCGGGCGACCTCGTGCGCCGCGCCCGCGACGCCGGGGCCGACGTCATCGCCATGCCCGAGAACGTCAGCCTGATCGTGCAGGGTCGCGCCAACGTGCTGGCCCGCGTGAAGCCGGAATCCGAACACCCCGGCGTTCCGTTCTTCACCGGTCTGGCGCGCGAGACGGGGGCGTGGCTGCTGGTCGGCTCGCTGGGCATCCTGCTGGACGAGGGGCGCGTCGCCAACCGCAGCTATCTGATCGCCGCGGACGGGCGGATCGTCGCCACCTACGACAAGATCCACATGTTCGACGTGGACCTGAAGGACGGCGAGAGCTACCGCGAGTCCGCCACCTTCCGTCCGGGCGAGCGCGCCGTGGTGGCCGCCACGCCATGGGGCGGGGTGGGGATGACGGTGTGCTACGACGTGCGCTTCCCGCACTTGCACCGCGCGCTGGCGCACGCCGGGGCGCGCATCCTCACCGTTCCCGCCGCCTTCACGGTGCCGACCGGCCGGGCGCACTGGCACGTGCTCCTGCGCGCGCGGGCCATCGAGACGGGCTGCTTCGTCATCGCTCCGGCGCAGACCGGCACCCACGACGCCGGCCGCCGCACCTACGGCCATTCCCTGATCATCAGCCCCTGGGGCGAGATCCTGGCCGACGCCGGCGAGGAGGTGGGCGTCGTCACCGCCGACCTCGACCTGTCCCAGGTCGACGAGGCCCGCCGCATGGTCCCCGCCCTCACCCACGACCGGCCGTTCGAGGTGGTCACGGCGGAGTAGGGCGCGCCTTCAGTCCTCTTCCGTCGGGCGCAGCGGCCGCCCGCGCATCCAGTTCCACAGCGGGCCGGTGGCGACGACCACGGCGACGCCGATCAGGTTCAGCCCCACCACCAGGATCAGGTAGTCCACGACCTCGAACGCCGACAGCCAGCGCCGCAGCGGCGCCTGCGCCAGCAGCCGCGCGCCCGCGTACAACGGCAGCACCGCCGCGCACAGCACGAAGGCCACGCGGTCCGGGCGCCAGTCGCCGCGGCGCGCCGGCTCCGGGTCGGGGTCGACCAGCGTGCGCCGCCGCGCCACCACCGCCGCGATGTAGACGTACAGCAGCAGGATCAGCGTCGGCTTCAGCCAGCCGTGCGTCGGCCGGTCGATCCAGGCGCCGTAGACGTGCGTGCCCAACCCCAGGGCCAGCCCGCCCAGCAGCACCGGCAGCGCCGCCGGCCGCCGCCGGTGCTCGGCGAACAGCGCCAGCGCCGCCAGCGCCGCGACGCCGGTGAACGCGCCCTCGTCCGTGTGCGGGTCGAACAGCGTCAGGAAGGCGATCGCCAGCATCAGCGTGACCAGCGTCGCCGTCCGGCTTTCCAGCCGCCTGTACGCCAGATACGCGGTTCCCAGCGTACACAGCGCGGCGGCGACACGTACGCCGGCCATGGTGGCGTACGCCGGAGTGATGCCCAGGTGCGCCAGCAGCGCGCCCAAGTCGAGCCCACGGCTCCGGTCCGCCGCCGCCCGCAGCGTGTCGGCCATGGCGGCGTACTGGCCGGCGACGTAGGCCGGGTCGGGGTGCAGGAACGGCGCCGCCACGACGGCGGCCAGTCCGGCCAGCAGCCAGGGCGCCGCGCGCGGCCGCAGCGCGCCGAACAGCAGCGCCGGCACCAGCGCCAGCGGCTGCACCGCCACGGCCAGCGCCAGCAGCAGGGCGCCGCGCGCCCGGCGGTTCCAGGCCAGGTCCACGGTGGCGTGCAGCAGCACCGCGAACATCATCACGTCCCATTGGCCGCGCAGGATGCCGAGCGCGGCGGCCGGGATGGTCAGAACCAGCACGCCGTGCGCGACGCGCCCCGGCGCGTCCGGGCGCACGAGGCCGGCGGCGCGGTACACCGCCCAGGTCAGCACGGCCACCGACAGCAGGCGCCAGATCTGGTCGGCCAGTTCCGGCGGCAGCAGCGCCAGCGGGCCGAACAGCAGGTTCGCGGACGGGAGGTGCGGAAAGCCGCCAGTGCCGTCGGTGTGGACGGGGCGGCTGGCCCACCAGTCGAGCGTGGCGTTCAGGTGGGTGTGGGTGATCGCCCGCATCGGCGTGGCGAACGCCAGGACGGCGATGGCGGCGTTGAACAGGATCCACAGCGCCAGCCCCCAGTTCCGGCGCAACCACCCCGTGACACACCGCCCGCCCGCCGCGCCCGCGCGTGGACGTGGGCGTGCGCTGCCGCCGACCGTCATCGTCCCCGTCCAGCCATAGATCCCCTTTGCTGATGTAACGGATTCTCCGTGCGCGGTCCAGGTGTGCCGCAGCGCTTCAGGCGGGCAGCGGGTGCGGCTCCGGCGCCGTTTCGCCCGCCGTTTCGCCCAGGGTTCCCCCGGCGGGATCGTTCATCGCGGCGATGCGCTGCACCACCGCCGGGCGCGGGCTGTCGACGATGCCGTGTTCGTAGGCGACGACCTGCAGCCGCCCCCGCGCCACCTCCAGCAACTCGCCCGGTTGCAGAAGGAAGGCGGCCGACGACGGCTTGCCGAACCGCGCGTTGCCGGCGGCGAAGGTCTCGTAGAGCAGCACGCCGCCCGGCGCCAGCACGTCCAGCAGCGCGCCGAACAGCGGCCGGTGCAGGTAGTTGGCGACGACCACCGCGGCGAACCGCCGCTCGCCCGGCAGCGGCCACGGGTTGCCGTTCTCCAGGTCGGCGGCCACCAGCTCGACACCGGGCGCGCCGCGCAGGTCGGCGACGCCGCCCAGGTCGATGTCGACGCCGGTCACCGGGTGGCCGCGCCCGTGGAAGAGGCGCAGGTGCCGCCCGCCGCCGCAGGCGAGGTCGAGCACCGGCCCGCCGGCCGGCACCAGCGGCGCGAACCGCCTCATCCAGGCCGACGGCTCGCCACCGCGGTGCGGCGATGCGGTGCTGTTCACGGCATTCCCCTTTCGACAGACGGCCCGTATTGATTTTGAACCGTTCCAGGCCCAATAAAGAGCGCAACGACTATAGTGAAGTGCCGTCATCCGCGCGAGAGCCTGCAACCGCCATGATCCTGTTCGTGCTGAAGTGCACCGCCGACCATCGTTTCGAGGCCTGGTTCCGCGACGGTGCCGCCTATGAGGCGCAGGCCGCCGCCGGCACCATCGCGTGCCCGGTCTGCGGCGACGCCGGTGTGACGAAGGCCCCCATGGCGCCCCGCATCGCCAAATCGCGGCACACACCGCCGCCCAATTCGCCGTCCACGGCGCCGTCCGTCCCGCCGCAGGGCGGCGAGGAGACGAAGGCGCAGGCGGTGCAGGCGGAAGTCCTGCGCCAGCTCGCCGAACTGCGCCGTTCCGTCGAGGCGAACTGCGATTATGTCGGCGAACGTTTCGCCGAGGAGGCGCGGCGCATCCACTATGGGGAAACCGACCCGCGCGGCATCTATGGCGAGGCGACCCCTGGTGACGTGGAGGAGCTGAAGGAAGAGGGTGTGACAATACACCGCATCCCCTGGCTGCCCCGCACCAACTCCTGACCCCCGCGCTCCCGCGTTCCCCGCAAAAGCCCCGTCTTCTGCCGCACCGCAGCATATTCATGCTGCGCTTGAACAACCGCTGTGCGCGGCGTCAAGCTGCATTTTCGTTGGGCTGGGCATCAAAATGGTTGACGGGGCGGTGGGTTGTAAAGACCATACGCTCCCGAGTGTCTTAAACGACCCGACATAAAGCTCTCTGGCACTCGCGAGGGGACGCACTATGCAAGAAAATGCTCAAAGGATTCTCGCTAATCCTAAGTTTCAGGAGTTGATCGCCAAGCGATCGGCGTTCGCGTGGACGCTGTCGGTGATCATGCTCGTCATCTACTTCGGCTTTATCCTCCTGGTGGCCTTCGGCAAGGAGTTTCTGGGCACCCGGCTCGGCGCCGGCGTGACGACCTGGGGCGTGCCGATCGGCGTGTTCACGATCGTCTCGGCCTTCGTCCTGACGGGCATCTACGTCCGCCGGGCGAACGGCGAGTTCGACGAACTGAACCGGCAGATCCTGGAGGAGTCGAAGTAATGCGCGCTCTGTTCACCCGCATGGGCGCGGCGGCCGCGGTTGCCGGCGCCCTGCTGCCCACGGCCGCGCTGGCCGCAGCCGTCGAAGGCGCCGTCGCCAAGCAGGCGACGAACTACGAAGCCATCATCATGTTCGGCGTCTTCGTGGCGGCGACGCTGGGCATCACCTTCTGGGCCGCCCGCCGCACCAAGTCGGCCAAGGACTTCTACGCCGCCGGCGGCGGCATCACCGGCTTCCAGAACGGCCTCGCCATCGCCGGCGACTACATGTCGGCCGCCTCCTTCCTGGGCATCGCCGGCCTCGTGTACATGAACGGCTTCGACGGCCTGATCTTCTCGGTGGGCTGGCTGGTCGGCTGGCCGCTCATCCTGTTCCTGATCGCCGAACGCCTGCGCAACCTCGGCAAGTACACCTTCGCCGACGTGGCCTCGTACCGCTTCCAGCAGACGCCGATCCGCACGCTGGCGGCCTGCGGCTCGCTGGCCACGGTGACGTTCTACCTGATCGCGCAGATGGTGGGTGCCGGCAAGCTGATCCAGCTTCTGTTCGGCATGGACTACATCTGGGCGGTGGTGATCGTCGGCGTGCTGATGATCGCCTACGTGACCTTCGGCGGCATGCTCGCCACCACCTGGGTGCAGATCATCAAGGCGGTGCTGCTGCTGTCGGGCGCGTCGTTCATGGCCGTCATGATCCTGGCCAAGTTCGGCTTCAGCCCCGAGGCGCTGTTCACCCGCGCCACCGAGGTGCACAACAAGGGCTTCGCGATCATGCAGCCCGGGTCGCTCATCCACGACCCGATCTCGGCCATCTCGCTGGGCATGGCGCTGATGTTCGGCACCGCCGGCCTGCCGCACATCCTGATGCGCTTCTTCACGGTGTCGGACGCCAAGGAAGCCCGCAAGTCGGTGTTCTACGCCACCGGCTTCATCGGCTACTTCTACATCCTCACCTTCACCATCGGCTTCGGCGCCATCGTGCTGATCCTGTCGCCGGACGCCAACGGCGCCTATCCGTTCCTGGATGCGGCCAAGGTGGCTGCGGCCGGCGGCAAGGTCGCTCCGGCGATGATCACCGGCGGCTCCAACATGGCGGCCATCCACACCGCCAACGCCATCGGCGGCAACCTGTTCTACGGCTTCATCTCGGCCGTGGCCTTCGCCACCATCCTGGCGGTGGTCGCGGGCCTGACGCTGGCCGGCGCCTCGGCCGTGTCGCATGACCTGTACGCCTCGGTCATCGCCAAGGGCCGGGTGTCGGAGTCGGACGAGATCCGCGTGTCGAAGATCACCACCGTGATCATCGGCATCGTCTCGATCTTCCTCGGCATCGCGTTCGAGAACCAGAACGTCGCCTTCATGGTCGGCCTCGCCTTCGTCATCGCGGCCTCGGCGAACTTCCCGATCCTGCTGATGAGCATGTTCTGGAAGCGCATGACCACCCGCGGCGCAGTGATGGGCGGCTGGATCGGCCTGATCTCGTCGGTCGCCATGCTGGTGCTGGGTCCGACCGTGTGGAAGGCCGTGCTGGGCAACCCGGCGGCGATCTTCCCGTACGACAACCCGGGCCTGTTCTCGATCACCCTGTCGTTCGTCGCCATCTGGTTCTTCTCGATCACCGACAACAGCCAGACGGCCAAGGACGAGCAGCGCGCGTTCGACGCCCAGTACATCCGTTCCCAGACCGGTCTGGGCGCGGAAGGCGCCTCCGCCCACTAAGCAGGGGCCCACTAAGCACAAAGGTCGCACCCGCTTCCGCGACACGCGGGGGTGGTGTAGGCTCTCGGGCGCCTCGGGACACATCGTCCCGGGGCGCCTTTTTCTTGTCCCGGCGTCGCGGAGCCCGCCTTGCCTGAAACCCCAGCGTCCGAAGCCCCAGCGTCCGAAGCCCCAGCGTCCGACGCTCCGGCGTCCGAAGCCTTCGACTTCACCGTCCCGCCGTTCGACCGGCTGACGGCGGACGAGCGGCAGCGGCTGCTCCGCTCCCTCGACGTGGGCGTGTACCCGGACGGCTTCGTCATCCTCGGCCGCGACGAGCCGGCGGACGTCCTGCACGTCGTCCTGCGCGGGCAGGTGCAGGAACGCCGCGGCGGCGAGGTGGTGGAGGTCTACGGCCCGCACGACGCCTTCGACCTGCGGGCCCTGTTCGGCGGCACCCAGACGCATTCCTTCATCGCCGCCGAGGACACGGTGTGCTGGCTGCTGCCGCGCGACGCGCTGGTCGGCCTCGCGCACGCCAACCCCGACTTCGCCCACGCGCTGCACCAGGACTTCGCCGCCCGCATGCGCGCGCTGGCCGACGAGCGCGACAACCGCGAGCTGGCCGCCCTGACCATGGCCCGCATCCGCGAGGCCTACCTGCACCCGCCCGTCTTCGTGGACTCCGCCGCCTCGCTGCGCGACGCCGCCGCCGCCATGAAGGAAAGCCAGGGCAACGCCGTGCTGGTGCGCGGCCCGGACGGCGCCGTCGGCATCCTGACCGGCACCGACCTGCGCGACCGCGTGGTGCTGGACGGCGTGCCGGTGACCGAGCCGGTGGGCGCGCTGGCGCGCTGGCAGCTCATCACGCTGGAGCGCGACGACCTGCTGTTCAACGCGCTGATCCTGATGACCAAGCACTCGGTGCGCCGCATCGTCGTCACCGAGAACGGCGCGATCGCCGGCCTGCTGGAGCAGATCGACCTCCTGGGCGCTCTGTCCAACCACAGCCAGGTCATCGCCTTCCAGATCGACCGCGCCGCCGGGCCGGACGAGCTGAGGAAGGCCAGCGTCGACACCATCGGCCTGATCCGCACGCTGCACGCCACCGGCGTCAAGGTGCCCTTCATCGCCGAGCTGGTGACCGAGCTGAACCGCAAGATCTTCCGCCGCCTGTTCGAGCTGCTGGCCCCGCCCGACCTGCTCGCCAATTCCTGCCTGATCGTCATGGGCAGCGAGGGGCGCGGCGAACAGCTCCTGAAGACCGACCAGGACAACGGCCTGATCCTGCGCGACGGGTACGAGTGCCCGCGGCTGGGGGAGGTGACGGCCGAGTTCACCCGCCGGCTGGTCGAGTTCGGCTACCCGCCGTGCCCCGGCAACATCATGGTTTCGAACCCGGAATGGACGCGGCCGCTGACCGCCTTCAAGGACGCGGTGTTCCACTGGATCCACCGGCCGGACGAGAGCGCGCAGCTCAACCTCGCCATCTTCTACGACGCCGCCGCGGTGGCCGGCGATGCGGCGCTGCTGGCCGACGCCAAGCGCTACCTGCTGGCCAAGCTGTCGGACAACGCCGGCTTCTTCTCGCACTTCGCGCGCCCGGTGCTGGCCTTCGACACGCCGTCGGGCCTGTTCGGCGGGCTGTTCGAACGGCGCGGCGCCCAGCCCATCGACATCAAGAAGGCCGGCATCTTCCCCATCGTGCACGGCGTGCGCGCCCTCGCCCTGGAAAAGCACATGGCCGAGACCAACACGCCCGAGCGGCTGTGGGCGCTGGCCGACAAGGGCGTGATCGACCGCGCCCTGGCGGGGGAACTGGCGGACGCCTTCGTCTTCCTCTCCACGTTGCGCCTCAAGGCGCGGGTGGACATGGCCGGCACGGACACCGCCATCGACAACATGGTCCGTCCGGCCGAGATGTCGAAGCTGGAGCGCGACCAGCTCAACGACTGTCTGGCGCTGGTGAAGAAGTTCAAGGAGTTCATCTCCTACCACTTCCACCTGAACATGCACTGACGCGGGAGGCGGGCGATGCTCAACCGCAAGGGGGCCACGGTCGATCCGGCCTACGCGTTCCTGCTGGACGAGCGCCGGAGCGGCGAGCAGGTGGCCATCCATTGCGAGGCCACCTCCTTCGATCCCGCAAAGGCCGACCTGCGCGCGGTGGCGGCGGTGCGCATCCGCGGCCCGCGCATCCTGACCAGCCAGCACCTGATCGTCCCCTTCTGGCCGACCGAACCGCCGGAGCCGGCGGTGGACACGCTGCTGCGCTTCATCGGCAACCGGCCGCTGGTGGGCTATTACCTGGACTTCACGCTGACGCTGCTCGACCGCCTCGTGCAGCCGGTGGCCGGCATCCCGCTGCCCAACGAGCGGGTCGAGGTGTCCAGCCTCTACTACGACCGCAAGCGCAAGGCGCATGCCAAGAGCATGGTCGACCTGCGCCTGGACTCCATCGTCCGCGCCCTCGGCCTGCCGCCGCGCGCGGGCGACGACGCCTACGCCAACGCGCTGGCGTCGGCCATGGTCTACCTGCGCCTGAAGCCGCCGGTGCGGTGAGGGGGCCTCGCGCTGCCGGCGTGGTGCCGGTCACGCCCGGTTCAGCAGTTCCAGCACCCACTGCAGATCATTGAACACATAGTTGTCGCGCTTACCCACGATGTGCTCGAAGGAGTTCACGACGGGGGCGTATCGCTTCCCTTCCGGGGTGGCCGGCGCAGCCCGGCGCGGCGCGCCCGCGCTTTCATCATCGGCCGCGGCACGCTCGACCAAGACGCGATGGGCCGCGGGGCGGCTGCCCACGCCGCGGCAGGACATCCCCACCATGGTGTTTTCCATCTGGTGCTTTTCGAGGCAGATGTACCAAAGCGAAACGCCGTCGTTTTCAGCGGCCGTCACCACGATCACGTTTATGAAGTCGTCGTTCTCGCAGGCGAACCCTCGGTGGATGACGCCGCCGAAGTCGATGATCTCCACGGAAGTCGTGGTTTCATTTCCGCCGCCGATGCGCAAAGGGAGAAACACGACGTCGTCGCCGTACCTGTCCCTCATGATCAGGCGATAGGTGCCGGAAAACCGCTCCAGCGTGGATCTTCCGCCGTTGTACTGCTTCCCGACCCCGGCGAACCACGCTTCGAGAGGCGTCGTGTTGGCCAGCGGCGGGCGGGGCATCGGGGGCGAATCGGAAGCGGCCCCGTTTCCGTTCCCGTTCTTCAGCAGCGCGTCGAGCTTTTCCACCGGGAAGTCGAACCACGCCCGCTGGAACCGGACGCCGTGTATGGCCGCGTACTGCTCCAGGGCGTTGAGCAGGGAGATTTCCGTGTTGGACCGGACGCTTTCGCCCTTGAAGAAGCGGTCCCACGTCCGCGGGATGCAGATTTCCGTTCCGCTGGCCTTTACATGTTTCCGGAGCGCTTTGCTGAGATCCGCGCTCGCCGTGCTCTCGCGTTCGGGAAAGAGGTGTCGTGCAATTGTATCGATCTTGCGGCGGCGATCCTGCTGACTTGGCATGGCGGTTCGCAAATCCGTGCAAAAGGCAGACAGCACCGCGCTGCGCCGTGGCGAAAAATTGCATCATGGAAACATCATGTCAAGACGCTGCGGTAATGCAGTCATCTTCCTCGCCAAAACGCTGCAATGTCGAGGCGATTGCGTAAAACCGGCCGTTTGTCGCTCGGGAACGCAAATTTCGCGGGTAATGCGGCGGCCGATGTCGGCATCTTTCCTGAAAACCGCCGCTCAAAGGCGGCTCTCCGCAAGTTGCGCGAATGTGCATGCCGATTGTGCGCTGAAGTGCCGCGTTTGAACGCCGCCGGCTCGGCATCGACATCTTGTCAGTCTTTCGACTCCTTTCCCGACCTGGCGCGGAGAAAGAAAAGACATGGAGTGGTTTGTGAATTGTAGCGATTATTAACATTATGCATATAAGATGTTGTGGCGCGAGGGATAGGTTCTGCTAATATGTTTATGTTGAAGTTTTGCCGCGCCGAAGAAAATGTGGGGGTGTAATGTTGCCAGGGATAGGCGTGTCGACGGTGGTGAATTGTATGTGGTGATTTCAGCCGGGATGACTGAAAAAGGAAGGGGTCGAAGCATGGATGGCTTTCCGCAACGTCCGACGCCTGACGAGCTTGTCAGGTGGCTGTGCGAGCACGAGGGTGCTCACGTCGAGTGGTGGGATGGGCTTGGAGGAAGCCGGCAAGTCAGGCTTAATGGCAGGCGTACGGTGATTGGTAACTTCGGATCGCTCGTCCGTCTTCCGCAGGCGGTGGTGTCGCGCCACCTCGCCGACCTGGGCCTAATTTAAGAAGGAATCCGTTACCATGCTCCGTTATCCAGCGATCTTGCACCAGGATGGCAATGATTTTTGGGTTGAGTTCCCGGATTTTCCTGAAGCCACGACGCACGGTGCCCTGGCACAAGGGGACAATCCGGTTTTGCTCGCGCAAGCGTGTCTTGCCGACGCGATATTGTTCCGATTGATGGCATGTGAGCCGTTGCCGGATCCGTCATCGATAAAGCCTGAACACTTGCCTGTGTCGCCTGCATTGAGTCCGGAGCAGGCAACGAGAATGAGCGACGCGCTGACCAGGCGGAGGGGAACCGCATCCCAGCACCCTTAGAACCTATTCCAGTAGGGAGACGAACTCCCAGACGGTGACAGCGCAGACGATGTGGAGCATGGCCTCGTAGGTGAGGGCGAGCTTTTCCCAGCGGACCAGGATGCGGCGATAGCGGTTCAGCCAGG
>Ga0196970_1001411_pt1 | contig 16402 bp, 13 predicted proteins | sample S1v_513CmetaG_FD_148672 | JGI IMG/M metagenome (GOLD analysis project Ga0196970, IMG submission 148672) | Soil microbial communities from Anza Borrego desert, Southern California, United States - S1+v_5-13C | ecosystem: Environmental > Terrestrial > Soil > Desert | place: USA: California...
GCCACGGCCGCTCCATGCCCTGCGGGTCGCCGTAGATGTTGAAGGTGACGCCGTTCTGGTGCAGCAGCCGGCGCGCCTCCTCCCACCGCTCGGCCATGCGGCCGGGGTCGAGGCCGCCCAGCGAGCCCATGAAGGTCTGCCAGTGCGGGCGCAGACGGCCGCGGCCGTCCACCATCTCGTCATACACGACGGGCGTGGTGTAGCCGAGGGCGTCGGCCTCGCCGAACAGCGAGCCCTGCGCGACGGAGGAAGTCGAGGTGTCGGCCAAGGGGCGGTCCGCTGGGCTGTGTCGCAGCGGGAGTGTGGACGCCCGCCGCCGCCCTGGCAAGAGGGGCGCCCCCTCCGCGCCCCCATGGACAAGGAGAGGCGGGCGGGGAGGGGGCATTCGGTACAGTCGTCTTTGAAGCCCTTCTCCCCTTGGGGGAGAAGGGGTGGGATGAGGGGTCGTTACGCCCGGAAGGGCGGAAGAAACGGGCCGCTTCGCGGCGCCACCCTCACCCCAACCATCGGCGCTTGCACGCGCCGATCCCCTCAAGGGAGAGGGGCTTCAAGATGAAGCGGAAACCGCTTACAGGGTCTTCAGGTACTCGATCAGCTGCCAGCGCTGCTCGTCGCTGAGCTTGGCGCCGTACTCGTGGCCGCTGTTCAGGTTGCCGCGGACGCTGGCGTCGAACTGCCACGGCGCGTCGGCCGCCTTGACGTCGACGCCGACCTTCACGGTGTCCAGCGTCTGCGAGCCCATGCCGAACTTCGCCGTGCGGTCCTTGGCCGGCAGCAGCAGGTCGTACAGCGTCGGCACCGAGCCGTTGTGCAGGTACGGCGCCGTCGCCCAGATGCCGTCGAGCGGACGCGCCTTGTAGGCGAACAGGCTCTCGATCGCCGCGTCCGGGTTGGCCGGGGCGGCGGCGGCCACCGCGGCGCCGGTGGTCTTCGGCTTGGCGGCGTTCACCGCGGCCGTCGGGGCGCGGGCCGGCGTGAAGGTGCGGCCCAGCTTCTGGGCGATGACCTTGGCCTGCTCGCTCTCCGGTTCACCGGCCTTGGGCTGGGTGAAGGGGCGGGTGTCCTTCAGCGGCACCACCGGGCCGGCCGGCTTGGCGGCGGTCACCGGGGCGGCGGTGGCGCGGGCGGCCGGGCTGGAGGCCGGGGCCGACGCGGCGGCCGCCGACGGCGTCCACAGCTCGTGCTGTTCGTCCTCCAACAGGGCGGCGAGCAGCGACGGATCCCGGACGATGTCGCCGATCAGGCTGCCGATCACCACGTTTCCGAGCACCGAGACGCCCGAATCCGGGTTGGCCAGCGGCTTGCCGAGCAGCGGCGGCATGGTCACGCCGGCGATGGGCGTGGTGTTGACGCGCCGGCACACCGCCATCACCGCCATGACCGGGTCGGTCAGCAGGCTGGTGTAGCTGAGCATGCCCTTGTCCACCGCGGCCTGCGGCCCCTGGGTGCACAGCACCGGCAGCACGGTCTGCAGCGGCGCGTTCCAGGTGAACAGCGGCTGCATCGTCACCGGCACTTCGGAGGTGATGGTCTCGCCGCGCGGCACGACGGCGTGGCAGCCCTCGCAGTTCTCCTTGTAGAGCGTCTTGCCGGCGTCCACCTTGACCGGGTCGATGCGCCCGGCGATCTGGTCCGGCCACACCGGCGAGCGGAGCGTGCGGAGCTGATCCTCCATCTCCACCAGCTGCTTCCCGCGCACCGTCGAGTCGTAATAGTAGTGCAGCGGCGTCGGCTTCTTCAGCGTCGCCTTGCCGAACACGCCCAGCACCTCGCCGGCGTTGCGGACCAGGGCGTCGACGCGGTTCTTGTTGGGCACCGCGCCGTTGTACTGCGCCACCGGCTGCAAGGGCGCGTCCCACAGGAACGGATAGCTGACCGGCGCGTTCGGCGACACGTTGTTCGCCGGGATGCCCATGTCGATGACCGAGATCCGGTTGAAGATCATCTGGAAGGCGTCGGTGCGGCCCGGGCCCCAGGTGGCGACCGTCGGCGTGCTGTCCTTCACGAAGGTCGCGAACTCCTTCGAGAACTTGCCGAGGTCGGCGCGCAGCTTGTCCTTCTGCGCCTTCGTCGGGGTCTTCAGCACCTTGGCGGCGAAGGCGTCGAACGCCGCGTCGTCCTTGCGCGTCGCCTCCACCGCATCGCGCAGCGCGGTGATGAAGGCGAGCAGGTCGCCGGTGGTCGGCGCGCCGTCGATACGCAGGGTGTTGGCGCCGACCTTGAGGTCACCGGTGTGGCACGCCGCGCAGGTCATGCCGATCCAGGTGGCGCCCGTGCCGGGGTCGGTGTCCTTGACGAAGCCCACCGCCAGCTTGTCGGGGTTGAACTTGTTGGGCGCGTCGGCGAGGTAGCCGAAGCGCGGCACCAGGCTGTCGGCGAACGGCTTGCCGGTGGCCGGGTCGATCAGCGCCATGAACCAGTCGTAGGGCATGATCTGCGAGCCCTGCGTGGTGTTGTAGTACCACTCGCGGGCGTCCGGCTTCCAGTTCTGGTCCAGGTACCAGAGACCGCCGACCTGCTGCGGCGGGTTGACGGGGACCGGGCGGGGCGGTTCAGGCGGCGGCTCGGCGCAGCCGGCCAGCAGCAGCGTGCCGGCGGCCAGCGTGGCGAACAGGCGGTTGGTCACGTCGATCTCTCCCAAAGCGGCTTATCTGTTGTCGTGCATACCGGGAGCGTTACGGTACGACATGGCCCGTAATGACGGTAATGGATTGTGAGTTGTTGCGCCGAGCGATAAGTAAACGCATACAGCGATATTCAACGCTACTCGGTTTTCGCTCCGGGGACGACCTGAATCGGGCAGGAGGCTGCAAGACCGGGGCGACTCAGACGCGTGGCGCGATGGCAACGCTTCGGCAATCGCTGCGCCGATCGCACTGTTTTTTCTATGAATGAAACATTATTAAAGTTAACGATAAGCACGGTGGTGGCGAGGCTTGCCAAGGCCCACGTGCCGGGTCCATTTAACGAATGATGGGTACACGGGGAATCGCCGGTCCATGGTGTCACTGACCGCCGCGGCGTCTGGATCCAAGGCCCGCTCGGCATCGGCCGAGTCGGGCGCCGGGCGCGGCGTGGTCACCGGCAAATACTTCAACTTCAACCCGTTGCCCCCGGCGGACGACGTGCTGGGCAATCCGCTGGTGGTGCAGAACCTGCCCACCCACAAGCGCCCGAAGGAAACCTGGCGGAGCCGGATGTCGCGCTTCCTGGCCGGGCTGAACCTGGGCAACGGTTCGCAGACGACGCGGTTGCGCTGGAAGCTGCAGGACACCATCGCCTCGGTGCTGGCCTCCGTCTCCCCTGCGGTGACGCTGGCCGAGCGGCGCGGGCCGCAGGGGCGCGGCGGCAAGGCGGTGCCGGTCATCATCGTCCGCCACCCGTACCACCTGCGGCACGTCTTCGACATGATTCCGCAGTTGCCGCCGGAACTGGGCGCGGAACGCCGCTTCCTGGAGATCCTGGCCAGCCGCGTCCTCAAGAAGTACGGCGAGCAGATGTCCGCCATGAAGGGCGGCGTCGCCTTCTCGTTCGAGCACGAGGCCAAAGAGTATTTTCACGCCGGCTTCAAGCTGGAACGCCAGATCAAGAAGATCAGCAATCCCGATGAGCGCTTCGCCGCGCTGCAGAACATTTACGCCGTCTACTTTCACGGAAAACAGTATTATTACTATGCACTGTTGCGGCGGGAGAAGCTGCAGCCGGACAACAAGCTGTTCATGTTCTTTTCGCGCGCCTGTTATTTCATGGCCCGCATCGACTGGAGCGGGCAGCTCCTGGACAAGCCGAACCCACGCTCGCTGCCGTCGCGCGACGAGATGATGTTCTACGTCCAGCGTGACAAGACGGTCCTCATGCGCTACCGGTCGGATCCGGACTTCCAGCGGCAGGTGAAGAGCGTGCTGGAGGCCTTCCCGTCCTGAGTTCAGACCGAGTGGTTCCATGCGCCTCCTTGCCCTGTCCTTCGCAATCTCCCTGGCCGCCGGCGCGGCGCAGGCGGCCGGCCCCGACTGTGCGCAGGCGAAGCGCCCCGTGGATCAGCTGATCTGCCGGGAAGAGGCGCTGCAGGCGACGGCGGCGCGGCTTGACGGCGCGGTGAAGGAACTGGATGCGGCACTGACCGGCGAGCGCCGCGAAAAGCTGGCCGCCGCCCAGCGTGACTGGGTGCGCCGCCGCGACGAGGCCTGCCCGGTCACCGCCGCCGACCTCAAGGCGCCGCCCAAGGCGAAGGAGCGCGCCGAGTGCCTGACCCGCGTGGCGGACCAGCGCGTCGCGCAGATCCAGGCTGACCTGAAGGGCGAGCGCGATGGCGTGCGGGCGCTGCCGCTGACCATCACCGAGGCCGAGCCGATCAAGCTTCCGCCGCAACGCGCCGGAACCGCGACGCCGCGCCGGTCGGTGCAGTTGGCGGCGCTGAACGGGCGCTGGGCGAAGGCCGACCCGGCGACGCGGCGCCCGATCGACGACTGCCGCACCGCCTATCTGGAGATCGCCAAGGACGGCCAGTTCGCACTGCGCGACCCGCGCATCGAGGCGCTGCCGGTGGACGGCCGCGTCGCCTTCACCGGAAGCGATCCGTCCGACGGGGTGAGCTTCGCCGGGGAGGGGACCGCGCCGCGCGGCACGCTGCGGCTGGAACCCGGCGAGAGCGTGCGCCTCGACCGCGTCGCGCTGCGCCTGGAGCAGCCCTTCGCCTTCGGCGCGACGTTCGTGCGCTGCCGCTAGGCCAGCGCTTCCAGCCGCATCCGCACCGTGCCCGACAGGCTGGCGCCCGGCGGCAGGGCGCGCAGGCCGGCGTCCGCCTCCTCGGAATGGTTGACGGCGTCGGTCATGTGGCTGACCGGCTCGACGCACAGGTAGTCCTCGCCCCGCGGCGCGTAGACCACGAGGTGGCCGAACAGCGGGTCCGCCTCGACCACCAGCCGGCGCCGGAGGTGCGGCCAGTCGACGGCGGCGCGGCCGTCCCAGCCGGGGAAGCCGTTGTCCACCACCACGTCGTCCATGGTCCGCCCATCCGGGAAGCTCCAGCTGTCCGGCACCGGCGCGCGTTCGCGCGGCAGCAGCGTGGCGTCGCCCAGCCACACCGAGCCGACGGCGGCCGTCAGCCGGGTGCCCGGCGGCTTCGGCAGGTAGGGGTGCAGGCCGAGGCCGGCCGGCATCGGACGGTCGCTGTCGTTCACCAGATCCAGCCGCACCTCCAGGCCGTCGGGACGCACCGTGATGGTCTGCGCGGCCCGGTACGCCCACGGCCACGCGTCGGCGGTGTGGCGGTAGCCCAGGTGCACCGTCGTGTCGTTCTGCGCCTCGACGCGCCAGGAATGGTCCCAGCCGTGGCCGTGCAACGGGTGCGGGCAGCAGGGGTGGTTGAGCGGCAGCGCCACGTCCGTCCCATTGAAACGGAAGCGCCCGCCGGCGATGCGGTTCGAGAACGGCACCAGCGGAAAGCAGGCGAAGTCCGCCGCCGAGCCGCCGTCCAGTGCGCCGCCGGGCGTCGGGCGCAGCAAGTGCAGCGGGCCGTCGTCCGCCCACAGCGTCAGCCGGGCGATCGCCCCGCCGATGTGCGGCGCCACGACGCATTCCATCAGGCCGTGCCGGAGCACGACCGGGCCGAGAGTATCGGTCATGGGCACGTCCGTTCCTCGTACGGTCCGGGTGGGGTCTGCGATCCTACCGCACCTGCGAAGGGAAAGGGAGCGCCGCATTGCGAAGAATGTAGGTATTTTTCTTGCGGTCGCACCTCTAGTATAGGGTGGAATTACCCGTTCCCCCGACAATGGGGGCTCAGCACACCAATCGTTCCGGATCATGGAGCCCAAGGCAGCACAACGGCCGGCCCCCGCGACCCTCGGTTCCCTCGACGAAGCCGAGGTGTGCCAGACGCTGGCCGAGTATCACGGGCCGCTCGGGCGGACCGTGATGGGGATCGTGCTGCGCCAGCACCTCGACTCGCAGATCCTGACGCCGACGGAGGTCATCCACTCCTTCAAGCACCTGAAGGTGCTGCTGGAGCAGGGGCAGCTGGTCGAGAACGCGTTGATCAAGGTGACGGCGGCGCAGGCCTGCGCACCCGGGCAGGACGCGCGCACGCGCCGGCTGGCGATCCAGAACGCCATCGTGGAAACCCAAAGCAAGGCCCGCGGCGCGCAGATCGCTTTCGCGGAGCTGCCGAAGTCCCGCCCCATGGTCGAGCAGATCATGGCGATGGAGCCCGGCAAGACGCCCACCGGCGACTTCCCGTACGACCTGCGGGTGGCGCTCAGCCTCGAACTGACGACACTGCGGTCGTGGTCGGGCAAGTTCGACCGGCTGAACCAACTGCTGCAATGGGACCGCGACGAGCGCCTTGCGACGGCCATCGACGGCTGCTTCGCCGACATCCTGTCCTCCGCGGCGGCGGTGCAGGAACTGCACGGCGCCCCGCTGTCGCCGGGCAGCATGGCGACGACGCTGTGCGAGATGGTGCTGGGCCGCACCACGGTGGGATCGGCGCTCGGGCCGAACCGCACGGGGCTGCTGAACGCCATGTTCCGGCAGGGCAAGCTGCCGCAGGCGCGGGCCGCGGTGCTCGACCGCATCCGCCGCATCCTGCGGGCACCGCAGCCGCTCGGCCGCGTTCCGGCGGACGACGCCCAGGTGCTGAAGACGGTCATGGGGCACCTGCTGACGCGCGAGGGGGTGGTCGGCGATGCGCCCATGGCCGAGGCGCTGGCGGTGCGCTACTCCCGCCGCCTGGAGCAGGGCGGCACCACGGCGTTCCGGCAGGCGGTGCTGGCCATCGCCGAGACGCAGGCCGACCTGTTCGCCCGGCTGCACTACCTGCTCGCCGTCGCCGCGTCGCCGGCCGGCGAGAAGCTGCGCCCCGACATCGTCGAGGCGATGGAGGCGGCGCTCAACAACGAGCTGCTGATCGAGAACGTCATCGTCCAGTCGCCGGACCTCGACCTCGTCCGCCAGAGCATCGTCGGCACCGTCGAGGCGATCGGGCGCTCGCCCTTGCTCGACGAGGTGCGGGGGCGGCTGGCCGAGCGGCTGGGCAATGTCATCGACGACTTCACCAAGCGCGGCCGGCTGGTGCACCGCCTGCGCCAGGTCGAACCGATGCTGCGCCGCCGCGTCATCCGGCTGGCCGAATTGGCAACCTCCGGCCTCGTGCGCGGCGACGGCGCCTACCCGCTGCTGCGCCAGCACATCCTGGAGATCGCCAAGCAGCCGCAGTTCCAGGTGGAACTGTCCGGCCAGCAAGGCTCCGACGTGGCGCAGGCGGAGGTGCGGCGGCTGTTCGACCTGCTCGAACGGTTGCGGCAGGCGCCGCCGCCCAGCGGCCTGACGGTGCCGATCGCCGCCGTCCGCGCCCCCGCTGCCGAGCCCGTCCCGGCCGCCATCGCGACGGTCGAGACGGCGCCCACGGTGGCGCAGCCGATCCGGCCCGTCTCCCCCGCGGCCCGGTCCGCGGCGGCTCCCGCCCGTCCCGCCGCCGCGGCGCTGGAGGACACCCGCTGCCCGAGCTGCTTCGAGCAGAAGGCGCCGGCCGGACCCTGCGCGGCCTGCGGCTACCCCAAGCGCAGCGACGGCCGGCCCGGCATCCACCTGACGCCGGGCACCGCCTTGCAGGGGCGCTACCGCGTCGGGCGGGTGCTGGGGCAGGGCGGCTTCGGAGCCACCTACCTGGGCTGGGACGAGCGGCTGCACGTCAAGGTCGCGGTGAAGGAGTACTACCCGGCCAACCTGATCTCCCGCGTGCCCGGCAGCGCCGAGGTGACGCCGTTCTCCGACGAACACGCCAAGGGCTTCACCGCCGGCCTCGCCAAGTTCCTGGACGAGGCGCGGATGCTGGCGCGGCTGCGCGACGTGAAGGAGATCGTCGGCGTCCAGGACTTCTTCGAGGAGAACGGCACCGCCTACATCGTCATGGAGCTGCTGGAGGGCGGCACGTTCAAGAAGTACATCGCGGAGAGCGGCGGCAAGCTCGACGCCCGGCGCGTGCTGGCGGTGATGGCGCCGATCATGAAGGCCTTGCAGACGGTGCACGACCAGGGGCTGATCCACCGCGACATCAGCCCCGACAACATCTTCCTGACCGCGTCGGGGGAGCGCAAGCTGCTGGACTTCGGCGCGGCCCGCCACGCGGCCGGGCAGGCGGCGAACCTGACGGTGATCCTCAAGCCGGGCTACGCCCCGCCCGAGCAGTACTCGCAGGAAGGCAAGCAGGGGCCGTGGAGCGACGTCTACGCGCTGTGCGCCACCATGTACTGCGCGCTGACCGGCAAGCCGCCGCCGGACGCCACCGGCCGCTTCATGAACGACAACGTGCCGAAGCCGTCCGCCGTCGGCGCGCAGCTGACGCCGGCGTTCGAGAAGGTGCTGATGGGCGGCCTCGCCATGCGCTGGCAGGACCGGCCGCAGAGCATGAAGGACCTGCTGAAGGCCTTCACCGCGGCCCTGGGCTGACCCCCGCCGGCCCGGCCGGCGGGGGTCGGGCGGGACGCCTACTTGGCGTCGGCCGCGACCTGCACTTTGATCATCTTGTCGGGGTCCTTGACGCTGCCGTTGCGCGCCTGGTCGCCCTTCTTGATCATGTCGACGAACTCCATGCCTTCGACGACCTTGCCCCAGACCGTGTACTGCTTGTCCAGGAACGGGGCCGGGCCGAAGCAGATGAAGAACTGGCTGTCGGCGCTGTTCGGGTCGGGCGTGCGGGCCATCGACACGGTGCCGCGCACGTGCGGCTCGTTGTTGAACTCGGCCTTCAGCTTCGGCTTGCCCGAACCGCCCGAGCCGGTACCCGTCGGGTCGCCGGTCTGCGCCATGAAGCCGTCGATGACGCGGTGGAAGACGACGCCGTCGTAAAAGCCGGCGCGCGCCAGCTCCTTGATGCGGGCGACGTGGCCGGGAGCCAGATCGGGGCGCATCTCGATCACGACGCGACCATCCTTCAGGTCGATGTAAAGGGTGTTTTCCGGATCCAAGGCGAAAGCCTCCCCTGCGATGAAAAAGGCGCTGAGCAGCGCCATCGTTGCGATGCGCACCAACCGAAACATGAGAAACTCTCCGATGTGCCGATGCGGCTGAGGGACGATAGGGGAAACGCGGGCAGTTGCAAAGCCACCCGGGGAAGATAGTGGGACGCCGGGGTGTTCACCACCACGAAGGGGGAGAGGATGCGGCGCGTGCGACGGCGGCGGCAGGGATGGACGGTGACGGGTGCCGTGGCGCTGGCGGTGCTGGCGAGCGTCGCCCTGACGCTGCCCAACCTGCTCGGCACCACGTTGACCTACGCGATGCGCCGGGGCGGGTTGGGCGACGCCACCGCCGAGGTGACCGCCCTGGGCTGGACCGAGAGCCGGCTGAGCCTGCACGCCGCCGGGTTGGATGCGCAGGTCGCCGTGCGGCACCCGTTGAACGCGCTTCTGCGCGGCCGGGCCGAGCGCATCACCGTGTCCGGCGTCACGCTGCGGCCGAACGACCTGCCGCAGGGAAGCGGTGGAGGCGGAAGCGTCCCGGCGCTGCCGGTGGACGAGCTGGTTCTGACCGACAGCCGTGTGGTGCTGGACGCGCCCGGCGGGCCTCTGACCGTCGCGGTCGAGGCGGTGGTGCGGCCGGAGGGCGACGCACTGGCCTTCGCCGGTACGGCCGCCGCGCTGGGCGGCGTGACCGTGGAGGTAAAGGGCCGCCACGATCCGGCACGCGCCACCGGCAGCGCCGACCTGCGCCTGCGCCCGGTCCGTCTGCGCAAGGGAACGCCCGACCTCGCCGCCCTGGTGCCGCGCGCCGCGGGAGGCGTCGCCGCGACGGCGGGAAGTGTGAGCGGCCGGGCCAAGCTGGCGTGGGACGGCAAGGGTCTGACCTCCTCGGGCGAGGTGCTGATGGAGGACGTGGCCGGCTCGGCCGGACCGGTCGGCATCGGCGGACTGAGCGGCGTGTTGCGCCTGACGAGCCTGATGCCGCCGGTGCTGCCGAGCGGGCAGACGCTGGCGGTGAAGACGCTCGACGTCGGGCTGCCGCTCACCGACGGGGTGGTGACGCTGGGGCTGACGCGGCGCGGCGTGCTCGACATCGACCGCGCGGAATGGCGCTGGGCCGGCGGCACGGTGCGCGCCAAGCCGTTCGAGATCGCGCTGGAGTCGCCCAAGGGCACCATCGAGCTGGAGGCGGAGGGGCTGGACCTCGGCACCGTGCTGGCGCTGGCCAGCCTGGAGGGGCTGTCGGCCGACGGGCGGCTGCGCGGCACGCTCCCGCTGCGAATCGCCGGTGGCAAGGTTCGCCTGGACGGCGGCGTGCTGGAGGCCGACGCGCCGGGCAGGCTGCGCTACGACCCGGCGGCCCCGCCCGCCGGGCTTCAGGGGGATCCGGGCAGCCCGTCGGCGCTTCTGCTCGGCGCACTCACCGACTTCCACTACGAGAACCTGAGCGCCACCGTGGACGGCGAGGCCGGCGGCGAGATGCGCGTCGGCCTGCGCATCCGCGGCGCCAACCCGGAATTCTACGGTGGCCACCCGGTGGCGCTGAACCTTAATCTCAGCGGTGCGCTCGACCGGATCCTCCGCCAGGGCCTGGATGCCTACCGCATCCCCGACGCGGTGCGCGAGCGCATGCTGGATTACGAGAAGAAGGGACCGTCATGACCGACCCCACCCTGCGCCTCACGGCCGCAGCCCTCGCGGCGTGCATCGCCGCATGCGCGCCGACCGTCAGGATCGAGGCGCCGGACAAGCCCATCGAGATCAACCTGAACGTCAAGATCGAGCAGGAGGTGCGGGTGAAGGTCGAACGCGACCTGGAGAAGGCCATCCAGGACGATCCCGCGCTGTTCGGCCTGACACCCGCCAAGCCCAAGGGGAAGGCCCAATGAACCGCTGGATTCCGCTCCCCATCGTCGCATTGGCCCTGGCGCTGAGCCTGGGGTTGTCGGCGCCCGCTCTCGCGCAGGATCCGCTGGCCGGCGCCAAGCAGGCCGGACAGGTCGGCGAGCGCCCGGACGGCCTCGTCGGCGTGGTGCCGGGCGCGCCGGCCTCGGCGCAGGCCGTCGCCGACCAGGTGAACGCCCAGCGTCTGCAGCGCTACCGCGAGATCGCCGCGTCCAACGGCACCTCGGTGGACAAGGTGCAGGCGGTCGCCGGGCAGCAGCTCATCGACCGCACGCCGGCCGGGCAGTACGTGCTCAGCGGCGGGAAGTGGGTGAGGAAGTAGCCGTTACGGGAACGGGCAGCGGTCGGCCGTGACCTCCACGAACGACCGCGGACCCGGCGTGAAGGTGAAGCGGTGCTCGGTCTGGTCGACCACCACCGACTGGTGCAGCGGCAGCGTGCCGGCCACCACCGTCTCCTTGCCGGCCTGCGTGACGATGCGGATGCGCACCGGCTGCGCCGGGTCGTACCAGCTCTCCGGCTGGCCCTGGGCATTGCGGGCCGACAGCCCCTCGCCGGTCACCGTGATGGTGCCGTTACCGAAGGTGGTGGAGCGGTTGCCGGCCTTGAGCAGCGGGGTCGCCAGCACGAAGCGCTTGCTGTCCGGCGCCTGGCAGTTGCGCTGGGTCTGCGCGTGCTCGATTACGAAGGCGAGGCGCGCCGGGTCGAGGCCGGCCGACAGCCGCTCTGACACCAGCTTGGCCAGACGGGCCAGCTCGCCGGTCGGCACCTCGCGCTTCAGGCGGGCCTCCATGTCGGCGGCGCGCGCCTCGGCGGTGCGGGCGGCGTTCTGCATCTGGCCGGCGAGCAGTTCCAGCTCGGCCTTCTGGCGCGACAGGGTGGAGACCTCCTCGCGCAGGCTGACGTCGCGGCCCTTCATCTGCTCGACGCCCATCTGGTAGGCGAACAGCCCGGTGCCCAGCAGCAGCGCCGCCAGCAGGCCCAGCTTGACCACTCCGGTGAGGAACCGGCGCCGGTAGCGCTGATCGTAATCGTATCGGCCGAGTGACATGGGGCGAAGCGGTCTGTGAGCGGGGCGCCGCCGGAACGTGGCGGGCCCTAATGGCTAACGGCAACGCCCGCACGTTTCAACCCTTCACGCGCAGGGCCGCGGCTGTGCTAGGTATGCGCGGATAGCGTTTCTTGCGGAGCGACGATGAAGGCCCTGCTGCTGGACCGGGACGGTGTGGTCAACGTGGACCACGGCTATGTCTGCGAGGTGGGGCAGTTCACCTTCGTTGACGGCATCTTCGCCCTGACGCGGCGGGCGGTCGACCGCGGCTACCGCGTCGCCGTGATCACCAACCAGTCGGGCATCGCCCGCGGCTACTACCCGGAGAGCCAGTTCCTGGACCTCAGCCGGTGGATGGCGGCGGCGTTCGAACGGCACGGCGTCACGCTGGCCGGCGTGTTCCACTGCCCCTACCACAAGGCCGGAACGTTGCCGCCCTACAACCGCGAGAGCTACTGGCGCAAGCCGAACCCGGGCATGATCCTGGAGGCGCAGCAGCGCCTCGGCCTCGACCTCGGCCGTTCGCTGTTCCTGGGCGACCAGCCCTCCGACATGGCGGCGGCGCGAGCCGCCGGGGTGGGGCGGCGCGTGCTGCTGACGCACGGCCAGCCCGCGGCCTGCGCCGACGCCGACCGCGTCGTCGCCACGCTGGGCGAGGCGGAAGCGCTGCTCTAGCTTAGAACAGGCCGCCCAGGCCGGGGGTGCGGAACTCACCCAGGTTCTTGAAGACCAGCCGGAAGTACAGGGTGTTGCCGTCCTTCACGTCGCCCACCGTGCTGGTGTAGTCGCGCCGGGCGATGGTCTGGAAGGTGAAGCACTCGTCCTGATAGGTCAGGACGGCACCCGCGGCGCGCGGTCCCGGCTCCGGGCGCAGCGACTGCACGTGGCTGACGCCGACCGACCAGCGTGGCGCGAACTGGGAGTTGACGCCCACGGTGACCTGCTCGAGGTCGGTCCGGGTGACCGCGGTGCGGGTCGGCGTCTTATCGAGGTAGCTGTAGGCGGTGTACAGCCTCAGCTCCGGCACGCCGGTCGAGGCGGTCAGCGAGTGCCGGCGGAAGCGCAGGGAATCCGGGTCGATCCGGAAGCTGTAATTGGCGTCGAGCCAGGGCGCCGGCAACAGGTCGAGGCGGCCGACGTAGTCGGAGCGCCGGTCCCGCAGGCCCGACGCCGCCGGGTAGGCGTTCTCCTGGCTGAAGCGGTAGCTCTGGCCGAGGAACAGGCTCGCCGAGCCCTGGCGATAGCCGTAGATCGCCGTGCGCAGGCCATAGGTGATGCGGGTGCCGCCCTCCAGCCGGTCGATCCCGGGGAAGCGGTTCAGCATGAACAGGTTCGCTTGGTCGAACTCGACGTCCAGGCTGTCCTCGTTCGGCACGTCGGGATCGTTGGGCGCGCGCGGTGCGGCGGTGACGGCGACCAGCGGCTCGATGAGCTGCTGGGAGCTTTCGCCGTAGCGCACGAAGGGATAGCGCACCGTCACCTGCCCCTGCGGAAACAGGAGGACGCGCGACGCCGAACCGCGTTCCAGCGCCGTGGTCTCGGGGCGATCGTAGTGGCTGGCGTTGTGGCCGACAGCCAGCACGCGGCCTTCGAAGGTGGTCACAAAGCCAAGACTGGAGGTGATGTCGCGCCGCCATCCCGGCTCGACGTGGAAGCGGCGGGTCGAGGCGCCATCGCGGCGATACAGCGACAGGATCCCGGAATCGAGCGACCAGCGCCCGCCGAACAGGCTCCCCGGCTGACCCATGGCGCTGTAGACGGCAAGCGGGCCGACGATCGGCTCCTCGACCGTGTTGCCGTAGCGCAGGTCCTGCCAGCTGTAAGCGCTCACCGCGGCGTAGTTGCGGCCCCGGAAGCCCTCGACGAAGGCGCGGCTGGTCAGGAAGTCGTCGCCGCGGTTGTCGTAGTACTTGCGCAGGTAGGTCTCGTCGCTGGCGCGTTTCACGTCGAAGCCGGCGCGCCAGACCTCGTTGATCTCGAACAGGCCGCTGGCGAAGAAATGCCCGCGCAGCTTTTTCTCCATGGGCGCGTTCTTGTCGGCGAGGCCGTTCGGCAGCTCGCCCTGGGTGACGCTGCCGTTGAGGGTGAGACGGCCGCGCTCGAAGCGCTTGCGGTACTCGCCGCCCAGCAGCAGGCCCTGCTTGGTGAAGCCGCCGACCTCGACGGTGGCGTCCTGGTCGGGGCCCAGGTCGATGTAGTAGCGCGGGCGGATGAACAGGCCGAGGTCGCTGCTGGAGCCGAGCAGCGGAGTCAGGAAGCCGGACTTGCGGTCGACCGTCGCGTCGGGCTGCGACAGGTAGGGCGTGTAGGCGACCGGAACGCCGAACATCTCCAGCACGGCGTCCTTGTAGCGGATCTCGTGCTCCTCCTTGTCGTGCACGACGCGCACCGCGCGGACCTGCCACAGCGGCGGGCGGGTCGGATCCTCCTTGCACAGCTCGCAGGGGCTGTAGACGCCGCGGTTGACGCGCAGGATGCGCTCGCCGCGCCGCTCCGCCTCGTTGCCGGCGAGGCGCGCGTTGTCCGTCATCAGCACACGCAGGTTCTCGACGAACGCGTCGCGCAGGTCGTCGGTCAACTCGGCGTAATCGGCGAACAGGATGTCGCCCGACGGCTCGACGATGCGGATGTTGCCCGTCGCCGTCACCACCTTGGTGGTGCGGTTGTAGGTGATCGTGTCGGCGCGCACCGTGCGCAGGTTCTGCGACAGCTCGACGTTGCCGCGCGCGGTGACGAGGCCCTGCTGCTCGTCGAAGGTGACGGAATCGGCCGAGAGCAGGACCGGTTGGTTTCCGTCCTTCGGCGAGGGAGCCTGCGCCTGGCCGGGCGTGGCCGTCGCCACGCCGCACGCCACCATCACCCCGAGCAGGCCGGAGAGAAGAGCGACGCGGCGCGGTTGGCGTTTCGTCGAACGGGACTTGCGGCGGGACCGGACGGGCCGGCTTTGCGTACGGGACATGCCCGAACGTTTGAGGTAACGGTGCAGCCAAGTCAACGGTTTCGCGGATTTTCCGCCCGACCGATGCCGGCGCGCAACGGCAGGCGGCGGATTTCGCCGCCTGCGGCGCCTCAGTTGAAGGCTTTGAAGGTGATCAGCGTGAACGTGTCCCGCACGCCGGGCAGCGTCTGGATCTTTTCCGTCACGAATCGGCCGATGTCCTGGTCCTGCGCCAGGTAGCACTTCATGAGCAGGTCATACTGGCCGGAGATCGAGTGGACCTCCGACACCTGCTCGACGTCCTGCACCGCTTCGTCGGCGACCTGATAGGCCTTGCCGAGGTCGCACTTGACCATCACGAAGATCGTCTGCATGGCTCAGCCCTCCTGGCCGGACTCCGGAGCCGGCGCCGGCCGCGGACGGGCGAGGCGCTGCATGAAGGCCGGCATGTGGTCGCCGAATCCGACGACGGGCACGTCGTCGTCATCGTCGCGGCGGCGGCGGTCGCGGTCACGGCCGCCACGGCTCCGGTCGCGATCCCGATCCAGGTCGCGATCACGGTCGCGGCGCGGCGGCTCGGCGCGCTGTTGCGGCGGCTGGTAAGCCGGTTCGGCGGCCACCGGCTCGACCGCTTCGCGCTCCACCCGTTCCACCCGCTCGGGGCGTTCGGAACGCTCGCCACGGTCGCGGTCGCGGCCACGGCCGCCACGCTCGCCACGGCCCTCGCGGCGCGGCTCGCGCGCTTCGTCCTTGCGGCCCCGGCCGCGGCGGCGGCGGTCGCGGCCGCCCTCCTCGTCGAACGGCGGGTTCTCCAGGCCGTCGATGGCGATCACCGGCACGTCGTGACCGATCAGCTTGCCGATGGCGCCGACCTGCTTGCCGTCGTCCGGAGTCGCGATGGTGAAGGCGCGGCCCGAGCGGCCGGCCCGGCCGGTGCGGCCGATGCGGTGGACGTAGTCCTCGGCGTTGATCGGAACGTCGAAGTTGAAGACGTGGCTGAGGCCCTGCACGTCCAGGCCGCGGGCGGCGACGTCGGAGCAGACCAGCAGCGTGATCTCGCCCTTCTTGAAGGCCTCCAGCGTCTCGGTGCGCTTGGACTGCACCATGTCGCCGTGCAGCGCGCCGGCGTTGAAGCCGTGGCTGGTCAGCGACTTCTGCAGCACGGCGATGTCGCGCTTGCGGTTGCAGAAGATGAAGGCGTTCTTGACGTCCTCGGTGCGCAGCAGGTGGCGCAGCGCCTTGCGCTTGTCCTCCTCGTGCACGACGCACAGCGCCTGGGTGACCGTCGTGGCCGGGGAGGCGGGCGGAGCGACCGTCACCTCGCGCGGGTTCATCAGGAACGCGTCGGCGAGGCGGCGGATCTCCGGCGGCATGGTGGCCGAGAAGAACAGCGTTTGACGCATCTTCGGCAGGAAGCCGACGATCCGCTCGATGTCGGGAATGAACCCCATGTCGAGCATGCGGTCGGCCTCGTCGATCACCAGCACCTTGATGTCGTTGAGCATGATGTTGCCGCGCTCGATCAGGTCGATCAGGCGACCCGGCGTG
>Ga0196970_1001412_pt1 | contig 16380 bp, 15 predicted proteins | sample S1v_513CmetaG_FD_148672 | JGI IMG/M metagenome (GOLD analysis project Ga0196970, IMG submission 148672) | Soil microbial communities from Anza Borrego desert, Southern California, United States - S1+v_5-13C | ecosystem: Environmental > Terrestrial > Soil > Desert | place: USA: California...
CTTCGACCGTGATGCTGAAGATGTCGCCTTCTTCGACGGTGCCCTTGACGTTCACACCCGATGTCTGCGGGTTGCCAGCCGTGGCGGGCGTCGCCAGGTTGGTCGTCATCGTCTGGGTGTTGTCGAAATAGGAGATCGTGCGGCTTTCGTTGCCGTCCGACACGATGAAGTCGCGGGTGCGGCCGTTGGCGCCGCGGACTTCGATCTGGACGTCGGAGAAGCTGCCCAGCGTGCTGGACATCGTGCCCGACAGCTTCAGGCCGGTCAGGCCATGGGCGTTCTCGGCCTTGGAGATGTCGGCGGTCTTGCCCTCCACCGAGCCGTCGCCCTTGATGCGGATCGAATAGGTGTCGGGGGCGATGACGTTGGTGACGCGGGCGTTGTCTACGCCGGTGATGGTGTTGACGGCGGCACGGGACTCGCTGGTGCTGTCCATGCTCATGCCGTTGCCGTTGATCAGGTTCTTGCCCTGATAACCGCTGTCGGCGGCCAGCTTGTCGATCTGGTCCTTCAGCGTGTTGAACTGGGCGGCCAGCGACTTGCGGGTGGCCACGGAGGCGGCGTCGGTGCCCAGCGCGGCGTAGGCGGCGGTGGTCAGGCCCTTGGCCTGGTCGACCAGCGAGTCGATCGAGGTCAGGCCCTTGTCGGCGGCCTGGATGGTGCTGATCGACTGGCCCATCGCGTCCTTCAGCGACGACAGGTCGCCGGCACGCTGGTTCAGGCCCTTGGCGGCGAAGAAGGAGGTGGGACCATCCAGAGCCGAGTTGATCTTGTTGCCCGTCGACAGGATGTTCTGCTTCTTGTCGATACCGGCCTGCGTGCTCTGCAGCTGCAGCAGGTTCGTGCGCATCGAGGCGGTCAGGGTCACATTACCGGCCATGGTCCTAGTCTCCTTCTGAGGCTGTCCCCGCCCTTGGTCATTTGACCGGCGAGGCAACGTGCGTTTTCCTGACACCACTGTTTCAAGCGCCGTGCCAACTGCAGTGGTGTGCCATAAGTCACTGATTTCCCTATGGAATAAAAATAGGTCGGCAAAAAGGGCAGGGTTGGGGCGAGCCCGGCCGGCGGCAGGCCCGAAAAAGATTCCCGGAATCTTTTGCCGGTGACGGACGGTTCTGCCGATGTGGCCGGCGGTAAGAATCTTCCCACCGCCTTGCCGGCGCGGCTATGGTCTGGCTCCAAACCGCGTCCCAAACATCGAACGCATGGCCCCGACGCGGGCCACAGCAGGGAAGGGAGAAGCATCATGACCGGTCGGATCGACGCGCGCCTGGCGGAACTGGGCATCGAACTGCCGCAGGCCGCGGCCCCGGTGGCGGCCTATGTGCCCTACACCCGTTCGGGCAACACCCTATACATCTCGGGCCAGGTCACGGTCTGGAACGGCGAGCGCAAGTTCGTCGGCAAGGTCGGCCAGGACTTCACGGTGGAGCAAGGCAAGGAAGCGGCGCGCCTGTGCGCGCTGAACATCCTGGCCCAGGCCAAGGCCGCGCTGGGCGGCGACCTGGACCGCGTCACCCGCGTGCTGCGGCTTGGCGGCTTCGTCAACTCCGGCCCGGACTTCCACGATCATCCGCTGGTGATCAACGGCGCGTCGGAACTGATGCGCGACGTCTTCGGCGAGCCGGGGCAACATGCCCGCGCCGCGGTCGGCGCCCCGTCGCTGCCCGGCAACGTCGCGGTCGAGGTCGACGCCATCCTGGAAGTGGCCTGACCCGCGTCCCGGCGGTGCGGGCGCCTTGCCGCCCGGCGCCGACGGCGCCTTGCCGCAAAGCGGCATGAGGCTTACCTCCTTGCCATGGTTCAAGGAGACGCATGCATGCCCGACGGCAACGACGCCATCACCGTCAAGGTTCTGACCGGGGTCGGCGAGGCGGACCAGCAGGGCTGGGACGCCTGCGCCGGTCCCGGCAACCCGTTCCTGTCCCACGCCTTCCTCCTGGCTCTGGAGGAATCGGGATCGGCGGCCGGGAAGTCCGGCTGGCAGCCCAGCCATCTCGCCGCCTATGACGGCTCCGGCCGGATGGTGGGCGCGGTGCCCGCCTATCTGAAAAGCCATTCCTACGGCGAATATGTCTTCGACCATGCCTGGGCCAACGCCTATGAGCGGGCGGGCGGCAGCTATTACCCCAAGCTGCAGGTGGCGGTGCCCTTCACGCCGGTGCCGGGGCCGCGCCTGCTGGTGGCGCCGGGACCTCAGGCGGATGCCGTCGCCGACGCGTTGATTTCGGCGCTGGAGCAGGTGGCGGAACGTTACGGCGTCTCTTCCGCCCATGTCACCTTCCCGGAGCGCGCGGACTGGGACCGGCTGGGCAGGGCCGGCTGGCTTCAGCGGACCGGCGTGCAGTACCACTGGCACAACCGCGGCTATGGCAGCTTCGACGAATTCCTGGAGGCGCTGAACTCCCGCAAGCGCAAGGCGATCCGCAAGGAGAGGCGCGAGGTCGCCGACAGCAGCGTCCGCCTGCACACCCTGACCGGCGACGAGCTGAAGCCGGAGCATTGGGACGCCTTCCACCGCTTTTATATGGACACCACCGACCGCAAATGGGGCGGCGGCTATCTCAACCGCCGTTTCTTCCAGCTGCTGGGCGAGACGATGGCCGACCGGGTGGTTCTGGTGATGTGCGAGGATGGCGGGGAGTGGGTGGCGGGGGCGCTGAACCTGCTGGGCGACGATGCGCTGTACGGCCGCAATTGGGGCTCGGACGGCCGCTACCGCTTCCTGCACTTCGAGGCGTGCTACTACCGCGCGCTGGATTTCGCCATCGAACGCGGGCTGGCGCGGGTCGAAGCGGGTGCGCAGGGCGAACACAAGATCCAGCGCGGCTATTTGCCGGTGCCGACCTACAGCGCCCATTGGATCGCCGACCCCGGCTTCCGCCGCGCCGTGGACCGCTATCTGGCACAGGAACGCCCGGCGGTGGAGGCGGAGATCGAGGCGCTGGGCGACGAGCTGTCGCCCTACCGGCGGGAGGGCTGAGCGCTACGCCCAGCCGGCCAGCACCGCTGCGGCATCGCTCTCCCGCAAGGGGGCGCGTTCCGGCGGCGGGGCGCCGTCGACGCGCAGGCCCATCAGCGTTTCCACCAGCGGTTCCGGCCCCTCCGTGACGCGGACCTGCCCGCGAGCGGCGACATGCGGGTGGGCGGGCACCTCCGCCAGTTCGGGCAACGCCTCGAAACAGCAGTCGACGGGATCGAGCAGGGCCTTCCACTCCGCCAGCGTCCGCATCGCGAACAGGGCCTCCAGCTCCGCCGTCAGGGCGGTCTGGGGCAGGGGGTCGTCCTGGCGGGCGATCCAGTCGGGGCGGCCGACCGCCTCGCAGAAGCCTTGCCAGAACTTGGCCTCCAGCGCCGACAGGGTGGCGAAGCGGCCATCGGCGGTGCGATAGATGCGATAGCAGGCGGCACCGCCCGACAGCAGCGCCTCGCCGCGCTTCGGCATGGTGCCGCGTGCCGCCGCGGTCAGGGTCAGCCCCTGCCAGCCCAGCACCGATTCCATGATCGACAGGTCGAGGAAGCAGCCCTGTCCCGACCGCTCCCGCCCGAACAGCGCGCCGGCCACCGCCAGCGCCGTCTGCTGGGCGGACGCGAAATCGGCCACCGGCAGATAGCTGATGACCGGCCGGTCCGGCAGCCCGGAGGCATCGAGCCCGCCGCCGACCGCCATGTAGTTCAGGTCGTGCCCGGCCCGCGTGGCGTAGGGGCCGTCATAGCCCCAGCCCGACAGGCTGGCATGCACCAGCCGCGGATTGATCTGCCGCAGCCGCTCTCGCCCCAGCCCCAGCTTGTCCATCACGCCCGGCCGATAGCTCTCGATCAGTGCATCGGCCTTCGCCAGCAGATCTTCGAGCGCCTTGCGCCCCTCCGCCGACTTCAGGTCGAGGCGGATGACGGTCTTGCCGGCGTTCAGCAGCTTGTAGGCGGCGGTGGTGCCGTCGCTGTCCGTGGGACCCAGCCGGCGCAGCGGATCACCCGTCGGCGGCTCCACCTTCACCACCGTGGCGCCCAGGTCGCCCAGCAGCTGGGCCGCATGCGGCCCCGGCAGATACTGGCCGAGGTCGATGACGCGCAGGCCGGTCAGGAAGGGCAGGGGCATGGCGGTGCTCGCTCTTGGTTGGTGGTGGGGAAGCCCATACACGCGCTGCCCCCTCCCCATCCCTCCCCCACCTTTGGTGGGAGAGGGGGCAGGAGCTTTGCGGGAGTTCCTCAACGGACGGCGGCAGTTCCCTCTCCCGCGGAGCGGGGGAGGGTTAGGGAGGGGGCATCGGAGCGAGAGGCTTCACAACCCCTGAACCCTCACCCCCCCGTAACGCTCATATGCCGCCCGACGGCCGGACCCTGGTGGCGGCGGTCGATGATGAAGTCGTGGCCCTTGGGCTTGCGGGTGATGGCCTCGCGCACCGCGTCGATCAGCGGGCCGTCCTCGTCGCTGACGCGCAGCGGCGTGCGCAGGTCGGCGGCGTCCTCCTGGCCCAGGCACATGTACAGCGTGCCGGTGCAGGTCAGCCGCACGCGGTTGCAGCTTTCGCAGAAGTTATGGGTCAGCGGCGTGATGAAGCCGACGCGCTGCCCGGTCTCCTCCACCCGCACATAGCGGGCGGGGCCGCCGGTGCGGTGATCGCTCTCGGTCAGGGTCCAGCGCTTCTGCAACTCCGCCTTCAGCATGGTCAGCGGCCAATACTGGTCCATGCGGGCGCCCTCGCCGATGTCGCCCATCGGCATGACCTCGATGAAGGTCAGGTCGAAGCCCTGCTCGCCGCACCAGGCGACCATGCGGTGGACCTCGTCGTCGTTCACGCCCTTCAGCGCCACCGTGTTGATCTTGATCTTCAGCCCGGCGTCCTTGGCCGCCTGGATGCCGCCCAGGATCTTGTCCAGCTTGCCCCAGCGGGTGATGGCCTGGAACTTGTGCGGGTCGAGCGTGTCCAGCGACACGTTGATGCGACGCACGCCGGCCTCGTACAGCCCGGCGGCATGCTTGAACAGCATGGTGCCGTTGGTGGTCAGCGTCAGCTCGTCGAGATCGCCCGACTCGATGTGGCGGCCGAGCGAGCGGATCAGCCGCATCACGTCGCGCCGGACCAGCGGCTCGCCGCCGGTCAGCCGCAGCTTGCGCGTGCCGAGCTTCACGAAGGCACTGCACAGCCGGTCCAGCTCCTCCAGCGTCAGCACCTCCGCCTTGGGCAGGAAGCTCATGTCCTCCGCCATGCAATAGACGCAGCGAAGGTCGCAGCGGTCGGTCACCGACACGCGCAGATACTCCACCTTCCGGCCGAACGGGTCGATCAGCGGAGCGGTGGCGGCTGACGGCAAGGCTTCGGACACTGGCTCTATCATCGGTGGACTCCACGGGCGGCCGCTGGCGGGCCGCCACAGTATATGTTCGCTACACATACGATGTGCAACGATCGCGGGAGCGTATTCCACATCACGGTATGCCGACTTTGACGGTGATCAAGAGTTCGCGGCGTCACATCAGCTTTTGTCGCACTGCCGCCAGTTGTGCTTCCCTCTGGGCCTCTTCGCGTTCGCGCAGGTCGTCGTCGGTGGTGCGGGGCACCGGCGGCCGGCCCAGGGCGAAGGGCTCGTCGCTGCGCTCGAACTGGTCGCGGACGCGGCAGTCCTCGCACATGCGGATGCGGTTGGCGGCCTCCGGAGTCGCGAACATCGAATGCTTGCCCGCCAGCGTCGCCACGATCTTGTCGATCGCCGACTTGGCAGCGAAGGGCTTGCCGCAGGACACGCAGCAGAAGGGCTCCTCCTCCTTGATCACCGTCGCGCCGCGCGCCTGATCGCGGAAATCGATCTCCGGCACCAGCGAGATGACCTTCTCCGGGCAGGTGGTCTTGCACAGGCCGCACTGCACGCAGGCATCCTGGGCGAAGGACAGCATTGGCTTGTCGGCATTGTCGAGCAGCGCCCCGGTGGGGCAGGCGCCGACGCAGGACAGGCAGAGCGTGCAGCCCTCGACATTCACCGACACCCGGCCAAAGGGGGCGGCCGGCGGCAGCGGCAGCACCTCCACCGGAGCGGGGGCCACCTTGTGCAGGTGGCGCAGCGCCAGCATCGTCACCGTGCGCTTCGGCCCCATCGGCAGGAACATGCCGGCCTCGACCGGGTCGGCCGGCAAGGCCCACAGCTCGTCCGCCACCGCGTCGGGGTCGGCGGCGTCGATCACCGCCACCCGGCCGGAGCCGTAGCCGAGACCGCTGAAGGCGGCTTCCGCCAGCCCGACCTGCGAGGCCAGCCCGGCGGTTTCCCCCTCGTTCTCCGGCCCGGTCAGGACGCGGACATGGGTGCAGCCATAGGAGAGGGCCAGGGCGAACAGGTCGATGCCGACCTGCGTCACCTCGTGCAGGGCGAAGGGCAGCACGCGGGCCGGCAGGCCGCGGCCGTGCCGGGACATCATGCCGACCAGTTCGTCGCCATGGCGCGGGTCGTGGATCAGCAGGGCGGGGGCGACGCCACCGGCCTTCCGGTAGGTGGTCAGCAGCGTGCGCAGCCGCTCATACACCGTGGTGGCCGGCGGCAGGGCGTAGGTGGCGGCGCCGGTCGGGCAGACCGCGGCGCAGGACCCGCAGCCCGCGCAGACATGCGGGTCGATGGACACATGGTCGCCGTTGGGCGTGACCGCACCGGTCGGGCAGACGTCCAGGCAGCGGGTGCAGCCGGTCTTGCGGCTGCGCGAATGGGCGCAGAGATCGGCCTTGAAGTCGACGAAGCGCGGCTTCTCGAACTCGCCGACCAGATCGGCCATTTCCAGCAGGGCGTTGGCCACCTGGACCGGGCTGTCGGGATCGGGGCGGATGTAGCCGTCGCGGCGCTTGTGGTCGGGGAACAGCGGCGTGCCGCCGGTGAGGTCGAGGATCAGGTCGCAGCGGGCCGACGCCCCCTGCCGCACCGGCTCGAACCCCAGCGTCCCGCGCGAGGAGGGCAATGACGGGGCGTAGTCGTCCACCACGATCTCGAAGGCGCCGACCCAGCCGCGCCCGCTGCGGATGCGCCCGCGGAAGATCGCGACGTCCATCACCTGCGGCGGCGCGATATCCTTGGGGTTGGCCAGCAGGACGGTGACGTCCAGGTGCTTCGCCAACTGCCGCCCGGCCTCGATGGCGCGCTCGTCTGTGCCGTAGACCAGGCAGGTGCCCTGAGAGGTCAGGGTCAGGGCGCCGGTGGGCGGGATCGGCAAGGCGGCCTCGGCCAGCAGCGCCGCGATCTTCGGCAGGGCCTCCGCGCCCTCGTCCGACCACCCGGCGCGCTCGCGGATGTTGGTGAAGGTCAGGGCGGTGTCCGGCGCCACCTCCGCCGCGATCTCGCTGAACAGCGGTGCTTCCTGCGTGCAGGCGACCAGCAGCGGCTGGCCGTTGGCGACCGCCTTCTCGAAGCGGTCGAGTTGCGCCCGGCACAGCTGGGTATGCACGGTGACGGCGCTGCCATCGCCGCATGCCTTGCCCAGCGCCGCCCCGTCCAGCGCGACGCTGTGCGCGCAGTCGCAGACGAGCACCGTCCGATCGCCGATCTTCATCGTCCCAAAAACTCCTGTCGCTTGGGGCTGACGCCCCTGGCCTGCCGACACTCATATGGGGGAATGCGGCGCGATGGGAACGGGAATCTTATCGGGATCGGGTTGTCACTGATTGCCGCGATGACAAACTTTGCTATACTTGGCTATCCGGAGGCGGACGATGAACGTATCCCTTACCCCCGAACTGGAACGGCGGATCGAAGAGCGCGTGGCAAGCGGGCTGTACGGTTCGGCCAGCGAGGTGATGCGCGAGGCGCTGCGCCTGTATTTCCGCATCGACGAAGCCAATGGGCGTGCGTTGGAGCGGCTGAACCGGGACATCGGCGACGCCATCGGCCAGTTGGACCGTGGAGAGGGGATAGCCCCGGAGGATGCCCGGCGCCTGTCAAAGGAGCGCATCGCCGCGCGCCGGCAGGCAAAGGGTGGTTCGGACCAGCGGTGAGCGGCCTTTACACCCTGGCGCCATTGGCGCTCGACGATCTCGACGCGATCCATGTTTTCATCGAGGATGCCGAGGGCGCCGATGCGGCCGACCGGCTTCTCGACTCACTCTACGACTCCTTCGAACGGATCGCCGCCAGCCCCGGCCTGGGTCATCGCCGCCCCGATCTGACCGGCTACGATGTCTTCTTCTGGACGGCTTTGCGGTGGTAAGCGGTGATCTACCGAAAAGCGTCGGCGGTCGAGATCGTTCGGGTCATCCCTTGGCGCCGCATGGAACCCGTCCTGCTGACACCCGCCGGCGGCCTGTGGATGTGACCGCCGGCTTTGGTGAGGTCCTTACGCCCCCGGTTCGTTGGCGTTGGGGAAGAACAGCTGTTCGCCGTTGATGGTGTAGTCGGCGATGGCCTTCTGGCCCTCGGCCGAGACCAGCCAATCGACGAAGGCCTGCCCGTCGGCCGCCTTGACGTGGGCGAACTTGGCCGGGTTGACCAGCATCGCGCCATACTGGTTGAACAGGCGCTTGTCGCCCTCCACCAGCACCGTCAACGGGCCACGGTTCTTGAAGTTCAGCCAAGTGCCGCGGTCGGTCAGCGTATAGCCGTTCATCGCGGCGGCGGTGTTCAGCGTCGGGCCCATGCCCTGGCCGATGGAGCGGTACCAGCTCTCCTTGGGCTCCGCCTTGGTCGGGTCGAGGCTGGCGGTCTTCCACAGCGCGAGTTCGGCCTTGTGCGTGCCGCTGTCGTCGCCGCGCGACACGAAGGGGGCCTTGGCGGTGGCGATCTTCGACAAGGCGGCGGCGACGTCCTTGCCGCCCTTGATGCCGGCCGGGTCGACGGCCGGGCCGACGATGACGAAGTCGTTGTACATCACCGGCTTGCGCAGGGTGGAGAAGCCTTCGGCGACAAACTTCTCCTCCGACGGCTTGTGGTGGACGAACAGCACGTCGGCGTCACCGCGCCTGGCGAGATCGATGGCCTGTCCCGTGCCCTTGGCGACGACCCGCACCTCGATGCCCGTCTTGGCGGTGAATTTCGGCAGGATGGAGCCGAACAGGCCGGAATCCTCGGTCGAGGTGGTGGAGGCCACCGTAATGAAACGGTCGGCGGCGGATGCGGCCGACGGGACGGCGACCTGGATCAGGCCGGTCAGAGCCGCGGCGGCGGCAACCCCCAGCACGAACGAACGGCGCAGCATCACTTCACTCCTCCCACAGGCGTTGTTGCTTGAAAGGCATAGCGCATGCCGGTCGCACTTGCAAAGGCTTGCCAAGCTTCCGTCAGTTTTGCCGCATGCCGGAAAAAGCGGCTTCGACCGGCTCAGGCGCGCTCGCCGGTCTCCTTCAGCAGGGATGCGGTGAGGTTGACGGCAAGCGACAACGTCATCAGGACGAGACCGAGCGCCAACGCCATCGGCAGGTCGCCCTTGCTGGTCTCCAGCGCGATGGCGGTGGTCATGACGCGGGTAACATGCTCGATGTTGCCGCCGACGATCATCACCGCACCGACCTCCGCCGACGCGCGCCCGAAGCCGGCCAGCACGGTGGTGACGAGGCTCCATCGCGCTTCCGCCAGAAGGGTCGCCAGCCGCCGGAACGGCCCGGCGCCGGTGACGCGCAGCAGATCGTCATACTCGACCAGAAGATCCTCCACCGTCTGGCGGGAGAGGGAGGCGACGATCGGCACGATCATCACCGTCTGGGCCACGATCATCGCGGTCGGCGTGAACAGCAGCCCCAGCACCCCGAACGGGCCGGAGCGCGACAGCAGCAGATAAACCACCAGCCCGACCACCACCGGCGGAAGCCCCATCAGCGTGTTCAGCACGATGGCGACCACACGCCGCCCCGGAAATCTCAATGCGGCGACGGCGGCACCCAGCGGCAGGCCGATCGACGTGGCGGCGGCGACGGCGGTCAGGCTTACCCGCAGCGACAGCCCGACGATCTGCATCAGCCCGTCGTCCAGCGTGGCGATCATGGATACGGCCAGCGCCATGGCCTGGGAAAAATCGTGCATGGTGTCCAGATCAAAAATGAAATTGCTTGGGCCGGGGACTTGTCCGAAGACCGGCGCTCGCCCACACTCGCGCGCATGAGCCCTATCATGAGTCTTAAGACCTTCACCATAGCGCCCGACCCGGCGGACCCCAAGCTGACGGAGCGCGTCCGCGGCCTGGACCAGGACGGCCGCGAGATCGAAACCGCCGTGACGGTGGAACGGCCGCTGACCCTGTACCTGAACGGGCAGGAGATCGTCACCATGATGACGATCGGCGACTATCCCGACTGTCTGGCCGTCGGCTATCTGCTGAACCAGAACATGCTGCGGCGCGACGACCGCATCACCGGCATCGACGTGGACGAGGAGACGGACACCGTCGTCGTCCGCACCGAGCGCGCGACCGATTATGAAGCCAAGCTGAAGAAGAAGACGCTGACCTCCGGCTGCGCCCAGGGCACCGCCTTCGGCGATGTGATGGAGACCTTCGAATCCGTCAGCTTGCCGACCGATCTGCGGCTCCGCACCTCGTGGATCTACGCGCTGTCCAAGCAGATCAACCTGCAGCCCAGCCTGTATCTGGAGGCCGGGGCCATCCATGGCTGCGTGCTGTGCCAGGAGGACCGGCCGCTGGTCTATATGGAGGATGTCGGCCGCCACAATGCGGTGGACAAGGTCGCCGGCTACATGCACCTGAACGGCATTCCGGCCGGGGACAAGATTTTCTACACCACCGGGCGCCTGACCTCCGAGATGGTGATCAAGACGGTGCAGATGGGCATTCCGATCCTGGTCTCGCGCTCCGGCTTCACCGCCTGGGGCGTGCAGCTGGCGCGGCAGGCCAACCTGACGCTGGTCGGCCGGGCCAAGGGCAAGCGCTTCATCGCGCTGGCCGGCACCGACCGGCTGGTCTTCGACACCGATGCCGCCGGGGCCGACGACGAGGACCGCCGGCATGGACGCAAGGGAAGTCGCGATGACGACTGAAACACAGCATCGGGATATCGGCCACCGGGATATTGGCGGCGTCCTGCTGGCAGGCGGCCTGTCGCGCCGGATGGGCGGCGGCGACAAGTGCCTGCGACCGCTGGGCGGCCAGACCATCCTGGAGCGGATCGTCGCCACCGTCCGCCCGCAGGTCGGCCCACTGGTGCTGAACGCCAACGGCGACCCGGCCCGCTTCGCCCATCTGCACCTGCCGGTCGCCGCGGATGTGGTGGAGGGCTATGCCGGCCCGCTCGCCGGCGTGCTGACCGGCATGGAGTGGATGCGCGGCACCGCCCCCGGCGTCGCCTGGGTCGCCAGCTTCGCCACCGACGCGCCCTTCATCCCGCGCGACCTCGTCACCCGCATGGTGGCGGCGCTGGAGCGGGAGGGCGCCGACCTCGCCTGCGCCCGCTCGGGCGGGCAGGAGCATCCCGTCTTCGGGCTTTGGCCGATCCGTCTGGCCGGCGACCTGCGCCGGGCGATGGTGGAGGAGGGCATCCGCAAGGTCGATGCCTGGACCGCCCGCTACCGTCTGGCCGTCGCCGATTTCGATTTCGAGCCGGCCAATTCTGTGGATCCCTTCTTCAACACCAACCGGCCGGACGATCTGGCCGAGGCGGAACGCCTGCTGGCGTCGGGACGCGTGTGATGACGGAACCTCTTGGCCCCCAATCGCTGGAGCGCATCGAGACCATGCCGCTGGGCATCGTGGTGGAGCGCCGCCGCGGCGTCACCGCCTGGGCCGACTGGAGTTGGCGCCCGGTGTCGGTCATTCCCGGCGCCGGCCCGGTGGAGCCGCCTGGTCGCGTCCTGATGGAGGGCGAGGGCTGGAGCCACAGCCATGCCGCCACCCTGACGCTGGAACTGTTCCGCACCGACACCGAAGGCTACCGCCTGAACCTGTCGCAGGACCCGCCGCGCCTGTGGGTGGTGATGCGCCCCGGGCCGGACGGCGAGGAGCTGGTGCCCTTCACCGTCACCGCATCGGCCCATGAAGGGGAGGGCTATCAGGTCGGCGCCGACGTGGTGGAAACCGTGCCGATGCCGGATGAGGTGATCGCCCTGGTCCGTGATTTCGTCGAGCAGCACCATGTCGACGTCCCCTTCCACAAGCGCGAACGTAAGCGCCATTTCGAGAAGGATGAACGGCGGCGATGAGCGGCGAAGCCTTCCTGTCGCGCTGGTCGCGCCTGAAACGCACTGCCGTCAAGCCGGAGCCGGAAGCCGTAGACGTTGCGCCGTCTGTCGAGGAGAGCGCTGCGCTTCCGGTCGCAGTTGCCGACGAGGTGCCGGCTGATCCCGCGGAGCCGAACGCTCCTGCAACGGCTGACGGCGAAACCGACGACCCTCTGAAGGACCTGCCGCCGATCGAGGAACTGACCGGCGAGTCCGACTTCACCCCCTTCCTGCGCGCCGAGGTGCCGGAGGATCTGCACCGGCAGGCCCTGCGCAAGCTGTGGACCTCCGACCCGATCTACGCCAACGACGACGGGCTGAAGGATTACGCCGACGATTACGCCAGCCTGTTCACCGGCAACGTCCCGGTGAAGACCCTCTACCGCGTCGGCGAGGGGTTCCTGAACATGCTGGACGAGGCGGCGGAGGGGAAGGAGCCCTCTCCCATCCCTGCTGCCGATGCCGAACTTGCAGAGGCAAGCGATACCTCCTCTCCCCAACAACCAATCCCCTCTCCCCCCCGGGGAGAGGGTTAGGGTGAGGGGGACGCGTTGCGGAGCTTCAATCACCCCGCGCAGTCCCCTTCGTCCCAAAATCCTCCTCATGCATCCCCCTCACCCCGACCCTCTCCCCAGGGGGGAGAGGGGGAAGCCGCCGCGTACCTCCCCCCCTCGCAATTGTCCCCTCAAATTGCGACCAATCGTCGCGCCAGATTAGACCCCTTCGAAACTCAGGGGCGCTCTGTTAGCGCGAGCATAGCGCAGCGACAAAGATTCATTTGTCTCCCCTTCCGGACGCGTCCTTAGTTGACAAAAGGATAGGTTCAGTCCTTCTATTATCTGCCTGCGCAATGCTAAGCCACTGTAAGGTAAAGGCTTTTCGCAGGTGCATCAAAAGGGGTTTCGGACGGGGCCAACGGACGGCGCGTGGTGTGACCGCGGACGCCGGCATCCCCGTCTGTGTGTCCGGGAGGAGTTTGCGGCACGTGTCGAGGGCCGTCGATCATACCGTTTCCCCCGCGGTCGCGGAGGAGGAACTGCTGCGTGCGCAGGTCTACGCCCTGCTGGCGCGCCTGTTGTCGCGCGCGCCCGACGCGGACTTCCTGGCCGCGCTGGCCGGCGTGGCGGGGGAGGGCGGCGAGTTCGGCGCGGCTCTCGACCAGCTGGCCGAAGCGGCGCGCGGCAGCGACCCCGCCGCGGTGGAGGAGGAGTTCACCACCCTCTTCATCGGTGTCGGCGGCAGCGAGCGCACCCCCTACGGCTCCTACTACCTGACCGGATTCCTGAACGAGAAGCCGCTGGCGGAACTGCGCGTCGACATGGCGCGGCTGGGCATCGCCCGCGCCGACGGCGTGAGGGAACCGGAGGATCACATCGCAGCGCTGTGCGAGATGATGGCCGGCCTGATCGGCGGCGAGTTCGCGCCGGAGGAAGGCGGCACGGTCGGTCTCGAGGCGCAGCGGGCGTTTTTCGACCGCCATGTCGGCTCCTGGGCCGGGCGGTTCTTTGCGGATTTGGAGACCTCGCCGTCGGCCCGCTTCTATCGGGCGGTCGGTGCGGTCGGACGAAGTTTTCTGGCGGTCGAGGCGCGCGCCTTCGACCTTGCGGCGTAAAGGTGAGGAGCGAAGCCATGACGCGGAACGCGGTCAAAGCCAAAGAAGAAGCTGCCAAGCAGCACCAGGACACGCAGAACACGGACAAGACGCTCGCCCGGCGCGACCTGTTTCGCGTCGCCGGCCTGGGCGTCGGTGCGCTGGGCGCCGTCGCCGCGGGGGTGACCGCCACCGGCGGGACCGCCGAAGCCGCTCCGGCGGAGACGACGACCTCCACCGGCTACCGCGAGACCGACCATGTCCGTCGGGTCTACGAACTGAGCCGCTTCTAAGAGGAACGCCCCGATGCTCATCAAGAAAAGCTCGGCCACCTCGGGCGGCCGTCACCTTGCCCGCACCCTGTCGCAGACGCTGGCCTCCGCCACCGGCGTCACGGTCGACCGTCGCGCCTTCCTGCGCACCTCCGGCATCGCCGCCGGCGGCGCCGCGCTCGCCTCCGCGATGCCGTTCGGCATGGTGAAGAAGGCCGACGCCGCCACCGCGGCCGCCGTCGCCGGCGCGCCGGTCAAGCAGGTCAAGTCGATCTGCACCCACTGCTCGGTCGGCTGCACCGTGGTGGCCGAGGTGCAGAACGGCGTCTGGATCGGGCAGGAGCCCGGCTTCGACAGCCCGATCAACCTGGGCTCGCACTGCGCCAAGGGCGCCTCGGTGCGCGAGCACGCCCACGGCGACCGCCGCCTGCGCTATCCGATGAAGATGGTCGACGGCAAGTGGACCCGGATCAGCTGGGACCAGGCGATCGAGGAGGTCGGCTCCAAGCTGCTGTCGATCCGCGAGCAGTCCGGCCCGGATTCGGTGTTCTGGCTCGGCTCCGCCAAGCACAGCAACGAGCAGGCCTATCTGTTCCGCAAGTTCGCGGCGTTCTGGGGCACCAACAACGTCGACCATCAGGCGCGCATCTGCCACTCCACCACCGTGGCCGGCGTGGCGAACGTCTGGGGCTACGGCGCCATGACGAACAGCTACAACGACATCCAGAAGTCGCGCGCGCTGTTCTTCATCGGCTCCAACGCCGCCGAGGCGCACCCCGTCGCCATGATGCATGTGCTGAAGGCGAAGGAGCAGAACAACGCGCCGCTGATCGTCGCCGATCCGCGCTTCACCCGCACCGCCGCCAAGGCCGACGAGTACATCCGCTTCCGTCCGGGCACCGACGTGGCGCTGGTCTGGGGCATCCTCTGGCACGTTCTGCAGAACGGCTGGGAGGACAAGGACTACATCGCCAAGCGCGTCTACGGCTTCGACGACATCCGCGCCGAAGTCGCCAAGTGGACGCCGGAAGAGGTGGAGCGCGTCACCGGCGTTCCGGGTTCGCAGCTGAAGCGCGTCGCCCGCACGTTGGCCTCCAACCGTCCGGGCACCCTGGTCTGGTGCATGGGCGGCACCCAGCACCACATCGGCAACAACAACACCCGCGCCTATTGCGTGCTGCAGCTGGCGCTGGGCAATGTCGGCATGGCCGGCGGCGGCACCAACATCTTCCGCGGCCATGACAACGTGCAGGGTGCGACCGACTTCGGCGTCACCTCCGACAGCCTGCCCGGCTATTATGGCCTGGCCGAGGGCGCATGGCGCCACTGGGCGCGTGTCTGGGAGGTGCCGTACGACGACGTGCTGGCCCGCTTCAAGGACAAGAAGCTGATGGAGGCTACCGGTATTCCGGTGTCCCGTTGGTTCGACGGCGTCCTGGAAGCCAAGGAGAACCTGGACCAGCCGAACCCGGTCAAGGGCATGGTCTTCTGGGGCCACGCGCCGAACAGCCAGGTCCGTCTGCCCGACATGAAGAAGGCGATGGAGAAGCTGGAGCTGCTGGTCGTCGTCGATCCGTTCCCGACGATGACCGCCGTGCTGCCGGACCGCAAGGACAACTTCTACCTGCTGCCGGCCGCCACCCAGTTCGAGACGGTCGGGTCGCGCACCGCGTCCAACCGCTCCGTCCAGTGGTCCGACAAGATCATGGAGCCGCTCTTCGAATCGAAGGTCGACCATGAGATCATGTACCTGTTCGCGAAGAAGTTCGGCTTTGCCGGGCCGCTGTTCAAGAACATCAAGGTCGAGGGCAATGTCCCGGTGATCGAGGACATCACCCGCGAGTGGAACCGCGGCATGTGGTCCGTCGGCTACACCGGCCAGTCGCCGGAGCGTCTGAAGCTGCACATGCAGCATCAGGCCACCTTCGACAAGACGACCCTGCGCGCCGTCGGCGGTCCGTGCGACGGCGATTATTTCGGCCTGCCGTGGCCCTGCTGGGGTACGCCGGAGATGAAGCATCCCGGATCGGCCAACCTGTACGACACCTCGCTGCCGGTGGCCGAGGGCGGCGGCGCCTTCCGCGCCCGCTTCGGCGTCGAGCGCAACGGCGTGACGCTGCTGGCCGAGGGCTCCTATCCGGAAGGGTCGGAGATCAAGGACGGCTATCCGGAAGTCACCATGGCGATGCTCCAGAAGCTGGGCTTCGACAAGGACCTGACGGAACAGGAACTGGCGGTCATCCAGAAGATCGGCGGCGACAAGATCGGCGCCGTGTCCTGGACCACCGACCTGTCGGGCGGCATCCAGCGCGTGGCGATCAAGCACGGCCTGAACCCGCCGGGCAACGCCAAGGCGCGCTGCGTCGCCTGGAACTTCCCGGACCC